>WNGD01004186.1_pt1 | contig 14304 bp, 9 predicted proteins | sample 5400671 | NCBI WGS metagenome assembly WNGD01 (sample SAMN13153369, study PRJNA577476) | soil metagenome | isolation source: 40 cm soil or saprolite under grassland replicate 2 | place: USA:California | collected 2016-06-15
TGCAGCCCGTGGACGGTCTTTTGCCAGTAATGCGGTTTCACCAGGAGCTCGACGAGCGCGTACAGGGCGGCGATGCTCATCAGCAACCAGTAGACGGGAATGAAGAGCGTCCACGGCAAGAGATGGTACAGCTTCCGCTTCATGCAGGCCAGCAGATAGAGATAGATATAGAAGAAATTCCCGAAGATGAGGCAGAACGTCCCCAGATAAAGAATAGGTCTAGGGAACAGAATGTGATAGATGTTTATCACCGAGTGGCCAAAGGCCATGTACAATCCCAACAAGACCCACATCAGGGGATTGATGAACATGACACCCGTTCCGCTGCCAATCACGACCTGAAAGGAGAACAGATTGTACAGGCGCCCTTTGCGGAGGTCTTCGAGGGGATTGCGCATATAGACGAGATAGGTCTGCATGTAGCCCTTGATCCAGCGCGAACGCTGGCGCAACCAGTTCTTCACCTGCGAGTTGGCCTCTTCCAGCGTGGTGGAGTCAAGGATCACCGTATTCATGCGGTAGCGTTTCAGACGCAAGCCCAGGTCACAATCCTCCGTCACGTTGTAGGCATCCCAGCCTCCCAGGGCGCGCAGCGCCGCGGTGCGAAAATGATTGGAGGTGCCCCCGAGGGGGAGAGAGAAACCTGCCAGTTGGAGCCCTGGCAAAATCAAGTCAAACCAGGCAGAGTACTCGGCGGTGAACCAGCGCGTGAGCAGGTTCTGGCGTATGTTGTAGAAGTTGAGTTTGGCCTGCACGCAGACCACATCCGAGCCGTGACCGGCAAAGGTGAGGACCGCCTTTTTGAGTTGTAAAGGATCGGGAATGTCTTCGGCATCATAGATGACCACAAAAGGTCCTCTGGCATGCATTAAGCCGTAATTGCAGGCGCGCGGCTTGGTGCGCGGCTTGCCATCGGGGACCACCAGGATCTGAAAATGGGGGGGCAGCGATAGGGCTCGGATGGCATTGCGCGTCGCGGCATCGTTCTCTTCGGTGAGAAAGAGGACCTGCAATTGTTCTGGGGGATAGTCTAAGGCCTGCATGGCCTGGACAAATTGGGGCACCACCTCCGCCTCGCGGTAGAGCGGGCAAAGAATGGTGTAGAGGGGCCAATTCGCCTCTTGCAAGGCGTGGACGATCTCATCGTCGACGCGCTCTTCGGGCGTATTGCGAAATGTCCTGAGGGCCAAGCTCACATTCAGGATGAGATTGAAGGTGTACATCACGGTGATGGCGGTGACGACGGCCGTGAGCATCTCGAGGCGGAAGAGCAGCAGGCCGCCCACCCACAGCAGGGCGAGCAGACAGAGGGCGAGGACCTGCCGGGTGGTGAAGGTCTGCAGGGCGGAGAGTTGTGGTCGAAAAGGAGCAAAGATGGCCACCTCTTTGGCGCCCACTTGCACCACCTTGGTGGCTTCTTGAATGTAGTCGTCGATGTCTTGGGAGGTATCATTGAGTACTTCATATTTGGCCTGCTTGGCAAGCCAGTTGGCATAATATTTCACCTGCTCGCGGCGATGAGGGTCAGCAGGGGCAGGGTGTAAGATATGGACACCAGGCAGCGAAATCGCTGGCGTATTGGTTTCCGGCGCCCTGGGAAAAGGTGCTACCGGCGCTTTAAATTGTGGTGATGCATTTCCATTTGTGGCATATGTCCCAGGTATGCGGTAGCGATCATTTTGCTGCGTCTTAAAATCCTTTGACATGATCCTTCTTTCCATCTCTACGCTTGCAAAGACTTGAAGTAGGTATGACCGTAGCAGCTTGTAGATCATTCAGATTAAAATCTTCAGCGTTGCCCCAACCCCAGAAGAAGCTGCCGAGGATATGCTTGTCGGGAATGATGTTCGCCAGCGCCGCATTGTATGTAGCTGCCTGTACCTGGATTCCTATGAGCAGGAATATGCTATTTTTATGATAAGACTTCAAACTTCGAACTCCTCGGAGTACCTTATGAAGGTAGAGCTTACATATGTAAACAAAATCGAGATGACATATATATTGAAGTAAACATACCTTTGTTTTCCTCATTTCTAACGAATAAGTAAGCTTTCGGTATAACAATACAAATGCTTGATAGCAAATCAGTCCTACATTGACCGGAATCTCTTCGAGGAATTTACCAGGTGCACATGTAACGAAATGCTCCAATCACCATATCTGCTGTTCGCTCGTTGCCTCTTGAGGTATACTAATATTTCAATTTAAGCGTCGACGGAAACCTCCATGTTTGGCCTAAAAAAATACCCCGCATGCAATATAACCAAACCTTTGATGATTTTCCCGTCTTTAGCTATCAATGCCGCCAGGTCACGTTCATGAGAGATTTACCATATCCGCGCCTGAAGGCCCCCGTCTTCTAGCCGAGGGGATGAAAGGCGCGCCGAACGCCTCCGGACTCCTCATTTCCGCTTTTCCACCCATGCAAAAGAATACCTGAGTAGTTCTTTTGCACGTTTTCAACTGAATCGCGTTTCGCTGGGTTCCCAGGCTTTGGGCCGTGGGGAAAAACACGACCGTGTTCCACAATCGTGCCATGCGAGACAGAAGTTGTTTTGAGCATTGCTCGCGGATGTCGCATGAACCCAACGACCGGTGTGGGACGAAACACCAGCGTCAGTCGTCGCGCGCCCCCGCCGAGTTGCAAAATGCATCATGTCAAGCACCCATCCCGTTCTACGGGATGGGCTTGTGAAGCGATCCGGCTTGCCACCGGGGAACTAACAAGGGCAACCGCGAAACTAGCTTGCCCAAGCCTCGGCAACGGGGCGTCTGAAGGAAGCTGAACCATCCGGGTGTGGCAGCCTATAGGACGTTGCGAACGCCTCCCTAATTTGCAACCGCTCCGATGGTCAGCAGCGAAGGGAACATTGCACACTCGAAAGAGGCTTACAGCACGATGTCGCACATCTTTGTCCCTGTGGTCGATCAGGAACGCAACCCACTCATGCCCACGACTGCGTCCAGAGCCAGAAAGTGGATCAAAAGCGGCAAGGCGACGCATTTCTGGAAAGGAGGGCTCTTTTGCGTCCGGTTGAATGTCGAACCGTCGGCACGCGTGTTGCAGCCCGTTGCGGTGGGCATTGACCCAGGGAGCAAGCGCGAAGGCTATAGCGTGACCTCAGCCGCCCACACCTATCTCAACATCCAGGCGCAGGCCAGAGACGGCGTGAAGGAAGCGGAACAACGCAGCACCCAGATGCGTCGCAGCCGCAGAGGGCGCAACACCCCTTGTCGCAAGCCACGTCAGAACCGCAAGCAGAGCAAGAAGAAGCTGCCGCCTTCCACCAGAGCACGGTGGCACTGGAAACTGCGCCTGGCGACGTTTCTGTGCCAACTCTTGCCGGTGAGCGTCTTTGTGGTGGAAGATATCAAAGCCCAGACCAAAGCGAACAAGCGTCGCTGGAATAGCAGGTTTTCTCCTTTGCAAGTGGGTAAGCACTGGTTCTACGAGGAACTGGGCAAGCTGGCTCCTGTCCAGAGCAAGCAGGGCTACGAAACCAAGGAACTGCGCGAGCAGTTTGGGCTCAAGAAAACGGGGAAGAAGGTGGCAGAGGTCTGGGAAGCGCACTGCATAGACGCCTGGGTGCTAGCTTCCAGTGCTGTGGAAGGGCAGAAGAAGCCAGATAACACGAGGCTGGTCTGCATCAGCCCGCTCAGCTGGCATCACCGCCAACTGCATCGCTTTGAGCCAGAGAAAGGCGGCAAGAGGAAGCTCTACGGCGGCACGTTCTCGCAAGGCATCAAGCGCGGCATGCTGGTGAAGCACCCGAAGTGGGGGAAAGCCTATGTGGGCGGGACGATGGATGGGAGACTGAGCCTGCACGACCTTCAGACAGGCAAGCGGCTCACCCAATCGGCCAAAGTAACTGATTGTAGGCTGATCAAGGTGTTACGGTGGAAGACGCGGCTTGTGCCTCTTGCCGCCGCAAAAAAGGGAACGCTTGCTTCCTCCCCGGCCTCAAAGGCGCGGGGTATCCGCAAGCGGAGGTTTCTATGAAGGGAAGACCGCCAGCAACTCACGCAAACTCGTGACGTCTGTCGTGAGGGCGTTCAAGAGCAGATCGAGAGGTCACTCAGCCTATGCAGAAGAAGACCAGGAGCAAGACCCCGACCTTCCTGCTCGAGTTGCCCTTGTCGGTAGGGCAGGGACAAGCCAGGCGCCTGCGTGCGCATTTCGAGGCGGCGCGCTGCCTCTACAACGTGCTGCTGGGTGAGGCGCTCGCGCGTCTGCACAAGATGCGGGCGGATCCGCAGTGGCAAGAGGCGTGTGCAGCCATCCCCAAGGCGCACAAGCAGGAGCGCAAGGCCGCTTTCGCGCGTCTGCGGCATGCCTACGGCTTCTCAGAGTATGCCCTGCATGCCTTTGCCAAAGACGCGAACTGCACCTGGATCGCTGATCATATCGATGCAACGATGGCGCAAACCCTGGCCACACGGGCCTACCGCGCCGTCAACCGGGTGTGCCTGGGCAAAGCAAAGCGCGTGCGGTTCAGGAGCAAGGGTCGCGGCCTCGACAGCGTGGAGGGCAAGCGCAACGATACGGGGCTACGCTTTGTGCTCCAACCGCCCCATGAAGGCAACCGGGGCTCGTTGATCTGGGGCAAAGACCGCCTCGCGGCCCAGATCGACTGGCATGATCCGCTGGTCAAACACGGGCTCTCGTGCCGCATCAAGTACACGCGCCTCGTGCGTCGCAAGGCATCGAGCCCGAAGGCGCAAGGGGCGGACTCGCAGGGCTCTCGCTACTCTGTGCAACTGGTCCTGGAGGGCGTCCCTTTCCAGAAACCGAAGAACAGGCCGGGTACCGAAGTGATCGGGCTGGACCTGGGTCCCTCGACCCTTGCGGTGGTACCGCGTGAGGCAGAGGCCCACCTGATCCCTTTGGGCGAAGAACTCCGACCCGATGCGAGGAAAAAGCGACGCCTGCAACGCAAACTTGACCGGCAGCGCCGTGCCAACAACCCGGAGAACTACGACGGACGGGGCCGCGTCAAGACGGGCGGCAAAGGGCGCCTCGCCTGGAAGAACAGCCGGGGCTACCAGGCGACCAGGGGCAGGCTCGCCCACCAGGAACGCACACTGGCCGCCCACCGCAAGAGCCTGCATGGTCGGCTTGCGAATGAGATTATCCGTATCGGTACCGATATCCGTATCGAAAAAGTTTCCTATCGAGGGTGGCAGAAGCGTTTTGGCAGGAGCGTGGGACTGTATGCCCCAGGGATGCTCGTAGACCACCTCAGACGCACAGTTGCAAAAACTGGCGGCACCCTGCACGAGTTCCCCACGACCACCACCAAACTGTCGCAGTACTGCCACGGCTGTCGGGCCTACGCCAAAAAGCCGCTGTCGCAGCGCTGGCACCACTGTGCCTGCGGGATTGGCCCCGTCCAGCGAGACCTGTACTCGGCGTGGCTTTCGGCCCACCTCGACCCGCCACACACTATCCCCTCCATCGCCCACGACGAGTGGGAGGGTGCGGAGACGCGCCTGCGGGCAGTGATGGAGCGACTCATCCGACGTGCGAAAGAGGGGCGACCGTTGCCCCGAAGCGTGGGTATTCCCCGCGCCGGAGCGCGTCTGCCTCAAAGTTTTGCGCAGTCCCGACAAGAGCTCGCCTATCGACGCGGTAGACGAGAAGCGTTGGTGATGACGCAAGAACCTCCCGCGCTTTAGCCGGGAGAGTCTCAGAATAGGAAGCTGCAAGAGCACGAATACTCACATTCATCTTTCATGCTGTACAAGATATTCCTGTGGGTTCCTCTCAAATGAACGCTTACAGGCGGGACAACAAAAGTAAAAGGTACGACCTTCAAAATCGCTATGGTGTCGTGCGTTCGCTATTTCCACTTCCATACCGCAAACCGGATCAATAGCACTGGCAACAGTTCCAGCGCTAACTTCGTACCGTATCTCCTTCGTGTCCTGCTTGCTTTCCTCATCGTCGATTGCACCTCGTCGACGCACCTGCACCAGCTCTGCCAGCACACTGGCCGCAATTTCATCTGGAGTGAGTGCGCCAATGTCAAGCCCTGCAGGCGCCTTAAGACGAGCAATTTGTGGAGCGCTCAAACCAGCGTCACGCAAATATGCGCGACAAGCCTCAGCCCGTTTGAGGCTACTTACCATACCAACATAGCGAGCGCGACTGCGCAACGCCTGTTCTACAGCTTCTTCATCGTATTGTCCGTGACTGGCAACAAGAATACACGTCTGCTCATTGATAATAACCTGGCTCAGATCGGCATCAAGCAGCTGCGTGACTGAAAAGTCGATCACCTGCGCTAGCTGACTCAGTGCCGCACCCACGGGCGATTCACCTATCAGCACGAGTTTGGGTAGAGGAAAATGTGGTTCCATAAAGATATCTAATACGCCTCCACTGCTACATGACATGGGGAAATTTCGTACATCCTTGCGGTCAATTCCCGTATCAGATGTCCCTAAGCGCAAGAGATAAGGATCGCCGCCTTCACGCAAGATGCGCGCAGCCTCGCGTATAACGACAGGTTGGGCACAACTGCCCCCGATCCAGCCCGTCACCTGCCCATCGGCCCGGATAAGAGCCTGTGCGCCTGGTTTAGCTGAAGTGGGCCGTTCACACCACACGACCGTTGCCAGCACAAATGGCTCACCAGCCTCGGTCAATTGATGTGCCAGCTCCAGTAGTGTCTTAGACATAGTATCCTCCAGGAAAAACGGTAAACGCAATACCATGCAGCAATGGTGATAGGCAAGGTAGGAGGGTCAGTATTGTCTCTTTTACCTTTCCGTATCACCATTGCCTTGATAGTAAGATTTGCAAGCTGTAACTACTAGTCCGCCGTCATGCCTTTTTCTTTGAGGATACTCCACACCTTCCATGGCGTTATTGGAATGTCAATGTGACGCACACCAAGATGTGCAAGGGCATCAACAACAGCATTGGCTATCGCTTGCGGAGCGCCGACTGTCGGCGACTCACCGACTCCCTTGGCTCCGATAGGATGATGCGGTGATGGCGTAACTGTTCTATCCGTTTCCCAGTTTGGAGTCTCCATTGAAGTAGGAATCAGGTAGTCCTGGAAGTTCCCAGCCAGGATATTCCCGTTTTCGTCAAAAGACAACTCTTCATACAGAGCTGGCGCAAGCCCTTGTGTCAAACCGCCATGGATCTGTCCCTCGACGACCATAGGATTAATAATCGTGCCACAGTCATCCACCGCCATAAAGCGACGGATATGCACCTGGCCCGTACCTCTATCGATATCTACAACGCAGATGTAGCTCCCAAACGGATAGGTGAGATTGGGAGGATCGTAGTAGTTCACTGCCTCAAGGCCTGGCTCCAGAAATGGTGGGCAATTTGTATAGGCGGCAAAAGCCAGCTCCTGTATCGTCTTACCCTTACCAGGAGTCCCCTTGACGAAGAAGCGCCCTGGTTCCCACTCGAGGTCATCTTCACCGACCTCCAGTAAATAGGCAGCGATCTTTTTTGCTTTATCCCGTACTTTTCGTGCCGCCAGCGCGGTAGCGGCACCAGCTACTGGCGTGCTCCGGCTGGCATAGGTTCCTAGCCCATAGGGTGCTGTATCGGTATCGCCATGCTCGACATCCACGTCATCAGGTGACATGCCCAGTTCCGCCGCAATTATCTGAGCAAAGGTAGTTTCATGTCCCTGCCCTTGCGTCTGTACGCCGATGCGTGCGAGAATCTTGCCCGTTGGATGGACGCGTATTTCGCAGCTGTCGAACATCTCAATGCCAGCAATATCAAAGTGTTTCCCAGGACCAGCGCCCACAATCTCAGTAAAGCTGGAGATACCAATCCCCATCAATTCTCCCCGGGCACGTTTTTCAGCCTGTTCTCGACGCAGCCCTTCATAGTCAATGTTCTTCATCGCCAGCTTTAAGGCACCTTCATAGTTTCCACTATCGAATGTCCAATTAAGGGCTGAGCGATAGGGGAAAGCTTCTGGTTTAATGAAGTTTTGCAGGCGTAGTTGCGCCGGGTCTTTCCCAAGATCATGAGCAAGCATATCCATCATACGCTCGATCAAGTACGAAGCCTCAGTTACGCGAAACGAACATCGATAGGCGATACCACCAGGAGCTTTGTTAGTATGGACCGCATCTACATCGACAAATGCATGTTTGAAGTCATACGAGCCCGTACAGATGTGGAATAGACCAGCAGGGAATTTGGTTGGCTGCGCTGCAGCGTCAAACGCGCCGTGGTCCGCCAGCGTATGGACTTTTAATGCCTTCACATTACCATCTTTGTCGGCGGCTATCTCCGCGTGTATATGGTAGTCACGAGCAAAGCCTGTGCTACCGATATTCTCAGAGCGGTCTTCAATCCACTTGACGGGCTTACCTGTGGTGAGAGATGCCACCACAGCACAAACATAGCCAGGATAGATGGGCACTTTGTTGCCAAAACCACCACCAATATCAGGAGAGATAATGCGGATACGGTGCTCAGGCAGACCAGCGACAATAGCAAAGAGCGTACGATGTGCGTGCGGGGCTTGCGAAGTGAGCCACACAGTCAATTTACCTGTCGTTTTATTGTAATCAGCAACGCAGCCACACGTCTCGATAGGAGCCGGATGGATACGCGGAATAAACATATCCTGCTTGACAACGACGCCACTGGCTTCCGCCTCGGCGAAATCCGCATCGGTTTCAGTCCTCTCGCCTGTCTCCCAGTGGTAAATCTGGTTTGTGGGTTGTTTATCTTTCTTATCCGGTCGCAGCAAGGGGGCGTCAGGTTCAAGAGCCTTTTTTGGATCAACGACCACTGGTAGAGGTTCATATTCAACATCGACAGCTGCCGCACCATCTGCCGCAGCATAACGGCTGGTGGCAACGACGAAAGCAACCTCTTGCATCTGAAAGTGTACGCGATCCAGCGCGAGCACTGCTTCGGTGTCCCCTGCAAGGGTAGGCATCCAGGCCAGTCCAGCGGCATCCAGATCTTTACCTGTAATGACGGCCACCACGCCGGGTACTTTCATCGCCTCACTAATATCGATATTCTTGATGAGCGCGTGAGCATAGGGGCTACGCACAATATCGCCGTAGAGCATCCCTTTCAGTTGCACATCATCGACATAGTTGCCCTCCCCATGAATAAAGCGGGCATCTTCCTTGCGCTTGTAAGGTTCTCCAAGGCCATGTTTAAACACTTCAGTCGCCATTATTCGCCTCCTTCACCCGCGTTGACCGGAACCTGTTCGGATACCTGCATCTTCTCCGCTGCATATTGAACGGCTTTGACGATATTCACATAACCGGTGCAGCGGCAGAGATTGCCAGAAATGGCTATACGGATCTCTTGTTCCGAAGGATTTGGATTGCGCTCTAAGAGTGCTGACGCGGTCATCATCATCCCTGGTGTGCAATACCCACACTGCAACGCATGCTTCTCGTGGAAACCCTCTTGCAATGGATGGAGCTTGCCATTCTGTTCCAGGCCCTCAACGGTCTTGATCTGCCGGCCATTCGCCTGAACAGCGAACATGGTGCAAGATTTGGTAGCTTTGCCATCGACAAGAATTGTACAAGCGCCACAGGCTGTAGTATCACAGCCAATATGTGTGCCAGTCAATTGCAAACCATCTCGTATCCAATGCACCAATAGCATGCGTGAATCGACATCGTCTTCGTAGACGGTTCCATTGATAGTCACGCTGATATGATGTTTACTCATACTATTCCCCTCCTGTGGCACGTGCAGATGCTTTGCGTAAGGCTCGTACTGCCAGGGTGTGCACCATAGCGCGTTTATATTCAGCTGGCCCACGTGTATCACTACTGGGTTGAGCCGCTGCCGCAGCAAGATCTGCCGCTTGATGAATACTTGCATCGTCCAGAGTTTTACCCAGCAGGTACTGCTCGGCATCTCTCGCCTTAATCGGCACGGGTCCAACATTGGTCAGCCCCATACCGGCATAGTTGATACGTCCATTCTCATCAAGTGTGACATATGCAGCAACACCAGCAATGGCATAGTCGCCGACTTTGCGCTCCAGTTTACAATAGGCGCCACCGCTCTTCTCCGCAGGAGCCGGAATACGGATCTCCGTCAACACTTCGTTGGGACGCAGCGTGGTCTCAAAGGTTGAATCAGTAAAGAACTCATCAATCGGGATGATACGCTCACCGTTTGGGCCGATAGCTACCAGTTGAGCGCCCAAAGCCAGCATGGTAGCAGGATGGTCGTTAGCGGGATCGGCATGCGCAATATTCCCACCAACTGTAGCCCAGTTTCGTACTACGGGATCGGCTACCATCGATGATGTGTCGAGCAGTATCGGATAGCGAGTGCGTATGAGCGGCGATTCATCTAACGTGGCTTCACGCGTCAGCGCGCCAATGTGCAATGTGTTGTCCGTTTCTTGAATGTACTCCAGGTCAGCAATACGATTAATATCAACCAGTATTGAAGGGGCGGCGAGGCGGAACCGCAAAAGGGGAATGAGGCTTTGACCTCCTGCCAGGATTTTGGCTTCGTCGCCATGTTGTTGCAGCAGGGAGACAGCATCTGAAACGCTGTTCGCTACTATATAATCAAAGGAACCAGGAATCAAATTTTCACCTCCATCAAATAGCCATAAACGCGCAAATCCTTGCGCTTCATCAGAAAAATACATCCATCGAGCAATGCTATTTCTGGCCGTAGACGTTCTATCAATCCGAGTGCCTGCTCCGCATTGGCCGCCTCGCCAACAGCAGAGCGTTTTCAATACGTGCGGGTATAGATACTACAAGCTCCGACACCACCAGGTCAGCCTCGATAGACGTGGCTTCCCGCAAATCACGAATCCGTGAGTACAGCACACTGACCCGGCCACCCTCTTGCAATTCAGTCATAGAGAGAGCAAAGATAGCATCGTGTACCTGTGCGGTTCCCTGAGAGGCGAGCTGTTTGATCGAACGCAATGGGTGAATTAAAGCCGTTTCGGGAGGCAATTGCTCTATCACCCAATCAGCTTTTAGACCAATGGTAAAGAGCGTTTGCTGCTGCGCTAGTTCATCAAACAACCGGGCGTGGAGACCCATCTGCGTTTACGCGACGGGAGGAAACGCCCGCTCCTTTCCTTTGTGTGACCGAGGCTTTGACCACCCATGAACGCCACGCCACAAAGGCGCGCAAGCAACAGTGCTCCCTTTTTGCCCCTTGGGTGAGCCGGGTGTTGGTCCGACAGGCGTGCAGGCTGATGGTGCCGCGTTGCCGATCAAAGCCACCGACCGTACACAACCCGTACTTGGAGTGCCGGACCAGTGTTCCCCGCTTCACCCCAAGGGAACGCGTCCCGCCGTAGGGTTTGCGTCTGCCGCCTTTGGCTGCTTGCAGCCGATGGAGTTGTCTGCGATGCAACACGGCAGGCACCAGAGACGGGTACACGTTGGTTGCTCTGCCCCACTCATCGACGCCGCCAACACCCAACTGTCGACACAATGCGACTCAAAGCACGGCCTGGACTTGCTTTTCGTCTTTTTCAATCCATAGCGGTCCCGCAACGCCTTCGTTTGCCATCCTTCACGCAGGTGGACTACGAGTCCCATTGCTCGCAAGAGACGATACAAGTGTTCTTTCCCCACTTGCACCGGGCTAAATGCCCCATTCCACTTGCCTCCCTTCCCCCGTCTGGGAGCTGCTTGCACGTCTTCGATCACTGCCTCGGTCAATGGCAGGGTCTTCTTCAGTTGCATCACGATACGTGCCTTGGCTTCCCATCGGCTGCGCGTTGAAGGCGGGATGCGTCGTTTCCTCCTGAGCCGATTAGCAAACCGCTTAGGCCGCCGCCACTTCCGAAACCGCCTTGCCCGTCGCATGGTTCTCCGTACCTCAACCGCTTCTTTGACGTGATGGGGCGCTTCGACCATGAGGTTCGTCACGGTCTCTTTGCTGCCCACCACGCTCACCCCTTCAAACTGGCTGCCAGGATCGATCCCAACCACAAGCAACTGGTTATCGGGTTCCTGTTCGTAGCACAGTTGGACGTAGAACCTCCCTAACTTGTCCCGCTTCGGTTTTGCTTTGCCCGCTTTGAGCAGGTGGCGTGCTTTGGCTGGTGTACAAGGCATCAGTTGGACGCCTCGACTCTCCACAACGGCAATGCGCATAAGGGATTTCCCTTCTCCTAGTCGAAGCTAGGGTAACATGACCCTTCGTGATGGTCCTGCGGGCGTAGAGAGGAGTGTATCCCTCTCATCAGCTTCGGCGTGGCTAGAAGTGGTACGAACTAGGGTGGCATCCGTACGTTCTTGTAGCCCACAGGACTGCTGCTTCTCGCATAAGAAGCCCACTAGTCAGGAACTTGCGTTGCGCTAGCCGTTTCGCAAGCCCCTCCCATTCAATGGGAGGGGTTCCTGACCTGCCTGCATTTGCAGATTTCCACTTAGCCGTGCGCGACTTTCCTCAATGCTCTGAGCCATACAGCAAATACCCCCTCATTAATACTCCCCATTGAGCAGAGACAGTGTTACAAGTATACCACGCCTGGCATCTACTTTGGTTCAGAAAGATGCACGATGGGTGTATGAATTGTTTGTGGGCAATCAACCAAATAGATCGGCCGTGGGGGCGGTTTACCACGCCCATCAGCGATTGATCGGCCCTGACACCTTCCTCATGAGCAAACCAGAGTATCAGGGGAAATAACGTCTATCCAACTCTACAATAAACAGCCTTCAGATAAATTGTTTCAGGCATCACCAGGTTGATGGGATGGTCTGCGCCATGCGTGTAGCTTTCCAATAACTGCACAGGGCGTCGCAGGTGTCGCGCTACCTGCGATAACGTCCCAAGCAGATCATCCATGCCTACTACTCCTGAGCACGAACATGTAAGCAGGATACCGCCCGGTCGCAATACCTGTATTCCAAGCATATTCAGGCGCCGGTAGGCTTTCAACGCTTGTGAACGCGCAGCTTGTGTTTTGGCGAAGGCAGGCGGATCAAGTACAACAACATCGAACTGCTCGCCATGTTGTTGTGCCTCTTCCAGGTAGTCAAACACATCGGCGACAAGAAAAGCATGAGCGTCAGGATCAAGCCCATTGAGTACAAAGTGACTGCGTACCATGTCGATCGCGGACGCTGAGATATCGACACTGGTAACTGTGGTTGTATCACCACTCAGCGCGGCATAGACGGAGAAGCCACCAGTATAACTGAAGCAGTTCAGAACCCGCATGTTCCGGGCATATTTCCGTAGAGCCTCGCGTTTATCACGTTGATCAAGGAAGAAACCCGTTTTCTGACCATGCCAGGGGTCAACGATAAACTGCACGCCATTTTCTCGTACTGTTACATGATCGGGGACTATGCCGGCTGCCACTACAGGCTCCTCTAGCTCCAGACCTTCTCGTCGGCGTGACTGGCCCTCGTTGCGAAACAGCATCCCCGCTGCCCCCGTTTCCTCCATGAACGCATCGATCAATAGAGGGCGCAGTCTATCCATGCCAGCGGTGTGAATCTGTCCAACTAAAATATCGGCATAGCGATCTACGACTAGGCCCGGTAACCCATCTCCCTCTGAGTGAATGAGTCGGTAGGTATTGGTTCGGTCAGCGTCGAATATCTGCCTCAACTCGATTGCGCTGCGGATACGCCTGCGTAAAAACTCACCATCTATAGCTTCCTCAATATCGTTCGTCAGAATACGAATAGCGATATCCGTGTGCGGGTTATAGTACCCTCGAGCAACAAACTTTCCGGTTGATGACTTGACATCAACCAGCCCACCTGGCTCTATCCAGTGGGGAGGTTGTTGGAGTGCTCCCGAGAAGATCCAGAGGTGCCCGCTCTGCAGGCTTTCTTCCCGGTGGGGTTTGAGACTGGCACTTGGGTAATGAACCTGTGATGACACAATAAACTCTTTCTGCGCTCATATGGTATTGCTATTATCGCACACAACAAGGAGAGAATGCATACACCTTCTACCAGAAAACAAAGTGTCATTTTACTCACTAAATAGCTCATGGCCACTTCGGATAGTGTTGGCGAATTGGTTTCCCAAGCTCACATCAGGAAGACTTTGTTCTTCATTGCAAGCTCGATGTATGATTTCGCCAACACTATCAGGATGCATGCAACAAGCTATCATCAGCCTGGAGAGCGGTTCTCGTCTTGCTCATCGGCCAGCGCTTGCCAGCGCCCCTTCCCGCAGCCGTTGCACGTCGCGCATGGGTGGGACACCGAAGAGGCTTTTGTACTCCCGATTGAAGTGCGAGGCGTCGTGGTAGCCCACGCGATAGGCTGCACTGGCCGCGTCGAGGTCTTCGCCCAGCATCAGACGGCGGGCCTCCAGCA
>WNGD01008634.1_pt1 | contig 14304 bp, 17 predicted proteins | sample 5400671 | NCBI WGS metagenome assembly WNGD01 (sample SAMN13153369, study PRJNA577476) | soil metagenome | isolation source: 40 cm soil or saprolite under grassland replicate 2 | place: USA:California | collected 2016-06-15
CCTCATCCAGATTCTCCTGTTCCTTGTCAGAACGCTGGATGGTCTCCAGATGCCTGAGCCTCTTTTCCCCAACGCGCGCGCACCGGTGGGCAGAACTCCCGCTTCTGCTCGGTGCCGCAAGTCATCCTCAACGAGGCTTGCCCTTTGCACGCTCGATCTGCACCATAAACCAGTGCTCCACGTCCGGCCATTCGCTCTCTAACAGCTCCTGGTAGCGCGGTTTCCCAAACGCCGTTTTCAGGTCATCATACACCGTCGCGTAGGCTTTTCCGCTCGCCTCATGCAAGCGGCGCACAGAGGCCTGCAACTGGCGCTGGTGCTGCACGCTGAGCGTTTCTGGTCCGAGCCGATCTAAAATCTCAGGGATCAAGTCGGTCATGGCCTCCCGGCTCTCTAGCCTCGACTCCATACTTCCACGCCACTCGTTCACCTCGTCGCGCCATGCCTGGGCATGCAGAGCAGCCTTCCAGAGGTACCAGAGGCCCAACTGCTCATAATAGGCCGCCTGTTCCGCCTCCGTTGCACCAGCCTCTGGTTCTTGAAGTGGCTTGCTCGGTTCCGCTGGAATAATCGCCGTACGCGGTGAGGACAGTGCTGGACGTTGCCTGGCGACGAAATATTCATACAGAACATCTTTGGCCTCTTCCTGGTAGGCAACGATCAGTGCCCGAATGCGCTCATCTTCCACCGGAGTATCGCTGCGCACCTCGTTGGGATTGATTCCCAATACCCAGGGCGAGAAGCCACGTAATGTAATGGCTGGCATGGTTTGCTTGCCACCTCGCGTTTGGACTCTCACCCGTACTAATTCGCTTGCGGTCGAGGCCGTGCGTTCAATGCGTCTGACCTGAGCCTGTGGATCGAGGGCCAAGCTTGCACAAATCCAGCGTAACACCACACAAATACGACCATCGGGAAGCCTGACAGCGACAATCTGTTCACCGTGAAATGGGATGGCTTCTTGCTCTAGCGGCTCTAACGCCTGCTGTTGATTCTCTTTCTCGGACTGTTCTGCCACTGCAAACCTTCCTCTCTTCTCACAAAGGGGTAGCCATTTTAGCTACTCCTTGCTAGGCCAGCCTGTGAAGCCGGTCTAGACCGATATACGTGTACAATCTTATCGAGAGCGTGAGCATGCCCCCTCTCCTCTTTCTATAACGATTAAGCGACACCCTCAAACCGCCATGACGAAGACGCTCACTCACCATCCCCGCAGCCTTCTCAGTGCCATCCTCTCCCACGAAAACGGCTGAAGCTGCTCACACTCATATTCCCAACGGCGCCTCAATGACGACAGACGCCGCTGTTCCTCACAAGAGACATCCCCTCGCTCGCAGACCTCACAGACGATTATATGTTCGACCAACTGTCCCCAGAGATGGCGCACCAGGCACTCTCGCCTGCTCTGCGGTCATTGCATCCATCGTGCAACCTCCGGTGTTCTCCCTGAACATATTCAACAAGTGATCAACCCTTCTCTCGCTGCCGGTTCGCCTCCTCGGTCAGCGTGGCAATGACCGTCTCGATCACATACTGGCTCTGGAAGCAGTTCTGAGTCCCCGCAAGCCTCATTGCCTGAAGCGCACGATCAAGCGCGCGAAGATGATCCCGTCCCTCTTCGAGGGGCTCTTCCTCCTCCCCCTCATCAAGAAAGACCTCGGAGATCCGCCCCTGGGCCTCAAGCTGACGAAGGTAGGCAAGGAGCGGCCCGACTTGTTCCTCTTCGACCGAGTAGAGAAGCTGGTTAGAGGGGCGATGGAGAAACTGATCCATCGCCTCATACCAGAGATCGCCACCCATATGCTGCCGGATTTCGTACTCGATTTCGTGGTGTTGCCACGATCTGGGGGTGGTCAGATAGATATCAACCATAACGGCATTTCTCCTTGCTGCTTCTCTCTTTGACTTTCTCGCGATGGAGTAACCAGATGGACCTGTCCCCTCCATCCTCTCACTTTTCCAAAAGTCTATGACTATACGATGGCTCCCGCGTGTACGCAAATTCTGTATTCATTACCATAACTTCACAACTTACCCCTTCGCCCAATAGTTCTCCACGAGCACCTCCGGTTCGGGAATCGCCACCGTCGTGAGATACTCTCGGCACCCCTGCACCATCGCCGCCTTGAGCACCTGTGTCGCCTCTTCCACCAGCTCTTCTGGACACTCCAGAACGATCTCGTCGTGGACCGTTAACACCACGTGGACCGTTGCAGGAAGCTGTTCGTAGAGCAGGGCCAGCGCCCGTTTGAGGATATCGGCATTGGTCCCCTGGATCGGGTGGTTCTTCGCCGATCGTTCTACCTCACCGCGCCGCGCTTTGCGTTCCTCCTCTGAGAAAAAGCGCCTGCGCCCCGAGAGCGAGGCCGCGTACCCCCTCGCAACGCCCTCTTTGCCAGATCGGGCCAGATACTTCGAGACTCCCCGATAGGTCGCAAAGTACGCCTGCATCAACTGCTTCGCCGTCTCCAGGTCCACTCCCACTCGGTTGGCCAGTCCCTGCGCCCCCATCCCGTATGCTAACCCGAAATTGATCGTCTTGGCAATATCGCGCGCCTTTTGTCCGTTCACGATGTGCGCTCTCGGATCAACATCCTGCGGCAACTTGAACATCAGCCGCGCCGTCTCACTATGCAGATCCTTCCCCTCGGTAAAGAACCGCAGCATCGTCGGGTCTCCAGAAACCTCCGCCAGGATGCGCAACTCGATATTAGAGAGATCCGCAATCAGCAGCGTGCACCCCTGCGGCGCGACAAAGCAGTGCCGCAGATCGTAGGGATCATCTTTGCCCATCGGCCTGGGGATCTGTTGCAGGTTGGGTTCGCGACAAATGACCCGGCCAGATGCCGCCCCCAACTGGTCAAAGGTCGCGTGGATGCGGCCTGCACCCGTCACATAGGAGAGCAGGTTCTCTCCAAAGGCGGTCTCAAACTTCTCTAACGCCTTCCACTCTAGAAGCTGTGCAATGACTGGATGCGCCTGTTGCACCTCTTGTAGCGCCTCTTTTGACGCCGAGTTGACAGAAACACCGAGCGCGTGCAGGGCCTCTTTCAACTGGTCAGATGAGGAGAGCTGCACCGACGGGAGGACAGGCTCCCCAAAGAGCACCGCTTGTGCCGGCAGTGTGCGCGCCAGAGTCTCCCCAAGCACTTGCTTGATCTGTCCTTCCAGTTCGATCCTCTGTTGGTGCCTGGCCTCAAGGATGGAGCGCCAGCGCTCCACATCGACACACACCCCGTGGATCTCCATCGCCGCAACCGCTGGCAGCGCCTGGTGCTCTAGAGCCACCACACGCCCGAGGTCCTGTTGCGCAATGGCCTCCTGTTGTCGCTCAGAGATCTGGTAGGGGACCTCAATGTCTTGCCGAATGTAGGTCAGTTGCGCCTCTGGCAGCAGGGCAGCCCACTCCGCCGGGCGTGTATCTAGATCAATGAACCACGACCGCTGCTCTTTGGTGACAGCCATCCCGTAGCGCTCGGCGCTGGCCAGCAACGAGGCCGACACGTGCTCACCCGCGTGCAGCAGCTTCTCCACCAGCATCGTATCGTAGACCCGCGTGAGCTTCACTCCGAACTGTTGGGCGAGGAAGGACCAGTCAAACTTCACGTTGTGGCCCATCCAGAGCACATCGCGGTGCAGGAGCTGCTGAAGCGCCTCCTTCCAGGTCTGTTGCTCTGTAGAATCAGAGGCATAATAACCGCGCAGATCAATGATCGCCACCTGCCCAGGCATCCCGATCGCCAGCGTGACTACCTTGCACGTGCGTGGATCGAGGCCAGTCGTTTCCAGATCCAGGACCAGCCGCTCCGCCGCAGGGAAACGATGCGCTGCCAGGGCAAGCACCTGCTCTGCCGTCTGATAGTATCCCTCCAACAAGGAAGACGGCAGAGCAGACGCCAGTGGTTCCTCAACCATCTGAGAGACTACGACACGTTCCTGTTCTCCCACGGTGATACCCGACGGTGACGCCGGCAGGAGCATCGGTTCACCGGCGACTTCGTATGCGGTCGTGACGGCCTCTGTTGGTTCCGCAGACGGTGCAACGGGTGCCATCAATGGGGCGCGGGTTTCAGCCAGACGAGAAATCTCCGCGCTCCAGGCTGCGACCATGTAGTCGATCCCTTCGTACCCTGCACGTCTCCACCGCTCACTGGCATCTTTGCCAAGATCGTCACCTGGTGGCAGGCACGTCACGACATGCACGCCTCCCAGCGTGAGCCTGGTGAGGAATTGGGCCGTCGCCTTCCTACCCGGCCCAGCCGTGTCGGCATCGAATGCGGCAATCACGGATGTGATGGAGAGCGGGAGCCAGTCGGGATTGCCGCTATCCGACCCAACCGCGATCACCTCCTGGGCCGGCAATCCGGCAGCCAGCAGGGCCAGACGATCAAAGACCCCTTCAACCACGATCACCACACCCGTCTGTGTGCCGGCATGCTCTTGCCAGGCCCAACCACCACCAGTCGTCATATAACGCGGCACCTTATACTTTTCCAGCAGCGCCTTGTGATCGGCCTCCGTCATCCCCAGCTTCCACCCACGCAGGCAGCGCCCGATGTAGCCAATTCCCTGCGGCGAGCTGGTCGGGAACAGCAGACGCCCACACCAGGGCAGCAGCTCAGGCCCCAACTGCTCGCGGGCCTCAACACTCTTGGACAGAGGGAGGTACAGGCATCCCTCGCGCTCGGCAAGCTCCTGTGGAATGCCCCGGAAGGCGAGATAGGCGCTGGGCAGAGGATCGCAAAGTCGCGCCTGCATCACGGGTCTCACGACTTCGATCGCGGCGACAAGACGGAGCTGTTTCGCCTCCATACTCACATGGGCTCGTGGACGCAACAGGCATTGCGGGTCCATCGCTCCCTTCCCGTTGCCCGAAAGGCCCGCTTTCTCGCACGCCTCCCGAAAGGAGAGACCTTCTTTCTCGCGCAGGAACTGGATCACATCTCCGTGTTTGCCACACTGCCGACACCAATAGACGATCGCGTACGGATCACGATTGGGCCAGATCCGAAAGCGGTCAGTCCCCCTACACCAGGGACACGGGCCTGCCCATTCTCCCCCATGCGTCGAGGCAACCCGCTGAAAGCGACCGGGTACGTAGTGCAAAATAGCATTGATCATGCTAGTCTTCGGGAGCGCCAACTTCCGCCGCTCAAACCCTTGCTGCTTGAGAGGAGCAGGCAACGGGTCCTCCTCATCCTTGTCAATGGAGATCAACACATCTGAGCCGTATTCGATAAAATTCGACCCACGCCCAGAAGTCAGGGCATTGTTGTTGCCATAGCCGGAGGCCCTACTCTGGCTGCTGATGACCAGCACTGTGCAGTTGAGCACCCTGGCCAATAAGCGCAACTCGTACATGAGCAAGCCGATCAACTGATTCTCGTCGCGAGCCTGGCTCGATCCTGCCCGTGTGACCACCTGGGCAATACATTGCAGGTAGTCGATCACGAGCACTCCCGTTCCACCCGTCTCTTCGTAGCGCTGAAAGTGTGCACGCACGATCTCTTGGAGCGTCGCCAGATCCGAGAACCCTTCAACATAGAGCAGGCGCTGCGATGATTGGCGCGTACGAACAAGGCTGCGGGCACGATCAATCGCGTCCCGTTCCCCGGACCAGCCAAACTGTGCCACCGCGTAATTGATGCGCCCCAGCCGAGCCAGGGTCTTGGCATACAAGGTCGCAGGAGGCTCCTCACACGCCACATACACTACGGGTCGCCCCTGGTTAGCGGCCTGCTCCGCCAACTGGTTGCAGAAGGTCGTCTTGCCACCGCCAGGTCCACCCAGGACCGTAAAGACGCGTCCCTCGCGCAGTCCTCCATTAAGCACCGCATTGAGTTGGGAGAATCCGGTGGGAATGGCCTCTCGCATCTGCTGGATGCGCTCCCAATAGGAGGCATCCAGATCCGCCTGGGTGACGGCCGTCACTGCCTCACGCGGCAGGGGACTGACCAGCGCTCGCAGCAGTTCCAGGGAGCTATCCATGGTGGAGAGAGTACTCTCGATCATCTGCCCGATCACGCTCTCCAGATCGCCATCTGTCGGGGGACGCATCTGGGTCAGTGAGTAGAGCCGCTCACGCAGGTTGCCCTGATACGCGGGCAGATACCGGATCAGCAGGGCAGCGCGTGCCATGCGTTGGCGGATCTGGCGTAGTTCCTCGTCGGTGTAGGCGACCAGGCCATCGAGGGCAGGAGGCAGTTGCGGTTGTATGGGACGCTGCGCTCCTAGGAGCCGGTCGAAGGTGATCAGCACTGCCTCATCCGTAAAGAGTTCCCGCCGCCAGTTGGCCGCCCGGCACGCCTGCATAGGGGAGGACGCCTGCGCCAGCGAGAGCACCACGCGCCATTCTTCCTCCACGGTTGGTTGTGCGATGTACCCTGAGAAGAGATCCGTCATGGTCGTGTCTATCCTTTCATGCCGTTTGTCTGCGAGAGGCACATCGCTTGCTCATCGTGCGTGCTTCGGTGAGCTCCGGGCCGGTGAGATTCTCTTTCGAGATGGATGGTGCGCGTTCTCGTTGCCCAGTAGGATACCAGCAAGCGGCGCGCCGCGCCAGCGAGCGCGATCGCCAGTAATTACTATATAGTAATTAGTAATTAATATGGTCCTGTTTGAGCGTGAATTCTCCCCCGACCGCGACGGGGATTTCCCCCGACCGCGACGGGGATTTCCCCCGACCGCGACGGGGATTTCCCCCGACCGCGACGGGGATTTCCCCCGACCGCGACGGGGATTTGTTACCAATTCGGTTGGATAGGTTAACCGACAAAATTTTCCACTTTATCTGTGAAATTTCCCCCGACCAAGCAAGGTAAAAGAGAAGCAAGCAGAAATCATTCTTGTATTTCCAGCAAGGGAGCGTTTAGGAGAGGAGTAATTCATTAAGTTTCCCCCGACCGCGATGGGATAAGAGGAAAACAGAATCACTTCCCCTTTGCCTTGGCTTGTGAAGGTAAGAGAATAGCTGATGCGGTTTCTTCAATTCCCCCGACCGCGACGGGGTAGGAGTATATGGTGCACTCCCCTCTCGTAGCAGGAGTGAGGTGAAGTAGGTCGTGTACGGATTTAGTTTAGGTGGAGTGTACTACTCCTTTCTTCTCCTTTGGGGTCTCTGTTTATGTATTGGTATGGTTTCAGTCATCAGTGGAGACGCTGCAATTGATTGCTGATAATATTCTATGATAGGTTTTGGTGGTAGAAGCACCCACTGCGATGCGAGCCATTCTCCTGTCCAGCGTGATTTGGTCTGGTCGATGGGAGTGAGACATTTGGCAGGTGCTCCTAGAATCCCCTTTTCAAAGAGCGCATCGAGTGCATCTGTGATGCGCTTAATGAAGCGTGAAGGGTTATGTTTGTTCACTGTGATCACACTTGCCTCTAGGAGCCCTTGCATTGAGATGGGCTTCGCGTAATCCTGCTTCCTCGCTAGATCTCTCCATCTCTCCGTTAAGGCAAGGCCGACCAAGAGTTCGTGGTAGTCCTGTTGCGGGTTCAGTTTGAATACCTCCCGCTCTACTTCCGCGATGTAAAAAGTGTTTTTCGCTTCGTGCAAATTGAGCCAGTTTCCGGGAGTGACGAAAATACCAACCCTCTCGTCGATCCCCCGTTCGTTTCTCTTTGTCAGCAGCGAGAACCGCAGATATTGGTCGTCCTCAACACCAAGATCTTCCCACTGCCCGTTAACATTGATGACGCATGCCCCTTGTATATAGCACTGTTGGAGTAGAGTGAGGTCGTCGATGATCGCTTGTTTATCCTCCCAGCGGTACCCATTTGAGTAAGAGATAGTTGTCTGTTCTCCCTTGTGGACTACTGTACGCGATTTCTTTACTCCCCTAATAGCGAGGATTTCATCAAGGTTGATCAACGCGCTGCCGGTTTGCGTTAGGTGTTCGTCTCTCCTGCGTCCGAGCCAGATCGAGAGACAGATGCGAGAATTGAGTATCATGCTGAGGCGGAATCGTTCCACGATTTCCTTTGCCTCTTCGAATAACGGCGGTCTTGGCCCTCCAAGATAGACTTGGAGGGTGTGGGTAGGATTCATTGGGTAGCGATATGCCCAGTAAGCAGCATCCTCTTTTTTCCAACGCTTCCAGCCCTGGGGGTCCAAGATGGCAGCTCTAACTGCCCGATCAGGTTGGTAGTTGGGTACTGGCAAGCGTAAAACTGAGTTCCAGGATTCAGTGGGAGGAAGATGCGAAACCATCTCTAACTGCCGCTTTGTGACAGGACGTGAAAGGGCTTTGAGCTGTTCTTCCTGCCATAAGCTCACTGCCTGGAATTTCTGTTTCTCAGTAAGTTTGTCGACTCCCATTTTGGCAGTTGGCGGAAGAATAATCTCGCGTGTGGGCTGATTCTCTCTCGTCATCTTCCATTGTCTCTTTCTTTTTCTCAAGTAAGTATCATCAGTTGATTGAAGATATTGCAACAATAGAGAGCGCTTATTTCCTTCTTTTGCAGGCTGGGTGACTTCGTGATCCATCCATGTTCGCTGCCATCAGCATACCTGATCCCGAAGCTCGCAACCACGTCGTTGATTAGGCGTTCTTTCGTCGAGCGTTCGTCGTTTTGCCAGAGATACGGCACCGCTTGGCATGCATATAGCCATAGTGACTATAGAGAACATGTCCAACATTGTCACACAATGTAAGAACAAATGTAGTGCTCTCAAAACGGGATGGTAAGCAAATAAACAGGCTCTAGAAGCGTGTTGGGGCTGTTGATAGTGAGTGATATAAGCTTGCTTAGTTGCTTGTGCAATGGTTGAATCCATCTGTTATACTCTCCATAGGTATAACTATTTCGCTCCTTCTCTTGTTGGTAAGGGCGAGATAGTGCACTGTACAAGGAGCAGTGGCGTACGCCGAGTTGAAGATGGCCAGTCTTGTAGACGGCGTGCGCCAGGGCTATGCTGCTTGTGTGCTGTCACCTGTAGCTTTTGTCCGTTGTTTACGGTCTCTCATAATGTTGTATAAGTTGAGACCGTCAATGTCATTGATGGTGATCTGCTGGCCAATCTTGTTACCGAGTGCTTTAATCACTTTCTCCGCTATATCCTCTCTTGTACGACTCTTGCCTTCTTCTATCCGAACAATCGTAGATTCGGACACGCCAGCTAGATCGGCAAGCATTCTTCTGCTAAGATAATTCTTCTCTCGGATCTCTCGCAATGTTGACATAGCTGCCCCCTTTCTCTTGATGGTTCTAGTGTAGGGGATATCAAGATATTTGTCAAGAAGTTTACCCTGAAAATATCTTGAAATATATCTTGACAAAATACTAGATATATGGCATACTTCTCTTAGCGGAGGCGAAAGCAGGGAAGACTCTCTCAGGTTGGCACTTCCCGTGCCCGCTTCTCGCTAGTATAGGGAATGCGGTTGCCTGCTCAAGTGGACAGGCTATTCTCAGAGGAAGGCAGAGGAATGTTTAACGATCATCCAGCATGCAGCACTGACTATAAGGTGCAGGCGATCGAGGAAGCGGCACAACGGGACGCCGCGCCACACCGCGCAAAGAACGAGCGCGAGGCTTGCTACACCGAGGTTGAGATCGCGCAGCTCGCCGAGCACGGCAGCATGCGTTACGAGCAGGGCGACTATAACGATGCGGAGACTGTCGCAGCACGAGATGTCTATGAGATCGTGTTCCGCTCGGTGGTGCGGCGAGCCGGCTAAGAGACGAGCCGCTCCGATAGCGGCTCCCTCGACATCTGGCACTGGTGCGCGGTGCTAGATGCCGAGGGAATGGTTCTCTCGGAAGTGCCGAAAGGCAGGAAGGATCTACACGTGGATTGGCTTAAGTTCATTGATGCGGTACTGATTTGTACCACGTTCTTGCTCACTGTCGGCATCGTGATGGCTACCGTGCTGGCCTGTCTGGTCTACGATAAGGCCACCAGCGCGCCTGAGAACTTTGCAAAAGTGCTGGCAACGATCAGAGAGCATGCGCGCTGGCTTCAACCGCGACCGCGCGAGTAAGCAGCAGTTGTTCTCCGTTTTTGCACATCTCCACGGAGGTGTGCAGGCGCGGGGGAATGGCTCCCTCGATGGTTGGGCAGTAGCCCAGAAAGGATTTTGATGATTACCCTCTTCAAGCATCTGGTGAAAGTCACCGTGAGTACCCTGCTGGTTGCAGTCGCGCTCAACTGGTACGGTCGTCACCAGGACACGCTCTCAGGCTTCGTACGTCGTCTCCAGATGCTTACCGCATTGGTCCAGGCCAGTCGATAGCGCGCGTAGGATGGCAGGATGCTCCATCGGGCATCCTGCCTCACCTGAGAGAAAGGCGGCAAGCAATGGCAGTTCCGCAAGGGTGGCAGCAGGCACTCTCCGAACACCTCCTGGTTGGCAACGACTGTGGCAGGGGAGATGGTGCCGAGGCCCTCATTGAGCAGCAACCCAACGGGACGTTTGTGGTCCAGACCAAGTACACCGACGATCGGTTTCAAACCACTGATCCCAGCATCGTCAATCGTGTCCTGGAAGAGTTTAACATCCCCTTGACAGGATGGCAGTAGAGAAGAAAGGTTGGCCTTCGATGTTCACAAAAGCGGTCAAGTATGAAAGTTCCCTCAAGATGTCGCTCTCCGGACCACCCGGAAGCGGTAAGACCTGGACATCACTCACCCTGGCAACCGCGCTGGCCGACGGACGGGGGGTAGCATTGATCGATACGGAGCATGGCTCTGCCAGCTTATATGCCGATCATTTCAGCTTCGATACCTTGGAACTCGATAGCTATCATCCTCAGAGGTTCATCGATGCCGTTGCCGAGGCCGAGCAGGCTGACTATGCCGTCTTGATTATCGATTCTCTGAGTCATGCCTGGAACGGCAAGGGGGGCTTGCTGGAGATTGTCGATATGATCGCCGCTCGCAAATACAAAGGCAACACGTTCAATGCCTGGAAGGACGCCGGTCTCATTCAGAATGCGTTGGTGGAGGCGATCCTCACCGCGAATCTGCATATCATCGTGACGCTGCGTTCCAAGATGGATCATGTGCAGGAAAAGAACGAGCAGACGGGCAAGACCGAGATCCGCAAATTGGGCATGGCCCCCATTCAGCGCGACGGGGTGGAGTACGAGCTGGATGTGATCGCCGATCTCGATGTCTTGAACACGATGGTCATTCAGAAGAGCCGCTATCCGAAGCTTTCTGGCCTGGTCATCCCCAAACCGGATGGGCGTCTGGTGGCAACCATCAGACAAGGACTGGCAGGTGTCCCACGTCCACAGGTCCAGGCGATCACAGCTCCGCCATCGATACCACCGGCAGCGGCAAATATCCCCGTCTCGACGCCTGCACCGTCGCAGCCTTCTGCACTACCGGTCGAGACCCCTGCGCTGCCACAAGCCACACCGGGCCAGTCCACAGCGCAAGAGATGATCACTGAGCAGCAGCGCACAAGCATTGAAAAGATTTGCACAGCCCTGGGGCAGCCGACCCCGATCGACTATGAAAAACAAACCTACCTGCAGGCGAAAGAAACCATCGGGCGTCTGACCGCGCTCTACCGGCAGGCTCAGCAAGCGAAAAGAGAGAAGAAGGCATCGTAGCGCGTGGTTATAAATTTCCGGCACCGGAAACCCATACCTTTGGAGGCATGGCCGCGTAGACGCGCCAGCCTTCACGAGCAAGAAAGGATCGAACCGTGAACGAGCAGAGAGAGATGCTCCTGAACATGATCAGCGAGTTGAAGAACGAGATCGCGGCATTGCAGGAGCGCGTGAGCTCCCTGGAGCAGCGCCCCTACCTGGGCCAGCGCTGCCATGTCAATGGCGTCGGTTTTGGCACAATCGTCAATCTCAAGCCGAGGTGGATACGGGCAGAGATGGATGCGGGTGTAGCGGGTTGGTATCCCCTGGATAAGGATGTGGAACTACTGGCAACCGGACCAGCCTGTTAGTGTGGCGGGCCGCTCCTGTTTGCAACACGGGAGCGGTCCTTGTTGAACCCTTGTTCAGTCAGACAAACCACAGGAGACATTGTATCATGTCAGACAATCACAAACAGCCTCAACCTGAACAGGAGCCAGAGCAGCTCCATGTCCTGCACATCAATGGCAAGTGTCCGACCCAGCGCGAAGCTGCGCGCATTCTGACCGTGCCTGCACGCCCTGTAGACAAGAACGATCCAGCCACAAAGCCGCTGCATAGCGCCGTTCGTGGCTTCAACCTGATGAGGTGAGGCCATGACAAAGATCCTACGCGGTTTCGGTTGGACCGTCCACAAGGCCGGTGATCCGGAGTACCGGACGGAGAACGGCAGCGGGTGGGCAGAGAAGGGCACCTTGCCGGAGCAATGGCAGGCGATCAAGGACGATCCCAACATTGATCAGGCAGCGATCTACACCTCTGCACAGCGTCACGTGCGTGCGGATAAGCGGCGCATTCTGGACAGCAAGGAGCAGTCGTCATGAAGGACTGCTCCTGGTGTGCCCAAGAGGCCGGAGAGCCGCCGACCGACTCCCCGACGATCTGTGCCCAACATGAGGCCCTGCTCTTCGAGCAGTTGACGGCGCGTCAATCGGCTCGTAGTGCGGCAAAAGAAGAGAAGACAGACACGCAGCGAAAAGCAGCAGCGTGAGAAGCGCTGGGAACCGGTACGCGTTCCCAGCCGCACACCACGACGAGGAGGAGAGCATTATGGCTCAACACCCATCACCCCATCGCATCACGGAAGAACCACTCACGCTAGACGAAGAGTACGAGCAGCAGCGCATCAACTCCATGCCGGAGCATCTCCAGCACCTTGCCTTGCTCCACCACCTCGATCAATTTGAGGCGGTTCCTCCGTACGTTGACCGGTACCGGCCAGCTTCGAAGCCGGGAGAGGACCAAACGGCAATCTAAACGACTAAGGGACGACCAAAGAACGGCAAACGAACGGCAAGGAAACGAGGGCGCTTCTCGCCTACACTGAGAGCAGTTGTAGGCGCGTCAAGCGGAGTGTTTCGCGAAATCAGACAGTGAAAAGGACAAGGCAGCATGAACACGCCAGGGTTAGGCGATATGGTCAGAGTGAAAGATGGTGATGTGATCATCGCTCAAGGTGTCGTACAGGGCGGCACCTTGAGCCAAGAAACACACACACATACCTCCTATGTGATCAACACCACATATGGCGACGGTTTCACCACTCATGGCGAGCCGTGGATAGGGGGCGTCGATCCAGAGCGGGTTGAGCTCGTAGAGAAGGCATGGGCTCAGAAGTGGCAGAAGCGTTGCTACGGTCGATAGGAGAGAGGAACATGACGACAGGAACCCTGTACACGCTTGGGTATGCAGAACCCAATGCCACAGAACGTCTAGAGACGCTGATGGCGCAGCCTCGCACAGCAATCGTTGATATCCGCTCTGTGCCCTACAGTCGTTGGACCGCCTCCTGGAACAGGAGAACGCTCATGCACAAGTACGGCCCAATCCGCTACCACCACGTCGGGGAGTTAGGCAACGTCAACTACAACAAGCCAGACCTGCCCATTCAACTAGCCGATCCTGATGTGTGGGTGCAGAAATGCGTGAAGTCGTTACAGCAAGGCTGGTCTCTTGTCCTGCTGTGCGCCTGCAAGGACTACGAGCAGTGTCATCGCAAAACCGTGTACCAACTGATCCAGGCGGCTCTTGCGCCGCGCCCGGTCAACAACATCTGTACACGTCGGCCTGACGATGCACTCCCGGCGTTCTGCGAAATCATGGACTGTGAGCAGCTTGCGAGCTACGACTGTTACCCTGCGACAGCGCCAGGCGTCACCTCGCTACAGACTCAGATCGCGCTCTGTGATGAGCATGCACACGAGGCTGATCCTGCGCTGCAAAGTGAGGTGCAGTCATGACGGAGCAATTGTCCCTCTGGTCTGGGGAGCCGCAGTCTCAAGGGCCGCAAGAAGAATCGACCAGGCCAGAACAGGAAACGACACTGCATGATGAGATTGAGCAGAAAGTAGGGGCTGTGATGAGTTGGGCATGTCAGCATGGTTGGTGGGAGCTCTGCTACGTGCAATGTGATGGATCGTTGGGCCGTATTGGACCTGGGAAGGAAAAGTGGGAGACCTTTGCCATGCGTAAAGACGTGTCTGAGGTCTTGCGTGCTTCTCTGGCTGCAAGGTCGTGGGAGATCGTCGAAACGCGACCAGGGACCGTTGCAGGCGAGTTTCTCGTGGATGTCCCCTCTGGCCTGCGTTTTGTCGATCTTTACGCGGGCCGTAAGCGGCTCTTAGAGTTGGGAGAACAGTGTGAGTACTGGCCGATCCACTGGCGTGTCGATGGAAAGTTCCACCAGGCGTTGCAGCTGGG
>WNGD01006094.1_pt1 | contig 14297 bp, 9 predicted proteins | sample 5400671 | NCBI WGS metagenome assembly WNGD01 (sample SAMN13153369, study PRJNA577476) | soil metagenome | isolation source: 40 cm soil or saprolite under grassland replicate 2 | place: USA:California | collected 2016-06-15
ACGCCTCCGAAGGAGCGTCGCATGGGACGACAAAGGGCCGCGCCACGTCACAGTTTCGTACCCGTGCCTGGCACCGGTACGCCTCCGAAGGAGCGTCGCATGGGACGACAAAGGGCCGCGCCACGTCACAGTTTCGTACCCGTGCCTGGCACCGGTACGTGTCCGGAGGAGTCGCGCCCTGTCCGGAGGAGTCGCGCCCTAGGTCAGCGTGTATTCAGGGCCGCTGCTGCCCTCGGGCGGGGTCAGCCGGCCACCTTTCGCTGTGATCGCGCCGCACTGGACACAGTTCGACGGTGTAACCTCGACGCCGGTCTCCGTCGCCTCGTAGACCTGCGCGGGGCACATTTGCTCCCACAGCTCTGCGACGTCTTGTGGGACTTCGCGCTGGATGACGATGTGGCTCGGCTGGTCGTCGCGCGTCTTGTTGCCGGAAGCGAAGACAGACGAGAGCTTGTCGAACGTCAGCTTGCCGTCCGGCGCCGGGTATTCCTTCGCACGTTCGGTGCGGATGAGCTCCACGTCCACGTCGCGCTCGAGGTGCAGGTCGCGCCGAGGAAAACGGCCCTTCGTCGCGGTCATCGCGCCCGCGAGCGCGCCGCCGAGCCAGAACCCGCGGCCGAACGCCGGACGCATGTTGCGCACCTCATACAGGTCTTTCCAGATGAAGCTCTGCTTCAACGCGTCGTCGTAGACGGAAAGCGCACCGGGAGTCGCCGGCGTCTGACCCCTCTGCAGAGCCGCAAACGCCGCCTCCGCCGCAAGGGATCCGGACTCGATCGCATAGTGGATCCCCTTCAGGGCGGGGACGTTGACCAGGCCTGCGCCGTCGCCGCAGATCAGCAATCCGGGTGCATGCAGCTGCTTCGGCAGGGCGAGGAACCCGCCCTCGGGAATCGTCTTCGCGCCCCATTCGACTCGCTCGCCCCCCTCGAGGAGCCCGCGCACGAGCGGATGCGTCTTCAGCTCCTGCAGCAGGTCGTGAACTGACAGCTCGACGTCGCGGTAGTCGAGGCCGACCACCATCCCCAGCGTGAGCATGTCCTCGCCCAGCGGGTAGATGAACGAGCCGCCGAACTCCCTGTACTGCGATCCGGGCCGCAGCGGCCAGCCCATCGTGTGGATCACGCGATCGAGCGGGCGCTTGATCTTCCAGACTTCTTTCACGCCGAGCGCCCAGACCTGCGGGTTCGCGCCCGCGAGGCCGAAGCGGTCGAGCGCGACACCCGTGAGATGTCCCTGTGTCCCCTCGGCGAGCACCGTGACCTTCGCGACCAGATCCGAGCCTGGCTCGAAGTTCCCGAGCGGCTGACCGTCACGCCCGCGACCCTTGTCACCGGTCCTGACGCCGCGGGCCCTGCCGTCCGAGACGAGGAGCTTCTCCGCCGCCGTCTCGGGTAGGAGCATCGCGCCTCCTTCTTCCGCCTGCTCGGCTAGCCAGCGGCCGAGCCGGGAGAGCGACGCGACGTAGTTGCCCTCGTTCTTCATCGTCGGCGGCGCCGGAATGCGCACCGCGTTCTGCTTCGTCAGGAAGTAGACGGACTCCCGCTCGACCGGCCCGTAGAACGGCATCTCGTCGATGCGCTTGCGTCCCTTGAAGAGGCGTCGGAGCGCACGCGGGTTGACGACTGCGCCCGAGAGGAGATGCGAGCCCGCCTGCTTGCCCTTCTCCAGCACTGCAACCGGAACCTCGCCCAGCCGCTCGCGGATCTCGGGGGCGTCCTCCAGCAACGGGCCGAGGCGGATAGCGCAGGCGAGTCCCCCCGGGCCCGCGCCCACGATCAGGATGCCGACCTCGATCCGATCGTCAGGAGGATCCGTCGGCGCCGCCACGTAGTCCGCGGCTCGAAACGGAGGTGGAAAGTCTCCGGGCCTGGTCATCGGTGACCCTGCCGGTGGTGCTGGTGGATGCCCGGGTCGTGGACACCAAGCGATGCAATGACGCAGGGAGCAGCCATAGCGGATCCTATGGCTGCTCCCGAGGACGCGGCAGCGCGCAGCGTGTCCGCGGGCCGGGCGCCGCCAAGTGCCGCCGGTAGGGTCACAAGCTCTTGCGTGCCTTGACGAGCTCGGTCAGCTTCGGCACGACCTCGTGTACGTCGCCCACGACGCCCAGGTCCGAGAACTCGAAGATGGGCGCGTTCGGGTCCTTGTTGATCGCGACGATCACGCCCGAGCCCTGCATCCCGACCTTGTGCTGGATCGCTCCGGAGATGCCGCACGCGATGTAGAGCTTGGGCGAGACCGTCTTGCCGGTCTGACCGACCTGCGTCGAGTACGGATACCACCCGGCGTCGACCACGGCGCGCGTCGCGCCGACCGCACCGCCCAAAGCCTTCGCGAGCTCTTCGACGAGCGTGAAGTTCTCCGGACCGCCGAGCCCGCGCCCGCCGGCAACGATGACGGGTGCGTCTTCGATCGACGGGCCCTCGCTTTCCTCGTGCGCCTGGTCGACCATGCGCGCCGACGTCGAGAAGTCTTCGAGCGCCACGGTCACGTCTTCGACATCAGCTGAGCCGCCGGTCTCGACCGGGTCGAACGAGCCGGAACGGAAGAGCGCGATTCGAGGCTCGGCCTTCCAGCCGACATCGACGTACACGGAGTCCTGCAGCGCAGGCCGCTTGCCGACGAGCTTGTCGTCCTGGCGCACGAGGTCGGCGAGGTCCCAGTTCAGTCCGGCTTCAAGCCGTGCAGCAAGTCCGGCAGCGACGTCGGCCGCAAGCACGGAGTTGCCGAACAGCAACGTCTCGATCCCTTTGTCGCGCACGAGTTGCGCGAGCACGTCGACGCGAGGTTGAGGGAGAGGCGCTTCGAGCTGCGCGTCGTCGGCGACATACACCTTCGCAGCTCCGAACTCTCGAGGAACACCAGCGTGCTCATACGAGGCGCTTCTCGGCGAGGAAGTCCAGGATCGCCTGCGCGGCGTTGCCATCGTCGTCGATCTTCTTCGAGTCGCCGCGCGCGGGCGGATCGCTCAGCGCGTAGACCTCGGTGCGCGAGCCCTCCTCCCCCGCACGATCTCCCTCGACGCCGAGATCAGAAAGCGACACGGTCTCCTGCGGCTTGGACTTCGCCCCCATGATCCCCTTGAGCGATGGATAGCGCGGCTCGTTGATCGCGTCCGACACGGCGACAACGGCCGGCAGCGGCACCTCGATCACGTCGTAACCGAACTCCGTCTGCCGCTTGACCGTCAGCTTCCCGCCGGCATGCGTGACCTCCGCGGCCTGCGACACGACCGGCAGGCGTAACCGGTCCGCGATCGCCGCCCACAACACGGCGCCGTCGGAGTCGCCGGCCTGTTGTCCGAACAGGATCAGGTCCGCGCCTTCGCGCTCGAGCGCCTTGGCCAGCGCGTAGCTCGTCGCGACGAGATCCGAGCCGGCGGCTGCCTCGTCGCTTACGAGAACCGCCCGGTCCGCGCCCATCGCCAAAGCCTTGCGCAGCGCATCCTGGGCCTTCGCGGGCCCCATCGATACGAGCACCACCTCGCCTTCTCCGGTCGCATCCCTCAGCCGTAGAGCTTCCTCGACGGCATTGGTGTCGAAGCCGTTCAGGGCGCCTTCGCCCGAACGGTCGAGCCGCTTCGTTCCGGGGTCGATCCGGCTGTTTCCCTCGGGAACCTGTTTGACGCAGACAGCGATCTTCATGCGGCAGGACTCTACTGAGGCTGACTTGCACCGAGGCGCCTGCTAGCGTCCCACCCTTCGAGCGCGAACCGGAGCGCCCGTCCTCTCATGAGACGCCACCGGACGACAGCCCGAGGGGTTCTTTTCCTCGCCGCGACGATCGGTGTGACCGTCGGCTCCGCGGTGGCTTTCGCCGCGACAACCGTTCCCGAGCACATCATCTTCCCGGTCGTCGGAAAGGCGGCCTACATCGACGACTTCGGCGCGCCGCGCCCAGGCGGAGCGCATCAAGGGAACGACATCATGGCCGAGAAGAAGTCGCCCGCAGTCGCCGCGGAGCCGGGCAAGGTGAAGTACTGGACGACGTCGGGCGCGGCCGGGTGCATGCTCTACCTCTACGGCGACAGCGGCACGACGTACCTCTACATCCACCTGAACAACGACCTGACGATGCGGAACGACAACCGCGGCAAGTGCGTTAGGGGAACCGCGTACGCGGTGAAGAACGGCGCCAAGGTGGCTGCCGGTCAGCAGATCGCCTACGTCGGCGACTCGGGTGACGCAGACGGAGGCAATTCGCACCTGCACTTCGAAGTTCACCCCAGCGGCGGCAAGGCAGTCAGCCCGTATCCGTATCTCCAGAAGGCGTACAGACTTCTCTTCACGGCAAAGACAGGCACACCGTTCGTGTTGACGCTGACTGGAACCGTCGTCTCCGCCGCGATCGACCGCCTCTTCGTGAACGTCTCAACGTCGCAGGCATGGCCCTCGGGACTGACGTTGACGAAGTTGAACCGGACAATCGCCCTGAACGTCCCCGAGGCGACACTCGTCCAGAGCCTGAGCTCCACGGGCACGTTCCGTGGGGCCGCGGACGTCACCCTCGCCCAGAAGGGCGACAAGGTCGTCGTGTGGACGCAGCCGGCGCCCGCGACACTCAAGGCGCAGCGCGGCGACGACGGCGTTCTCAGCTCAGCGCTGATCCAATTCGGCTAGCGGCCCACGAACTTCGGCTCGCGCTTCTCGACGAACGCTGCAAGGCCTTCCTTCGCATCCTCGCTCGAGAACAGCTCGCCGAACGTCTCACCCTCAGCCTCGAGGTTCCGCGCGTGATCGCCGCCGAGGGCACGATTCGCGAGCCCCTTCATCAGCCTGAGCGCAATCGGGCTCTTCGAGGCGAGCAACGTCGCGGTCTCTCGTGCCTGGTCGAGGACGGGATCGTGCACGCCGTTGACGAGCCCGAGGCGGAACGCCTCCGCCGCGTCCACGATCCGGCCCGTGAAGATCAGTTCTTTGGCGATGCCGAGACCGCAGAGGCGGGCGAGGCGCTGGGTGCCGCCCCAGCCGGGAATGATCCCGAGATTGACCTCGGGCTGGCCGATCTTCGCGCCGCTCGCCGCGTAGCGGATGTCGCACGCCACCGCGAGCTCGCAGCCACCGCCGAGCGCGAAACCGTTGATCGCCGCGATGGTCGGCTTGGGCATCGTTTCGAGCAGGCGTCCCGTCTCGTGCCCGAGGGACCCCCACTCCTTCGCCTGGTCGACATCGAGGCCGCTCATGTACTTGATGTCGGCGCCGGCGACGAACGCCTTCTCGCCGGCACCGGTCAAGATCACGACGCGTGCCGAATCGTCCTGCGCGAGCTCGCGCAGAAGGTCGCGCAGCTCGGCGAGCGTCGCGACGTCGAGTGCGTTCATCGCCTCCTGACGGTCGATCGTCACGATCGCGACCGCCTCCTCGCGCTCGACTCGGATCAAACGGGAACTTTGCCCTTGAGGAAGTCGACGATCTCGCTGGTAGGCGCGCCAGGCGCGTCGTTCGCCTTCGGCTCACTCCCTCGGGGGAAACCATGTTTCCCCCGAGTGCCCCCTTCTTTTGAGCTCGCCACGACGCTCGCGCCGCTGAGATCGCCGCGCCCGCCGTGGAACACGTTTGGGGAAACCTCTCGGTTTCCCCCGGGCCCCTTCCCAACACGCCGTGTGCGCCGACGGTTCACTAAACCGGAACCCTCCCTTGAAGGAAGTCGACGATTTCGCTGGTGGGCGCACCCGGCGTGAACACTTCCGCAACCCCCCGCTCCTTCAGCTCGTCGGAGTCCTCTTTCGGGATCGTGCCGCCGACCACCACGAGCACGTCCTCGGCGCCGTTCTCCTTCAGGCCGTCGAGGATTCGCGGGACGAGAGTCATGTGTGCCCCCGAGAGGATGGAGATGCCGACCGCATCGGCATCCTCCTGGATCGCCGTCTCGACGATCTGCTCCGGCGTCTGGTGGAGGCCCGTATAGATGACTTCCATGCCGGCATCGCGCAGAGCACGCGCGATGATCTTCGCGCCGCGATCGTGACCGTCGAGGCCCGGCTTTGCGATCACGACTCGGATCTTTCTCGCCACGACCCGCAGTTTACGGGCCTCTTGAAATCAGGCCGCTGCTCGCACGAACCTCAGCGTCCACTCGACGCTTTCCACCAGACGCCCCTGCTCCGGCGAGCCGTACACCTTGCGCCGACCCCGCGTGGCGCTCAGGTTGATGCGCGCGAGTTTCTTCTCCATCAGCGCTTCCTTGGGAAGCCGCACGAGGTTCAGCGGCGGGCCGAGCGGGCGGCGCTGGACGTCCGTGGGCTCACGCGGGCAAAGGGCCGTTGCCAGCCGAACGTTCGCGATTCCGTTGAACGCGACAACGCCCGGCCGTGGGCTTGCAGCGTGGACGGTCGCCCCCGTGAACGTCCGCTTGGTCTGTACGCAATCGGCGATCTGGCTGGTGTGCTTGTCACCGCAGACTTCGTCCGTCTTGTTGGCGCCGACCAAGGTCACCCCGCCCTTGATCCCGCGCACATCCACGGGCAGCACGCGGCCGCCCGTGACGCGCACGACGATGGGAGCTTTCGTGCGGAATGTCGCTGTCCGTGTCCCCTCAGACGTCTCTGTACGACGGCAGTTACCGCTGACGACGGGAGCGGCCGCGACGGACCACTCCTCGTGGGCTGTCCCGATGACTGTGAGCCGAAACAGTGTCGGCGAAGGCGCCGCCGAGGCATGCGCAGCCACGACGCACGCGACGCCGATTAGGCCTAGAAGACCTAGGTTTCGTCGCCCACACCGCAACCGCCGTCGCAGCGTTGCACATTTCCTCCGCTTCACATAGCGCTAGGCGTGCGTTAGCTCGGCGTCCCTCCCCGTCTTCTTAGCTCAGAAGACGGGCGTCTCCCTCCACACGCCCCACACTTCCCGGAGCGCGTCGCACATTTCGCCCATCGTCACGTACTCCTTCGACGCGTCGACGATCTGCGGCATGAGGTTCCGGCCCTCGTGCGCGGCGTCTTCCTTGAGCCCCGCGAGCGCTGATTCCACTGCCGCCGAATCACGGCGTGCACGAAGAGCCTCGACACGGGCGATCTGCTTTTCCTCGAGCGCGGGGTCGATCTTCAGGATCTCGAGCGGCTCCTCATCCACCTGCTCGTACCGGTTCACGCCGACGATGATGCGCTGCTTCTGCTCGACCTCGTGCTGGTAGCGGAACGAGGCCTCTGCGATCTCGCGCTGGAAGAAGTTCTCCTTGATCGCCGGGATGACGCCGCCGAGCTTGCGGATCCGGTCGAAGTACTCGTACGCCTCGGCCTCGAGCCGGTTCGTCAGCTCCTCGACGTAGTACGACCCACCGAGCGGATCGATCGTGTTCACCACGCCGGTCTCGTGCGCGATCACCTGCTGTGTGCGGAGGGCCAGCCGGACGGCATTCTCTGTCGGGAGCGCCAGCGCCTCGTCGAAGGAGTTCGTGTGCAGCGACTGCGTTCCGCCGAGGACGGCCGCCATCGCCTCGAGCGCCGTGCGGATGATGTTCACGTCCGGCTGCTGCGCCGTCAGCGAGACGCCTGCCGTTTGCGTATGGAATCGCATCAGCCACGAGCGCGGGTCCTTCGCGCCGTAACGCTCCTTGAGCTCGTGGGCCCAGATCCGCCGGGCGGCGCGGTACTTCGCGATCTCTTCGAAGAAGTCGAGGTGCGCGTTGAAGAAGAACGAAAGCCGGGGGGCGAAATCGTCAACGTCCAGCCCGCGCTCGATCGCGGCCTCGACGTACGCAAAACCGTCGGCCAGCGTGAACGCGAGCTCCTGCGCCGCGGTCGATCCCGCCTCTCGGATGTGATACCCGGAGATGGAGATCGGATGCCACAGCGGCATCTCCTGCGCGCAGAACTCGATCATGTCGATGACGAGCCGCATCGAAGGTTCCGGCGGGAAGATCCATTCCTTCTGCGCGATGTACTCCTTGAGAATGTCCGTCTGGATCGTCCCGCGCAGCTTGGCGCGCGGCACGCCCTGCTCCTCCCCGACGGCGAGATAGAACGCGAGCAACATCGCGGCGGGCGAGTTGATCGTCATGGACGTCGACACCTCGTCGAGCGGAATTCCTGCGAAGAGGGTCTCCATGTCGTCGAGCGAATCGATCGCGACGCCCTCCCTGCCGACCTCGCCGACTGAGCGGTGATGGTCCGAGTCGTAGCCCATGAGCGTCGGCATGTCGAAGGCCGTCGACAGGCCTGTCTGGCCGTGCTCTAGGAGGTACCGGAAGCGCTCGTTCGTCTCCTCGGCGGTTCCGAAGCCTGCGAACTGGCGCATCGTCCAGAGCTTCCCGCGGTACATGGACGGATAGACGCCTCGCGTAAAGGGATAGACGCCCGGATAGCCGAGATCGCGCTCGTAGTCGATCTCGACGCCGTCGGGCGTGTAGAGCGGATCGTTCTCGAGACCGGAGATCGTCGAGAAGAGCTCGCCCTCACGCTCGGGCTTCGCGTCGTAGAGCTCACGCTTCCACGCGGCGGTCGCACTCTCCGACCGCGCGCGCGGGTCTTCGGTCGTGGCCATCCTTCACTCGATTCTACGGGCGCGATTCCGGCTCCTGCCGTCCGACCTCTCTGCCGATATTCGACGCGTGGAGAAGATTGTTGCAGTTGTCATTTGTGCGGTCCTCGCACTGTCTGCGGCGGGCGTGCCTGCGGCTGCGACGAACGGCGACCTGCTCCGAAGAGCGTCGCACCTCTCTGGGCTTCCGGTTCGCCGGGTCGTTCCCGAAAAGGTCCTTCCCGGTCGGCAGTACGACTCCGCAGTCCTGCGCGCCGCCTACCGGGATTACCCTCGCTCGCTTCGCGTTACCGATGACGCGCTCTACGCGCGGCTCGGATTGATGAGCCGCGTCCCGCCGACACAACTCGTCGCGGCCAGCGAGGCCTCACGCGCTTGGTACGACCCGACTGCGCGCAGGCTCCTGCTCCGGCGCATGCCGATGCCGCAGAGGGCATTGGTCGTAAACGAATTGGTGCGAGCACTTGTCGATCAAAACTTCAACCTGCGGCGTGTCGCCGGGCTGCGCTTGCGGGACCGCGATCGTGCGCTCGCGGCGAGAGCCATGGTGGACGGCACCGCCGCGCTCGCCTCGGGCGTCCGCGGGAGCCCTGTTCGCGGAACTCTGCTCGAACGTTTCTTGCAACTCGAGTCGAGTCTCGCTTCCGGCAAGGCACTCGCGAAAGGCTTGCGCTACATCGGCGGGTCCCGTGCGCTCGAGAGTGCACTGCGATCGTTCCCGCGGACGACCGAGCAGTTGCTGCACATCGACAAGTTTCTCGAGCGCGAGCCTGCACTGACGGTCCGGCTTCCGACTCGGATCGGAGACTGGAAGCTCAGCGCCTCCGAGACGTTTGGAGAGCTCGACGTTCGCAGTCTGCTGCTCACGTTCGGCGTTTCGAACGCAGGCGCTGCTGCGCGAGGCTGGGGCGGCGGCCGCGTCGGCCTCTACGTCTCGCCGACGGGAGAGACGACTGGCGCGCTCGCTCTCCGGTGGGACACGATTGACGATGCAGCGGAGTGGCGCGAAGCCGTAGCCTCCTACGTCGCGGCTGCATTCCCCGACGTGACGGCGCACGATTGCCCGCCGCTCGACCACTGCTGGTCGGGTGCGTCGAGCCTCGCCTCCGGAGTACTCGGGACAACGAGCGTCTTCGCGAGCGGGCCTGGTGGCGAAACCGTCGCCGCAGCCCTGTTCGCCCAGAAGTAACCCTCTACTAGAGCCTTAGGTTCAGCTCCTTCATCCGCCCTTTCGGAACCGGACTCGAGGAACGTGCTCTCGGTGTTGACGGGCGTGCAGAAGAAATAGGGAGATTTCAGTACCCCAGAGGGGGGATTTGCGCAAAAAGACACCCAATTAGAACCACGAATCGCTTCAGGAAGCCCGGCGCAAACGCCGATTCCTCCAAACGGAGCCACGTGCCTGGACGGCGCGTGGATGGAGAACATGGCGAGCTTCCCGGACCTGCGGCCTCATCGGCGCTCGGCGAAAGCCGAGTGCACGGCCGTGTCCAAAAGCAGGACTCGTCTTCTCCTCGCGGTCTCCACCGCGCTCCTGCTCACAGCCTTTGTCGCCGTCACCGAGCTCGCCACTCTCCACGGCCCGAAGGCACACGACGCGTCGGCATTCCTGACGAGAGAGCTCGGCTCGCCGCTGGGCCGCGCCTCTCTCGTCAGGGTGCCGGCTCACTTGACTCCGTCGCTCGTCAAGCCGGCGCTCGGCGGCAAGCTCGAGATCCGGAACGGCGGCCTCGAGGTGACGTCCGGCGGGTCGAGCGTCTCACTTCGCTATGGCAAGGCAACCGGTTCGTGGCGCAGTCATCAGCATGGCGTCCAGCGGAAGTTGTCGTTCGGCCGCGAGACGATCGCATTCGGCACGAACCGGGTCGAGCAGTCGCTCACAGTCGGCAAGCGGCAGGGAACGCGCACGTGGCGGTGGCGACTCGACGCCGGACGGCTCGACGCGCGCGTGACAACCGACGGCACCGTCCGCTTCGCCGACGGCAAGAAAGATTCCGGGCTTCGGATCCTCCCCGCCGTCGTCTTCGACGCGAATCGCAAGAACGTCACTCCATCCGGAGCTCGCTGGTCACTTGCCGGTCACGGCAGTCACCGCTGGCTGCAGCTTCGCCTGAACGACGCTGAGCTTCCACTGCCATACGTGATCGATCCGATTGCTCTCGTCGCCGCGTGCCCAGGAGGCGGCTGCGCCACCGCGACAGCGACCAACGGCCTCGCGGTGACGGTGGCCCGCCCGGCGTCTGTCGCCACCGGCAGCCTGATGATCGCGCAGGTCACGCTGCGCAACAACGATGCGATCACGGCACCGGTCGGCTGGACGACGACGGGCAACCTGCGGACCTCGGGCGGGACTCTCGAGCAGCGGATCTACTACCGCATCGCGACCGCGGCAGACACGGCGGCGTCGACCTATATCTGGTCGTGGACGACGGCCTCTGACGGCGCGGCAGCCATCCTCGCCTACTCCGGAACAGACGCCACGAATCCGATCGACGTCACCCCGACCGACAACGCGGGTTCGGGCCTGACCGCGACGGCAACCGGACTGACGACGACGCAGGCGAACGACATGATCGACGCGTTCTATGGAGTCCAAGGCGCATCGGGCCCGACCGTGACGGCAACTCAGGACGCGGGACAGTCTCTGACGCAGGAGTACACGATCGCCTCCGGAAGCGCCCCGACGAGCAAGGCTCGCTCGACGGGCGCCGACGGAACCCAGGCGAGCGCAGCGGCGACAGGCAACAAGACGGCGACGATTTCAAGTTCGACGCCTTGGGTCGCGCACCTCGTCGCGCTCATGCCGCCGCTGGCCGCGGACGGTGCCGGCACCCTGACCACTCCCACGACGAACGTCTCGGCGAGCCAGACCGGCAACACCGTTGTCTTCACCTACACGGCTGCGGCCGGGGGCATGCAGAACGGCTCGCTCACCCTCGCCGTTCCCGCCGGTTGGACGGCGCCGAGTCTGACCACGAACAACGCCGGCTACACGACGGCGAGTGTCGGCACTGTGGCGGTCGCGAGCCAGACGATCACGGTCTCGAACCTGACCCTCGCCGGCGGGGCGACGATGACCATTACGTACGGGGACAAGAGCGGCGGCGGCCCGGGCGCGACCGCAACGTCTTCCACCGGCGCGCAGACCTGGCAGGCGCAGCAGAAGGCGCGCAGCACCGGCACGTTGACGAATCTGGGCTCCTCCCCGAGCATCACCGTCTATGCGGCCGACGGCGCCGGCACGCTGACCACGCCGACGACCAACGTCTCCGCGAGCCAGACCGGCCGGACGCTCACGTTCACGTACACGGCTCCCACCGGCGGCATCAACAACGGCTCCGTCACGCTGGTCGTGCCGTCCGGCTGGAACGCACCTTCGACAACCGGGGCGAACGCGGGCTACACCACCTCGAGCGCGGGAACACTGAGCGTCTCTAGCCAGACGATCACCGTTTCATCGCTGACGCTCGCGGCCGGGAACACCTTCACGATCACGTACGGCTCGACGGCAGGGGGCGGACCGGGCGCGACCGCCACGTCGTCCACGGGTGCGCAGACCTGGCAGGCGCAGGAGAAGTCAACCTCGGGCGGCTCGCTCGCCAACCTCGGCTCCTCGCCGAGCATCACGGTCAACGCGGCCGATGGCGCGGGCACGCTGACCACGCCGACCACCAACGTCTCCGCGAGCCAGACCGGCACCACCCTCACCTTCACGTACACCGCCGCCACTGGCGGAATCAATAACGGCTCGGTCACGCTCGCCGTCCCAGCCGGCTGGAACGCACCCTCCACGACGAGCTCGAACGCCGGCTACTCGACTTCTAGTGCAGGCACGCTCACCGTCTCGAGTCAGACGATCACCGTCTCATCGCTCACGCTCGCTGCCGGGAACACGTTCACGATCACCTACGGCTCGACGGCAGGCGGCGGATCCGGCGCGACCGTACCCTCTTCCACCGGCGCGCAGACCTGGCAGGCGCAGGAGAAGTCAACCTCGGGCGGATCGCTCGCCAACCTCGGCTCCTCGCCGAGCATCACCGTCAACGCCGCCGACGGCGCGGGCACGCTGACCACGCCGACCACCAACGTCTCCGCGAGCCAGACCGGACGAACGCTCACCTTCACCTACACGGCTCCCACCGGCGACATCAACAACGGCTCCGTCACGCTCGTCGTACCCGCAGGTTGGAGCGCACCGTCGACGACCGGCGCCAACGCCGGCTACTCGACGTCGAGCGCGGGAACACTGAGCGTGTCGAGCCAGACGATCACCGTCTCGTCGCTGACGCTCACGGCGGGGAACACCTTCACGATCACCTACGGCTCGACGGCAGGGGGCGGACCGGGCGCGACCGCCACGTCATCCACCGGTGCGCAGACCTGGCAGGCGCAGGAGAAGTCAACCTCGGGCGGCTCGCTCGCCAACCTCGGCTCCTCACCGAGCATCACCGTCAACGCCGCCGACGGCGCGGGCACGCTGACCACGCCGACCACCAACGTCTCCGCGAGCCAGACCGGACGAACGCTCACCCTCACCTACACGGCTCCCACCGGGGGCATCAACAACGGCTCGGTGACGCTCGTCGTCCCGGCCGGCTGGAGTGCACCGTCGACGACAGGCGCCAACGCCGGCTACTCGACGTCGAGCGCGGGCACGCTGACCATCTCGAGCCAGACGATCACCGTCTCGTCGCTGACGCTTGCGGCCGGCAACACCCTCACGATCACGTACGGCGACACGGGGAGCGGCGGACCCGGGGCAACTGTGACGTCGAGCACGGGCGCGCAGACCTGGCAGGCGCAGGAGAAGTCAACGTCGGCCGGATCGCTCGGCAACCTCGGCTCCTCGCCGAGCATCACCGTCAACGCCGCGGATGGGTCCGGGACACTGACCACGCCGACGACCAACGTCTCCGCGAGCCAGACCGGCCGCACCGTCACCTTCACGTACACCGCGGCGACCGGCGGCATCAACAACGGCTCGGTGACACTCGTGGTCCCTGCAGGTTGGAGCGCACCGTCGACGACAGGCGCCAACGCGGGTTACTCGACGTCGAGCTCGGGAACGCTGACCGTCTCTAGCCAGACGATCACCGTCTCGTCGCTCACGCTCGCGGGCGGCAACACCTTCACGATCACCTACGGCTCGACAGCGGGCGGCGGCGCCGGCGCAACGACGACCTCGTCGACCGGCGCGCAGACCTGGCAGGCGCAGGAGAAGTCCACGTCGGCCGGCTCGCTCGCGAACCTCGCGTCCTCGCCGAGCATCACCGTCAATGCGGCCGACGGATCGGGAACGCTGACCTCGGGGACGTCGACGGTCAGCGCCTCGCAGACCGGACGCACGATCACCTTCACCTACACCGCGGCAACCGGAGGGATCAACAACGGCTCGGTCACCGTCGTCGTCCCGGCTGGCTGGAACGCACCTTCGACCACCGGCGCGAACGCCGGCTACACGACGGCAAGCTCGGGCACCGTCTCGGTCTCCGCCCAGACGATCACGGTGTCCTCACTCACGCTCGCGGCCGGAAACACCGTCACGATCACCTACGGCGACACGGGGAGCGGCGGACCGGGAGCGACCGCGACCTCCTCGACCGGCGCACAGACCTGGCAGGCCCAGGAGAAGTCGACCTCGGCCGGCTCGCTCACAAACCTCGGCTCGTCACCGAGCATTACGGTCTCTGCCGCCGACGGGTCGGGAACATTGACGACGCCGACGACGAACGTCTCGGCGAGCCAGACCGGCCGCACGGTCACCTTCACGTACACCGCGGCGACGGGCGGTATCTCGAACGGCGCGGTCACGGT
>WNGD01009873.1_pt1 | contig 14296 bp, 10 predicted proteins | sample 5400671 | NCBI WGS metagenome assembly WNGD01 (sample SAMN13153369, study PRJNA577476) | soil metagenome | isolation source: 40 cm soil or saprolite under grassland replicate 2 | place: USA:California | collected 2016-06-15
CGCGGCCACCCCGGTGAGCGCCCCGCAGACCCACATGGACAGCCCGAAGACCATGTGCAGGCCGAGGGCCGCGCCGACGAACTCGGCCAGGTCGGTCGCCATCGCGACCGCCTCGGCCTGCAGCCACAGCAGCACCACGGTGCGGAAAGGGAGCTTGTCGCGGCAGACCTCGGGCAGGCTACGGCCGGTGGCGATGCCTAGCTTGGCGCTCAGCGACTGGATGAGCATGGCCATCAGGTTGGCCGCCAGCACCACCCATAGCAGCGTGTAGCCGAACTCCGAGCCGCCCGCCATGTTGGTGGCGAAGTTGCCCGGGTCGACGTATGCCACCGCGGCGATGAACGCGGGGCCCAGGAACGGCAGCACCGCCCGGACCCCGCGCCGTTCACCGGTGAGCGCCCGCTCGGCCGCGTTGATGATGCGGGCCTCGCCCGGCAGGGCGTCGTCACCCAGCGTCACCTGGCGGTCGAGCGGGATCGTGTCAGCCAACGAAAATCAGCCGGCCCCTCAGCCGACGGACGGGCCGAGGCCGAGCGACTGCGGCGTACTCGAGTCAGGGGACGGCTGCTGTATGCCCTCGTCCAGTGAGCCGAACTCGGTCATCAGCGCCGCGCTGCCGCCCCATGGCGTCTGCTCCTCGGCGACCAGGGTGTTGGTCGTGAGCAGGAGGCCGGCCACTGACGCGCCGTTCTGCAGCGCCGAGCGGACCACGCGCAGCGGGTCGATGATGCCCATGTCGACCATGTTGCCATGCCGGCCCGCCAGGGCGTCGAAGCCCTCGTCCGGCCCCATCGTCCTGGTCTGGGCGACGACCTCCGCCGCCTGGTACCCGGCGTTGGCCGCGATGAAGTAGGCCGGCTCGCCCAGCGCCCGCCGGACGATGTCCACGCCGGTGGCGTAGTCGCCGGTGACGTCGAGGCCGTCCAGCACGCCCTCGGAGTGCAGCAGCGCGGCGCCGCCGCCGGCCACGATGCCCTCGGCCATCGCGGCCCGGGTGGCGGACAGCGCGTCCTCGACCCGGTGCTGCAGTTCCTTGAGCTCGGCGGGCGTCGCGGCGCCCACCCGGATCACGGCCACCTTGCCGGACAGCGCGCCGATCCGCTCGTTCAGCACGTCCTCGTCGATGCCGAAGGTGGCCCGCTCCAGCTCGGCCCGCATCTGGTTGAGCCGGAACTCGATCGCGTCCTTGGCGCCGCCGCCGCCGATGATCGTGGTGTTGTCGGCGGTGACCCGCACCTGGGAGGCCCGGCCGAGCTGGTCGGCCGTCATCGTCTCCAGGGTGAAGCCGGAGTGCTTGCTGTACACGGCGCCGCCGGTCAGCGCGGCGATGTCCTCCAGCTTGTGCAGCCTGCGGTCGCCGAACCCAGGCGCCCGCACCGCGACGCACTGGAAGATGCGGTTCACGTGGTTGTGCACGAGCATGCTCAGCGCGGTGCCCTCGACGTTCTCCGCGATCAGGATCAGCGGGCGGGGTGCCCGCATGATCTTGTCGAGGATCGGCATCAGCTCCTGCACCTTGGTGATCTTCTCGCTGCACAGCAGGATGTACGGGTTGTCGACGATCGCCTCGAGGGCCGCCGGGTTGGTCACCATGTACGGCGACAGGTAGCCGTTGTCGAACTGGAAGCCCTCGACGAAGTCCACTGTCAGCCCCGGCGTTGCCTTCTCCTCCACGGTGACGATGCCGCCGTCGCCCACGGTGAACAGCGCCTTGGCGATCACGCTGCCCACCGCGTCGTCGTCGTTGGCGGAGATCGCGGCGACCCGGGCGTAGTCCTCCTCGGTCTTTACCGGGTGCGCGACGCTGTGCAGGTACTCGACCAGGCGGCCGACGGCCAGGTCGACGCCCCGCTTGACCAGCACCGGGTTGCCACCCTTTCCGATGGCTTCCATGCCCGCCCTGATGATCGCCTGGGCGAGCACCGTGGCCGTGGTGGTGCCGTCGCCCACGATGTCGTTGGTCTTGATGGCGGCTTCCTTGACCAGCTGCGCGCCCATGTTCTCGAACTGGTTCTTCAGGTGGATTTCCCGCGCGATCGTGACGCCGTCGTTGGTAACCACCGGCGAGCCAGTGATCTTCTCCAGGATGACGTTGCGCCCCTTGGGGCCGAGAGTCGATTTGACGGCTTCGGCCAGCTGGTCCACGCCAGCCAGCAGCAGGCCGCGAGCTTCAGCGCCGAAGCGCAGTTCCTTGGCCATGATTGACTCCTAAGGGACGAGGATGGCGCGGCCGCGGACCCGGCCGGCGTCGAGGTCGGCGAACGCGTCGGGCGCGGCGTCGAGCGGGTAGGTCTTGGTGTGCAGCGTGACCTTGCCGCCCTGGGCCAGTGCCATCAGCTCGGCCAGGTCGTTGTAGGTACCGACGATGTTCCCGATGATGTTGCGCTCGGTGGAGATGACGTCCAGGGTGGGGATGGTCAGGGTGCCGCCGTAGCCGATGACGTAGTACGAGCCGGCCCGCCGGGTCATGTTCCAGCCATCCATCTCGGCGCCCTGCTCGGCCACGAAGTCGAGCACCACGTGCGCGCCCTGCCCGCCGGTCAGGTCCTTCACCGCGTCGACGTGCGAGCCGTCGGCCACCACCGTGTGCGCGGCGCCCAGTTCCGACGCGAGCTTGAGCGCGTCAGGGTTGCGGTCCACCACGATGATGTTGGTCGCGGTCAGCGTGGCCAGGCACTGGATGCCGATGTGGCCGAGGCCGCCGGCGCCGATGATCACGCAGGTGGTGCCGGGGTAGAGCAGCGGGATGGCCTTGCGGACCGCGTGGTAGGCGGTGATGCCGGCGTCGGCGAGGGCCGCGACATCCTTGGGCTGCGTCGTCGGGTTCAGCTTGATGCAGGCCCGGGCGGAGGTCAGCAGGTACTCGGCCATGCCGCCGTCCCTGGACAGCCCGGGGAACGAGGCGTTCTCGCAGTGCATGTCGTCGCCGGCCCGGCAGGCGTGGCACAGGCCGTCGGTCGGGGTGGGGTGCAGGATCACGGTGTCGCCGACGGCCACGTTGGTGACCGCGGAGCCGACCTCGTGCACCCAGCCCGCGTTCTCGTGGCCGAGGATGTAGGGCAGCGGGGTGCCCATGGCGGCGTCCCACTGCCCCTCGATGATGTGCAGGTCGGTCCGGCAGACGCCGGCGCCGCCGATCTTCACGATGACGTCGAACGGCCCGCTGATTGTGGGCTCGGGTACGTCGTCGATCACCGGCTGGGTGTGGAATTTATGCAACCGGACGGCCTTCATGGGTCCTCCTCGACCTGCTCGATATATTCAAGAGTCCGAGTCCGCAGACGGGACCGTCTCTCCTTGTCCTTGGGTGTTGTTGTATCTATGCCGCAGCATGCCCCGGCATATGCCGGAGTTCGCCTCGATACTTATCCGGGTGACCTTGGCCTTCCGCAGGTGCAGCGGCAGAGCCGTCTCGGTCACGGGCGCACCGGTGAGCGGCTCTATCAGCAGCGGGGCGTCGTCGCCGGCCGGCAGGCCGAGCTCGCTCCGGCGCGAGCGGAGCCGGTCGAGCGCGCGAGAAGGCGGCACCTCGCCGAGTGTCATCGCGAGCAGTGCCGCCGGATCCTTGCCTGCCGCCAGCAGCGGCCTGCATACCTGATCGGTGCCGGCCATCACCGCCTTGCGCAGAAAGTCAGCACGGAGCGCATGCAGCTCGCTGACCGCCTCGCCGTCGAAAGACCGGACGAAACCGGCCTGGGCGGCCACGCCGCCGTTGATCACGTCGGAGGCGAAGTGGTCCTCCAGGATCACCTCGGCGTGACGCACGCCCGGCAGCGCCGACACCGCGTCATAGGCGTCGGCGACCATCAGGTAGGCGAAGTTGGGCGCGCAGAAATAGGTGGGCAGCCGCAGCCGCACCTGGGCGTCCCCGGCCGCGGAGACGGCGCACGACGCGACGAACCCGAGCGAGGTGATCGGCTCGTCGAGCTCGGGGTCACGCACCGTCTCCAGCGCCCGCAGCATGTCCTCCCGGCGCAAGGGGGGTCCGGGGGGATGGGTCCCTCCCAAGGGGCTTCTGGGGGGATGGGTCCCCCCAGAAGAAGAGCCCGGGGGTTCCGGGGGGTCGCCCCCCCGGGCCAGCACCACGCCCACGTGTCTCCCGCTCACGCTCCCCCGACCTGCTGGGACTCGCCCAGCACCTCCTGCGCGCCGGGCGTGCCGGCCTCGGGAGGAAGCTGGAGCTCGTCAGGCACCTTGATGTCGTAGAGGTTGGCCGCGTTCAGGCCCATGATCTTCTTCTTGCCCGCGACGCCCAGCCTCGGGTAGTCCGCGAACTCCTCACGGTCCGGCATCTCCCAGTTGACGAAGCCCTCGACCTGCCACTTGGGTTCCCAGATGGCGTAGTCGCTGCCGAACAGCATCTTGTCCTCGCCGACCCAGAACAGCAGCTCGCCCATGACCTTGGCGAAGAAGTTCGGTCGCGCGTGCATCAGGCCGCCGATCACGACCGCCAGGCCGGCGTACACGTTCGGCTCCTGGGTGGCCATGAAGCAGAAGTCCTCGATCCGCGGCAGGCCCACGTGCTCGATGATGAAGTTGAGCTCGGGGAAGTCGGTCGCGCAGTGATCGATGTCGGAGACGTCGAACGCGTCCTTGTCCAGCGGCCAGATCGTCGGGCCCTTGTGCACGTGGATGTTCTTGATGCCGAGGTTCTGCGCGGCTTCCAGGTACCGGTACGCGCCGGGGTCGCTCAGCTTGTACCCGCGGGAGCCGTTGTTCCACTCCGCGGTGTAGAGCTTGGCCCCCTTGGAGCCGAACCGGTCCACGTTGCGCCTGAGCTCCTCCAGGCCCGCGTCGCTATCGCGCGGGTCGAACCGGGTGTTGTGGATGAACTTGCCCGGGTGCCGCTCACCCATCAGCGCGTTGCGCTCGGTGGTGTTGAAGCCCTCCTTGTACCACTCCTTCAGGTAGGTGGGCTGGAAGATGGCCACGTCCACGTACCCGTCCTGGAAGACGTCCTTCATCAGGTCGTCCTCGGAGTACTTCTGGAAGTGCTCGATCGACCAGTGCGTGTCCGGCGGCCCGAGGCCCTGGTACGCGTGGAAGCATTCGATCCATCCCTTGGCGTACTGCTCGGCGCCGGGAACCCAGTTGTCCGGGGCAGCGTTCCAGTAGTGCATATGCGCGTCGACGACGTAGTACTTCTCGCCGTTGTGCTCGTACAAGGCGCCTCCTTCAGGGAGCTGGCACTGAGCCGGCGATCACCGGCTCAGTGCCATGGGAGCAAACACCACATTTCCGTTCGTACCCGCGCGGCACGGGGCTTGTCCAGCCCGCGCCGCGCGGGGGCTTGGGGTTATGACCGGGCGACCAGGTCGAAGCCGAGGGCCTCGGCCGCGTCCTCGGGGTTGGCGACCATGATGGTCCGGTCGTCCTCGTGAATCATGCGGCCGTAGTGGGTGGACATGCTCTCCTCGAACTCCGCGGAGTTGAACCACCCGGGCTCCTCGCCGGCCGCCTCGGAGATCTCGTCGTAGATCACGTCCATCCGGCCGATCGCGTCGACGCGCATCATCGACGGCAGCCACATCACCTTGACGTTCGGCTTGGTGGCCATCACCGCGGCGACGATCTCGCCTACCTGGTTGTTCATCAGGGTGAAGCCGCACCTGTTGGAGGGCGTGCTGTCGGACTTGAACGGGCTTTCGGTGGCCGTGGTCATTGCGCGAGCTCCTTCGGGACGTCCAGGTTGAGCACGATGCCGGCGAAGCGGTTCTTGGCGGCATCCAGGCCGTCCTCGAAGCGAGGCGGCTTGTGTTCCGGCTGCGACCACAGCGGCTGCAGGGTCCGCGCGGCCGTGATGGCGCGCGGCACCCAGGTTGACATCCACTCCATCAGCAGCGTCCGGTTGTGGTCGGCGAACTCCCGGTCGTCGGTCAGCAGCTGGAACATCGGCCTGGTGTACCGCAGGTCCCGCTCGGCGTAGTCGTACTCCTCGGCGCCGATGACCGTCGGCGTCACGAAGTCGCCGTTGCGCGGCGCGGCGTGCATCACCAGGTGGCTGCGGAACAGCTCGCCGACCAGCGGCTCGAAGACCACGTTGGCGGCGAAGATGGCCTCGCACCAGTCGTCGATGGCGGTCAGCTGCTCGGCGATCTCCCGCACGCCCTGCCAGGCCGGGTCCTCGTTCCAGGTCTCCAGGTGGGCGGTGCCGTTGAAGCCGTCGACCACCTCGCTCAGGGTCAGGTTGTACAGGGCCAGGTCCTGGGCGGACCTGATCCGGTGCATGCTGTTCACCGAGATCGCGTTGTTGTGCATGTTGGTCGGGGCCCGGCGGTTCGCGTTCGCGAAGAGGTAGAGCCCGAGACCGTGATCGACGTGCATCCAGGCGCCGAGGTTGCGCTCCACGAACCGCACCCAGTTCCGGTTCCACACGTCGAACGCCTTGGCCTGCTGGGCGTTCTGGATGTTCTGGTTGAGCTGCCGCACCACGTTGGCGTTGTAGCGGTACAGGGTGAGTTCCCACTCCTCGTTCGGGTCGCGGAACTCGTGCCAGCCCAGCGCGGGCCAGTCGTAGCCCTTGCCGCCCGAGCCTGGGAAGCGCTTGGGTTCGGGCCGGTCAGAGCCCCAGGCCTTGAGCGCCGTCCACTCGAGCGGGTAGCCGCCGCGGCCGTCGGCGAACCCGTACAGCCAGCCCTGGCTGAGGTAGTGCCTCGGGTCCGGCTGGACCTCGACGGTCATGTCCTCGTAGTGCGTCTGCTTGCGCCGGGCCGGCGTGTAGTAATTGAACCGGCGGGCGTTGGAGTCGGGGAATTCCTTTGCGCCTGCCTCCGCGTCGGTAAAGACCGGCTTCGGGACGCTGCGTTGCTGAGCCTCTGTCATAGTCCTTGCCTTTCACGTTAGGGAGACGGTTCCCCAGTGGTCGTGAACTTGTCCCAGTAGACATGCTTTTCCGGCACCCCGAGCCCGGTGAGCAACGGCACCGCGGCCTCGACCATAGGCGGCGGACCGCACACGTAGGCATGAACGCGGCTCAGGTTGCCTTCTTTGGCGGCGACGATGTCGGTGATCAGGCCGGTATCGCCGTCCCATTCGTCCTCGGACAGCGCGGGAACGTAGCGGAAATCGGGCAGTGCCTGCTCCAGCGCCCGGAGTTCGTCTTCGAAGCAGAGGTCTCCGCGGCGCCGCGCGCCGTAGTAGTACACGGCCTTGCGGTCGATGCCACGTTCGGCCATTGACCGGAGCAGGCACAGGATCGGCGCCATCCCGGCCCCGCCGCCGACGAAGACCAGGTCAGTGTCGGGGGCGTCGCGCAAGGTGAAGACGCCGAACGGCCCGGTCAGGTCGAGCCGGTCGCCGACTTGCAGCTTGGTGTCGAGGAAGTGGGAGAACAGGCCGTCCGGGTAGACCTTGATGATGAACTCGAGCTGCCCGCTTTCCCTGGCCGACGTGTTGGCCATCGAGAACGACCGGGTCACATTCGTCCCCGGGACCGCGATATCGACGTACTGCCCGGGGAAGAACTTGAAGTCGCCGGTCTCCACCAGCTTGAGCACCAGGTGCCGCATGTCATGCGTGACGGGGTTGTTGGCGACGACCTCGGCCACCGCCTCCTTGATCGGCAGCCCGGACCTGATCATGTCCTCGTCGAAGTTCAGCAGCTCGATCGTCACGTCCTCGTAAACGTGCGCCCGGCAGAGCAGCGTGAAGCCCTCCTCACGCTCGAAGTCGGGCAACGCGAACGTCGAGTAACTGTCGAGCTCCACCTCATCGCCGTCGAGCAGGAACGACTTGCAGGAGGAGCACTGCCCCTCCTTGCAGCCGTGCATGAGCATGATGCCCTGCTCGGCCGCGCCGCGCAGGACCGTCTGGTCCTCGTCGACCTCGATCTCGATGCCGACCGGCTCGAACCGGACGACGTGCTTTTCTCCCATTACTCCTTCAGGATGCTGCTGGGCGTACTAAGCGGAGGGAGCCGCACGAAACCGCAGACGTGCGGCTCCCTCGCAGGTCAGCCGTCAGGCCTCAGCCGTCAGGCGTCAACCGGGAACCGGCCGCCGGGGCCGCCACGGATGTACTTCGCGTGGAAGGCCTCCCGCTCCTCCGGCGTCATCTCGTTGAACAGGACGTTCGGGCTCTGCACCGGCGCCATCCGGCGCAGGTGGTCCAGCGTCCACATCTTCTTCTGGTCGCCCAGCTTCAGGTGCGGCTGCGCGGTCATCGTCTTGCCGTCGTCGCGCACGAAGCCCATGTCGGACACCACGTCGGCCCAGTTCCAGCCGTGGTACAGGGTCTCCCATTCGCGATGGCCGATGAGCTGGCCCATGTTCGGCGTGGACCGGCCCTGGAAGGTCGGCCGGAAGGCCTCTACGTCGGTCCAGCGGCAGGCCTCGTGACAGTACGTCCGCACCACGCCGTCGGTCTCGGCGTACACCATGTCCTCACGGACCAGGCACGGGACCATGCAGGTCCAGCACCGCTGCGGGTACCAGTAATTGACGTCCTCGGCGACGATCGGGTGATGCCCGTTCGGCTCCGACAGCCGGCTGTAGTTCTCCCACCACTTGCCGTACTTGTCGTACCAGCCCGGGTACTTGTACTCGAACCACTCGAAGTCCTCGTCGGTCATGCCGTCGATCCGCCAGTAGTTCGCCAGCCAGCCGGTGGCGAAGAACTGCGCGACCTCGTGCACGTAGCCCTTGTTCCAGATCTGGTTCCAGGCTTCCTCGATGAGGTCGTGGGGGATGACCAGGCCGTACTTCTCCAGCGGCACGAGGTAGCTGCGGTAGTAGTCGTCGTAGATCCACCGGCGCCACATCTCGGCGTAGGACTCGCGGTCCTTGCGCCGGTCCTTGGTGCCGTACTCGATGAACGTGCCGATGGCCGCGTCCACCACCCGGTGGTTGTTCCACCACGCGTACCGCAGGTCGCGCTCGAGCAGCTTGTGGTTCTCCTCGTCGGCCAGCGCCATCAGCAGCGTGGCGTAGCCGTTGGAGATGTGCCGCGACTCGTCGGACTGCACCGAGTGGAACACCGTCGGCAGCAGGTAGTCGCCGTTGGCGGCCGCCTCGGCCGGCATGGCCACGAACAGCGTGTTCGTGAACGCGGTCTCCGCGACGATGGTGAGGTAGATCGACGCCGCGGTGATGGCGTCACCGGTGATGAAGCCCTCCGCGAACTGCCGGCCGATCGTGCCGCAGTAGTCGTCGTGGAAGTTGCGCAGGCTGTTGTTGAAGCCTGCTGGGTCGATGTAGTTCTGCATGTACAGGCGCTTCAGGTTCTGCTGGATCGTCGAGTGCCGTACCTCGTCGATCATCTGGATCGCCTGGCCGTTGTGCAGTTCCGGGTTGGGGACCGTGCGGAACAGCAGCGGCATCGCCCGCGCGGCCGAAATCTCGGGCAGCGGGATGATGCTCAGGAAGAGCTTCTGCCATTCCAGCCAGCGCTCCTGCACCTGCCGGAACATGTTGCCGCGGATCGCGCCGTCCTCGGCGCCGTATACGCGGTGGTCTTTTTCCTCCTGCATCGGGAAGTAGGACCGTAGCACCTGCTTGAGCGGGTCCTTCTTCGCCGCCTTGTGGAAGGTGTAGTCGGTCCCGTATTGCGAGACCGGCTCGTGGTACTTGGGCTCCCAGGCCAGTTCCTGGATCTTCTGGTGGGCCCTGGCCACACTCTGGCGACTCATCGTCACCCCTTTCTCGGCGGGTTCCGGGGTCTGGGGACCTTTGCCCCTTCTCGGTCTTGGGGTCCTTGAGGCCATCCCGGGTCACCGCCACGTGGCGGCGGCCGGGCAGCCTGCGGCCCCGAAAGTCCTTGTCTCTTCGATCACATCGCGAAACCCAAGGTCATGAGCTCTCAACATGAGACAGTGCTTCGTGAATAACCCCTGGTCGAAGGCGGCCCGGATCTTCTCCAGGTCTCGCTTGGTCTGTTCAGAGGCCTGGCGGCTCCCCTCCGCGGCCGGCGTGATGCCGAGGGCCCGCAGCAAGTCGGCCGCGGGCCGCCCCGGGTCACCCGCCTCGCCGAGGACGGGATGCAGTCCCTCGCTGACCAGGTGGTGAAAGACCAGGTTAACGATGCTCCAGGGATTGAAGGTCTCGGGATCGGTGGTCTCGCCGTAGGCGTCCATGAACCGACACAACGCCGGCTGGCCCAAAATGAGGGTCTCAACTTGAGACAGTGCCCGGCAACAAGAGGTTTACTTTGTAAGAAGCGAGTAAACCCCAAGGTAATCCGCGCAGGCTAAGCCTCCAGCCGGAGAGAAATGGGTGGGGGAGGCAACATGGCACATGCATCGTCGCCGCCGGCGTCAAAGGACAAGCTGGCCGAGGCGAGGGACCGGTTCCTCGCGGCCCAGCCGGTCGACTCTGCCACGGTGCGCAAACCGATCCTCGCGTCGTGGTGGCGGTCCCGCCAGTGGCACGTCGCCGCCGACCACATCGACCTGAGCTACCTGCACGACCCCGACGTGAAAAGCACGCTGGCGCGCGCCGCCGACCCGGTGCTGCGGCAGCTGCACGAGCAGCTGGACGGCCAGCCGATCAGCATCATCCTGACCGACGCTGACGGGGTGGTGCTGACCAGGCTGACGGCGGACCGCGACCTCGAACGCCGCCTGGACCGCGTCATGCTCGCCCCGGGCTTCAGCTACGCCGAGGAACGGGTCGGCACCAACGGCATCGGCACCGCGCTGGAGTCCGGCGGCCCGGCCCACGTCTTCGGCCACGAGCACTACGCGGAGAACCTGGAGGTCTTCGGCTGCGCAGGGGTGCCGATCCACGACCCGGTGTCCGGCAAGACCATCGGTGTGATCGACCTGACCTGCTGGCGCAAGGACGCCGACCCGCTGATGATCTCGCTGGTCAAGTCGACCGCCGACCAGATCACCCAGGCCTTGATGACCGCGGGCAGCAGGCGCGACTACCACCTGCTCCAGGAGTACATGCGGGCCTGCCGGCGGACCGGCGGCATTGTGCTGGCACTCGGCAACGACGTCGTCATGCTGAACGATCACGCCCGCCAGGTGCTCGACCCGAGTGACCAGGCGGCGCTGATCGGCCACGCCACCGAAGCGCTGTCCAGGCCGCATCCGGGCGCGGTCTCGGCCGACCTGCCCAGCGGCGCGGTGGCGCGGATCTTCTGCCACCGGATCGACGCTGAGAGCCCGTTCGCCGACGGCGTCGTGCACGTCAAGCTCAGCTCGTCGGTCGCGGTCGTCGGCGCGAGCGACGTGCCCGCGCCGAGAACGGCCATGTACCTGCCGGGCCTGGTGGGCAGCGGCGTGCTGTGGCTGCGGGCATGCCGTGAGGCAGAGACGCTGTACGACGCGTCCGAATGGCTGACGCTGGAGGGCGAGGGCGGGGTCGGCAAGCTGGCTTTGGCCCGCGCGGTGCACCAGCGGCGGAACCCGGCCGCTCCGTTCCACGTGCTCGACGCGGCTTTGGCCGGCCAGGACTGGGCCACCAAGGCCCGCGGCGAGCTGCTCGACGGCGTCGGCATGCTGGTCATCAGGCACGCGGATCTGCTGAACGCCAAGCAGGTGCACGCGCTGGCCAGCGCGCTGCAGGAAGCCAGGACGGCCAAGCGGCACAATGAACTGCGCGTGGCGCTGACGCTGAACCGCAAGCGGTCCGGCACCGACCTGACCCGGCTGCTGCGTTTCTTCCACGGCACGGTGGACCTGCCGCCGCTGCGCCATCACGTCGAGGACCTGCACGAGCTGGTGCCGTTCTTCCTGGCCCGGCTCAGCCAGCAGGGCCGGCTGACCTGCTCGCCCGAGGCGATGCAGCTGCTGCTCCGGCATAACTGGCCAGGCAACACCGAGCAGCTCTGGCACGTCCTCAAGCAGGTCGTGCAGCGCCGCCGGGCCGGTATGATCATGCCGCGCGACCTGCCCCCGGAGTGCTGGACGGTGAGCCGCAGGCTGCTGTCCCCGCTGGAGTCGATCGAGCGGGACGCGATCGTGCAGAGCCTGCAGGATCACGACGGCAACAAGGTCCGGGCGGCCGAGGCGCTGGGCATGTCGCGCGCCACCATCTACCGCAAGATCCACGAGTACGGGATCGTCGCTTCCGGCAGCTGAGCCCTGCCGAAACGGGCTGCTGGTTCAAAGTGAGAACACATCTGTCCTGCTCCGGGCGTATGGATGCACTAGGCCCGCATTCGCGGGACGCTCTAGATGAAGGAGCGAAGTGATGACCACTGTTGATGCGACCGCCGGCGAATCCGGTCGGCCAGCCACCGCGAGCAAGGCACCGGCAGCGGAGCCCGTGGTCGGACCGATGGCCGGCGACCCAGCCATGCTAGGCCTGTCGAGCTTCATCGTTGGTTCCATAGCGCTCGGTCTCGGGCTGGTCGGCGTGGTGCCGATCGGCGTCCTGGGCGCCCCCCTCGCGATCATCCTGGCGGCCACGGCCCTGGGCCTGCTCCTGGCCGCGATCTGGGCCGCTGCGGTCGGCCAGAGCGCGGTGGCCGCCGTGTTCGGCATCTTCGGCACCTTCTGGCTGAGCTACGGGATGCTCGTGCTCGGTCTCGACCACAACTGGTTCGCCATTACTGCCACCGCGGTGCTCGCCACCGTGAAGCTGTTCCTGGTCGCCTGGCTGGTCGTCATCTTGATGCTGACCCTGGCCACGCTGCGGCTGCCGGCCGCGTTCACCGCGGTGTTCGCGCTCGTCTCCCTGGCGCTGCTGCTGCTGCTGCTCGCCTTCGCCGAGGCATCGCCGCTCGGCGTACCGTCGAGCGGCCTGCTTAAGACCGCCGGCTACGTCGTGCTGGTGTTCGCCGCGCTCGGGGTGTACCTCTTCTACGACGCCGCCCAGGCCGGTACCGGCGGGAAGAGGGTTCCCCTCGGCAACCCGCTGGTGAAATAACCAGATACCGAACGGGCCGTGGTGACTGCCCACCTCACCGATTAGCCGCCACGGCCCGGCGGCGTCGCGGCCTGCGGCCCCGGCGCTGTCGTGGCTGGCTCCACGAGCCCCACCGCAGCGTCGGCTCGGGCAGCTTGGGCGGCTCGGCGAAAGCGGGCTCGGCCTCCAGATCGACCATGTCCAGCGGTGACGAGGCGGCGGCGTCCCGGCGGGTCAGCGGAGGCAGGTTCCACTTCTCCTCGATCAGCTTGAGCACCGAGGTGTGGTCCAGCGTCGTGCCGCACACGTAGTCCGGGCGGGCGTAGGGGGAGACGACCACGGCCGGGACCCGGAAGCCGTAGCGGGCGTAGTCGCGGGGGCCGTCGTCGATGGCCTTCAGCCGGGCGAAGCCGCCACCGAACACCGGGCTGAGCAGCGTGCGCAGCCACCGGGGCAGGTCGAGGATGTAGTTGTGCGCGGGCACGTCGTCGGGCGGCACCGCCTCCGGCGGCGGGACGTGGTCGTAGTAGCCGCCGTGCTCGTCGTAGAGCCAGATCAGCAGCGTGTGCGGCCACGCCGGGCCCGCCATGACGCGGTTGACGACCTCGGCGGCGAAGGACTCGCCCCTGCGGATGTCCTGCGGGTTCTCCTCCGAGTAGGTCTCGAAGTCCGGGTCGACGATGCTCACCGCGGGCAGCCTGCCCGCGTCCGCGTCGGCGAAGAACCGTTCGGTCCTGCGCAGGTGCCGGACGCACGCGGCCAGCCCGAGCGGGTACAGGTCGGCGGTGAACGACTTGTTGCCGACGGCCCGGTCGGCCACGCCGGGCAGCCACCGGCCGGCCTGCGCCAGCCGCCGCACGGCGGTCAGCCCGCCGCCACCGAGCACCCGGCGCAGCAGCACGGAGTAGTGCCGCACGTTGTGGTAGTTGACCCAGCCGATGCCGTGCCTGGTCAGCACGTCGAAGATCGTCCCGGCCTCCGGGTAGTCGACGATGTCCCAGGGCAGGTCGTCCATGAGCCCGTGGGCCGTGCCCGAGATGAGGAACCTGCGATTCGGGAACGTCGGGCCCAGGCAGGAACTGAACCAGTGATCGGCCAGCGGGAACGTCCGCGCGAGCCCGTAGTAGAAGGGCAGGTCCTGCTCGGTCCAGTAACCCATCGGCACGGCCGGGTCGGCGCCGGGCAGGGCCTCGGCCACGGCGGCGGCGAAGCCGTCGTTGCGCCCGTCCGCGTACTGGATATGGCTGGCCCGCCAGTTCTGGCTGGGGTTGTTCTTGACCTGGGTGGTGGAGGTCGTGTGGCGGGCGGGATACCCACGCCCGTTCGGTATGTAGTTGACGACGTCCGGGGTGCCGTCGGCCCCCAGCGGCAGGCCCTCGCCCCGGCCAGCCAGCATGCCCAGGTAGTTGTCGTAGGAGTGGTTCTCCATCATCAGCACGACGATGTGCCTGATCTTCGGCAGCAGGTCGGTGCCCTCGGGCAGGTCGGGCCGCGGCCGGCCGCCG
>WNGD01012450.1_pt1 | contig 14293 bp, 12 predicted proteins | sample 5400671 | NCBI WGS metagenome assembly WNGD01 (sample SAMN13153369, study PRJNA577476) | soil metagenome | isolation source: 40 cm soil or saprolite under grassland replicate 2 | place: USA:California | collected 2016-06-15
AGCTCTTCGAGGTCGTACGGCTTCGGCAGGTAGTCGTCGGCGCCTGCGTCGAGCCCCTCGACCCGGTCGCCGATCGCATCGCGGGCCGTGAGCAGGAGGATCGGGATGCGGTTCCCCTGCCTCCGCAGACGGCGCGTCACGTCGAGGCCGTCGAGCCCGGGCATCATCACGTCGAGCACGACGGCGTCGGGCGTGCGCGTATCCACGGCCGTCAGCGCAGTGTCTCCGTCCGACGCCAGCGCGACCTCGTAGCCGTGCAGCTGCAGGGCACGCTCGAGCGCCTCGCGCACCGCACGGTCGTCGTCTGCGACGAGAACGAGCATTTCGTCTCTAAGTTTGCCGCCGGACGTGAGATCCGGCTAAGCCGCGGGCAGATCCACCACGAACGCTGCTCCCTCGCCGGGCTGCGACCGCACCGTGAGGCTGCCCCCCATCCGGGCCACGAGCTCGCGCGAGATGAACAGGCCGAGGCCGCTGCCGCCGACGCCGCGCGTGAGGGCGGGATCGAGCCGGTAGAACTTCTCGAAGATCCGCTCCTGCTCGCCTGGCGGGATGCCGAGCCCGCGATCGCGGACGGTCAGCAGCACGCGGCCCTGCCCGCCGGCGAGCTCGACTACCACGTCCCCGCCGTCCGGGGAGTACTTGATCGCGTTGTCGAGAAGGTTGACGAGCACCTGGCGGAGCTTGTCCTCGTCGGCGAGCGCGACCGCGCGAGCGCCGTTCTGGTCCAGCCGCAGGTCGATCTGCTCGGGCGTGCGCAGACGGGCCGAGTCGAGCGCGCTCTCGACGAGCGGCGCCAGGTCGGTCGCCGCGGTCGTCACTTGCACGTGGCCCTCCTCGAGCTGTCCCGCGAGGAGGATCTGGGAGACGATCGCCGTCAGGCGCTCGGTCTCGCTCACGATGATCTCGAGGAAGCGGTCGCGCTGCTCGACGGGGATCTCGATGTCGGTGCGGCGCAACGTGCGCGCGGCGCCGTACACCGCCGCAAGCGGAGTGCGAAGCTCGTGCGAGGCGGTCGCGACGAAGTCGCTCCGCGCCTGCTCCAGGGCTCGCTCGTCGCTGACGTCACGCAACGCGTAGACGACGCCCTCGTCGAAGGCGACGCCGGCCACGGCAACCCAGCGCTCGCCCGACGCCGTCTCCATCGGCACCGTCACCGGACGGGCGCGCTCGGGTGCGGCGGCGTCGGCGAGCTCCGCCAGCCGGGTCAGCTCCTCCCACGCCCGCACGACCTCGGCCGGACGCCGGCCGAGCGCCTCCGACTCCCGGACGCCGGTGATCGCGGCGGCAGCCGCGTTCCAGTAGCGCACCCGACCGTCGCTGTCCAGCAGGACGACGCCGTCGCCGACGTAGGCGAGCGCGAGCGCCGCCTCGGCCCGGCGCTCGGCTTCGCGGTACAGGCGCGCGTTCTCGACCGCAATCGCTGCGCGCGCGGCAAGCTCCTGCGCGAGCTCGAACTCGGAATCCTCGAGCTGCCGCGACTCTGTAACGAGCGTGAGGGCGCCGAAGGACCGCTCGCCGGAGCGGAGCGGCACCGTGACCGCACTGTGGATGGCGATGTGCTCGAGCGCCTCCGCCACGTTGGGGTCCCGCTGCGCAGCCTCGTCCAGCAATTCCTGCGGCACCTCGCGGAGGAAGACCGGTTCGCCGGTGCGGATCACCTGCGCCGTCAGATCGAACTCATCGTCGATCCGGACGGTGCGGGAGTGTTCGCGCACCGCCTCGGCCCAGCGCTTGCGCTCGGGATCCTGGTGGGCGACGACGAGCTGCTCGATCTCGCCCGTCTCCTCGACGAGCATCGAGATCGTGCACCAGTCGGCGAGCAGCGGCACGGCGAGCTCGGTGAGGCGCTCGAGCGTCCGGTCGAGCTCGAGCGACGAGGTGAGCAGCGCAGTCGCCTCGCCGAGGAAGGCGAGCCGCTCGCGCAGCGTCTGCTCGGCCGCCGAGAACCGGGCTCGCTCGAGGGCGAGCGCCGCCTGCCGTCCGAGCGCGATCTTGAGCGCGCGGTGCGCGGCCGTGAACCCCTGATCGGTCGAGAAGGAGAAGACGAGCCCGCCGATCGTGCCGCGCTGGCCCACGAGCGGAAGGCACACGAGACCGTGACCCGGCTGTGAGCGCCCGACCAGCTCCGGGTAGCGCGCGTCCCGCTCCGCCTCGGAGCCGATGAAGATGCCCTCGCCGGTCCGCACCGCCTCCGAGAGCGGAAAGTTCCCGCTGACGGGGAAGCGACGGAACGGCTCGATGTACCGCAGGTCATAGCCGCGCGAGGCGATCACCTCGAGCCATTCGCCGTCGTCGCTCAGCGTCGCGATCAGCCCGCCGCGGGCCCCCGCCGCGCGCACGCCCTCCGTCAGCACCGCATCGAGGACTTCCTGCGGCGTACGAGCGGCGGAGAGGGCGTCCGCGACGTTCTGCAGCCGTGTGGCCGCGTCGAGCGCGCTCTCGCTCTCCCGCACGGCCCGCTCTGCCCGCTCGCGCGCCGCGCGTTCGCGCCCGAGCACCTCGCTGCCGAACAGCGCCGCGACGAGGAAGACGGCCAGAGCGGTCGCTCCCTCGGCGGTGAGCTGGGTCTGGTCGTAGCGCGACGCGAAGTAGTGAAAGAACGGATAGGCCGAGGCGGCGACGGCCACGAGGCCGCCGATCCGGCCACCCACGGCGGCGGCGAGGATGATCGCGACCACGTAGAGCAGGCCCGGAACGACGGTGCGGACGCTCGTGAAGGCGAGCAGCGTGACAAGGGCCGGCGCGCAGAGCGCGACCGCCAGGGCCCTACCCCAGTGCGTCGTGAACCGTGGCCACCGAGCCGCTCGCGCGTGCCCGTGCGGCGCTGCGTCGGCGATCACTCGTGCTCCGAGAGCTCGCGATTGAGTTGCTCGCGTTCTCCTCTCGCAACTCGCTCGAGCACGTCTCGCACGATCCCGGCAAGCTCGAGCGGGTCGAACGGCTTGAGCACGTAGCCGACCGCGCCGAGCTCCTGGGCGCGCAGCCGGTCCTCGGGCGCTGCACGAGCCGAGAGGAAGACGACCGGGATCGTCCGCGTCTCGTCGTCTGCGGCCAGCTGCTCGGCGACGTCCCAACCGTCGACGCCGGGCATCATCACGTCCAGCAGCACGACCGACGGGCGCGCCCGCCTAACCACCTCGAGCGCCTCGGCTCCGTCCGCCGCCTCGGTCACCGCGAGCCCGTCGCCTTCGAGGTTGACGCGGCAGATCGTGCGGATCGAGCGCTCGTCGTCGACGAGGAGGACGAGCGGTGCCGACTCCTCGGGCCGTCCCCCGCTGCCGCCGCCGGCCTCCGGGCGGTGCCGCACCCGGCTCCGCCACGGCCCGTCGACGAGATGCGGAGGCCGGTGCGCACGCGACGCCCGGAGCGTTTCGGATCTACTCGACCGCGTTCGTTGTACCGCCGGCACAGGGGCCCCCGAGCATCGTGGATGAGCGCAAGTGTGCCCGAAGGGAAGCCGCTGCGCTAGCTGTTTCCGTGCTCGCGGTTCCAGTCCTCGGCGAGCTCGCGGAGGCCGGGGCCGCGGACCCGGATCGCGTCGCGTGCGTGCAGCCGCATCCGGCCGGCGAAGTCACGGTCGCGCGACCGGAGCAGCGCGCGGGCCGCGTACTGCGCGCCGGTGCAGAGCCCGGCGACGCGGACGCCCACTGCGGAGTGGTGCTTCCGCCAGTAGCGCTGCCGGCCGCGCCACATCTCGTTGATGCGCCGCTCGGGGATTCCCGCGCTGAACTGGGACTCGTGGTGGACGACGGTCACGGACGGGAAGTACTGCGTCCGCCAGCCCGCGCGGCGCAGACGGCGGCTGAGGTCCGTCTCCTCCGAGTAGATGAAGAACTCCTCGTCGAAGAGGCCGACCTCGTCGAGCGCCTCGCGGCGAAGGAGCAGCGCAGCAGCCATGGCCCAGTCGACGTCTCGAGTCTCGGTTCCTCCTGACTGCACGATCCCGGCCCGGCTGAGCGTGAGGAGGCCGAGCGCGGCGGTCGCCGGAGACGGGAAGCGCCAGGCCGAGTCCTGAAGGCGGCCGTCCGGATAGACGAGCCGTGGCCCGAGCGCGGCGACCCGCGGATTCGCGTCCAGGTGGGCGACCATTCGCTCGAACCCCCAGTCCTCGCTCGTCGTGTCCTCGTTGAGGACGAAGACGTAGCGGCCGGTCGTGGCGCGGATCACGGTGTTGTGGTTGGCGCCGAAGCCCGCCCGGTGCCGCTGCTCGATCACGCGAACCTCGGGGAACCGCTCGCGAACGGCAGCCGCCGAGCCGTCCTCCGAGGCGTTGTCGAGGACGACGATCTCCACATCCGAGCTCGCCAGCGATTCGAGACACGCAAGCAGAAGCTCGCGCGAGTTCGTGTTGACGAGGGAGACCGAGACGTCCGGCACTAAACGGTCTGCGTCAGACCGGCCGTCCAGGAGGGCGGCATGTTGCGCAGCACCTCGACGCTCTCGAAGCGGATCGGATCGCGGACGCCGGTCTCGCGCGCCCATTCCGCCATGCGACGCAGGCCCTCCTCCAGCGGGACCGTCGGCGCCTCGCCGAAGACGCGGCGCACCTTCGCATGGTCGGAGAATGCGTGGATGACTTCCTTCCGCGCCGGCAGAAAGTCGATCTCCGGCTCGGCGACGCCGAAGGCCTGAGCGATCGCGTGAGCGAGGTCGACGACGGCGTACGGCGTGTCGGCGCCAACGTTGAAAACCTCGTTCGCTGCTTCCGGGACGTCGATCGAGCGCACGATCAACGGCGCGACGTCGTCGATGTGGGTGAACGCCCGCGTCTGCCGGCCGTCGCCGAAGACGGTCATCGGCCGGTCGGCCATCACCTGGTTCATGAAGATGCCGATCACGTTCCGGTATGGATCGGCGAGGTTCTGCAGCTCGCCGTACACGTTGTGCGGCCGGAAGATCGTGTAGTCGAGCCCGAACATCCGCTGCGCCGCGACCAGGTCGAGCTCGACGGCGTACTTGGCGATCCCGTAGGGGTCTTCCGGCTCGGGGACGACTTCCTCGGACATGGGCGTCTGCGCCGGCCCGTACACGGCGATCGAGCTGGCGAATACGAAGCGCTCGACGGTCTCGGCGCGAACGGCAGCGTTGACCAGGTTGACCGAGCCGAGAACGTTGTTCGTGTAGTTGAAGCGGCGGATGAAGTGCGACAGCCCTTCGGCCGCGTAGGCGGCCAGATGGAAGACGTGGGCGAAGTCGTGGGTGCGAAACAGCTCGTCGACGAGCTCGGGATCAGTGACCGAGCCGTCGACGAACGTCGCGCCGGAGGGCACGTTCTCCTCGTAGCCCCCGCTGAGGTCGTCGAGAACGACGACGTCGTGGCCTGCTTCGAGAAGGTGCAAGGCGACGTGGGCGCCGATGAAGCCGGCGCCGCCGGTGACGAGGACCTTCATCGCGGCGTGAGGCTAGCAGCGCTTGTGCGCGGGCCTGGTTCCTTAGAGAAGGCCGCCGCTTTACGCGCGCCTTACCGAGCGCTGCCTCGGAATTGACACGCCGCGAACATACTGGGCAGCACAGGCGAGCAAACCTTGGTAAACCTGAGGAGAGATCACGGATGAAGAGGGCAATCATTTTCCTGGTGGCGGCTTTGGCGCTTCCCACCAGCATCGCTTTTGCGGCGCCGTCGCACCCCGCCACGGGCGGCAAGTCGGCTCCCAAGGTCCAGTACATCCTCAAGGGGACGCTGTCGGCCTATACCGCCGCCACCGACTCCAGCACCGGCCAGATCACGATCACGGTCAAGCACTCGAACTACCACAGCAGGGCGCTGAAGGACAAGGACGTCACGTTCACGCTGACGACGAAGTCGAGGATCACGTTCATGCTCGGCAGCCACGCACACGGTCAGATCGCCGACGGAACCAAGGGCTACATCACGGCCCGGGCTCCGAAGAGGATCACCGGCGACCTGGTCACTGAGCTTCCGGCCCAGTCGACCAGGATCCACGTCGTCGTGCTGAAGGCGCCGACCTCGTAGGACGAAGAGGACGACCGAGGCGGCCGCGTTCGGGGGGCGCGGCCGCTTCTGCTCTTAGTCGTTCCCGCGCTAGCGGGTCAGCGTCACCTTGCGGAGCCCAACAGGGCTGTCGAGGTCGAGGCCGCGCAGGCGCGTCAGGCGCATGGCTGCCACCTGGCCGGGCACCACGGCGGTGAGCGGGCTGAGCCACTCGGGCACGCCCGGCGCGAGCACGAGCTTCGTCTGCGCGCGGCGCAGCACCGCGCGGACGTCCGAGACCGCCACGAGCCGAGCCCCGCGGGCGCGCAGCGGCGGCACGATCTCCTCCACGCTCGGCCGCGCAGGGCCGCTCGGCGCGACGACGACGACGGGCCAGCCCGGCTGGATCGCGGCGATGGGGCCGTGCATCAGGTCGGCGGGCGAGTACGCCTCGGTGACGAGCCCCGACAACTCGCGGATCTTGAGCGCGATCTCGAAGCCGGTGCCGTAGTTGACCCCGCGTGCGACGACGGTCAGCCCGACGGCGTCGCGGTACTCCTCGAGCGAAGGCGTCTCGGCCAGGGAGAGCTCGATCTGCGCCGCAAGCGCCTCCGGCATCCGTGCGAGCTCCTCTCGTGCCGTCGCATCATTGCCCATCTCGGCGAAGAGCAGGGCCACGGCGCCGAGTGAGTTGACGTAGGTCTTCGTCGCGGCCACCGCCTGCTCGCGCCCGGCGTCGAGCGGCAGCACGGCCTCGGCCGTCTGCGCGAGCGGCGACGAGACGTCGTTCGTGAGCGCCAGCGTCGGCCGTCCCTGTTCCCTGGCCTCGGCGAGCACCGCGACGACGTCCGGCGAGGCGCCCGATTGCGAGATCCCGATCACGAGAGCGCCGTCGAGCCGCGGCGGCTGGCCGTAGATCGTGTACAGCGACGGGGTGGCGAACATGACCGGCACCCGGTGCGCGCGGCCGAGGAGGTATTGCGCGTAGCGCGCGACGTTCGAGGAGCTGCCGCGCGAGGCGATCAGCAGGTAGCGGAGGTCGCTCCGCTGGAAGAGCCCCGCGGCCGCCCGCGCCGAGGCCGCCTGGCGCTCGAGCAGGCACGCCAGCGCCTCCGGCTGCTCGCGCAGCTCAGTCTCGAGCCACGACATCGCTCCGTCCCGAGCAGAGGACGGCCAGGATCTCGAGCCGGTCGTCGAGCACGACGACGTCCGCCGGCGCACCGGGCTCGAGAAAGCCGACGTCGCCGCGGGCGAGGAAGCGCGCCGGTACCTCGGTCGCCGCGCCCACCGCGTCCTCGAAGGGGACGCCGAGCGCGTGAAGGTTCCGGACGGCGTCGATCATCGTGAGCGTGGAGCCCGCGAGCGTCCCGTCCTCTCGCTTCGGCGCGGCGCCGTCTGCGACCGCGACCTCGACGTCGCCGAGCTGGAAGGTGCCCTCGCTGCCGCCGTTCCCGGCAGCCGCCATCGCGTCGGTGACGAGAGCGACACGTCCGGCCGCGCACGACCAGATCAGCCGCACGGTTTCGTCGGCCAGGTGGTGGCCGTCCACGACCATTCCGATCACGACGCCGGCGCGCGTGAGGGCTGCACCGGCGATCCCCGGGTCGCGGGAGCGGAAGGGACGCATGGCGTTGAAGACGTGGGTGACGCCGCCGACTCCGAGGTCGAAGGCGTGGTTGGCCTCGTCCCGACGAGCGCGTCCGCCCCGCGCAGCTCGGGCGCGAGCGTCATCTGGGTGACCGTGCCCGCGTCGAGCAACCGGTCGAGCAGCGCGACGTCGGGTGCGCGCAGGTGGACGAGCGGATGCGTACCGGGCCGGTCGGGCGACAGGAACGGTCCCTCGACGTGCGCACCGAGGATCCGTGGGCCCGATGCCCCGGTCGGCATCGCCCGCAGCGCCTCGATCGTGGTCTCCTCCGCCGAGGTGATGAACGTGGGCTGATACGCGGTCACGCCTGCGAGGAGCAGCGCCTCCCCCGCGCGGTAGTAGTCCTCGCTCGAGGCGGAGAGGAAGTCGACCCCGCCGTAACCGTTCACCTGGAGATCGACGAAGCCCGGGATCGCGACGCGGCCGCGCGGGCCGCGGGCCAGCCCGACCGCGACGACGCGTCCGTCCTCGACATCGACGTCGCCCGGGACGATCTCGCCGCGCACCAGCGCCGCTTCGACCCCGATTCTCACGGCCCCGCCGCCTTCCGGACCGAGCCCTCCGAGGCCTCGAGCCGCGAACGAGCGTTCTCGGCGTCGACGCCGGCCAGCAGCGAGACGAGCGCGACCCGCGCGTCGCCGGCCGCGGCCTTCAGCGCCTCGTCCACCGACTCCTCCGACGCGCCGCTGGCGATCACGACGTTCCGCCGCGCGCGTTCCCGGAGCTTCTCGTTCGCCGGCGCGACTCCGACCATCAGGCCGCCGTACGTGCGGCCGAGCCGGATCATCGTCACAGTCGAGATGGTGTTCAGAACGAGCTTCTGCGCGGTCCCGGCCTTCAGCCGGGTCGAGCCTGCGAGCACCTCGGGCCCGACCACGACCGGCACTTCGTGCTCGGCCAGAGCGGCGGCCTGGCTGCCGCGGGAGCTCGCGACGGCGACGCCGAGAGCACCGGCCTCGCGGGCCACCTCCAGCGCGGCCAGCACGAACGGCGTGGAGCCGCTCGCGCTGACGGCGACGACGCAATCCTCGGGCCGGAGGGTTAGCCCGCGCAGAGCGTTCGTCGCCGCCGCACGATCGTCCTCACCCGCGTCCCGGTCGGCGATGACGGCGAGGACCTCGCCGGATGGCGAGCCGAAGGTGGTGCCGCACTCGGCCGCGTCGAGAGCCGCGAGGGCTCCCGATGAGCCGGCGCCCGCGTAGACGAGCCGGCCGCCCCGGCGCATGCGTTCGACGATCGCGTCGATCGCGGCGGCGAGCGCGTCCCCCGCCTCGGCGACCGCGGCGGGAACCGTGGCGTCCTCCTCGTTGAGGAGACGGACGAGGTCGCGCGTCGAGCGCAGGTCGAGATCTGAGAGGTCCGCGCGCGCGGCCTCGGTCGTCGCGGTCTGCGGCCGAGACGTGAGCGCCGCGCTCACCGCGTCCCAGACGAGCGGCCCGTCCGGCGTCGCGAGATGGGTCATGTGACGGCAGGCCTCGTAGCCCCAGGTCCAGAGGTCCGCGACCCCCTCCTCACGTGCGGCCGCGACAGCTGCCTCGAGCTCCGGGATGTCCCCGCGGTCGAGGCCGAAGCTCGGGACCCAGAGCTGCGCGCCGACCCCGTGGCGCTCGGCCGTCTCGCGGAGGAGGTGGGCGAAGCGGCGCACGAATGGGCCGGCCGACTCGCCCCAGTGCTTCCAGTACGGATCCGTCGCCAGCGTCCCCACAGCCGGGAGGGCGGCGACTTCGTTCCAGTCCGCGAGTCCCTGCGCACCCTCGGTCGCCGGCAGGAGGCAGACGGTGTTCGCGCCGCCACGCGCCGCGACGTGATCCGTGACCTCGCGCAGGAAGCCGGCGACGGACTCCTCGCGGAAGCGCCGCACCTCGGGCGTGAGCTCGCCGGGTACCGGGCCGCCGAAGCGCTTGGCGCAGCGGTCGCAGCGGCAGGTCCAGCGCGCCGGGTCGTCGACGCCGACGTGTACCGGCACGACCCACGCGGGCTCGTCCCAGAAGACCGAGTCGACGCCGCACTCGAGCACCCAGTCGGCCCACTCCTTGCAGAAGTCGCGGTAGGCGGCGCTGTTGAGACAGGCGGCCGCGACGCGGCGCCCGTCGTCCAGCACCTGGCACTCCTCGGGGTGGAACGCGACCCAGCGGCTCTCTGCCTCTCCGCCGAAGGTGCGACCGAGGCCCCACGGGCTCGCCAGGACGGTCAGCCCCGCCGCCTGCGAGATCCCGACGATCTCCGCCATTGTGTCGCGGTAGTAGGCGAAGTCGTTCTCGGAGAACGTGTGGAGGACTCCGGTGTAGCCCCTGGCGGCGAGGTCGGCCATGTCCGCGCGCACGTGGCGCGGGATCCTGACGCCGAAGTACGAGCAGCCCGCCCGACCCATAGAAGTGGTCATGACCACCTCATCCTCGCACGGCCCCCGCGGTGAGGCCGAAGGCGATCCGGCGCTGCACGAGCAGGAAGAAGATCACAACCGGGATCGCGATCAGGGTCGAGGCCGCCATCAGCCCGCCGAAGTCCGTCGCCTTGCTCGTTCCGGTGTAGTAAGACAGCCAGACCGTGATCGTCTGCGTCGACCCGTCGTTGAGCAGCAGGCGAGCGAAGATGTACTCGTTCCAGCTCGCGATGAATGCGAAGACCGAGACGGCGACGAGCCCTGGCGCGACGAGCGGCAGCAGAATCCGGACGAAGGCGCCGAGCCGGCTGGAGCCGTCGACCATCGCCGCTTCCTCGAGCTCCTTCGGGATGCCCATCAGGAAGCCACGCAGGGTCCAGACCGAGAAGGGCAGCACAGCGCTGATGTACACGACGATCAGGCCGGCGAGGTGGTTCACCAGGTTGAGGTGGAGGATCGGGACGTGCGCCAGCAGGATGTAGAGCGGGATAATCAGACCGATACCCGGCAGCATCTGCACCCCGATCAGCAGCACGAGGAAGGCCTTGCGGCCGGTGAAGCGGTACTTCTCCAACGCGACCGCCGCGAGGAACGCGAACACCATCGCGACCGCGATCGCGACGAGCACGACGATCACGCTGTTCTTCACGTCCGTCCAGAAGTACGGCTTGTGGATCGCGTTCTCGAAGTGCCGCAGCGTCGGGTGTCCCGGGAACCACGTCGGCGTCAGGCTGTTGATCTGATCGTTCGTCTTGAACGACGTCGAGATCATCCAGAAGACGGGGAAGACCATGACTGCGAAGATGGCGAGGCCGAGGGCGTTCCAGCCGAGCTTGCGCGCGAAGCGATGACTCACGCGACCTCACCCACCCGCACCATCCGGCGCACGTAGAAGACGCTCATCGCGGCGACGACGACGAGCATCGCGATCGAGATCGCGGCACCCAGGCCGTAGTTGTTCGAGACTTCCGCCTGCTCCCAGAGGTAGATCGCCATCGTGTAGTTCCCGGGGACGATCGCGGGCTGGCCGATCAGCAGGTACACCTGCGTGAAGACACCGAAGTCCCACAGGATCGACAGGCATGTGAGGAGGTACAGGATCGGCGCGATCACCGGCATCGTCACGTCCTTGAACACCCGCCAGGACCGCGCACCGTCGATCTCGGCGGCCTCGACGAGCTCGTGCGGTACCTGCGAGAGCGCCGCGTAGACCGTGATCACGACGAACGGCAGCGCACCCCAAACGATCAGGGTCGTGGCCATGGCGAGGCTCGAGAACGGACTGTCGAACCAGTTGTGCCCGTCGTAGTTGCCGATGTGGAGCGCGGTGAGGATGTAGTTGAGCACGCCGTTCTGGACGTTCGTCATCCAGATCCACACCTGCACCGCTACCACCGGAGGCATCGCCCAGACGAGGATGAGGCCGACCGTCAGGAGGATGCGCATCGCGGTCCAGAGACGCTTGAGGAGCAGCGCGATCAGCGTCCCGCCGACGATCGTCAGGCTGACGTTGACGGCGGTGAAGACGACCGTGCGCAGCAGCGTGTGCCAGAAGATCGAGTCGTGGAGGACGCTGCGGAAGTTGTCGAGCCCGATGTAGACGCCGTGGTGCCGAATTAGCTCGAACAGGCCGAAGCGCTCGAGCGAGATCCGGACGAGGTAGTAGATCGGGTAGGCGAGGACCGCCCCGAGCACGAGGACGACCGGCGAGACGAGGAGATACGGGACCGACCCGTTCGCGACACGGCGCCAGACGAGCGGTCGCCGCCGAGGCCGCGCGACTGCGGCCTCGGCGGCGGCTCCCAGCGCTGTGGGGGCCCTACCGCTCAGCTAGCTAGGACTGGTTGAGGGTGTAAGCGATGTTCGAGCTTGCAGTCTGCGCCGCTGCCTTCACCGAAAGCTTGCCAGTCAGGATCTGCCCGAGCATCGTGCGCAGGATGTTGCCGTTCTCGACGTCGACCCAGTGCTTCGCCGTCGGGACGAACCAGCTCGCCTTGGCCGCCCGGTCGTTGACCGTGCCGTTGAGCAGGTTCGTGGCATTCGGGATGTTCCCGACCGTCTGCAGCGCCTTCTCGTTCGCCGTGTTTGTGAAGTCGGCGATCCAGGCACGGGCTTCCGACTGTGAGTTGCTCTGGACGGGGACTGCGAGGTCGGAGCCGCCGAGGAAGCCGGGCATGGACTGGCCGGACTTGTGGCTCGGCATCACGAACTGGCCGGTGACCTTCGTGTACTTCTTGCCAGTGCAGCAGCTGAACCAGCCCGGCCCGAAGATCGCCGACGTCCGGTTCTGCGAGAAGACCGTGTAGGGCGCAGGGTTCGCCTCGTTCAGCTTCGCCGCCGACTTGGGCGACGTCGCACGGAAGAACTTCTTGTAGGCGTTGAGCCCCGCGATCGACTTCTTCGTGGCGAGCGTCCCATGCCACTTGCCGTGCGAGAACTTGGCGATCGATCCGCCGTAGTCGTAGACGAAGCTCAGCGCGCTGTACCAATCCGTTCCCGCCATGTAGAACGGCGCGAAGCCCTTGGCGTGGTTCGTCGCCTTGACCTGCGCGAGGTCGGACTCGAACTGCTTCAGGCTCTTCGGAGCCTTCTTGAGGCCGGCCCTCTTGAAGAGGTCGGTGCGGTAGGTGACGAGCCGGGAGCCCGCGTAGTACGGGACCCCGTACAGCTTGCCGTTGAACATCGACGACTTCGTCAGGCCGGCGAGCCAGTGGCCCGAGTTGTCGAACTGGCCCTTGTTGGCGCTGATGTTCGCGAACGCACCCGCCGCCATGTACTTCGTCATCTCCGTGTTGCCCATCTCGATGACGTCAGGCGTGGTGTTGGCGGCGATCGTCGCGTCGAACTTCTGCAGGTGATCGCCCCAGCTCTGGTACTGCACGTTGACGTTCCAGCCCGAATGCGAGTTCTCGAACGCGTTGTTCGCGGCCGCGACGACCTGCGGCCAGCCGTTCTGGGCATCCACCTGGAGCCAGACCGTGAGTGTCTTTGCTTGCGCTGACTTGCTGCTCGCCGTGGCCGTCGCGACGACGACCGAGAGCACGATCGCGGCGGCGACCACCGCGAATACCCGATATCTCATGCCAAATCTCCCTCGATACGTCGACGCGCGCGCGGGGCGTCCAAAACGTCTGTGGCCGGAGGACGAACGCCGTCCAGCGGTGCGTCGAGTGGTCTGTACCAATCGGCCACGCGCGGAATCTCCCACACCAGACCACTCTTGTCAAGGTCCGGTGACGCGCGGATTACGACGGCGTCAGCTCCGAGACGATCTGATAGCGGTCGCCACGGTAGATGGAGTGGACGAACTCCAGCGTACGCTCGCTCGCATCGCGGCTCGTGCGCTCGAAGAGGAAGGCCGGCGAGTGGAGCGGCACGCCGAGTGCCGCCGACTCCTCCTCGTTCGTCACGGTCGGCTCGATGGTCTGTGTCGCTCTTCCGATCTCGATCCCGTACCGCGTGCGCAGAAGGTCGTAGAACGAGCCCTCGAGGTCCCGCGGCTGGACGCCGGGAACGACGCTCGCCGGGAAATGGAGCGTCTCGATCGCCATCGAGACACCGTCGGCGAGCCGAAGCCGCTTCACGACCACGATCTCCTCTCCAGGTGAGACGTTGAGGAAGCGGCCGAGGCGGGCGCCGGCGAGCGGGCGGTTGAGCGAGAGCGTCTTGCTGCTCGCGGCCATCCCGCGGCGGCGCATGTCCTCGCTGAACGAGGTCATCGTCAGCTGCTGCGAGATCTTGGGCTGCTGCACGTATGTGCCGCTCCCGCGGCGGCGCACGAGATAGCCCTCGCGCGCGAGCTCGTCGAGCGCGGCGCGGACGGTCAGGCGCGAGACGCCGAGGTCGACGCTGAGCTGCCGCTCGGAGGGAATCGCGGTGCCGACGCCGAGGGGCTCGATCAGCTCGAGCACCTGCTGCCGTGCAGCGCTCTGCTTCGTCATCTTCCCTTGTGTCTCGATCGCCTCCACCGTGCTGGCGACTATAGAGGCAGTATGCCAAGTGGTCAATGCCATTGATTTCCGTCGGCGGATGCGGTATAGACTCCACGATCGTTTGAGTGGCTGAAATCGTCCTCGACAACGTCTCGAAGGTCTTCTCCGGCGGAGTGGTGGCCGTCGACCATGTCTCCTTCGAGATCGGGAGCGGTGAGTTCCTCGTCCTCGTGGGGCCGTCGGGCTGCGGCAAGTCGACGCTCCTGAGGATGATCGCAGGCCTCGAGGAGGTGACCGAGGGGACGATCTCCATCGGCGAGCGAGAGGTGACGGACTTGCCTCCGCGCGCCCGGGACATCGCGATGGTCTTCCAGAGCTACGCCCTCTACCCGCAC
>WNGD01004190.1_pt1 | contig 14291 bp, 8 predicted proteins | sample 5400671 | NCBI WGS metagenome assembly WNGD01 (sample SAMN13153369, study PRJNA577476) | soil metagenome | isolation source: 40 cm soil or saprolite under grassland replicate 2 | place: USA:California | collected 2016-06-15
CTCACGTGCTCCGGCCCTGGGTCGATCGGAAGGACGGTAAAGCGATAGGGACCGCGCTCGTCGAAGGGTCCATTCAGACCGTCGACTTGTACGGTGTACCAACCCGTCGCAGGCAAGTCGAGGCGCGTCGTCTGACGATCTTCCAAAGCGGCCGTCGCCGGCGTGGCGTTGATGAACGCGCCGTAGCCTGCCGCGCCGGGAGGCGGAATCACAAAGAAGTCGAAGACGCCGTTCGATGCTGAGGGTGCGGAAAGCCCCTGGACCATGATATTGACGTGCTGATTCCGGAGACCGTAGAAGTGGAACACGTCCCGGTCTCCCCACGGCTCGATCGACTCGCCGGAGACGGTGTCGCCGATCGCGAATGTGTCGGCTGCGATCTCCGGGCCGAATCCGAAGCGATAGAACCAGAGTCGATAGGCCCCGCGCAAAGTCGAGCGGTCCGCGTACTCATTCCCGTACTGGTTCCCGTCGACGCGAACGAGGTACTTGCCTGGCCCAAGATGCATACGTCCGAGCGCGGTACGCCCCGCACTATAGGCGCTCGCGCTCGCGAGAACATGTCCGGTCGCTGAGTCCACCAGCTGCACCGTGAGGCTTCCGCCTACGGGGGGGTCCTCGAGCGCAAACGCGAGATTGGCGCCGCTCGAATCGGTCACCGTCACACGGAATTCATCGACGTCGCCGGGGAGGTCGATCGACTCGCCGTTGACGCTGTCACCAAACGCAAGGATCCCGGACGACATCTCAGGCTTGCGGTCGATCCTGTAGAGGAACAGCCGATAGGGGCCGCGATCCTGGTTGTTGTACGATTGGGAGCCGCTGACCCGGAGACGGTAGGTTCCCGCGCTCGGGATCGAGAACCGTCCTGTGACCTGCCGCAGCAGGCTGGTATCGCTCCCGACGCTCTCGGCCGAACGCAGTACCGTGCCGGCGGGGTTTACGAGCTCCAACTGCAGATGGGTATCGCTCGATCCGCTCTGTGCCTGCAGAAACGCGTTGTATTCCTCGCCGGGCAGGCCCGAGAACGTGAACTCGTCGATGTCACCTGCAAAGCCGAGATCCTCGCCGCTTACCGTGTCACCCGGCGCGATCGTCGCAGCGACGTGCTCGGGCCTGGGGTCGACGGCGTAGAGGTAAATCCGATAGGCCCCGGTATCCGCGACTTGGCGTGAGCCGGAGCCGGATACCCGGACGACATACGTCCCCGCCTGCGGAGTCTGGAAACGGCCCGTCGCGTGCGCCAACAACGCAGTGTCGTTGGGCTGTGCGGTGAGGATTGCGATCGGGTTCCCAGCCGGTGGAGCGACTTCCAGCTGGAAGGCGCGCGGTCCCTGCAGGAAGGCGTTGAACTGCTGTCCCGCCGTGGCCTGAAACGTGAACTCGTCGACGTCGCCCTCCCGATCGATCCGTTCGCCTGAGATAGGTGCATCGAACGGAATCGCGGCCGAGCGGTGCTCTGGCGCGCGGTTGATCACGTACGTCCAGAACCGGTACGGCCCGTGGTATCGCGGATAGGTGTTACTCGTCACCGAGCCGAGCGTGAACAGGTAGTCGCCGGACGTTGGCAGCCGCATTCGGCCCGTCGTCAGTGGAGTCGTCGTCCCAGCGTCCGCAAACACGTACCCAAACAAGGTGGTCCTCGCTTGATCGATGACATCGAGGGCGACCGAGCCCGAGCCGGCGGGTCCCTGTGTTTGCGCAACGGCCACGATTTCCTCTCCCGCGTTCCCGTGCGCCACGAACTGATCCACATCGACCTTTGGGTCAATCGTCTCACCGCTCACGGTGTCGCCGAACATGAAAGATGCGGGCGCGATTTCCGGCGACAGGTTGATGCGGTATACTTTGAATCGGAAGCGGGCTGAGGTGGTGGACGGTATCGCGCGCACAAAGAGCCGATAGATTGCGCCCGTGCTGGACCCGAATGTACTTGTGAAGTTTTCCTCGAGCCGCGGGGCGCCCGGGGTATCGCTCAGTGTCGCGATGAAAGACTGCTGATGGGTCGAGTCATACACGGCGAGCAGCACCTGACCGTGGAGGGCTTCGAGGTACACCACAAACAGCTCGTTCGGGTTCGCTTCGAAAGAGTACCAGTTCGCCGAATCGGCTTGGACCGAATCCTGAATAACGGGCCCAACTGGCACTCGCTCGCCCTCGCCCTTCGGCTCGAAGGGCGAGTTCTCGCAGGCAAGCACGGCGCTGATGACGAGAGCCGCGGCCAGAGAAAGTCTGAGTCGGCGTGGCATGGTGATCCTGTACTCGCAACGGACTGTCCGGGAAAGCTATGTCGGTGCCGAAGCCGTCGTTATGACGTTTTGCGCGCACCCTCACCAAGCGATGCCGTAATCCTCACCGTGATTGGATGACCCACCCCAGAACGACCCGTGCTTCCAGTCGAAGAAGATCGCGTTGATGGGACCTGAGGTTCGATCGTCGAACTCCAACCGGTAGCCCATCGCGCGCAACTCGTGACGCACCCACGACGGCGTGTCGTCGCGCAGCGTGAGGCGGCCGGGTTCGGTCTTGTGGTCGCCGAACGAGTTGCGCATTTGATAGCTCGTGATGTTCGCTGCCTCGACCGCCTGCTGCACGTCCATCCCGAATTCGACCACGTTCAGGAAGAACTGCAGCAGGTTCTGATCCTGCGTGTCGCCGCCCTGCACCGCGAACGCCAGGAACGGCTTGCCGTCCTTCATCGCCAGACTCGGCGTCAACGTCACACGTGGCCGCTTGCCCGGGACGATCACGTTGAAGGGATTGTCCGCGCTATCGACGACGAATTGCTGCCCGCGCTGGCTCACCCCGATGCCGGTATGTCCCGCGATCACGGCCGGAATCCAACCGCCGGACGGTGTCACCGAAACCACCCAACCCGATGTATCCGCCGCTTCGATCGATGTGGTCCCGCGGCGGAACGCCTCATCGAACGCCGCGAGCGCCGCCGCGTCATCGCCACCCTCGGAGGTGGTCACCGGCCGAGGAGACCAACGCTGGAGCAGCGGCAAATACGGGTTGGTGCCGCCCTGGAACGGATACGGATCGCCCGGTTTGATATCGGGATCGTTGCGGTCGGGATTGATCAGCTTGGCGCGCTCTCGCGCGTATTCCTTAGACAGCAGTCCGCGAATCGGCTCCTCCGGCGGAAATGCCGGGTCACCGTAGTAGAAGTCACGATCGGCGAACGCCAAGCTCATCGTCTGGTACAGCGTGTGGATGTAGCGCGTGCTGTTGTAGCCCATCGCCTTGAGATCGAAGCCTTCGAGGATGTTCAGCGCCTGTAACATGGCGGGTCCCTGCGACCATGGCGGCAGCTTGTAGACCTCGATGCCGCGATACTGTGTCATTACTGGCTCTTCTATTTTGACGCGCCAATTGGCCAGGTCGGGCAACGTGATGAGGCCGCCTTCTTCCTGCACTCCGCGCACGAACTCCTGCGCGATATCGCCGCGATAAAACCGCTCGTAGGCAGCCATGATCGCGTCGTGCCGGTTCTTGCCGTGGCGCAGCGCGTCCTGCTCGGCCTCTACCAGCTTGCGGAGCGTCGCCGCGAGCTCAGGCTGCCGGAAGATCTCGCCGGCCTCGGGCGCTTCGCGCGCCTCGCCGGCGTGAGGCAACATGACGGCGCGGGAGTAGCGCCATTGCTTGAGCCAGCCTTTGTTGCGCTCGATCGAATTTGCCGTCTCCTCCTCGATGGGATAGCCGTCCGCCATGCGGATCGCCGGCTCCAGCACCTCCCGCAGACTCAGCTTTCCATACTCCGCCAGCATTACCATCAGCCCACCAGGCGTACCGGGTGTGATCGCCGCGAGCGGACCGTACTCAGGCGGGAACCGCATGCCTTTGGAGCGATAGAAATCAGCCGTTGCTCCGGTTGGTGCCACGCCGAGGGCGTTAACCGCGATAACCTTCTTTGTTTTCGGATTGTAGATCAGGGCCTGCGTTTCTCCGCCCCATGACAGCACGTCCCACATCGTCGTCACGGCTGCGAGCATCGCGCAGGTCGCGTCGACGGCGTTGCCGCCCTTCTGGAACATCATGGCGCCGGCTTCAGCGCCGAGCGGTTTGCCCGTGATGGCGACCCAGTGCCGCCCGTGCAGGGCCGGTTTCTGGGTACGCTGTGCCGAAAGCGTTGTCGGAAGAACGAGGAGGACGAGCAATAGGCAGCGACGGACAGCCATCTGTGCTCCGAGGAGGGATCCGAGTGGAAGCTACCGAAGTGGGGCCGCCTGCTCAATCCAACCGTCGCTCGGCCGAGCGCGCGTGGGCTTCGAGCCCCTCCACCCGGCCGAACCACGCGGCGTCCTCGACGAGCGGCCGCGCCGCGGCGACGTCGTCGATCCGCAGCCACGTGCGTACCCGCAGAAACGTGTAGACGGATAGACCGCCCCTTGACCGCGCGGTCCCCGCGGTGGGAAGGACGTGGTTGGGGCCCGCGCCGTAGTCCCCCAACACCTCGGCCGACCCGCCCCCGATAAAGAGCGCGCCGTAGTGCGCGAGTCGGGGCGCGAGGTCGGTCGCACCATCGAGGAGGAGCTCCACATGCTCGGGAGCGATTGCGTCACACGCGGCAACGCCCTCCTCCACACCTCCCACCAGCACCACGCCGCCGTTGAGCAGCGCCGCCCGCGCGACCCCCGCGCTGGGGAGATCCCCGAGCTGGCGCGTGAGCTCGGCATCGACGCGATCGAGATGTGTGGGATCGGTGGTGACGAGCATCGGCACTGCGTCGGGGTCATGCTCCGCCTGCGCGAGGAGATCGGCCGCGATCACCGCGGGAGACGCCGACGAGTCGGCGAAGACCAGCAGCTCAGAAGGTCCGGCGAGCATGTCGATCGCGGCGCGTCCGCCCACAAGCTGTTTTGCCGCCGTGACGTACCGGTTCCCGGGGCCGACGATCACGTCACAGGGAGCGATGGGCCCGGCACCGAACGCAAGCGTGGCAATCGCGTGAGCGCCGCCCGCCGCGAGCACACCATCGGCACCGGCGACGGCCGCAGCGGCGAGAGTCATCGGGCCAGGTTTCGGGCTTGCGACCCAGATCTCGTTGACGCCCGCTGCGCGCGCCGTCACTGCCGTCATCAGCACTGAGGAGGGTAGCGGATAACGGCCCCCCGGTGCGTAGCACCCGGCCCGCTCGAGCGGCGCGATCCAGTGTCCGGCGGCACCACCCGGCAGCGCGACCGTCACGGCCTCGAGAGCACGCTTCTGTGCTTCGGCGAATCGCCGAATCCGTTCAGCGACGCGCTCGAGGCGGCCGCGATCACTCGCGGGCAAATTACTGAGCGCGCCATCGAGCGTGGACCGCTCGAGGAACAGGGAACCGCCTGCTGCGACCTCACCGAAACGCTCGGCATACTCACGCAGCGCTGCTTCGCCTCGCACCCGGACCGCTTCCACAATTGGCGCGGCGACCGTGAACGCCTCGGACGGGATGGCGGCAGCACGACGCGCCACCAGCTCGGCGACCGAGCGGCGAGGCAACAGGCGCGCGCTCATGACTTGCTGGCCATCGGCCGCCGCGTCACCGCGCCGTGCCGGCGCGCCAGCTCCGCCCGGACGTCGGCCAACGTGCCGCCCCCGCGCGCCAACGCGACCAGCGCCATGTAGAACACATCCGCCGTCTCGCGCACGACGTCTCCCGTTGTTTCCGCATCTGCGAGCTCGTCCGCTTCTTCGCGCAGCTTCTCCCCCAGCAACCCCGGATCGGCCAGCAGACGCGCGGTTCCCGATTCGGGGATGGGCCTGGCAATTCGGTCGGCGAGCGTGCGCTCCAGATCAGAGAGATCGAACTCGGAAGGCCAGCACGAGCGGCGATTCAGATGGCAGAACCCCGCTCCGCCTTGGCGAACCGTGAAGCGCAGCGCGTCGCGATCGCAGTCCAGATCCACGCGTACGAGCTGCTGCGCGTTCCCCGACGTCTCGCCTTTGACCCAGAGCAATTGGCGCGAGCGTGACCAATAGATCCCGCGCCGCTCGGCTACGGCGCGCGCCAGCGATTCCCGCGTGCTCCAGACGAGTCCGAGTGTGCGGCCCGCTTCATCGCACACCACGGTCGGCCAGACGTCGCCCGGCAACGGCTTCGTGAGCGGCGCGGCGATGGCCTCGCCGAGCGCGAGGTGTCCGGTGTACAGCGCCATACCGACCTGGCTGTCGGCGCCCATGCGATCGAGCTCCGCAATGTCGGCGGCCGTCGTGATGCCGCCCGCGGCCGTGACGCGAGCTCCACCCGCGGCGCCTACCACCGCCTCCACAGCCGGGCGGTCGAACCCTCCCATAGCTCCTTCTCTCTCGACCTGCGTGAACAGGAAGCCACCGACGACCGGCGCGAGCGCGCGAACGCGCTCGAGTACGGGGACGCCGGTCTTCTTGCGCCAACCTTCCACCACGACCTCGCCGCGTTTCGCGTCCACAGCCGCGACGACACGCTCACGCGGCAGCGCGCCGCAAAACTCCGGTGTCGCGGCCGTCCCGATCATGATCTGGACCGCACCAGCGTCGAGCCAGCGGCGCGCGCTGTCGAGATCGCGGATGCCTCCCCCGACGCGGCACGGCGCGCGCCGGACGAGATCGCGGATCAACTCGGCATTCGAGCCCTGACCAAATGCGGCGTCGAGATCCACGACGGCCACTTCGCCGGCGACCGAGAACTCCTCCAGGCGCGCGATGGGATCGCCGCCGTCCAGGACGAATTCCTCGCCACGCCGCAGCTGCACGGCACGTCCGCCCATGATGTCGATGCTGGGCACGATCATCGCCGCACCTGAATCCCGCGGCCGGCGAGGTCCGCCTTGATGCCGGCCACGGTGTCGCCGCCGTCGTGAAAGACGGAGGCGGCGAGCACTGCGTCCGCGCCGGCGGCGAAAGCGGCCGCGACGTGGTCCCGCGTCCCGACGCCGCCCGAGGCGATGACGGGCACGCGAACCGCTGCCGCGACCGCGCGCAGTAGCTCGAGATCATGTCCCGCGCGCGTGCCATCGCGATCCCAGCTCGTCAGCAGGATCTCGCCCGCGCCCAGACGCTCGCCCTCGCGAGCCCACGCCACCGCGTCAGGTCGCGCCGACTCTCGGCCCCCCACCACCAGGACCTCCCATCGATCCGCGGCGCGGCGCGCATCGATCGCGAGCACGACGCACTGACAACCGAACGCCTCCGCCAGCTCGGTCAACAGCTCGGGACGGCGGACGGCGGCCGTGTTGACGCTCACTTTGTCGGCCCCAGCCGCAAGCAGACCGCGCGCGTCGTCCACACTGCGAACGCCGCCACCCGCCGTCAAAGGAATGCGGATCGCCGCACGGACTTGCCGCACCGTGTCGACCTGTGTGTCACGCCCCGCGGCGGAGGCCGCGACATCGAGGATCACGATCTCGTCGGCGCCGTGCGCTTCGTAGCGCGCCGCCTGCTCGGCGGGGTCGCCGGCGTCGCGCAGGCCCTGGAACCGGATCCCTTTCACCACCCGGCCGTCCCTCACATCGAGGCACGGGATGATGCGACGCCGCAGGCCCCACGCCCCGTTGGCCACCGGCACCGGGCGGGCTGTTCGCCCTGTCAGCCACCGCTCGAGGAGCGCCGCGCCGTAGCCACCGGAGAGCTCGGGGTGAAACTGGCACGCAAGCGTGGACTCGCGTTCGAGCGCGGCGACGAACGGGACGCCATGCGTGGTCCAGGCCGTCGTCCAGCCCGTCGGCGCTTCGGGCACAGCGTAGGAGTTCGCGAACGCGGCGAGGCCGGGAGTCAGCAGCCGCGCGTCCGGTTCCGGTGTCACGCTATTCCAGCCGAGATGCGGGATCCGCACGTGCGATGGCAGCCGGCGACAGCGCGCTGCGATGAGGCCGAGTCCCGCCACGCCAGGCGTCTCTTCACTCGCTTCGCACAACATCTGCATGCCGAGACAAATGCCGAGGAGCGGCGTGCCGCGCGAGGCGTGATCCCGAATGACGGTTTCAAGACCGCGGGATCGCAGCGCGGCCATGCCGGCGCCAAACGCGCCGACCCCGGGCAAGACGATGCGTGCGGCGGCGCGTACGATCGCGGGATCGGCCGAGACGACGACGCCGGCGTTGAGGCGCCGAAACGCACCGGCAATCGACGCGAGATTCGCGACGCCAGAATCCACGATTGTCACGTCACTCACGGGACGCGCCTCCGAGCGTACCCTTGGTGGACGGCACGTCGTCGAATCCCGACACGGCGATCGCTTGACGCAGCGCCAGCGCGGTCGCCTTGAACGCGGCTTCGGCGCGGTGATGGTCGTTGTCGCCCTTCAGCACGTCCACGTGCAAGGTCGTCCGGCTCGCCGTCGCGAGCGAGCGCAGTACATGCGCGATGTTCTCGCACGCGAGCCCGCCAATAGCTTCCCGGCGCAGGCCGAGCGCGATGTCGGAGAACGGCCGGCCGGAGAGATCCACGACCGCCCGAGCCAACCCGTCGTCGAGCGGTGCGAGGGCCCAGCCGAACCGGTTTATGCCGCGCCGCTCTCCCAGGGCCCGATCGAGCGCTTCTCCCAGTGCCAGGGCGCAATCCTCGGCCGTGTGGTGATCGTCCACCTGCAGATCGCCTTCGCAGGCCAGCGTCAGGTCGAAGCGCGCGTGACGGCCCAGTGCGTCGAGGAGATGGTCGAGGAAGCCGATGCCGGTCTTCACATCCGTCTTGCCGGTGCCGTCGAGATCGAGCGTGACGCGAATCGATGTTTCCCGTGTCGCGCGCGTGACCGTCGCAGTGCGCGGGCTCATGGCAGCAGCTCCTCGAGGTCCGCCACTCGATCGAGGACGCGGGCCGCGCCGGCGCGGGTTAATGCGGCGGCCGTCGCGATGAGGTCATCGCCGGGGGCCACGACGCCGAGCGGTACTACGCCCGCACCGGCCGCCGCGCGAATGTCATCCGGCGTATTGCCCACCATCCACGCCCGACGCACGCCGAGACGCTCGAGCGCGAGTCGGACCGGCGCCGGATCGGGTTTGCGCGCCGCGTCCTCCATGCACACGACCGCGCCGAACAGGTCCCCGATCTCCATGCGCTCGAGGAACCAGCGGGCCTCCTCGCGCGGCCGGCCCGTCACGACGGCGAGTGGCAACCGCGTCGACAAAGGCGCGAGGAGCGCGCGCGGTGCGATCAGGCGCTCACGTTCGCGCAGTCCGGGCGCGCCGTTGGTGCCGAGGTACAGGTCCTGGAAGCGCGCGGTCACGGTCTCGAGATCCGCTTGGCCGCCGCCGGCAGTGACGAGGCGCTGTGTCACGATCCAGTCGTTCGCCGCGTCGCCGGCGCGTAACGCGCGCTCGATGTCCTGCATTGTTATCGTCACGCTGAACGCGGCGGCCGTCGCGATCATCGCCGCGCGTTGCGACTCTCGCACGTCGGCGAGCACGCCATCCAAGTCGAACACGATTGCCTGGGGCGCCAGTACCGTGTCGAGCGCGCTCGTGAGTAGCTCGAAGTCCGCGGGATCACCGGGCAGCGTGATCCGCAGACTCGTCTCGAGACCGGCGCGAGCGGGGAAGTCGCGCACCAGAATCCCGCGAGCGCCGAGTCCGTCACGGACGAACGCGGCCCGCGGGCCGAAGTCGGCGAGTACGAAGTTTGCCTGGGAGGTGCGGGCATCGACGCCACGCGCGCAGAGTAGTTCCCGCAGGTTGGCTCGCTCCGCGCGGACCTCCGTCACGTGAGCGTGCAACGCGGCGTCGCCGCGTCTCAGCTGGGACAGCGCGAGAGCGAGCGATGGCCCGGCGACGGGATATGGCCCGCCCGCGGCGCGCAACACGGCGATCACGTCCGGACTCCCGACGGCGTAGCCCACCCGGCACCCCGCGAGACCCCAGGCCTTCGACATCGTGCGGACAACGACCACGTTGGCGAGGTCGAGCACGGCAGGGCCGATATCCTCGTCCGCGTACTCGATGTAGGCCTGATCGAGCAGCACGAGGGACTGCGGCGCGGCGGCCGCGATCCGTCGCACGTCATCCCGCGATGCGACGCCGCCGGTCGGATTGTTGGGCGACACGATGACCACCAGTGCGATGCGGTTGTCGATGCGGGCGAGGATCGCTTCGAGAGGGAACACATCCGTGAACCAGGGCACGCGCACGAGCGGCGCACCGGCGAGGGCTGCGAAGCGCTCCAGCATGTCGAAGGTCGGCTCGGGGAGCAGCACCGGGCGATCGGGTCCCGCGTACACTCGGCAGATGCGATCGAGTGCCTCGTCCGCGCCGGCGGTCACGACGACGCGCTCCGCACTAACGCCAACCCGGGCAGCGAGTGCCGTCTCGACTGCCGCGGCATCGGGGTAGCGGCGCAACACCTCCGGATCCAGGGCTGCCAGCTCCGCGAGCAGGGCTTGTGGCGGTCGAGGGCCTTCGTTGCTGTTGAGGCGCAGGACGCTCATGGCACGATCTGCGAGAGAGTGGAGACGACGACGTCGGTGCCGCCGGCCGCTTTCACCGCCGGAATCACCTGTGGAAGCAGCTCGCGCGGCACGGCAGCCTTAACGGCGTATCCGGTGTCGCCAAACAGCCGGGATACTGTCGCTTGTCGCATGGAGGGCAGGACGGCCACGACGGCGTCGAGACACGCCGCCGAGGCGTTCACCTCCAGCATCACGCGGCGCCGCGCCTCGAGCACGGAGTTGATGAGCAACACGAGATCGTCGATGAACCGTCGCCGCGCAGGATCATCGAGCGCGGCGCGGTGCGCATACAGACGCGTGGAGGAGCGCATCAACTTGTCGACGATCGCGAGGTCGTTTGCTTCCAGCGTCGCACCGGTCGCGGTGTTGTCGACGATCACGTCGGCGTCTTCGGGAGGAAACACCTCGGTCGCACCATACGACCGAACGAACTCGGCGCAGAGACCGCTCGCGCTGATCCAGCGGCGCGTGAGCCGCTCGTATTCCGACGCGACGATCAGGCGACGCTTGGGCAGCTGCCCGCCTTCGAGCAACGCGACGGGAGCGGCCGCGACGAGCTGTACCGGATCGAGCCCGGTATCCAGCAACTCGACGACGTCCGCTTCGAGCTCGGCGACCCAGTCCGCGCCCGCGAAGCCCACGTCGCGGCTGCCGAGCGCCAGCATCTCCACGATGTTCTGGGGTTTCAGCAGCTTCGCTTCGGCGCCCGGCAGCGACACGTCGGGCCGATAGCCCCGGGCACTGGGACGCACGCGAATGCCGGCGTCACCGAGGAGGGTGAGTACGTTCTGTTCCATCCGGCCCTTGGGAAGGCCGAGTCGGATAATCGACATCGATCTGCTCCGTGTTAGCCGAGCCAGATCCCCCAGGTTGTCCGATGCCGCCCCCAAAAAGCACGACGCCGGCCCTGGGGGGCCGGCGTCGGTGATGATTCAAGATCCTACACGCCTCCGGCTATCCCCCGTGGACCGAGTGATGATGGTGATGCCGGTGATGCACAGGCGTGTACATGAACCGTGATATACCTGCGCTGCTAAGAGGCGTCAAGGCTCCAGATCGGCGATGACCGCACGACGCTCGGCGGTGTCGATCGTGCGATCGGGTCCCGGCTCGCGATCCTGGGCAACGACAGGAGTGCTGAGACACAACGCGGCAAGCGCGAGCTGGACGGTTTCATTGCGGAGCCATGTGTCTGCGCCGACCTAGGTCGGTCGCGTAAAACTCGACTCTAGAGTCGCAATCTCAATTGCCGAAGCCGTCACCGTGAGCCTGTAGCGATCCACCGAGCCCGAACGCTCGAACTCGAGCGAGTACGTCCCAGGTGCGATCGGCAGCGCCGTGCGGTACTGTGCAGGGCCCGTCGCGGTGAGACAGACGTCCGGCTTGAGAACCCTGCCCGACATCGAGACACGAATGGTGTGTCCTGCGATGCTCAGGCCGCTCTCGAGCTGGTAGTTCATGCAGGGATACGTCTCTTGATCGGAAACCAGAAGGACGACCTGCTCTGTGGGGCTCTGCGATACCGCATAGTGGACGGCGAACGTCCGCTGACCCAAAGTGCCCTCGGGGCCCGGAAACATCGTGCACGAGAAATAATTATCCCGCCCGATACTCAGCATGACCGCGGAGAGCAACGGGACGATCACGAGCGCGCGACGCAACATGACTCAATACTCGGCTCCGTCACCGAACGCTGCTGGAGTCCTTAGGGGAGCTTATCGGGTGATCGGAAACTGATAGGGGCCCGTGGTGATGTCTTCGCCCCAGAACCCCGTGCCGCGGAAGCGGATGACAAAACTCCCGCTCGGGCGGGACGACAAAAACGTCAAGAAGACTACGGTTTGACCTGCATTTCGTATGGTGCGGTGATAATGTCGTCGCCGAATGTGCCGCTGCCGCGGACGCGTATCAGGAATTGACCGCCCGCGGGTACTGTGAACGTCCCGACCGGATAGAGTTGCGTCTGTCCGAAGATCTCCGTGCCTTTCCCCGCCAGCGTATCGCCTGTGACCGGATTGATGATCTCGAGGGTCAAGCCGTAGCCGTTTCCTCCGTTCACTGGCGGCGCCGTTAGGCGAAGGTACGCCGTGAGCGCCGACCCCGGCGTCGCGCTGGCAGTGTACTCATCGATGTCGCCCACGGAGATGCTGTCACGCGCCGTATCGCCAATGACATATGTCGCGGAGGCGCGCTCCGGGGCGCGGTTGACGTGGATTATGCTGAAGCGGTAACTGCCTGTGAACGTGAAGACGTTGCCACACGTCGCATCGTAGCACTCATAGAAGCGTAACGCGGGCTCGTAGACGGCCACCTGTGTCTGGCCGCCGCTCGGCACGCGGAATGGACCGGCGAACCGCGTGAACTGTCCGACGGTCCTGGCAAGCGTGTCACCAGTCGCGGGATTGAAGGCAACGATAAACGGGAACGAGTTCGTGCCCGAGGATTGGAAGACGAATCCGAGCTCTTCACCGGGCGTGCCGGTGAGGGTGAACTGATCCCAATCCCCTCGCGTGTCGATGAGCTCATCCGTGACGGAATCGCCGGGGACGAGCGCGGTTCCAACGTGCTCGGGCATCGTATCGACGGCGGTCAACGCGAAGCGATACGGGCCATGCTCGATCCGCTGCGTCGGCGAGCTTCCGCCAGAGACCCTGATCGTATAGCGACCCGTGGCGGGGAGGTCGAGACGCGTGGTCTGCTGCGACCCCAGAGTCGAGCTGGAGGTGGGTGTCGAGACCCAACCCATGAGGTTGTTCGGCTGATAAAGCATCGCTGTATAGCCGGCATTGGACGATGAGTCGGACGTACCCTGCAAAGCGAAGTTGACGTGTTGCCCCTTGACCCCGTTGAAGTAGAAGACGTCGACATCACCGGGTGGATCGATCAGCTCCCCGTCAATTGTGTCGCCGATCGCGATGTTCTCACTGCGCGACTCGGGCGTTGGCTTCGACGGATACATCCAGACTTTGTACCATCCCGCACCGGCATCCGGGTACGGAGGACTCTGCACGCGCAGGATATAGGAGCCCGGACGGAGTGTGAAGCTTCGGTAGTAGGAGTCGATCGTCACCGGCTGGCGCGAAACGGCGCGAAGCACCGACACCCCAACACCAAGGTTCGCCTCCGTCTCGTAGAACAGGATGGCGCCGCTGCTGTCGGTTACTGAAAACGCAAACTCATCGATGTCGCCGGGGACATCGATCGATTCGGTCTCGACGCTGTCGCGGAAGCCGATCGATGCGCTATGCGTTTCCGGCTGCGGATTGACGGGGTAAACGAAGAAGCGATACGGCCCCACAGGACCGTCGAATCGCAGCTTGTAGGTGCCGGTGGTCGGGAACGCGAACCTGCCTGTGCTTTGTGAAAGCAGGTCGCCGCCCGGCCCTCTCATGCTGATGCTGGACATGACCTGGCCCGCGGGATTCAACAGGGAAAACTGGATTCCGCCGGTCGCTGAGCTCTCCGCCTCCACAAAAATGTTGACCTGCTGACCGGCGGTGCCGGACAGCGTGAACTCGTCCACATCGCCCGGCGGATCGATTGATTCACCGGCAATGGTATCGCCGATGGTGACGACGGCGGGCACAGACTCCGGAGCTCGATTGACGCGGTAGAGGTACAGCCGGTACGAGCCCGCGGCATCCGATGCTTGCTGGCTCCTGATCCGCAAACGGTACGTGGTGTCTTTGAGGACCTTGAACCGTCCGCTGCCGTGCTGAAACAGACCCGTATCCGCCGCCACGGAGTTGGTAAAAAGAGCACCGCCTTCGATCGGCCCGAGCGGCGATAGACTGACGAAACGCGCCGCGCTCGATTGAATGAAGGCGTTGAACTCGGCGCCGGCGGGGGCCTGGAACGTGAAATCGTCGATGTCTCCCGGTATGTCGATTTG
>WNGD01004194.1_pt1 | contig 14286 bp, 11 predicted proteins | sample 5400671 | NCBI WGS metagenome assembly WNGD01 (sample SAMN13153369, study PRJNA577476) | soil metagenome | isolation source: 40 cm soil or saprolite under grassland replicate 2 | place: USA:California | collected 2016-06-15
ATGCCGAACGCGACGCGGCCGCCGAGCGGCTGCGGGAGAGCTACGCGCAGGGCCGGCTGACCCTGGACGAGTTCAACGAGCGGCTGAGCGCGGCAATGGCCGCGACCACCGAGCGCGAGCTGAGCCAGCTGACCAGCGATCTCCCGCACGCCGCGGTGCCGTCTCCGCCGCTGCCGCAGGGCACGTCCTGCGGCGGCTGGCAGCGCTCGGGATACCAGCGCGGGCACCAGGCCCACCGGCCGCGGTTCCTCCCGGTCTTCATCGCGTTCGCAGTGGGCTGGCTGCTGATCTTCTTCTGGCTGCCCGCGCTCCGGATGTTCCCGTTCCCGGGCAAGCTCGCGATCGTCCTGGTAGTCGTCGGGGTCATCCGCGGCCTGCTCCGCCGGATCTGGCGTCGCGGCCGTTTCTGACCAGCTTCCTGTCCGGCGCTTCCTGACCAGTGCTTTCCTGACCAGTGCTTTCCTGACCTGGCTTTCCTGACCCAGCACAGCGCTTGCCAGGGGCACTATCCGGCCGTCAGCCCCTGGCCGGAATCCTGAGCGGCACCACGAGATAGCGGAACGCCGCGGCTTCCGGCGCCGCGGCTTCCGGCGCCGCGTCATCCTGCGCAACGTCGTCCGGCACGCGCTCAGCCGCCGCGCCGTCAGCCGGAGCTGCGTCGCGCTCGCCGTCAGCCGGAGCCGCGTCCTGCTGGCCGGCCGCAGGGACCGCGCCGGGCGCCCAGGTGATCAGCGCTGGCTTGGCCGGGCTGGTGAACTCGATCCTTATCCGCCCGCCGGACTCGGGGGGCGCTTCGCCGCTGGCATCGCCGGACGTGCCCGAGCCACGCGACGGGGCATCAACGGCCACCGCGCTCAGGCCGTCGAGCAGGTAATGCGGGTTAAAGGAAATGACGGGCTCGTCGCCATCGAAATCGGCGGCCACCGTTTCCACGGCCCGTGCCCGGCCTTCCGCCTGCGCCTCTACGACGACAATTCCGGTGCCGAACGCCAGCCGGACCGGGCTGGCCCGCTCGGCCACCAGCGACACCCGCCTGACCGCCTCGATGAACGGGCCCGCCGGGACTTCGGCCCGGCAGCTGAATTCGCTGGGAAACCTGGACCGGTATCTGATGAACTCGCCGGCGATCAGCCGCGCGGTCAGCCTCCGGCCGCCGCCCGCGAAGCTGATCATGCCCTCGGCAGGCCGCGGCTCGCCGCCGCCCGGCCGGCCGCTGCCCGACCCGGTACCTGCGGTGACCACACTCCCCGCACCGAAGGCGATCGTGACCGGAACTCCGGCCGCCATGGTCCTGGCCACGTCCGCCAGTGTCCGTGCCGGAACGAGCGCGGCGGCCCGCAGCGCCGGGTCGGTCGGCGCCCACGGGATCTCCCGGACCGCCAGCCGGTAGCGATCGGTGGCGGCGAGCGTGATCTTCTCGCCGTCGAAATCCAGGCAAACGCCGGTCAGCATCGGCAGCGTGTCATCTCGGCTAGCCGCCGGCACTACCTGCCCTGCCGCGGCGGCCAGCACCCCGCCATCCACGGTGCCCGCGGCCGACGGCGGCTCTGGCAGCGCAGGAAAATCCTCCAGCGGCAGCGTTACCAGCATGAACTCGGCGCTGCCGCAAGTCAGGCTGACCGCGTCAGCTGCCGAGGTGAATTCGGCCGACTGGCTCGGCAGGCTCCTGATGATCTCGGCCAGCAGGCGGCCGGGCACCAACGCCGTCCCCGGCTCCGCCACGTCGGCGTCGATGCGGACCCGCGCGGATATCTCGTAGTCGAAGCAGGACAGCACGAGGCCATCCCCGGCTTCGAGCAGCAGCCCAGCCAGCACGGGCACGACCGGCCGGGACGGCAGGGCGCGCGCCACCCAGGCCACCGCCTCGCCCAGCGCATCTCGTTCGACCCGGAATTTCATGCCCTGCCACCGCCTCCGCCGCTTTGTGCTGATACTGGCACGGGCTGCCGACATTGCCGAGCGGCAGGCAGCCCGCGTCAGGCCAGCCAGCTCAGCCAGGTCGGATCAGGTCAGCCCGGGAGGCGCTGCCGCCAGGGTGGCGTCGATGGCCCGCGCCAGGGCATGCGCCGACGCCGCGGTCAGTTCCACCGCTACCCGCGCGGACGGCCCGTTGGCTGGATTCAGGAAGTCGATATTGAGCGTGTGCTCGGCCTGAGCGTGCTGCGGATGGTCGAAGTACACGGTGGCTTCGCTCAGCGCGAACCACCCCACTGATCCCTTCCCGCTGCCGGTGACCTGGATCTTCTCGGTGAGGTAGGTACACATGCGATCAGCCGGCCAGGAAACGGCCGTAGAAATCCCAGATCTTCGCCCAGCCGTCGTTCGCGGCATCGGCCCGGTAAGACGGCCTGTTCACGGCGAAGAACGCATGCCCGGCGCCGTCATAGGTGTGGAATTCGTGCGTTTTCCCGAGCGCCGTCAGTTCCCTGGCCAGCTCCGCTGTTTCCGCCGGGGCAGGGTACTGGTCGTCGGCACCGAAGAGACCGAGCAGCGGGCAGGACAGATCCTTGGCGAGCCCGACGATCGGCGTTATCTTCAGCGGCATTCCCTCGGGCGGCACATTGACGATAAAGGCCCCGTAACAATCCACGGCCGCATCGAGCTGCAGGCTGCATGCTGCGAGGAAGGACTGCCGCCCGCCGGAGCAGTAGCCGATCACGCCGACCTTGCCGTTCGAGCCGTCCATTGCCCGCAGGTAGGCGGCAGCGCCGCCGACATCGCCGATCAGCCGCTCGTCCGGGACTCCGCCCCGGGCCCGCGCCGTCGCGGCCGCGTCGTCCGGGCTGGCGCCGGGAGCTTCGCGGTCATACAGGTTAGGCATCAGGGCCGCGTACCCGTGCGCCGCGAACTTCCTGGCGATCTCCTTCGTCGGCTCGTCATAACCGGGCATGTGGTGGATTACCACGACGCTGCCGAACGGTCCGGGCCCGAAGGGATGCGCGAGGTACGCCTCTATCTCGTCCCCGGCGTGCCCGGAAATGCTGATCGTTCCTGCCGTCAACGCGTCTCTCATGCGTGCCTCTCCCTGGTCCTGGCATCGTCCGGCCCCGGGCCCCAATCCTGCCAGCCGCGGCCGGCCAGTCGCACCAGGGCCGCGCACATCGGGCACCGCCGAATAACCGCACGAGCGGCGCGCTTACTGGCGCCGGCCGCAGTTTCTGCGAGAGGATCTGCGGAAGTGGAATGCCCTGGGGGAGGGGGGCCACTGTCATGGGAGCAGCCGCCGGTATAGCGTTAATTGTCCTGGTCGTGGGTGCCTTCATGGGCTGGCACGCTAATCGCGCCCACGCCGCGCACGGTGATCTGCGAACCACTCGCCGGCGGCTGACCGGATACCGGCGGACCAGGCTACGCAGCGGGTTTTTCGTCATCGCCATGTTCGTTGTCGCGCTGTTTGTGATGCGGGCTTTTATCCGCCATTAGCGGTGCGGCGAGTCCCGCGTTCCGTCGCTGCGCCCGAAGTTTACCCGGGGGAATTCAGCGCATCAGGCGGGCCTGTTTCCGGCTGGCCGGACGGAGAAATCCGCCGCGGGACCGGAGAAGCCCGGCCGGGTCGTAGGCCGCCTTGACCCTGGCCAGCCGCCGGTAGTACGCCCGCGGCCAGCCCCGCGGCCGGCACCGCGCGGCCGGCACCGCGCCGCCGTAGACGGCCAGGCCGCCCGCCCGCGCCGCCGTTGACGGCCAGGCCGCCCGCCGCGCTGCCGTGCACCGCTCCCCCGGCGCACGGCAGCGTGAGCTTCATGAAATAAAAAGTTGACTTGCTCAAGCGTTGCCCATACGGTTGAGCTACTCAACTATTGAGAAGCTCTGGCACCTTGGCTTCAACCAGCAGCCCCAGGCGCCGAGCACGGCCAGCGGGCACGGACGGGACAGGCAGAGGCAGGCAGCATGGACAGGAACGGACGCTCCGAGCAGCTGGACGCGGACATCCTCAACTCGCTGGCCGAGCTGATCACCCAGATCATGGCGCACGGCGAGCGGCTCGCCGAGCGCATGTCGTTCCCGACCTTCTTCATCAAGGCGCTGCACACGCTCGACTGCCCGATGGCCATGAAGGAACTCGGCAGGCGGCTGCACTGCGATCCGTCGTTCGTGACGGTGATCGCGGACGGGCTGGAGAAGCGCGGGCTAGCCCGCCGTGAGGCCCAGCCCGGTGACCGGCGGATAAGGAACATCGTGCTCACCGACGCCGGGGTCGAGATGAGGCAGCGGATGGAACGTGAGCTCGCTGCGCTGATGCCCTGGAGCAGGGTTCTTGACACCGGTGAGCGCGAGCAGTTGCTGGCCTTGCTGCGCAAGATGGCCAGCCCTGGGAATGCCGTCGCGCCGGACTACGTTGCCGCTAGTCGTCCGGTGCCAGCGGGGGAGGTGGATGTCGCAGCGAGCACTGCTTCCGCTGGCCTCGCCTGACCGACCGACCCTGGCCCCGGCTGACCGACCGGCACGCCGCACCACCCCCGACTTTCGAAGAACGCAGGGCCGCACGGCCCCCGCGCCAGATCAGCACTGCCTCCGGCGCGGGCCAGGCGGCGCACGTTACAAAGGAGAATTGATGTCTGCCAGAACGCCAGAAAGCGAGCGCGCAGCGGCAGCACGCGGCACCGTCGTCATCGACGACATGCCCGCAGATGCCGCTGCCCCGGCTCCCAGCCGTCTCGGCCTGGCTCTCGTCGTCATCGCCACCGCACAGCTCATGGTGGTGCTCGACGCGACGATCGTGAACGTCGCGCTGCCGAACATCCAGCAGGCGCTCGGCTTCTCCGGCTCGGGCCTGGAGTGGGTGGTCAACGCCTACGCGCTGACCTTCGGCGGCCTGCTGCTGCTCGGCGGGAGGGCGGGTGACCTGCTTGGCCGGCGCAAGGTATTCATCGCCGGCATCCTGCTGTTCTCGCTGGCGTCGCTGCTCGGCGGTTTCGCCACCTCGCAGGCCTGGCTGCTCGCCGCTCGGGCCGTTCAGGGCGTCGGCGGCGCGATTGTCGCACCGACCGCGCTTTCGCTGGTCACCACCACGTTCCCGGAGGGCCCGCGGCGCAACCGGGCGATGGGCGTTTATGCCGCCATGAGCATCGCCGGCGGCGCGGTCGGCCTGATCGCCGGCGGCCTGCTGACCACCTACGTGTCCTGGCGATGGGTGTTCTTCGTGAACGTGCCGATCGGCCTGCTCGTCGCCGCGATGGCGCCGCGGGTACTCGGCGAGTCGGCCAGGCGCCGCGGCCGGTTCGACCTGCCCGGCGCGATCACCGCCACCGGCGGACTGGCGCTGCTGGTCTACGGCTTGTCCAGCGCAGCCACCAGCCCGAACGGCGTATCGCACTGGGGCGACACGAAGGTCGTCGCCTCGCTGGCCGCCTCCGTCATCCTGCTGGTCTCGTTCGTGCTCATCGAGATGCGCAGCAGGCACGCGCTGATGCCACTGCGGATCTTCCACAACCGGGACAGGACCGGCGCCTACGTCATCATGCTGTGCGTCGGCACCGCGCTCTTCGGGATGTTCTTCTTCCTGACAATCTTCGTGCAGTCGGTCTGGGGCTACAGCGCGGTGAAGACCGGGATCGCCTACCTGCCGATGATGGCCACGGTCATGCTGATGGCCGGGGTCAGCGCCCAGCTCGTCCCGCGGATCGGCGCCCGGCCGCTGCTGCTGGCCGGCTCGACGATCGCCACCGGCGGGCTGTTCTGGCTGTCCAGGATCAGCGAGCACAGCCACTACACGACCGGCCTGCTCGGCCCGATGATCGTCACCGCGGCCGGCATGGGCATGCTGTTCATGCCGCTGACGCTGGTGGCCCTGTCGAGGGTCGATGACCAGGACGCCGGGCTGGCATCGAGCCTGCTCAACACCGGCCAGCAGGTCGGCGGCTCCATCGGCCTCGCGCTGCTCGGCACCGTGGCGTGGACGGCGGTCGCCAACAACGTCCGGAGCTCGTCGGTGGCCGCCGCGGCGGCGGCCAGGGCCGGCCATCCGCTGCACGGGACTGCCGCGCAGCTGAAGGTCGCGATCTACGATCACGCCCTGTCGGTAGGGTTCTCCCGCGGATTCGAGGTATCGGCTTTGATCTCGCTGCTCGGGCTGATCATCACGATCGCCGTGATCCGGGTCAAGCGCGAGGACCTGGCCGGTGTCCAGCCGATGCCCGGATAAAACCAAGATCCGAAACGGATAGCGCGGGGTAACTCCCGCCCCATATCGCTGATGGCCCGGCCGGGTACTCCCCCGCCGGGCCATCAGCGTCCGCGGCTACTGGCCCGGGTCGTCGGCTGGGAGGCCTTCATCGTGCTGCACGACATTCGCGGCCTCGACGATGAGCAGGCGCGGCAGGTGTCGCTGTCAGCCGCCCTGGCCCCTGATTGACGCCGCTGTCACGGATACCGCGGCCAGCGAGTAATCGAACGCAGATACGAAATGAAACCCTGAGCTCCCGCGATAGGACTCGAACCTATAACCTGCCGGTTAACAGCCGGACGCTCTGCCGATTGAGCTACGCGGGATCGGCCGACGCGAAACGCCGCAGGACTGCCTGGTCCCGCCGCATTAGCGCCGCTGGATAAGGGTAGCGCACGCCGAGGATACGCGACGCGCGCCAGCCGCCGACGATGACTGCCGCACGCATAACCTGGCAGACGCTGGGCATTTACCCGGAAGCCAGCCCGGCGCAGCGTCCGGCACACCGATGGCAGGTAGTGACTGCCGGGCTGACCTGCCCGAAAGAGGTAGATATGCGATACAAGTTGACTTTCCTTGCTGGTTTTTCCGCGGGCTTCGTGGCGGGGGCGCGGGCCGGCCGGGAGCGTTACGAGCAACTCAGGAAACTGGCGCGGCAGACGGCGGACCACCCGGCCGTGCAGCAGGCGGCAGCGGCCGTGCAGGCCAAGGCCTCCGGGCTGGCTAGTAACGCCACGCACAAGGTGGTCGGCCAACTGCACGACGGCATGGCGAGCGCACGGGAGAAGGTCCCCGGCATGCGCGGCCGGGAGTCCAACGGACACGATGGCGGGGAGCATCGCTTCGCCTCGGCACAGGACGCACCCAACTCGGCCCACGGGGCGGGGAACCCGCCGGCCGGCACCTAGCCGAGCGGGCCCTGACCCAGGCGGCGGGCACCGCACCATGCGGGCCGACGCCACGGGCCAAGGAACGCCGGAATAGGGCCACGGCCCCCGGCGTTCACTATCTCCGTCGGTGTGCTGTGTCCCCCGGGCCGCAACAACTGCCTTCGCGGAATACCGTACGGCTGGAGCCGCGTTGCGCCACTCGCCGAGAGGCGACCGCACACCGGCGCCCGGCACGCCCTCGCCAGCGCAAGAAACGCTGACGGGGGTGTTGTCATGTCGGAGCACGAACGGCCCGGCCATCCTTGCGCGATCATCCCCTCCCCCACTCGTCCCACCAGCCCCAGCCCCCATGCCTACGGCTGAGGCGGATTTCATGATCGCGGCGGGTTTTCGGGGTTCGAGCACCCGAAACCCTCCGCGATCATGAAACGGGACAGGGGCGGAGGCACTGGCGCGGCGGGCGTAGGGCGGCACGCGACGCGGCGGGCCCTCAGCCGAGGTATTCCTTGAGCATCTGGGCGCGGCTGGGGTGGCGGAGCTTGGCCAGCGTCTTCGACTCGATCTGGCGGATCCGCTCGCGGGTGACGCCGAATTCCCTGCCGACCTCTTCCAGCGTGCGGGGATGTCCGTCGGTCAGCCCGAATCGCAGCTGGATGATCCGCTGCTCGCGCACCGACAGGTTGTCGAGGACATGGTCCAGTTGCTCCTGCAGCATGATGAACGCCGCGGCCTCGATCGGCACGACGGCGTCGGCATCCTCGATGAAGTCCCCGAGATCGGAGTCCTCTTCGCCGATCGGCGACTGCAGCGAGATGGGCTCCTGCGCGATCCGCTGGATCTCGGCGACCCGCTCCAGGCTGAGGCCCATCTCCCTGGCGATCTCCTCCGGCAGCGCCTCCCGGCCGAGGTCCTGGTGCAGCTGCCGCTGGATGCGGGCCATCTTGTTGATGGTCTCCACCATGTGCACGGGGATCCGGATGGTGCGGGCCTGGTCGGCGATGGCGCGGGTGATTGCCTGCCGGATCCACCAGGTGGCATACGTCGAGAACTTGTAGCCCTTGGTGTAATCGAACTTCTCCACCGCGCGGATCAGGCCGAGGTTGCCCTCCTGGATCAGGTCGAGGAAGACCAGCCCGCGGCCGATGTACCGCTTGGCTATCGATACCACGAGCCGCAGGTTCGCCTCGATCAGCCGCTGCTTCGCCCGCATTCCCTCCGCGGCGAGCAGCGCAAGCTCGGCCACCTCGGCACCAAGCGGCCCGCGCCCCTGGCAGCCGCCGCGGATAGTCTCCTCGGCGAACAGGCCGGCCTCGATCGACTTGGCCAGGTCGACCTCGTCCTGCGCGGTCAGCAACGGCACGCGGCCGATCTCGCGGAGGTAAATCCGGACCAGATCGCCGGTGACTGCCCGGCGGGCGAGCTCGGCCCGCCCGCTACGCCGCTCCTCGGCTTCATCGGGCGGCGCGTCGAGCACCTCGACGCCTTCGTCTGCCAGCAGCCGGACCAGTGAATCAGCGGCGTCGGCGGGCAGGTCGCTGCCCTCGAAGGCGGCTGTGATCTCCGTCATAGCGACGGCACCGCGTTCCCTTGCCCGAGCCACTAAATCGGTCACCTGGTCCACTGGCGGAAGGACCGTAAGGCTCATGCAGACCAGTGTGCGTCACGCACCCGTGGTTATGGGGGCGCTAATATTGTCACCTTTTGGCTAGTAACAGCCCGGCTACGAACGGGTAACCGCGATGTCACATCGAGTCCGGTGCCCGCTCCATCAGCGCCCGGTGGCGCCCCTCCAATGCCACCAGATCGCCGAACATCCGGTTGTACTCGGTAGGCTCGGCCACCGGGCTCAGCCGCTGCAGCCGGGACTTTATGCCGGCTAGCTGCCTGCTCACGGCGAGTTCCTCGATCCTGGCCAGGACGGCGTCCGCGTACCTCGCGTCGGGCTCTCCGTCGGCACGGGGGGCGCGCAGCGGCTCCACGGCGAGCTGGGTGACGAAGCCGCGGGCACGGTCGTCGGGCGCGGCAGCGCGCAGCCGCTCCGCCCACTCCCGGCCGCCGCTGCCGCCGCTGGTGCCGCCACAGCCGGCGATCAGCTCGAAGACCGCGGCATGCACCGGCGCGGTGAAGCAGCCGGCCCCGAGTGCGTCGAACGACGGCCCGCAGAGCGCGGGGCGCTGCACGGCCAGCTTGAGCGCCTCCCGCTCCACCTGGACGACGGGATCGCGCGGATCATAGCGCTCCTCCTGGTCGCGCGGCCGGCCCTGCGCAGGCACGGCGGACGAGTTCCGCCGTGCGCCGCCTTGCGCTGCGCTGCCTTGCGAGGTGCTGCCCGGCCCTGGCCGACCCGGCCCTGGCCTGCCCCGTGCGTCCCGGCCCTGGGCACCCCGGCCCATGGCACCCCGGCCCTGGCCAGGTGCGGGCCCGGCGTGCGCGCCGATCCGGGCCAGCACGAAAGCCTCGTCCATCATGCCGAGCCACCGGTCCAGGCTGACCGCGTAGAGCTGGCGCAGCCCGCGGTCCTTGATCCTGGCGACGATCGGCGCGGCCGCGTCCAGCGCGGCAAGGCGGCCTTCCGCGGTCTCCAGGTCGTGCTCGCCGAGCACGCTACGGACCGCGAACTCGAACAGCGGCACCCGCTGCGCGACCAGTTCCCTGACCGCCCCATCACCGTGCTTCAGCCGCAGGTCGCAGGGATCGAGGCCATCTGGCTGCACCGCGACGAACGTCTGGGTGACGAACTTCTCCTCCATCCCGAACGCGCGCAGCGCGGCGCGCTGTCCCGCGGCGTCGCCGTCGAAGGTGAAGATGACCTCGCCGCGGAACTGGCTCTCGTCCATCAGCAGCCGCCGCAGCACGCCGATATGACCGTCGCCGAACGAGGTGCCCGAGGTGGCGACCGCGGTGGTGACGCCGGCCAGGTGGCAGGCCATCACGTCCGTGTAGCCCTCTACGATGACTGCCTGGCGGCGCTTCGCGATCTCCCGCTTGGCCAGGTCAGCCCCGTACAGCACCGAACTCTTCTTGAACAGCATCGTCTCTGGCGTGTTCAGGTACTTGGGCCCCTGGTCCTCGGCCGACAGCTTGCGGGCGCCGAAGGCGATGACGTCGCCGCCGAGGTCCCTGATCGGCCAGAGCAGGCGGTCGCGGAACCGGTCGATCGGCCCGCGCCTGCCCTCCTTGGCCAGCCCGCCGAGGAGCAGCTCCGCCTCGGTGAATCCGCGGCCGCGCAGGTGCCTGGTGAGCGCGTCCCACTCGGCCGGCGCGTAGCCGACGCCGAACCGCGCCGTGTCGGCCAGCTCGAATCCCCGCTCGGAAAGGAAAGCACGGGCCGCACCCGCATCGGCGCCAGACATCCGTTCCAGATAAAAGTCGGCTGCCGCGCGGTGCGCCTGCAGCAGCCTGCGGCGCTGGCTCTGCTCCTGGCCTGGTACCTGGCCGCCCTGCTCATAGCGCAGGTCGATGCCGGCCCTGGCCGCGAGCCGCTCGACTGCCTCGGCGAAATTGAGGTTGTCGATCTGCTGGACGAACTTGATGACGTCGCCGCCCTCGGAGCATGAGAAGCAGTACCACAGCCCGCGAGCCGGGGTGACGTTGAACGACGGCGTCTTCTCGTCGTGGAACGGGCACAGCCCCTTGAGCGATCCGCCGCCGGCGTTGCGGAGCTGCAGGTACTCCCCGACAACCTCGTCAATGGCCGAGCGCTCGCGGACCAGCTGGATGTCCTCGTCGCGGATCCGGCCTGCCACGTCCGCCCTCCGCAGTTGCCCGCTATCGTCGCGGCGAGTCTAGTCCCCGGCACCGTCATTGCGTCCCGCGCTGGGCTTGTTCAGGTGGGTGCCGCTGCGAGTCACGCGCTCGTAGGATCTCAGCATGCGCGCACTCACGTGGATCAAGGATCGCGGTGCCGAGTTCGCCGCCGCCGACGTCAGCAATGTGGCCGATGTCAGCGGCGGGCTGCTGTGCGCCACCGGCATCGCGGTCGGCGCCGACCCGCTGCCGTACCGGCTGGACTATGAGCTGGACTGCGGGGATGGCTACGTCACACGCTGGCTGTCGGTGCGCGCGCAGGGCGCGGGCTGGCAGCGCAAGCTGGAGCTGGCGCGCGACCCGGATGGCGGCTGGACTGTCGAAACCAGCGCCGAGGGCGAACCCGGCGTGCCGCTGCCGCCGCCGGGGGGTGATCCGGCTTCCTTCCGCGAGGCACTGGACTGCGACCTCGGGCTGTCCCCGCTGACCAACAGCATGCCGGTGCTGCGACACGGCCTGCTCGCGGGCGGCGAGTCCGTGGACTTCGTGATGGCGTGGGTGAGCGTCCCGGACCTGGCAGTGCTGTCATCCGCGCAGAGCTACGCCTTCGTGCGGCGGGAGGCCGCCGGGCTCAGCGTGATCCGGTTCGAGAGCGGCACGTTCACCGCCGATGTGGTGTTCGATGCCGATGGCTTCGTCGTCGAATATCCGGGCATCGGCAGACAAGCCTGACTGCGGCTGGCGGGGCCGGCGCGCTGCCGCGGCAGACGACCTGGCTGATACCGTCACGGCGTGCCCCGCCTGCTGGTCCTCTGGGATGTCGACCACACGCTCGTCAATGCCGGCGGGGTCGGCATCGAGCTTTACCGGATCGCGTTCGCCGAGCTGTTCGGCGGCGAGGCGCCGATCCCCGGCTCGATGGCAGGGCGGACCGACCGGGCCATCGCGCTGGAAGTACTCAGGCTGGCCGACGTGCCTGAACCCCGGCGCCAGATCGCCGCGTTCCAGGCTGTCATGGCGGCCCATGCGCCCGAGCTGGCCGATCTGATCAGGGCGCGAGGCACGGCGCTGCCCGGTGCGGCTGCCGCGATGGCAGCGCTCGCGATGGCCGACACCGGCGAGCTCGCGATGGCCGGCACCCCCGATGCGGACGGCACCCACAATGCGGACGGCACCCACAATGCGGACGGCGCCGGCGACGCGGACGGCGCCGCGGGTGGCAGCGCGGACGGGGCTGCGCGTGATGGGCACCGGGCCCGGCCGGTTGTCCAGGCACTGCTGACGGGCAACATCCGCCCGCTGGCCGAAGTGAAGCTCGGCGCGCTCGGCCTCACCGACCACCTGGACCTCGACGTCGGTGCTTACGGTGACGTGCATGAGGTGCGGTCCGAGCTGGTCGGCCCGGCCCGGCGCAGGGCGGCGCTGGCCTACGGGGCGGAGTTCGGCGGCATGGCGACCGTCCTGGTCGGAGACACCCCGCTCGACGTCGAGGCCGCGGTCGTCACCGGTGCCAGGGCGGTCGGCGTGGCGACCGGCGGCTTCTCCATGGCGGAGCTTGCCCGGGCCGGCGCACACGCCGTGCTACCCGATCTCACCGACACGAGCCGCGTCCTGGCCGCGATCCTGGGCCGGCCAGGCGTGAGCTAGTCCCCGTGCGTTGCCGCTTCCATGATCGGAGGGATCTCTCAGTCGCCATGACCTAAAGTCCCGGGACCATGGAATTGCCCGCGGCGGCGGGGGCCGGACTGGGCCCGGGTCGGGCCGGACTGAGCTGGGCCGGACTGGGTCGGGCCGGGCTGGGGCGGTTAGCGGCAGAGCCGGTCGTGCCAGGCGATAGCCGAGGTGTCGGTGAGCGACGCGATCTGGTCGATCACCACGCGCAGCCCGGCTGGCTCGGAGTCGGCCGCGAGATAGGCAGGGCGCAGCACCGGCTCAAGCGTCTTTGGCGCGCCGGCCAGCACCGCGGCGGCGAGTTCCGCGATCAGCTCGCGCTGGCGCGCCTGCGCGGCAGCCACCCCGGACCGGCTCATCACGTAATGCGCGGTCACGCCCTTGAGCAGGGCGCATTCCAGCCGCTGCTGCCGGGGCACGACAAGATCCATGGAATACCTGGTGACCGGGGCGCCGCCGCCTGCTGGCGGTTCGGCGCGGCTGGCGGCTGCTGCCAGCTGGCCGGCGGCGGCTCCGGCCGGGGAATCCTCCAGCGCGCCGAGCGTCGCGTCCAGCGCCGCCTCGCAGAACCGGCCGATCAGCTCGCTGGTCAGGTTCTTCAGCCCGGCGAGCGTGGCGGGCCCGCCGTCGAACGCGGCCGGCCAGCACGGCAGCTCGAGCAGCACGGCGAAAACCTCGGCCAGTTCCGCCACGCTGACCGAGCCCGGCTCGCAGTACATGGTGGCGGTGAGCTCGGCCACCGCGCGGCGCTCGGCGCCATCCCGGAGCTGGCCGAGCGTCACCATGCCCGCGTGCAGCCCGTCCTCCAGATCGTGGACCGAGTAGGCCACGTCATCGGCCCAGTCCATGACCTGGGCTTCCAGGCACGGCCGGCCAGTCGGCGCCCCGTCCCTGATCCAGCGGAACACCGCCAGGTCCGCCGCGTAGGCACCGTACTTCGCCTCGCCCGGCCGGGCCAGCCACGGATACTTGAGCGTCGCGTCCAGGGTGGCCCTGGTCAGGTTCAGCCCGGCGCCGGGGACCTTGGCCTCCAGCCGGGTCAGCAACCGGAGGCTCTGCGCGTTCCCCTCGAAGCCGCCGCAGCCGCCGGCCAGCTCGGCGAGGGCTGACTCACCATTGTGGCCGAACGGAGGGTGCCCGAGATCATGCGCGAGGCACGCCGCATCGACTAGGTCGGGATCACAACCAAGCGCCGCCCCGAGTTCGCGTCCGATCTGGGCGCACTCCAGCGAGTGGGTGAGCCTGGTCCGCGGGAAGTCGCCCGAGCCCACCTCGACCACTTGCGTTTTCGCGGCCAGGCGGCGCAGCGCGGCGCTGTGCAGCACGCGGGCACGGTCCCGCTCGAAGGAACCGCGCCCCGAGCTGCGCGCGCGCTTGGGTGGCTCGGCCGCCCAACGCGCCGTCGAGTGGCTGTCGTAGCCGGCCGTCACCTGGTGTCGCTGGCCCCGGTGGCTTCCTCGACGGCGGCACGGCCGGCCTCCAGCCGGGCAACGGGAACGCGGAACGGCGAGCAGGACACGTAGTCGAGCCCGGCCCGGTGGAAGAAATGCACGGACTCGGGGTCGCCGCCGTGCTCGCCGCAGACGCCGATCTTGAGGTCGGGCCTGGTGGCCCTGCCCTCCTCCACCGCGATCCGCACCATGCGGCCGATGCCGTCGGCGTCCAGCGTCTCGAATGGCGAGACGCCGAACACGCCGAGGTCGATGTAGCGGCTGAAGAACGAGCCCTCCACGTCGTCGCGGGAGAAGCCCCAGCCCATCTGGGTGAGGTCGTTCGTGCCGAACGAGAAGAACTCGGCCGCCTGCGCGATCTGCC
>WNGD01021013.1_pt1 | contig 14282 bp, 11 predicted proteins | sample 5400671 | NCBI WGS metagenome assembly WNGD01 (sample SAMN13153369, study PRJNA577476) | soil metagenome | isolation source: 40 cm soil or saprolite under grassland replicate 2 | place: USA:California | collected 2016-06-15
GCCTACGTCGGATGTCAGTTCAATTTCTAAACGCTGCACGTTCGTTCTCTCCACAATTTACGATTCACGACTTACTATTGAGGCTTGATGCCGTTCGCCGCTCGGAAATACATTTCAGTACGGGAGGTAAATTGCGTCTTCATGCCTTCGGCCGTGAAAAAATAAAGATGTGTGCCGTCAAAAGCGTAATTCATCGGCACGACATAGGGACGACCGTCATGCGCGCATCCCAAGTGACTGTACGCCGCCAGATCGGTTGGCAAATTTTTTCACATTAAGGAGTGTGAACGCCGGTTTCCATGTGGGTCGCGGCAACGAAAGACCCGAATCAGTGGCGCTTTGCGGTTTTTAGCCCTTATGTTATCTTGACTGGCTTTTGATCCCGCTAAAGTTTCGCCTATCTGGGCTCGACGGAGGAGTTTGAATAACTAGTATGGCTACGCCTAACGGAACCAGCGCCGACGAACAGCACGAAGGCAAAGTTGTGCAAATTATTGGACCTGTCGTTGACGTAGAGTTTGAGGGGAAATACCTGCCGCCGATCTACGAGGCCCTGAATATTGTATCCGAAGGCTTCGAGGTGCCTACTCCCATCGACGTCATTGCTGAAGTTCAGCAACATCTCGGTGAACGACGTGTGCGCGCAGTCTCAATGTTGCCGACTGATGGCATGGTGCGCGGCATGAAAGCTATCGACACGGGTGGACCAATCACAATGCCGGTGGGCGAGGGTACGCTTGGACGTGTGCTGAACGTGATCGGCCAGCCAGTGGACAACCTCGGCGACGTCAAATACGAAAAACGCTATCCCATCCATCGTCACGCGCCAACGTTTGAGGAACAGTCGACTGAATTGGAGATGTTCGAGACCGGCATCAAGGTCATCGACCTCATTCAGCCATTTGTACGCGGTGGCAAGATTGGTTTGTTCGGCGGCGCGGGAGTCGGCAAGACGGTCATCGTGATGGAGTTGATTAATAACATCGCGAAGGCGCGTTCGGGCTTTTCAGTTTTTGCCGGTGTGGGCGAAAGAACTCGTGAAGGCAACGACCTGCTGCGCGAGATGGTCGAGTCTCAGGTGATCCAGTTTGGCGAGACGTTCAATAAGCACCTGCACGACACTGGCGAGTTCGACATGACCAAGGTCGATATGAAAACCATCGGTCAGTCAAAGGTGGCGCTGATCTATGGACAGATGACTGAACCACCGGGGGCGCGTTTGCGAGTCGCTCTGTCGGGCCTGACCGTGGCTGAGTATTTCCGTGATGAAGGCCTTGACGTGCTGCTATTCATCGACAACATTTTTCGCTTTACGCAGGCAGGTTCAGAGGTTTCGGCGCTGCTTGGCCGCATGCCTTCAGCAGTGGGTTACCAGCCGAACCTTGCTTCCGAGATGGGCGAAATGCAGGAGCGCATTACCTCGACCAAGACCGGCTCGATTACGTCGATCCAAGCCGTGTACGTCCCGGCGGACGATTACACTGATCCGGCGCCCGCCACTACATTTGCGCACCTCGACGCCGTCACCGCGCTTTCGCGTCAGATCGTCGAGCTGGGAATCTACCCGGCGGTGGATCCGCTGCAATCTTCTTCCCGCATTCTCGATCCTTATATTCTCAAAACCGCGGGTCACTACGAGACAGCGCAGGAGGTGAAGCGAATTCTGCAGCGTTACAAAGATTTGCAGGACATTATCGCGATTCTGGGCATCGATGAGCTTTCCGATGAAGATAAGCTGGTTGTTTCCAGAGCGCGCAAGATCCAGCGGTTCTTCTCTCAACCGTTCCACGTTGCCTCGCAGTTCACCGGGCGCGAAGGCAAGTACGTGAAACTCGAAGACACGATCAAAGGCTTCAAGGAAATTTGCGAAGGGAAACATGACGATCTGCCGGAGCAGGCCTTCTTCATGGTCGGCACGATCGAAGACGCGATTGAGAGGGGCAAACAAATCGCGGCGGAATGAAAGACAGACACGGGGACGCGGCGATTCGGAGACGCGGCGACACGAGAAAAAATATGACGGAGAAAACGTGCGATCTTGATTACACATCCCGGCGTCACCGTGTCTCCCCTTCTCGGCGTCTGATTTCTTATGCCTGAACAGCTTCAACTCGACGTGGTTACTCCCGAGCGTCGCGTGCTCGCGGAGCCCGTTGACATGGTGACCGTGCCCGGGCGCGGCGGCGAGCTGGGTATTTTGCCGGGCCACTCGCCTTTGATCTCTCAACTTCAGACAGGCGTTCTCACTTACGCAAAAGGCGGTAAAAACTTTCAGTTGCATGTCTCGGGTGGTTTTGTGGAAGTAAATGAGGATCGCGTCACGGTGCTGGCCGAGATCGCGGAGCGCCCCGAGGAGATTGACGCAGCGCGCGCCCGCTTGGCACGCGAGCACGTTGAAAAACAGTTGAGCGGATGGACCGGCACGGAAGAAGATTTTGAAAAAGCTCGCGTCAAGCTGGAGCGCTCGATGGTGCGTGTCCAACTCGCTACCGGCGCTCACCGCGGTTAGTCGCGCTCCAGTAGTTCCTTCATACGGCCGAACCCGCTGCAATCGCTTCACGCATCTCGAGCACTGCCTGTTCCAAACCAACAAAGATCGATCGCGCTATGATGTTGTGGCCGATGTTGAATTCCGTAATCTCGTTGATCTCAGCAACAGCGCCAACATTTCGATAGGTCAAGCCATGTCCGGCAGCCACGTGCAATCCATACTGCGCCGCAAGCGTCGCGGCCTCTCGCAAACGTCTCAGTTCCTGTCCGGCTCGTAGAGCTCCCTCACCGTGAAACCCACGAGCGCCGAGAGTGGCCTCGGCATAAGCCGCCGTGCACAGTTCTACCTGTTGTGCGTTGACTTCGTGCGCGGCTTCAACTTGTTGTGCATCTGGATCGATGAAGAGGCTCGCTAGTATTTCTCCCTGGCGCAAACGCTTCACCGCCGCGCGCACAATCGACAAGTTCGCCTTAACATTGAGGCCCCCTTCAGTGGTTATCTCGTTTGCGTTCTCGGCTACGAGCGTAACAGCATCGGGCCGCACCTCGAGCGCGACTTTCAACATCTCTTCGGTCGCCCCCATCTCCAGGTTTAAGTAGGTGGTGACGCTCTGCCGAAGCAGAACGACGTCGCTGTCCTGAATGTGTCGACGGTCAGCGCGCAGATGGACGGTGATGCCATCGGCCCCAGCCAGCTCACAAGTCATTGCGGCAGCGACGACGCTCGGCTCCGGCGCGCGCCGCGCCTGGCGCACAGTGGCTACATGATCGATATTGACGTTGAGTCGTGACGGCATCGAAAAGATGCTAGGGCCTCCTTAATTCCCAGTCAACTAATGCCAAAAATCGGTTTGAAGTTTGCTATATCAGAACCGCGAGCCGTAGCGAGCGGGTCAATAGCTGTTTCCCACAAAACACCCGCTCGCTACTGCTCGCGGTTCTGTACATGCGCCGCAAACTAGGACACTACTGAAAAGTTCATGCAATTGAAAGTTCTCGATAAACCAGGTCCTGGACCCGCCCTATTTTTGAAACCCCGGCGCACCACTCGTGTGCAGCGCCTGTTTCTGCTCGACGAGCACCATCGTGCGAGCGGCGCTGATGGCTTCGCTGTAAACTCCACCATCGACCTGCTTCCGGATCTTCTTGACCTCGCTAAGCATGCGGAAGCTGTCGCGCCAAACCGCGACTTTGCTTCCAGGATTATGGTCCCACCGCACGGGTATTTCCCTCAGTCTCAGTCCGGCCAATTGCGCAACATAGAGCAATTCGACGTCGAAACCGAATCGATCGATGGTGGCGGCCTCGACTATGGGACGGCACGCGCTCAGGCGAAACGCCTTGAAGCCGCACTGCGTATCCCAGAAGGGCAATCCCGTCGCCAGTCGCACGGCCAGATTAAAGACCCGCCCACCCTGTTCGCGCCGCCACGGTTGATGCACCCCGATCAGGCTGCGGTCCAGCGCGCGTGAGCCGAAGGTCACATCAGATTCACCCTGCTCGATCGGATCGACAAGCTTGGGTGTTTCCGTGACCGGGGTTGAAAGATCGGCGTCTGAGAAAAGCGCGATTCGCCCCTGGCAAGCCAGCAGACCGCAACGCACTGCGTAACCCTTCCCACGGTTGGGCTGATAAGTGATCAATCGCGCGTCGATGCGGCCCGGTTTTTCCAGCGCAAGTTTGGCGACCGTCAGGGTATCGTCGTCTGATCCGTCATCTACGACGATCAGCTCAGCCGCAAGTTTCGTCTTGTTGAGGTAGTCAAGAATCGTGTGCAGGCTCTGGCGCCGATGCCCTTCGGACGGGCGCGGGTGGCTGTGTTATATTCTTTACGAACAGATTGCCAACTGTTGCATGGCTGCGATATTAACCTCGGACTGTTGGAAAGATGAACAGAAGATTTGTCATCGTTGCGCTCGGCATCTTGCTTACGGCCACTCTTGCCGGGGGCACTTCGAAACATCTCCGCCGGGCCAAGTCGGCTGTATCAGGAACTCATTACACGGCGGGCGACGACATCGAGAACGACTACAATGAAGCCATCGCCACAGTGTCGTCAAACTACGCCGGAGACATCGACTACGAGAAAGCCACGCAAGCCGCGATTCAGGGCATGCTTTCCACGCTCGATCCCCACTCGACGTACTTTCCTTATAGTGAATTCAAAAAACTGAAGGAGGATCAGGATTCACGGTTCTACGGTATCGGCGTTAGCATCCTGCAACACCGCGACGGCGTTTACATTCAGGCCACGGTTGAGGGCACGCCAGCGGCAAACGCGGGATTGCGATATGGGGATCGCATAGTTGAAGTTGACGGCAAAGATGCGCGCGACTGGGACAGCCCCCAGGTGTCCAAGAACGTGCGCGGCGCGCTCGGCGAGCCGGTGACGATCAAAGTCGAACGCGCCGGATCAGAGGCGCCACTGTATTTTACGATCGTGCGCAACCTCGTGCCGCTGCCCACAATTCGCAACGCTTACATGATCCGGCCGGGCACGGGCTACATTGGCTTGACAGGATTCCAACACACAACAGCGGACGAACTGCGCAAGAGTCTGGACAAACTGAAATCGCAAGGCATGCGCCAGCTCGTACTCGACATGCGCAGAAATCCAGGTGGATTGCTGGATCAGGCGATCAACGTGGCGAGTGAGTTTCTTCCTCGCGGTCAGGTCATTGTTTCAGTCAAGGGCCGCTCCGAATACAGCGAGCCGGTGGTGTACAAATCAAAGGGTTCGGATCCTGAAGACGTGCCCCTGGTCGTGCTCATCAATCGCGACACGGCATCGGCTTCTGAGATTGTAGCCGGCGCGATTCAGGATCAAGGCCGTGGTTTGATCGTCGGTGAAACCAGTTTTGGCAAGGGACTGGTGCAACGAGTTTTTCAATTGCCTTTCAACACTGGACTGACGCTGACGACCGCACGCTACTACACGCCTTACGGCCGATCTCTGCAGCGCGACTACTCGAAGACCTCTTTCTATGACTATTACGTCCGCCACGATGCTGAGGAGGCCCAACGGCAGCAGTCCTCCAACACAAAGAACGGTCAGCCGCCCGCGGCTCAAGCCTCGCCAATTCCACGTCCGCCGGCCGGTCCGGCGGTAAAAACCGCGGCCGGGCGTGTCTTCTATGGCGGCGGGGGGATCACTCCGGACATTGAGGCCAGGCTGCCGGCCGGCAGTCCGGTGCGCACCCGCCTGGCGGAGGAGGCGTTCTATTTTACGCGGCAGTTGGTGGCGGGAGTGATTCCCGGTCTGGAATCGTACCGTATCGAGAAGGTGGAGTACGGTCGCAATCTAAAGGCCGGGGATTATCCGATGACCGATCGCTTGATCGAAGCGTTTCGCAACTTTGTAAAGACGGACTCGAACTCTGGTTTGACCTCCGCTCAGATCGACGGCGAACTCGATTCCCTGAAGCAACGATTGCGGGCAGAGATTGTCACGGCATCATCCGGTAACGATGCCGGCGCGCGCATCCTCCTCGACAGCGACCCCCAGGTGCTGCGCGCAGTTGAGGCCTTGCCCGATGCCAAACGTCTGGCCGAGAGTGTGCGCAACGGAACGTGGCAAGGTTAATTGTCCGACAAACCTCCAGTTTGTCGTTCTGCGTTCAATAGATTTCACATCAAAGTCAGCGACAAACTGAAGGAATGTCTGATGAATCTGGCTGATAGTGATTTAGCATTGAGGTCAGGGCGATCCATAGCTTTATACCGCGAAGCGGTAACGACCTCCAGCCCAACGTTGCCGCTTGGCGGCTACGTTGGGAAGAGGAGTGTAATAGGACACAACCCCATCGGGGGTTGAGGCGCGTTGAAATTGGATACCCAGGGTAGCCGAGGCGGCAACCCTGGGCTGGAGGTTGTTACCGCTTCGCGGTACTTGATCAGGCCTTCCTGAAGTTTTGTCCTGAACATCTTCCGCCGCAAATTAGTCAACCACCCGCGCGATTACACATTTCAGATAGTAAGTTTCCGGGACACCCAATAGCACCGGATGATCGCGCGCCTGCATTCTTTTCTCCACCAGCGGCAATCTGCGCCGCGCATCGTTCGCAGCATCAGCGAGAACAGCGAGGAACATCTCTTCAGACATGTGATACGAGCAGGTGCAAGTGATGAGCAGGCCGCCGGGATTGAGTAGCTTGATCGCCCGCAGATTGATCTCCTTGTAACCACGCGCTGCTGATTTGATACTGCCGCGATTCCTGGCAAACGCCGGCGGGTCGAGCACGATCGTATCGAAACGCTCGCCAGCGGCTTCCAGCTCTCGCAGAGCGTCAAAGACATTCGCTTCACGAAACTCGACGTTGTTCGCGTTATTCAATTCCGCGTTGCGCCTAGCGGCTGCGACGGCGTCGCCGGAAATGTCCAGGCCCAAAACGCTGTTGCACACCGGAGCCACGTTGAGGGCGAAGGCGCCGGCGAAAGTGAAGCAGTCAAGCGCGCGACCGCGAGCAACTGCGCGCGCAGCCAGACGATTCTCGCGCTGGTCGAGAAAGGCTCCAGTCTTCTGACCGGACAGCGGCTCAACGATGAAACGAACTCCATGCTGAACGATTTCCACAGATTCGGGACAATCGCCGTAAAGAGTGCCGGCGATCATTCCCAATCCTTCGAGCTGTCTGACGCGCATGTCGTTGCGCTCGACGACCGCGCGCGGCGCAAACCCTTCGACCAACAGCTCCACGAGCATCGCCTTGATGCTTTCGGTGCCTTGTGAAAGAGTCTGAAGCACGAAGACATCATCGTAAACGTCAACGATCAAAGACGGGAGCAGGTCGCCTTCAGAAGAGATCAGCCGATACGCGTTGGTCCCGGACACAATTCTCTCCCGTCTGTCCGCCGCTTCGCGTATTCGTCCGCGCCACCATTCGCGATCGATCGTTGCGTCAGATTGCGTCAACAAACGCAGAGCGATCTCCGAAGCATTGCTGAACAGTGCCTGCCCAACAAGGTTCCCGTGCGGGTCGTTTACGCGCACCACCGAACCTCCCGCGAGTCCGCCGGCATCGGTGACGTCACTGCGATAGATCCACAGATGTCCGTCGCGGAAGCGGTCGGCGCCGCGCTTTGTCACTCGAACGTTGTCCATTTGCGATTACTGTTACACAAGCCAGATGAATCTGCCAGATTGGAACTGTCGCCCGGGAGTCTTGGATCGTTCTTGATCTTAACGACGCGGCCACTCAATACAGAACCTAGAGCGATAGCGACCGGATGCTAGCAGTGAACGCTAATCACGTGGCTTTTACGTCAGCTGAGCTTAGAATCCGGTCGCTACCGCTCTAGGTTCTGTATTGAATGGGCGATTAAGCCGCCTCCCATTCTTGCACCCGACGGAGGTTTGACACAGTTTCTGAACTGCGGCGCTAATTCCAGCCGTCCACTGGATGGCAGGTTTGCCCTCGCAAGTCACACAATTGCGGGTCTCGCGATCACTATGCTAGGCTTCGGACACTTCGCAACTCTTGGCGCCGTATCTTCAGATCGATGGCCACAAAACTCCACACTGAGCGTCGCGAACGCTTTGAAACGCCTTCGGGAATCGAGCTGCCGGTCGATTTCAATCCCGCAAACACCAAAGAGCCCGATTACCAGCGCGACCTCGGCGCGCCCGGCGCGTTTCCCTACACGCGTGGCATCTACCCAAACATGTATCGCGGGCGTTTGTGGACCATTCGGCAATACGCCGGCTATGCGACGGCGGAGGAGTCGAATGCGCGCTACAAATACCTGTTGGCGCAAGGCACCACGGGGCTGTCCGTCGCTTTCGATCTGCCGACGCAGATCGGTCTTGATTCCGACGATCCATTGGCTATTGGAGAAGTCGGCAAGGTTGGCGTGGCCATCGATTCGCTCGAGGACATGCTGCGACTCTTCGACGGCATCCCGCTCGACAGCGTCTCGACGTCGATGACGATCAACGCCACGGCCGCGACGTTGCTTTGTCTGTATCTCGCGGTGGCCAGGAAGCAAAACGTTTCGTTCGACAAGATCAACGGGACCCTGCAAAACGATATTCTCAAGGAGTACATCGCGCGCGGCACCTACATCTATCCGCCGGGCCCATCGCTGCGTTTGGTGACCGACACCTTCGCCTTCTGCGCGCGCGAAGTGCCCAACTGGAACACGATTTCCATAAGCGGCTATCACATTCGCGAAGCCGGCTCGACGGCGGTGCAGGAAGTCGCATTTACGCTGGCCAATGCGATTACTTATGTTGAAGCGGCGCTCGATGCCGGCTTGAGAGTCGATGAGTTTGCGCCGCGCATCTCATTCTTCTTCAATGCGCACAATAATCTTTTGGAAGAGATTGCGAAGTATCGAGCCGCGCGGCGACTCTGGGCGCGGACGATGCGCGAGCGTTTCAAGGCGCGCGATCCGCGCTCGTTGATGCTGCGCTTTCACACGCAGACTGCGGGCTCGTCGCTGACGGCGCAACAACCTGAAGTCAACATCGTGCGCACCACTATTCAGGCGCTGGCGGCGGTGCTCGGCGGCACGCAATCGTTGCATACCAACGCGATGGATGAAGCGTTAGCGCTTCCGACGGAACAGGCGGCCCGCATCGCCCTGCGCACTCAACAGGTGATTGCCCACGAATCGGGCGTTGCCGATTCGGTTGATCCCGTGGCGGGTTCATATGCCATAGAACACCTGACCGATGAGATTGAGAATCGAGCTGCTGATTACCTTGAAAAGATCGACGCGATGGGCGGGATGTTGCGCGCGATCGAGACGGGTTACGTCCAGCGCGAGATTCAAGAAGCCGCCTATCGATATCAGCGCGCAATCGAAACCCAGGATGCGGTTGTGGTCGGGATGAATCGTTTTCAAGCTGACGAAGAAGTGCCGACGCCCACATTGCGCATCGACCCCGCCACTGAACAGGCGCAGATCGAACGCGTGCGGGCTGTACGCCAACGTCGCGACACGTTGGCCGCCGAAGCCGCATTAGTTAGACTCGAAGAGACCGCGCGCGGTACTGAAAATCTTCTGCCTCGAATTCTCGATTGCGTTGAAGCGTATGTAACCGTAGGCGAGATTAGCGGGCGGCTACGAAGCGTTTGGGGCGAATACCGCGAGACGGCTATTGTTTGACTTAAGAAAATGTTGGAAGCCGCGCACGCCCTGGTGCGATCATGACTGAAACAAACGAGAAGCTGATTGTCGATGTCGAAGAGTGATTATTTCAACCCCTTCAGGGTTGAAGGAAAATCAAATATGAAAATCTAACCCAGGGTGGCGCGCACGGCGCTTACCCTGGGCTATTATATTTCACGCCGTTGGCGTGAGGAGGAGTCCACCAATGCCCATGAAGCATCGCCCGGTGGTTACGACGTTAATGATATCAAGTCTTCGGCTCACGTTAGTTGGGACGCTATCTTGCGCGCGGCCGAATCTAAACATTCCTTCCATCTCTTTTTTCATAAATCGCTCTTTCATACAATTCCGAAACGATGTATCAAGCGTCCTGAAGACGTCGAGCGATTAAGAGCGATTCTGAAACGTAGCTTGGGAGCCAGAGCGAAGGTTTCGGCATAAGATAGAGCAGTTCATTGCTGTGGCTGGCGAAGAGTTATTATTCAACCCCTTTCAGGTTGAGGGAAGATCAAATATGAAAATTTAACCAAGGGTGGCGCGCACGGCGCTTACCCTGGGCTATTATATTTCACGCCGTTGGCGTGAGGAGGAGTCCACCAATGCCCATGAAGCTCTTACGTTTAGCTTTGATCAGCCTTTTCTGTGCGTTTCTGTTCAACGCGGCCAGTCGAGCTGTCGTGCGGGGGATCCAACAGACCGCGCCGTCCGCAGGCCCAGAGAAAATCGTGCGTGAGTTTTACGCGTGGTACTTGCATCAGCTCAATAAGAATATCAACGAACCGTTGAAGCAAAGAGCCACGGCGCTGAAGTATCTGACGCCACAGCTTTACAGCAACGCGCCTCGGTTGACCCGGCGGATGGACGCGGACATCTTTATCTGTGCGCAAGACTGGGACGTGGGTTGGGAAAGGAACTTCATAGTAGGCCGCCCTGCGATCAGTGGAGTCACTGCGACAACTCTGGTTACCTTGCCCTCAGGAGAGACGGACAAGATCAAAATCAAGTTGACGTTGAAGCGAACAGGCGCCGCCTGGCGAATCGACAAAGTCGCATGCGCGAATTAGCGGCACCAATGAATCGAAGAGAATTTACTAAGGCGCTGGGAGTGGCCGCGGTTGCGGTAGGCTCGGGACAAACCAAAAGACTGTTTGCGAGCGAACCGCGGCAGATGGCGATCACGATGGATGACTTCACGTGGTCGGCTGATGCCGTGCGACTGAATGCCGAGGAAAGAAACCAGGCGATCCTCGGGGAGCTGCGCGAGCGTTCGGTCAAGGCGGCTTTGTTTGTTCGCACTTCGAATATTGACAATGACAAGGGCAAGGAGCTGCTGAAGGCCTGGGACACAGCCGGCCACGTGATTGGCAATCATACTTACTCGCATTGGAATTACAACGACGCGAAAATTACTTCTGAGAAATTTGAACAGGACATCCTGCGCAGCGAAACATTGCTCAAAGACTTCCCGCACTTCAAGAAGTATTTTCGCTTTCCGTATCTAAAGGAAGGTAACACCGCCGCGAAGCGAGACGCGGCAAGAACATTTCTCGCGCAGCATGGCTACCGCACCGGGCACGTCACGATCGATAGCTCTGACTGGATAATTGACGACCGTCTGTGCAGACGTATGATCAAAGATCCGGGCGCCGACTTGAAACCGTATCGCGATTTCTATCTGGCTCATCAGTGGGATCGCGCGCTTTACTACGACGATCTCGCCGGCAAAGTGTGGGGCCGCAGCGTCAAGCATACGCTTCTGACGCACTTCAATCTTTTGAACGCGCTGTTTCTCGGCGACTTAATAGACCTGTTCAAAGGTAAAGGCTGGCAAGTGCTCGATCCGCAGGAAGCTTTCAACGATCCAATCTTCGCTGCGCAGCCAAAAATCGTGCCGGCGGGCGAAAGCATTATCTGGGCCCTGGCGAAAGCAACAGGCAGGTTCGATAAGCTCCTGCGCTATCCGGGCGAAGACGGCGATTACGAAACAACGAAGATGGATAAGTTGGGATTGTAACCTCGATGGACGCCGTCGAAGTATCCTGTAGTCGCACCGCTCAGATCAAAAACCGCATACGCAACTCAAAAAACTCCCGATCCGCTTTCCGACTGGCCATGAATTTGTGCATAATGTTGCCGTCTCCCGATAGTTCCAGTTTAGCTTGCAAAGGAGTTAGCCCCCATGAATACGCCGCGCTTTAGGAAACTTTTTCTGGCATTGATGGTTATCTGTCTCGGTGGCGGCGGCGTGGTTACGCGAGGTCAGTCGGAGGGCAGCGTGGGAGCGCTGGTGAACCTGCCGACCGGCTCCACCGCGCACAAGCGCACACGTCCGGCGCCGCCGCGAACTCCAGGACACAAACCAACAACGCAGCCGGACAACAGCGAGCAAGTGGACGCCGCGCTCAGTCTGGGAGACGAGCAGCGTGCGGCAAACCCACCGCGTTATGCCGACGCGGAAAAGTCCTACACACTGGCTGCCAAGCTTGGTCCAAAAGACGCGCGTCCGTATGTTGGATTGGGCAATCTCTATTACGATCAAAAGAAATACGCGGAAGCGGAAGGGGCTTATCGCCGCGCCGGGCAACTCAATCCAGCCGACGGCATCGCTTATGCCCGTCTGGCGTTCATGTACAGCGAGATGTTTCAGGGCGGCCAGGGCAAGACGCTCGACGAGGCGATCGCCTGGGCGCGCCGCTCGGTGGCCGCTCAACCCACCAACTATTACACCCAGGTCGCTCTGGGATGGACGACTTATCTGAAGGGAAACTACAAAGAGGCGGAGACCGCCTATCGGCGCTCGATCGAGCTCTCGCCGCAGGTCGCAGCACTCCACATCGAGTTGGCGCGCGTCTTAAACAGCGAGCGGCGCTACCGGGACGCGTTGACGCCTCTGAACAAAGCGATTGAGCTGGAACCGAAGAACTATACGGCGCATTTCTTTGCCGGCATAGTCCAGCAGAAACTCGGCCAACTGGACAAAGCGGCTGGAGAATACCTCCAGGCCATAGCGATCAATCCCAAGGCGTCTGAATCGCGCTCGAACATCGGCTTGATCTATTACATGCTGAGCCAGACGAGCAGAGCGCGCGAACAGTGGAACGCCGCGATCCAGTTGGGTTCTACTTATGCGCCGGATCGCATCGGGCTGTTGATTCTCGACGGCAAGCTGAATGAAGCGCGGGGGCAGTTGCAGGACTACACGCAAAAGAACGGAGACGATGAAGACGGCTGGTTAATGCTCGGCGATGTGCTGCGCGCGCTGGGCGATGAATCAGGCGCGCGCGCGGCTGACATACGCGCCGCCCAGATCGCGCCGGAGTATGTCGGGTTAAAGCGGCCCACCCTGCCTGGAGCTTCAGCGAAGAACCCCCCAAAATCTTTTCAACTAGTGGGCACCTGGCGATCCAGAGTCTCTGAATTTGGTCAACAGTACGAAATAACTGTCCGGTTCGCGCCGGAAGGAACGGCAACATATCTCATGAAGGATGCGATGGGAAGGACAGCTACCATGATGGGTACCTGGCAGTATTCTGATGGATTACTCTATGAAAGATTCTCAAACGGAGCCTCTGGAAAAGGTTCAATCAATTGGGTAGATACCGACAATTTCGTATTGACCATAATAGACAATGGCGTGCCGGCCTACAGTGGGATCAAGCGCTATTATCATCGTCTGTAAAGCCATGTAAAGGACAACGACACGCTTTTGAAGTACGCGATGGCGAAGGGTCAGACTCAAGTGATCAAGTTGCTCCGGTCTGTTGGCGCTAATCAGTAGGCGCGATCTTCTGTATCAAATAGCGCAGACTGAGTCTCTGATCTGACTCTGTGACTAATACGCGATCAGATCACAGACTGAAGAAAGCTCTGAGCAAATGAATTCATAAGCGGAAGCCCGCGCGTAAGCAAGGGCTCCCACGCCAGTGGACAAGCCCTCCTTAACGATCGGACTTCTGCGTCGCGTTTCAGCGACAAACTTTAAAGTCTGTGCTACTGCGATGTCACATCTGCTCCAAGTTAGACATTTGCAAACGCATTTTCCTACACGCGCCGGATTGGTGCGGGCAGTTGATGGGGTCAGCTTCTATCTCGATCGCGGCGAACTGCTCGGGCTGGTGGGCGAGTCGGGTTGCGGCAAATCGATCACGGCGTTGTCGATCATGCGTTTAATAGCACCGCCGGGAAGGATTGTAGCTGGCGAGATCGATTTCGACGGCCAGAGTCTGCCGGCCTTGTCGAACGCGGCAATGCGCGCGATTCGCGGCAACGACATCGCGATGATCTTTCAAGACCCGATGACGTCGCTGAACCCCGTCTTCACTGTTGGCGAGCAAATTGCCGAAGCGCTTCGTCTGCATCGCAAGCTCTCGCGCGCTGCGGCGCGCCAGGCAGCGATCGTGGCGATGAAGGAAGTGGCGATTCCCGATCCGGAACGGCGCGTGAACCATTACCCGCATCAACTCTCCGGAGGGATGCGCCAGCGGGTGATGATTGCGATGGCGCTTGCCTGCGATCCCAAACTGCTGATCGCTGACGAGCCGACAACCGCGCTTGATGTGACGATTCAGGCGCAGATTCTTGAGTTATTGAATGACTTGCGAAAGACGCGCGAGCTGGGAGTGTTGCTCATCACTCATGACCTCGGTGTGGTGGCTGAGGTAGCCGATCGGGTCGCGGTG
>WNGD01011928.1_pt1 | contig 14281 bp, 14 predicted proteins | sample 5400671 | NCBI WGS metagenome assembly WNGD01 (sample SAMN13153369, study PRJNA577476) | soil metagenome | isolation source: 40 cm soil or saprolite under grassland replicate 2 | place: USA:California | collected 2016-06-15
CGGCTGTTCGCGATCAATTCAGGCCGCTGTTGGAGATCGGCGCGCAGATCGGGCGCTCGCCCGCGTCAGATCGGGAGCGATCGGCAGAACTCACGGATCGGGGGACTGAGGCGATGTAACGCGGCGGGCTGCTCGGCGAGTTGGTCCACGAGTCCTTCAGCCGCGTCGTGGATCGAGGTTCCGCCGCTCACGGTTCGATCTCGGCCGGCACCTCGGGATGCTGCTGCTGCCAGGCTGCCACCAGGGCGTGTCCAGTTGCCTCCTCGGCCAGATCGAGCGCGATCATCTCGATCGCGTCGTTACCGACGTAGTAGGCAATCCGCCTGTTCTGACGCAGGAAGATCAAGAGCTCCGCGAGGAGCCACTCGTGGGGGAGTCGGATCAGCAAAATGCCGCAGGGAAGCCGCCAAGGCGCCTATCGGGGCGCGCGCAGCCAGAGTGAATCACCCATCCGTGTAGAACGCCCGCGGGCGCTCTCGCCGGCCGTCGCTGCCGAGCGGCTGTCGGCGAGCGTGAGCGCGCTGCGGGTCGGGGCGACGCACGTCGGTGGTTGCAGGCGCGGCCGGTTTCCGGGGCAGTGCGGCCGAGGCCGTCGCTAGCGTTCCCGCCATGGCTGGCGAAATCGTGCTTGACCTCGCGGGAAGCCGGATCCGGTTGTCGCGAGCGGTCGCGCAGTTGCTCCGGGATGCGGCGGCGCGGGGAGCAGGCAGCTCGACCCCGCAGCGCGATCTTTCGCTTGTTCTCGCACGCGCGATCGAGAGTGGCTCGCTGGTTGCGTTGCAGCGGTCGGAGATTCGCGCGCTGCTCGGGCTTTTCGAGCGTGACGAGGTCCCGTCGACCGCGCAGACCGCGGAGCTGCTCGCGGCCGCTCGTGACGCCGTTGTTGGCCGCTGATCGAGCGGCTACGCGCGTGCCGGCTCTGGGAGAGCACAGCCCGTGGGTTAAAGGAATTCGATTCGGCCGGGTCGGCGGTGTCGGTGATCGCGGCCGAGCCGGTACAGACTGCGCGTCGTGCTGATCTGATTGCCGTACCAGCTCCTGTGCGGGCTCGCTCGCCTGCTCGCCCGCGGCGCAGGGGTCACATCGCGTAGCTTTGGCCGCGTCTATCGGGCTCGATGTGCGGGCAGATTGTCTAGGAACACTGCGGCAGACCCGAATAGTCCGCAATTTGCGCAATCTCGATGTTTGAAACGCATGGACCACGTCAATCCGGGTAGGCCAAGAACCGAGGCGACAGAGAGGAGGTGGACGATGCCTCAGACGACCCTGACCCCGTCGATGAGCGTCGTAGAGCGTTTCTCGAAGGTCTCCTCGGGAGATTTCGAGCATGAGCTCGAGCGGATCTGGGACGGTATCGCGACCGTCCGCGAGTCCGTGGTCGAGGCCGTGCGGAACGAGAAGCTGACACCGATCGAGGGCATCTCGATCCTCGCCTGCACGACCGGGCAGCTGCTCGGCTACCAGGCCTTCCACGGCCAGCCGCAGCCGGCCGAGCTGCTTCCCTACTTCTTAGGCGCTAAGCAGTAGGTAGACCCGAAACGGGTGAAGTCGGGGGCGACAACCGCCCCCGACTCGCCTTCACGGTGCTCTCAGAACGCTAGGAAAAAGGAGTAAGCGTTCAGTCGCTCGCGGGGCTGGTGGCGCGGGCCTGGAGCCCGTTTTGGAGCCTTCGTATGCCAAGCGCTCCCCTGCCGTAGCCCCTTGACGACCGCAAGCCCAGCATCGATTTGGCTTGCCGCGACGGTCCCGTCGATGATCGTGCGCCGACGGCGGCGCCGGCGTGGCAGCTCTCAACATCCGCGTCGACTGACGGCATCCACGGCTCGGCCGCGCGACCACCCGTACCCGACCGTCGCCGGACGCACCGCACGCGGCACGGGGCATGCGTGCGCTCCGCTTTCGGTCTGGCCTTTGCTCATTTTGACGGAGTCTCGTTCATTCTCCGATCGGTGAGGACACGGTCGTGGGGAGTGGGTCGCGGCACACTTGTAGCCGTGCTGCGGCCGGCGCTCGTCGTGCTCGTGCTACTGCTGCCGCTCGCGGGCTCGGCGAGCGGCAGCGGCTCAGCTCGCGGCTGCCGGGCGATCGCGGTCACCCGGCAGGCGGTGTCGTTCGCGCACGTGCGCTCGCTCCAGGCCGCGGTCGGGCAGGCACGTCCGTGCGACTGGATCCTGGTCGCGCCCGGCGTCTACGACGGCGCGGTGACGATCCAGACGCCCGACCTGCACGTACGCGGGCTCGACCGCAACCGCGTCGTCGTCGACGGGGCGACCGGGCCGGGAACGGGATCACGATCGAGGCGGATGACGTCTCGATCGAGAACCTGACCGTGCGCAACTTCGACCGCCGCTCGCGCAACGACGACGCCGCGGGTACGCAGGTGCGCTGGCTCGGCGTACACGGCTGTGGGGCCGCTATCTGACCGTCTATGACACCGGGTTGCTCGGCGGCTACGGCTGTGGGCGTCCCGGTCGGTGGGCGGCGGGCTCGACCACGTGTACGCCTCCGGCTTCGACGACTCCGGCCTCTACGTCGGCGCCTGCCGCGACGCGCCGCACAGTCCGCTCTGCCCGAGGTAGCGGGGTCGGTCGACGCGAGCGGAGCAGTACTCGGCGAGACGAGAACCTGCTCCAGGGGCCGCGTACGGGCTGCGCCGCCGCGAGGGCTTCCGGGTCGAGACCGGCTCAGACTCGCTCGGCCGCGTAGAACGCTTCGGCCACCGTCACGACTGCCCTACACACTCCCCACTCGGGCAAGGCACCAGCGATCCAGCCACGCCCGCTGACGCTCTCAGCCGGCGCCTTACCCGCCCACGCACGCGAGCGAAGGAGCGTAGAGTCGGAGCAAGCAGCCACGTCGAGCTGCCACGGCGTGGGGAGGCGTCCTTCGATGGCGAAGATGGTGGATTGCGGCGAGGTGAACCCCACGTCCGGCTGCGGGCACACCATTCACGGGTGAGACAGAGGAAGAGGTCCTGCAGCAGGCGGCCGAGCACGCCCAGACCGAACGGCATGGAAGCCACACCAGAGCTAATGGCCAAGGTAAAGGAATACATCCGCGACGTCTGAAGAGCTGCGCAGACGCAGGTCGCATCGCGCTCGCTTATTCACCTTGTTTGCGGGGCGTATCTTCTCCCGGGCGTTCGACGCTAACGGCGGGTCCACCCTCTCCATCGAGCTCGCGGCGGACACCGGCGCGCTGGCCGTCACCTAACCCTTTTCTTGTTCACGCGCGCGCGTGCAGGAGCAGCTCGTAGCGCAGGGCCGCCTCGTGGAGCGCGCGCCGGATCAGTTATTGCCACGTCCGAACGGCCTATCGTCGCGCATAGAGTTAGAGCCGGGGGCTGGAGTCGCGCTAGAGGAGGTACTCGAGCATGCGGGCAAATGCGGGAGATCTGATCGTGGTCGAGTCGGAGCGGGTAGCCCAATCCGGACGCAGGGGCGTGATCGAGGAGGTGCTTACGGAGGAGCCGCTCCGCTGCCGCGTCCGGTGGGATGACGGCCACACGACCGTCTTCACCCCCTCGGCTGGGGTGGCGAGGATCGAGCCGCGGAGGCAGAAGCGCAAGCGCTAGCGGAGACGCGCTCTTCCTCGATCACCTCGGCCCCGAACGCGCCGCAGGTAGCGGTGAATCGCCCCTGTTCAGCCGCGTGGCTGCGACGAGCGACTTGATGCCGGCGGCAGCCACGCCGTACTATCGAACCCTCCTCGAATTCAGGGTTGCGCGCGTCCCGACCGCGGTCGTGTACGCGAGGCTCAGCCGCGACCCGCGAGCGGACCGTTCCACGTCGTCGAGAAGCCGAGATCTCGTTCAAACGTCAACGTCACCCTCGACCGCGGGATCGTTCCGCGAAAACGCGGAGCGACTCTACGCCTTTCGCCAACCTAGTCGCGACTGACACCGAGCCGGTGCCGCGTAGACACTCGCGTTGCGGACGTGCGAGCCTATGAAGTGATTCCCATCCTGCACGGGCAGACGTGCGCCAATACTTCAGACTGGCCGCAGGCGCTGATTCTCGCCGAGTCGCACTCGCTTCACCGAGTCTGAGATCCAGAGACCTTGGGCGAGGGCACGTTCGGCCATGCTACGTACGTGCCTCGCGCCAGCGTGTAACAGAAAAGCGTGTCGACCACGCCACCCGGCTTCGGGCGAGAGCACGATCGCTCACGCAGCCGCCGGGGAGGGCCCGCGCACTCGACACGCTCGAACTCGACCCGGTGGCCTCGACGAAGAGTCTCGTAACCGGCCATCTGAGGAAATGAGAAGTGGCAGAAGTAGATGAGGCCGTCGTCGCCGGTGATGCGTCCGTAGCCCTTCTTTTCCGTACACCAGGGCAGCGTTCCGGTCGGCCGTGCAGGTGTGCCTGCTCAACGCTCGGCCGCGTTCAAGCCGTCGGCGGACGCGCGAGTCTGCTGTGGTCGAGGTGAATGACGACCGTCCTCTCCCTCGGCTTCACTGCCTCGACGCTGGCGAAGGGAAGCGCGCGGCGCCTTTGAAGCGGCGAGCGCCGGCGAACGACGATCTCGTCGGGCTGGTCGGCGTTTCGCTCGTAACGAACGGAGTCGAGCCAGCCGAGGTGCGTGCCGTCGCTCGCCTCGACCCGATGTCCGCCGGCGGCGGCAAGCAAACGACTGAGCTCTGCCTGTCTCCGCAGGCCCTGCTCGACACTCTCATTCCCGACCCCCTCTCGCCCCGCGAAGAAAGCGTAGTCCCCTGGCCTGGCCGGCAGGCTGCCGGCTGTGCCGAACCCGCGTGGCCGGGGCGACTAACAACCCTAGATCCCGTGGTCTGTGTCTCTTGACGCCGCGTATCGCGGTGGCGCGCGCGAACGTTCACTGGATGGAAGACAGCGTGGCCTCCGCACGATGGCTTCTGTGCTGATGGACACGACGACCGATCCCCGTCCGCCTCGCGCACTCGAGGACACGAGTGGGCGCCGCCTGCGCCGGATGCGTTGGATCGGCCGCGCGGCGGCGCTGCTGTTTCTGCTCTGGTTCACCGCGCTCCTGCTCGGCGCGCTCGGCGTCGGGCCGGCCGGACGGGTGCCGTTCGGCCGCGCTCTGCGTCCTTCGGCCGGCCCGCCGCGGTTGCGTCGTTTGCCGCTCCCGCAACAGCCGGCGGCCGCCGATCTCGTTCCCGCTCTGCCCGCGGCCGCCGTCGCCCCGCCCGCCGCGCGCGGCTCGTCAAAGGCCGCGCCGGCGGCGAAGCTCAGCGCGGGGGCGAAGCATCGCGCCAGGCGGGGCCGCGATCGCGCCAGCCGGGGCCGCGCGACTGTCGCGCCCCTCTCGGCCGTCGCGCCCGGGCATGTGCCGGCGATGGTGCGCGGCCGCTCCTCATCGGCGCCGGGCCACCTTCGCCCACACGGCGCCGCATCGTCCGGACGGTTCCCCCACACGGCTACGACCCCAACTACCACGACCGTCACCACGACGGGCGTCATGACGACGACGTCTCGGCCCCGGCGCGGGCGCGCGGTCGGGAAGAGACGCTGATGCATCGGCTCCTCCCCGGGGGGAAGAACGCCGACCTGCGACGTCGCCTCTGGCGGCCGCCGGCGCACTGGCGCCTGCTCGGTTTCTGCCTGCTCGTCGTCTCGGCGCTGATCCTCTTCGAGGGCTTCGCGACGCACACGATCGGCGTCAGCGCCGAACCGCACGATCCGCTCGGCGGGCCGGCCCCGCTCGCGGGCAGCCGCCCGATCCTGACGGCACGGGGAGACCGGCTCGTCTCCGAACAGCCTCCGCCGGGACGGCGGGTCGCCCTGACCTTCGACGACGGCCCCGACCCGCGCTGGACGCCCCAGATCGCGGCGATCCTGCGCCGCGAGCACGTGCCCGCGACGTTCTTCGTCATCGGCAGCGAGGCCGCACGCAACCCCGGGATCGTGCGCACGCTCGTCCGCGACGGCGACGAGCTCGGCAACCACACCTTCACGCACGTGGCACTCTCCAACGGGACGAGCTGGCAGGCGCGGCTGCAGCTCGAGCTGACCGAGGCGGCACTCGTCAGCATCACCGGCCACTACACCCGGCTCGTGCGCCCGCCCTACTCGGCGACCACAGACGCGGTCACGGTCGGGCAGGAACGCGCCCTCGCCCGGGTGGCAGGCAGCCAATACCTGATCGTGCTTGCAAACTACGACTCGCAGGACTGGATGCGCGGCCCGGTCGCCTCGATCGTACGTCGGGCCAGCCCGCCCGGCACCAGCGGCGGCATCGTCATGCTCCACGACGGCGGCGGCGACCGCAGCCACACCGTCGCGGCGCTGCGGGAGCTGATCCCGCTACTGCGCGCGCGCGGATTCCGGTTCGTCACCGTCTCGCAGCTCGCCGGCCTGCCTCGTTCGCTCGTCGAGCCTCCGGCCTCCAGCTGGGAGCGCCGCCGCGGGGCGGCGTTCGCGTGGGCGGTGCGCTTCGCGTTCGACCTCGGCTGGATCCTCGGTCTCGCCGTCGCCGGCGTCGGCGTCCTGGTCGCCGCGCGCGTGCTGCTCGTCTTCGCGTTCGCGAGCGTGCACCGACGCGCGACACGCGGCCGACCCGAGCTCGACGGCTATCTGCCGCCGGTGGCGATCGTCGTGCCCGCCTACAACGAGGCCGTCGGCATCGAAAGAACCGTCCGCTCGCTCGCGGCCAGCGAATATCCCGATTTTCAGATCGTCGTCGTCGACGACGGCTCGGACGACGGCACCGCCGACATCGTCGAACGGACCTCGCTGCCGCGGCTACGCGTCCTGCGCCAGGAGAACAGCGGCAAGCCCGCCGCGCTCAACACCGGCATCGCCGCGACCACCACCCCGACCGTCGTCATGGTCGACGGCGACACACTCTTCGAGCCGACAACGCTGCGGCGACTCGTCCAACCGCTGGCCGACGAGCGCGTCGGCGCCGTCTCCGGCAACACCAAGGTCGGCAACCGCCGCAGCCTGCTCGGCCGCTGGCAGCACATCGAATACGTGATCGGCTTCAACCTCGACCGGCGCATGTACGAGATCCTGCAATGCACGCCCACGGTGCCCGGCGCGATCGGCGCCTTCCGCCGCGACGCCCTCAACGAGGTCGGCGGCGTCTCCGACCACACCCTCGCCGAGGACACCGACCTCACGCTCGCGATCGGCCGCACCGGCCGCCGCGTCGTCTACGCCGACGACGCCCGCGCCTGGACCGAGGCGCCAGCCACGCTCGGCACGCTCTGGCGGCAACGCTACCGCTGGTCGTACGGGACGATGCAAGCGGTCTGGAAGCACCGCGGCGCCCTGATCAGCCGCGACCCGCGCCAGAAGCGAATCGGGAGACGCGCCCTCCCCTACATGATCTTCTTCCAGATCCTGCTCCCGATCGCGGCGCCACTCATCGACCTCTACGCCCTCTACGGCATCCTGTTCACCAACCCGCTACCCGTGCTCGGCTTCTGGCTCGCCTTCAACGCCCTCCAACTCGCGCTGGCGACCTTCGCCTTCCGCATCGACCGGGAGCCACTGACCCCCCTCTGGGCGCTGCCCCTGCAACAATTCGTCTACCGCCAGCTCATGTACCTCGTGATCATCGAATCCACGATCAGCGCACTCGCCGGGACACGCGCACACTGGCGCCACCTCGAACGCACCGGCGACGTCGAGATCACCACCCGGCCGGCGTCGCGCCGTGTGGCCAGTGCGCCCTCGCCATCACGCACACCAGCGATCGCCAAAATGGACAGCCCCGACACCGCAAGCCGTATCCCCGACTAGCACTCGCAACCAACGGCGGCCCAGCTTCTTCGCGCCAAAAGCTGCGGGTCCGAGTCCACTTGCACTTACAACCCCGGCCCAAGACAACCCACGGGCTCCATAACACCTGCGGATCGGCGCTAGCGATCGCTGCCGACGAGCAAGGGACATCGCTCATTTGCAGGTGGATCGAGTTAATGCCACCCCACAGGAATCAGCGGACCGGGCTCTGCCCGCTCGAGCGTCACCGGTCCTGGTTGTCGGAGTTGAGCCGAACGACCACACGCAGGTAATCGTTCGCGTGGTCGCCGGTGGGTTGCAGGATCGCAGCGATCGTGCCGCGACGCACGCCCGTCGCGGCCACGTCCGCCTAGAACTGGAACAGGTCGAGCAGGTTGCTGATGTCGTCGCGTCATCAAGTGCGTCGGACCCCCTGACGGCGCGCCTCACAAGCCGCGAGACGGCCTCTCACGGCGGCAGCGGCCACCGGCCCACGGCCGCTGGCCGCTCAAAAGAATTGGGGTCCGTATTCAACCGGCGCGACGGGAGTCCGATTTCAACCGGCCTTGACAAGAGGTTCACAACGGCTCCGCCTGTCGACTCGATGGCGGCCCATCGTGCGGTAGGCGGGCCATCTCCCGCACTGGACGTGCGGCCAGTAGACGCGGAAGCATCGGGCTGCGTACCTTCAGGGCACGTGTCTCGCAGCGCGCGCCACTAACAAGCGCGCCCTCCGAGATTCGTGCCGGAGCCGGTGGGCACCGCCGGGTTGGGCCGCCAGCCCTCGGGACGTCCCGCCGGCTCCGATGAGCCCGAGGCGTCTAGCGTCGGCCATGTTCCAGGCGCAGCTCGTGTGCGTCGAGTGCGGCGCTGTCGCTCGCGGGGGCGCGCGCAGCTGGCGGGCGGTACTGGCGGACGACGAGGAATACCCGCCGCCGGAGATCTCGTCTACTGCCCCGACTGCGCCGAGCGGGAGTTCGGCGAAAGAGAGAGTCTGGCATCGGGCCTCACATCAGTCAGAACCGTATCCACATGGCCCGCGACGTACGTGTCGTAGAGCATGAAGTCGGTAGCGCCCCATTGACTGAGCAGTTCGTCGGCTCCTTCGACAGCCAGCACCGCAGACTACGCGTCCGGCGCGCCGAAACGCTCCTCGAGATCAGCCCACTCTTCCGTCGGCAGAGGCCGCGCCAAGTGTTCGTCATACAGCCGCCGCAGTTCCGAACGCACCTCGTCGCCCATGCGCTCAGCATAGGGAGCCGCGAGCAACAGCGACCTTCGTCTCGATGACAGGCGAGCCGATGGCAATCGAGGATCGATCCTCACTCTCCGTCATATCCACTCAAATCGAGTACCGCCACCGGTGCACGCCGTGCCATCGCCCGCCGCTCGGGTCCCGATGACCGGGCAAACTCGCGATCACTAACGGCGCTATCAGGTGACTCCAACGACCGTCGTATCGGCCCTGGACCTATAGTGGAGGAACGCCGGCAACTCCCCGGCGAGGACGGCGCCACCGTGTTCGACGAGCGCGCGGTAGCGGACCGGGAACAGCTCCGCCGCGCTCTTGCCGAGCGTTCGGTAGGCGCCCTCGACCCCTCCTGGCCCTGGCGCGAAGAGGCCGAACCAGAAGTTCACCTGTCCCGCGTTGGTAACGATCGTCGGCTGGGTGTACGCGACGGACGCCTCCTCGTGCGGTGAAACGAAGCCGTCGAAGCGGGTACCGTCGGCGGTAACGAACTCGGCTCTGATGACGAACATCCCCTCGCCGGGGTCGGCTCGTCGCAGATCCGGCCGCGGCCGCACCGTCGCCTCGTCCTGGCCCTCCTCTCCTTCCTCGTCGAGCGCGAACTCCCAGATCGAGAACCGCTCCAGGTCGTCCGGCACAAGGGCGGTCACTTGCTTGCGTATCGCAGATCGCGGCGCTGTCTCAGAGAGCGCGACGTCGGGCCCACGCAGCAACCGCTCGACTACGTCGAACGCCGCCTCAGTCATGGCCCCTGTATCGCGCTGCTTCTTGAAGACCGACAGCTTCTCTTCGAAGACGTCACGGCCGCAGGTTGGACACGACCTCGCATAGACCTCGATCGCCGCGCCGCAATGCGGACAGCGCTCAAGATCGGCCACTGCCTTCTCAGTCCTGTTCATGTGAAGACGCGCTCGAAGCGGCCGCGTCCGTCAAGGTGGTGTACGAGGCTGAGCGCGTCATCCTCGCTTGACGGTCAATCTGGTGTTTTGCGAGCATCGCGGAACCGACTCCCTCAGCGGCTGGGAGTTTAATCAATGGCTTGCGTGCGTCTTCGCGAAGCTTGGGTTTGCTGTTGAGCAGACGCCCTACCGCGGCGATTTCGGCGCCGACGTGATTATCACCTGGAATGGAATCCGGACGGCCGTGCAGGCGAAGTCGGGCCACTCCAATGTCGGCGTTGCCGCGGTGCAGGCAGTGGTCGCAGCGCAGACTACTACGGCTGCGAGCGTGCAATGGTCGTCACGAACCAGTACTTCACAGTCCACGCTCTCGTCCTTGCCGAAGCAAACGGCGTCGTGATGCGCAGCCGCGACGACCTCACGCGCACGCTGGTGGAGCTGCGCCGAACAAATCGGACGGATGCGGTACGGGACGCCGATTCGGCGACGCCAGCGCTCGAAGCCGTGTCCGAGCAGCAGAAGCCGGCGACGGCGACGACTCTGACGCCTTTGCGCCGGCTCGCCACAACGTAGACGCCGCTAGACGTAAGCGCGCCCGTGTCGCGTGAGCATGGTCGGCTCGAGAACGCGGAGGAGCGCCCAGCTGCGAGCCGAAGCACGGTGACGGTTGAGCGGAACCGTCGCCTCATCTCTCGTGGCACTCGCGACGCCGACGCGGCAGGCGCCCGCGCGCGCCCTGGCGCTGGCATGACGCGCATCCATCGATGCACGAGAAGAGGTCGCAGGTCGGCGCCGCATCGGAGGCGACTCGTCCTGCTCGCACTCCTGCTGGCCGGAGCGGCCGTCGCGGGTTTTTTTCTGGCACGACCGAGTCGGCCACGCAGCGTCAGCGAGTCTATCGCGTACTGGTCGTCGCGCTACCAGCTCAACGTCCACCTCGTCCGGGCAGTCGCCTGGATCGAATCGGGCAACAACCCCGGCGTCGTCTCAGCGACGGGTGCACGCGGCGTGATGCAGGTCGAGCCTGGCACCTGGCGCTACACGGAGAGCCTGATCGGGCACCGCGTCTCGCCGAGCAGCGACGGCAACATTCAGATCGGCGTCGCGTACCTCCATCACCTCCTGCTGGAGTTCCACGGCGACCGACGACTCGCGCTGGCCGCCTACTACCAAGGCCCAGAAGCAGTCCGCCGCGTCGGCATCTACCGCTCCGCCGACCGGTACGTCGCGAACGTGCTTGCGCTCAGCCGCCGACTCTAGCCGTCGGCATCCACGAAAAGGCTGCACGGGTCGAGCCTGTGGGTCCTAGAAACTCGGTTCGCCTTAACCTTGGCCGGCGTCGGTCTTTGAGAGCCGGGTTTGGGGATTCGTTTCGCGGCGGGTAGATCGAATCGCCGCCGCCTGGAGGATGCTCGTCACGTGTGTCTCGATGTCGCGGTCGGTCAGGAACACGCGCGCAGCGATCGCCGAGTTCGAGAGCCCGTCCGCCATCAACTCGAGCACCTGCCGCTCGCGGGCGCTCAACTCGCTCATGGGGTCGTCGCGGCGGCGCCGGCCGACGAGTTGCGAGACAACGCTAGGGTCGAGCGCGGAGCCGCCCTCGGCGACCCGCTTGACCGCGGCGACGAAGTCGGCCAGGTCGTAGACCCTGTCTTTCAGCAAATAGCCGACGCCGCATCCGGGCGGTCTGAGCCTACGGGTGATCCGCCGCTGCTCCAAGCCTCGAAGGACGTTGTGCGGGGCGTAGGCGTAGGCTGAGCGGGAACGCCTCTCCCCTGTGCGTCGAATCGTCCTGATCGTGCTCGCGGCGCTCGTGGTCGTTGCGGCGGCGATTGCCGGGGTGGCGTACTGGCAGGCGTCGGCGATGCTCGGCCAGCTGCACGCCGGGCCGAAGGCGCAGGTCGTGAAGGCCGTCAAGCACGAGCTGCACCGGCCGTCGAGGCGCCGCCTCGTGGCCCTACCGAAGGAGCCGTCTGCCCAGACGATCCTCCTCATCGGCTCCGATCGGCGGTGGACTGGCGGCAACGGAGCGCGCTCGGACACGATCCTGCTCGTCCGGATCCAACCCACGCGGCGCCGGATCGCGCTGCTCTCGATCCCGCGCGACCTCTATGTTGCCATCCCCCGCCACGGTCACGACAGGATCAACATGGCCTATCACTACGGGGGAGAACGGCTGCTCACCCGGGTCGTCCGCGACACCTTCGGCGTCCCGATCGATCACTTCGTCGAGATCGACTTCCACGGCTTCAAGGACCTGATCGGCGACCTCGGCGGCATCTACGTCCCGGTCGACCAGCGCTACTTCAACCGCAACGTCGGTACGCCGGAGACGAACTACGCGAACATCGACCTGCAGCCCGGATACCAGAAGCTCGACGCAGAGCAGGCGCTGGCGTTCGCGCGCTACCGGCACAACGACGACGACTTCGTGCGGGCGGCACGCCAACAGCTCGTGCTCAGGACGGTCGCCGGCGACGCGCTGGCCGACCACTGGAATCCCTTCCGCGTGCGGCGGATCGCGCTCGCGGTCGCCAAGGCGACGACCTCCGACATCTCGAGCCTGGGCGAGGTCTACTCCCTCGCCCGCGCCGTCTTCGAGACCCCGTCGAGCCGGATTGTCCGCATGACGGTCAAGGCCGGTGACCTCGTCCTCTACGGCGCCTACTACCTCACCGCAGGACGTGCGGAGCTCGAGTCCACGGTCCGATCCTGGCTCGGCATCGCGCGCAACGCGGCGCGACACCATCCCCTGGCGGCGCGGCACGCGCCGAGCCCCGCGGCTGCGCACCTGCTCGCCGACGGCGGCCGCGGCAGAGCGCTCCTCGCGGCGATCGGGACGGGCATCCGCACCTGCACGCCGACGGCTCTGCCGGCCGGATTCTGGTGGCCGGACGGCGCCGCCCGCGCTTACACGCTCGCCGGGCACCCCGCGGTGGCGCTCTATGCGACGGCAGGCTCGGGCGACTCTGTCCTCTGGATGTACACCACCTGGCGCGATGCGCCGATCCTGCGCAACCCGTCCGCGACCCTCCGGCGCGGCGGACGCACCTACGACCTCTACACCGAGCACGGCAGGCTCCGCCAGGTCGCGTGGAGGATCGGCGCCTCGCAGGTCTGGATCACGAACACGCTCCAGGACATGCTCACCAACGCTCAGCTGCTGGCGCTTGCGCAATCGTGCCGGCCGGTCACCGGATCCAGATGAGCCGCTCATGCGCCGCCGGCCGGAGCGCGGGCAGGTCGGCCGCCCGGGGCGACGGCGCCGGCTGGCGGAAAGCCGCGAGGCCTACCTGCGCAATGTTCCCGGAGTCGTCGGCGACGACGAGCCGCGCAGGCGGGATGACGGAGAGAACTCCCGCGCCGCCAAGGTGCGGAAGCTTTGTCCTCCTGATGCCGCCGCGCGGTCCCGGCGACAGCAGCACGCCGCGTAGGTGCGTCGAGAGCGCATCACGCGCCCGCCAGAAGAGGACGTTGCCGATCAGCTGTGCTCGAAGCACCGGCGGTGTTGTATCGCGTCGCACGCTGATCGGGAGCAGCATCGCGTGGGCGCTATTGCCTGCGTAATCCCTGGCGGAGATGCTCGGGGCGACTCTCGAACGTGTGTGGGCCGCCGGTCGCCAGAGCAGGACATGCGTACCGGCGGGACGCCACGCCGTCGCCGACGTGTCGCCCACCTGCACGGTGAGCTCGGCCGGCTTGGATACGCGAAACACGAGCCGGACCTGAGACCGCGCGCCGGTCGCGAGCAGGTAGACGCGGCGGCTCTGCGCGGAAGGGACGAGGCGCGGCGGTTGACGCCAGTCGGCGCTGAATCGACGCGCCTGATGCGCCCAAACGCCGCCGCCGAGGACGTGCGAGAGCTTCCAGAGCAGTGCCGTGACATAGCGGTGGTAGTCGAGCGAGGCCATGCCGCCCCTAAGCTCGTACCGCGACCACCAGCCGGTGTCGAAACGAGGAAGCAGCATCTGCGACGTCCGTGCAAGCTCGTCGGTCATTCGCTCCGCCCGCAGATCGTTAGTGAGCGACGCGTACTGACGCAGCGAAAGGAGCGCCTGCAGCTGCGCGTTGAGAACGACGACGTTGCTGAAGCTGTACAGGCGGACCCACGGCCCCTGCGGTAGTCCGATGATCAGCCTGGGTTCGATCGCAGCGAAAGCCAGGCGTGCTTCGCGCAACAGACCCACCCGCGCGAGCGCCTGCGCGGCGACAGCCTGCGTCAGGCCCGACGTCCAGCGCGGCCGCGCGCCGTACATTCCGAAGGAGTACTCCCAGGAGAGCGCGGGACCTGGAATGCCCCCGCTTTCGTGGACACCTGAGCGCTGGGTCGGCACAGTCCGGTCTGGTGGAGAGGATGTCCGGCCATGCCAAGGGGATCGAACTTCCAGAAGCCGTACCCGCCGGAGTTTCGGCGTGAGGCGGTCGCG
>WNGD01004930.1_pt1 | contig 14274 bp, 12 predicted proteins | sample 5400671 | NCBI WGS metagenome assembly WNGD01 (sample SAMN13153369, study PRJNA577476) | soil metagenome | isolation source: 40 cm soil or saprolite under grassland replicate 2 | place: USA:California | collected 2016-06-15
CGGGTTCCGCGCTGGACTGCGTCTTCGGTGTGGAAGTCGGCGGTGCCGTGGGAGAGGGCGAGATAGCTGCCCGGGGGGAGGGCGTCGCGGAAGGCGGCGATGATCGCGGCGGGGCGTTCGGCGTCGGTGATGAAGTGCAGAATCGCGATGAGCAACAGCGCGACGGGCTGGCTGAAGTCGATGAGTTCTGTGACGCTCGGGTGGGCGAGGATCGCGCTGGGCTCGCGCAGGTCGGCCAGCACGATCCGGGTGGACGGGGTTCCGGTGAGCAGGGCGCTCGCGTGTACGTGCACGATGGGGTCGTTGTCCACGTAGGCGACGCGGGTGCCGGGCGCTATCTGGTGGGCGACCTCGTGTACGTTGCCGGCGGTGGGGATGCCGGTGCCGATGTCGATGATCTGCCGGATCCCGGCGTCGGCGACCAGGAACCGGACCGCGCGCCGCAAAAAGGCGCGGTTGGCGCGGGCCATCGCCCGCATTTCGGGCACGATCCGCAGGATTTCGCGGGCCGCCTGCTGGTCGACGGGGTAGTTGTCCTTGCCGCCGAGGAAATAATCGTAGAGCCGCGCGGGATGCGGTTTGCTCGTGTCGATCTCGGCTGGCTGGAATCCGGGCTGCATCTTCTCTTCCCACCGGGTCGCGTCATTGCTACCTCCACCCTTTCTCAGGGCTCGCCCTTTGGGCAGGTGACATTGCCGGACATGAATGGTCACCGATTGCTGTCACCCGCATTTGATCCGCGCCCGCGCCGGGCTTTGAGGCTGCGCATCTGGCGCGTGAGGGAACGGCGATCGCACCGGCAACGTCCAAGTCCGTGTAGCAGGGCGAGGTGGGGTGGGTTCGTGCGGACACATGTGCTCACAGCCGTGATGCTTGCCGCCGCCGTCGGGGCAGGCGGATGTGCAACTGCTGGCCCGGGCACGGCGTCCTGCCTGCCGTCACCTCTGCAACTCAGCTCGAAGCAGATACGGGCGGGCAGCGAGGTGACCGTGTCGAGCCGGCCGTTCGCGTGTCATGCCAGCTATCCCGCCGGAAAGACCTACCGGCTCATGCTCCTGCTCGTCGGGCGCGCCAGGCCCGTGAACCTTGGGACAGTGCCGGTCCATCGCGACGGATCCTTTCGCGCGGCAGTGCGAATGCCGCCTGAGGCCCCGCCCGGCGAGGCAGCCGTCAAGGCACTCGGCAGCGTCCTTGACGAGCCGTGTACCGACACCATCGTCAAGTCGGCGAGCTGTGCGTCTTACCTGATACCTTTCACGCTCCTGTCGCCACCGCGCTGACATGCCGCCGCCGAGGATGACGTCCGGTGGACCGCGATCCGTGTGGCCTAGCCATCTGTAACGGCCTTTGACCGGACAAGACGCCCGCCGTCGCCGAGTCGTGACATAACCGCGTGAGCCGTTCGGGATCCTTCTGGTGGTCTGCTGGAGTACGGTCGGTCCTTCTGGTGCCGCGGTACGGGCAGCGCGGCCGGGCCTCAGCTGCCGCCGATACAGTTCTGTTCAATCTGGCACGCGGAGGCGCTTGCTCAAGCGGTGCCGCTCGTGGTGGCGTTGCACGAGTAAATCTGGACGCCGACGCCGTGACCGATCAGGAACACCTTGTTACCAGCAGGAACCTCGATTTGGCTCGGCACCGAAGGCTTCGGCCGGCCTGGGCTACCTGCGTCAAAGACAGAGCCGCCGCGACAGCGATGATCCCTGATAACAGCGGGCGGTTGAAACTCCTCATGCACTTACCTCCGTGTGTTCGGCACGAGACCGAGCGGATGGCTCGGCCGTTTCATGCTCTCCCTCTTCCTGGTCGCTTTCTAAGAGCCGCGTCTGGGCAGGATTGCCCCGCGTACTCGAAGAACACGCCAGCGGTGCGGAATTATTTTGTACTGCACCGACGTTGTGACGTACACTGACAACGTGGTTCCGGCGCTGTAGCGGGTCGGTGCCTGTTTGACGGGGTGACCAGCGGCTCCGTCGCTCCCGGGCAAGTTCGGGCGCGGACGTAGAGCGTCTCCCACCGGTGCCGATTTCTTGCGGCGATCTTCGTTTCAAGCGAGGCCGCGTGCGCGTTTTCTCTGCGCCAACACGGTGCTTCTTTTGGCGTGTCCAAAATTCACGCCGCGGCACGACATGTCCAAAATTCACGCTGCGGCACGAAAGGAAATCCCCTATATGACAACCAGCACACTGCAGCGCCCGGCCCGGTCGCGCCCGCCGGACGTGGGTGACTACCCGCCGATACCCGTTTCGGGCGTCGTCGACGCCGGCGAGAGCCATGCGTTCGTCCGCGCGTCCGGCTACCGGCTGAGCCCGGGCGACATCTACCTGTCCGGCGCCCAGATCCGTCAGTACGGGCTGCGCACGGGCGATCACATCGAGGGGGCCGCCCGGCGTCCCCGCCAGGGCAAGGCTGGTGAGAAATTCAGCGCGCTCGTCCGCCTCGACACCATCAACGGCATGGCACCCGGGCGGGCGAAGGAGCGCCCGGACTTCGCCGAACTGACACCGCTGTACCCGCAGGAGCGCCTTCGCCTGGAGTCCCCTCGCGGCTCGCCGACGGCGCGGATCATCGACCTGGTGAGCCCGATCGGCAAGGGCCAGCGGGGTCTCATCGTGTCGCCGCCGAAGGCCGGCAAGACGATGGTGCTCCAGGCGATCGCCGCGGCGGTCGCCGCCAACCATCCCGAGGTACACCTGATGGTCGTGCTGGTCGGCGAGCGGCCAGAAGAGGTCACCGACATGCGGCGGTCGGTGCGCGGCGAGGTCATCTTCTCCACCTTCGATCAGCCCGCCGCCGATCACATCATGGTCGCCGAGCTGGCGATCGAACGGGCCAAGCGCCTGGTCGAGCTGGGCCGCGACGTGGTCGTGCTTCTCGACTCCATCACCCGGCTCGGCCGGGCCTACAACCTCGCCGCCCCGTCGAGCAGTCGCATCCTGGCCGGCGGGGTGGCAACCACCGCCCTGCAACAGCCCCGCAGGTTCCTCGGCGCCGCCCGCAACATCGAGAACGGCGGCTCTTTGACGATCCTGTCCACCGCCCTGGTCGAGACCGGCTCGCGGATGGACGACGTGTTCTTCGAGGAGTTCAAGGGCACCGGGAACATGGAGCTGCGGCTGCGCCGCGAGCTCGCGGAAAAGCGGATCTTCCCCGCGATCGACGTGGCGCCGTCAAGTACCCGCCGGGACGACCTGCTGATGTCACCCGACGAGCACATCGCCACCAGCAAGCTGCGCCGGATCCTGGCCGGGCTCGGTTCCCAGCAGGCCCTCGACCTGCTCCTGGCCAAGACACGCGAAACCTCCTCGAACGCCGAGTTCCTTCTCCAGGTTCAGCGCGGCGCCATGCAACAGGCGAAGCCGGGCACCGGCGATAGAAGCCGAGCCGGAGTCGCACCGCCTTCCTGACCCAGGGATCGAGCGCGGGCCCGGGACCACCGCCGAAGTTCAACGGCGCTCGGGACAACCTCAACGGGGTGGGTTTTCTAGAATCAGGTAATGCAGCGTTACCCCCTCGGCCCTTTGTCCGTCTCCCGCATCGGCTTTGGTGCGATGCAGCTGCCCGGCCCTGGCGTGTCCGGCCCGCCGCGTGACCGGGACGAGGCGCTCACGGTGCTGCGCCACGCGGTGGAAATGGGTGTCGACCATATTGACACCGCGCAGTACTACGGGCCCGACGTTGCCAACGAGCTCATCCGCGAAGCGCTGTACCCCTACTCCGACACCCTCGCGCTGGTGAGCAAGGTCGGAGCGCGCCGCGACGGGTCCGGAGGATGGCTCGTCCACGACGAACCTGATCAGCTGCGCCGGGGGATCGAGGATAACCTGCGCAGCCTCGGGGTCGAGCAGCTCGCCGCGGTCAACTTGCGGCTGATGGACGACGCGGCGCCGGACCGCCGGTTCGACGACCAGCTTGCCGCCATGATCCAGGCTTGCGACGAGGGGCTGATCGGGGGCGTGGGCCTGAGCAACGTGACCCGCGAGCACCTGCTGCGCGCGCTGGAACACACCTCGATAGCGTGCGTGCAGAATCCGCTGAACCTGGTCGATCGCGCCTCGATGCCCGTTCTGCGGGAATGCACGTCGCGGGGCATCGCGTTCGTGCCATTCTTCCCGCTGGGCTCCGGCTTCGCCCGGGACAACCCAGTGCTGGGCAACAAACAGCTACTCAGCACGGCCGAGCGGCTTGGCCGCACACCCGCCCAGGTCGCACTTGCCTGGATTTTGGGCCTCGCGCCCAACGTCCTGCTGATTCCCGGCACGTCGTCCCTGCGGCACCTGGACGAGAACCTCGCGGCCGCCGACATCACGCTCGACGAGGACGCCCAGCAGCAGCTGGCAGCCGCCACGCAGTAGCCGCCACGGCCGTCGCCCTTCGCCTAGACGGATCGGTGGCCGGGCCTGTGACGGTGATGGTGAGGTCCGTGGGCAGACCCCGCGACGCACGGTTTCCAGATCCGTGTCACAGCGGGCGCCTCCGGTGCGTCGTTACCTGGCAAACCCGACCGCGTGCGGAGGGAGAGTGACCGGATGAACGCACTGGTTATCGGCGGCGGGCTGGCCGGTCTGACGGCCGCCAACGTCCTTGCCGACCGTGGGATCGAGACGACGCTGCTGGAGACCAAGACCCGCCTCGGTGGGCGTGCCGCCACCACCGAGAAAGACCGGTTTCTACTCAACCAGGGCCCGCATGGCCTCTACCTCCAGGGTGCCGGCACGAGGATTCTGCGCTCACTGGGAATCGACCCGGCCGGCAGGCCGCCGAGCTTCGGGGCGGCCGCGGCGGTCCGGGGCACGGCGCTGCATCGCCTGCCGACAGGGATGAGCTCCATGTTCACCACGTCTTTGCTGCCGATGGGCGGCAAGATGGCGCTCGCGAAGTGGTTCAGCTCGCTGCCGCGGGCCAATCCCGCCAAGGTGGCACATCTTTCCGTCACCGAGTGGCTTGAGCGGGAGATCGGGCCCGAGGACGCCCGGGCGCTCGCCGCGGCGCTGACCCGGATCGTCGTCTACACCACCGATCTCGGCCGACTGAGCGCCGATTGCGCGGTTGTGCAGCTGAAAGCGACGATCAAGCCGCGCAGTGTGCGTTACGTCGATGGCGGCTGGCAGTCGATCGTCCGGTTGCTTGCCGAGCGGGCGCTCGGGCGCGGAGTACACATTAGAACACAAGCTGCGGTCGCCGGGATCAGCCGCAACCGGAACCTGTGGATCGTCGAGACTCGCGAGGGCGCGTTCGCAGCCGACACCGTGATCGTCGCTGCTGGCACTCCCGCAACGGCAGCCCGGCTCCTCGACGGCCGCGGCGATAGCAGTTCCTGGCGGATCGGGCCCGCGGCCGAACTCGCCGTGCTCGATCTGGGCCTCCGCCGCCTCCCGGCGCCGCGGTGCCGCTTCGCCACCGCCATCGACGAGCCTTACTACTTCTCGGTGCATGCGCCGCCAGCCGAGCTCGCGCCGCCAGGACGCGTCCTGGTCACCGTCGCCGCATACCTGACCGGTGGCGAGCTCGAGGTCGGTGAGCGGGAACGGCTCGAGGCCTTCGCGGACCGTGTGCAGCCGGGCTGGCGCGCCGAGGCGGTGATGAGCCGCTACCTTCGCCACATGACCGTCTACGGTGCGTTGCCGCTGCCCGAAACCGGTGGTCTCGCCGGCCGGGTGCGGCCGGAGCTGCTCGATGCGCCGGGAATCTTCCTCGCGGGCGACTGGGTCGGGCCCGAAGGGCTGCTCTCCGACGCCGCTATCGCGAGCGGCGAACGGGCGGCGAAGGCGGCGGTGAGCTCGCTGCAGGCGGTAGCGGCATGACCGGGGCCGAGGACACCGAGGACCTGCGGCGGGCCGCGTTCGCGATCGCCTATCGCATGCTCGGCAGCGTCGCCGACGCAGAGGACGTGGTGCAGGAGGCGTTCCTCCGCTACCACCGGGTAGCCAAGAGGGAGACAATCGACTCGCCGATCGCCTTCCTGACAACGGTGACAACCCGGCTGGCGATCGACGCGCTGCGCAGCGCGCGCAGCCGCAGGGAAACCTATGTCGGCCCCTGGCTTCCGGAGCCACTGCTCACCGATCACGCCGCCGGTGTCGCCGAACAGGCGGAGACCGCCGATTCGCTCTCGCTGGCGTTCCTCGTCCTGCTGGAGAGCCTGTCCCCGGTCGAGCGGGCCGTGTTCCTGCTGCACGACGTGTTCGACTACGGCTACGGCGAGACCGCCCGAATCGTCAGAAAGAGCGAGGACAACTGCCGCCAGCTCGCCGTGCGGGCCCGTCGGCACGTCGAGGAGAAGCGGCCACGCTTCGAAGCGTCCCGGCGGCAGCGCGAGCGGCTTGCCGCGGCCTTTTTCGCCGCCTGCGAGGCGGGCGAGCTGCAAGGACTCGTTGGTCTTCTTTCCCACGACGTCGTACTGTACGGCGACGGCGGCGGTAAGGCGCCGGCCGCTCCCATGCCGCTGCTCGGCCGCGAGAAGGTCACCCAGCTGCTGATGGCCATCGCCGCCCAGACCCGGAAGGTGGGCATCCGCGCCCGGCTGGCCGAGGTAAACGGCCAGCCGGGGGCACTGTTCACCGACCGCTCGGGGCGGATCGTCTACGTGGTGTCACTCGACGTCGCCGACGGCGTCATCCAGACGGTGCGCTCGATCGTCAACCCCGACAAGCTCGGGCACCTCGGCCCACTCGCGGACCTCGCCGAGCTCGCCGAGCTCGCCAAAGAAGCCAATACCGCCACCCAGCAGCCCGGCAACGACGCTGTGTGACGGCTGTCTTCGGCGGCGGCCGGCCCGGACATCCGGTAGCCGAATCACGAACAAGCAGCGTCTCAGCGTGGCACCGCACGACGGACCCAGCCAAACACCCAACGGGCGGTGCACGGCCACGTCGACGGGCGTGCGCGGCATGTTTCCAGCGTGCGGCCGTTCAGGGCGTGATCGGGCGCACTGAGATTGCTTCCGTCAAAGACGCCTGGCTCTCGGCCAGGCACCGCCGCGCAGCACCCTTGCGCTCCTGCCGTGTGGGCAAGGCGCCCGTAGCTGTCACACGCCTTGGGCCTATCTCGTCGAAATAGGCAATAGGACCTAAGCGGAAGGAGGAAAGCGAGCGGGGAAAGGATCGCCGCATTCGGTGCCTGTGCCATTACCAGGCTCGCCGCCGCGGGGTGCCGAAGTCAGGCAGGCAGCGCGGTTGTCCTCCACCACTTGCTCCCGCCGCTGCAAGTCTCCGATCAGGAGGACAGCTCATGATCGACATAAAGCCCCGCACACCTTTTAGCACCCGATCCGGGACGCCGGGCCGGTGGCTAGCCCTATTGGGCGGTGTGGTCAACCCAATCGCGTTTGTGGTCACCTACACCGTGGTGGGCGCGCTGCGGCCTGGCTACTCACCGGTGCATCAGGCCATCAGCGATCTCGGCGTGGACAGATACGGGCGGGTAATGGACACCATCGCGGTTGTCCACAGCGTGCTGTTGATCGTGTTCGCCGTCGGTTTCGCCATGGTCATGCTGCCGGTCCTTGGCCCAGGCTGTCGGCGGTTGGCCACCGCGCTGCTCGCCCTGCGCGGTCTCGCGGGCGTCACTACGGGCCTGTTCACCGACGCGGCCGCCACCGTCGCCATCCACAGTTTGGCCACCGTCGTCGGCCTGCTCAGCATGGTGTCGTCGTTCCTGGTCGTCGGGCTGGGCCTGCGCCGCGACGCCCGCTGGCGCCGCTGGGGCATTTACTCACTGGCGGCCACAGCGGCGACTGTGCTGCTGGCCACGGCCATGTTCTGGCTGTTCAACCCGCGCTCACCGGCGGCACCAACCCAGCTCGGCGGGCTCGCCGAACGCGTGGTGAGCATCGAAACGCTTGCCTGGTACGTGGTCTTCGGATGGCGCATGTTCCGCGAAGGGCGGGCCCGGCGCATAGGAACCGCCGCCGCGCTACGCCGCCAACGCGACCGCCGTGAATGAGCCTCCGCGGTGCGGTGACGCGGGCCTGGGCGGTGTCACAGCTCGGGCACCCACTCCGTCGAGTTCGGTAGGCGTCGATGCCGGGACGCCAGATCGTGCCCTGATCGTGCCCATCAGAGCGAGGCTGCCTTGATGTGGATTGCCGCGACTTGCAGAAGGCGTGCTGCCGTTTGCGGTCATGCCGATGGCGCGAAGCAAGGTGAGCAAAGCAATGGCTGACCGCAACCGCGCTCTTCGAGCTCGTGGGAGCGAGGATGAGCATAGGGGAAAGGCGCTGCGCCGTATCGGCGGCTACCTAGACGACCGTTTCCGTGGCACCAAGGCGCTGCGTTACTACGTCCTTAAGAAGCTCTATCCCGACCACTGGACCTTCCTGCTCGGCGAAATCTCCCTCTACACCTTCGTCATCCTGCTACTCACTGGGACGTTCCTCACGCTGTTCTTCACGCCGAGCATCGGCGCTGTCGTGTACCACGGCTCCTACACCAAGCTCGAGGGCGTGCGGATGAGCAAGGCCTACGCTTCGACGCTGAACATCAGCTTCGACGTTCGCGGCGGTCTGCTGATACGGCAGATCCACCACTGGGCGGCGGACTTGTTCCTCGCCTCGATGATGGCGCACTTGCTGCGGATCTTCTTTCACGGTGCCTTCCGCAAGCCACGCGAGATCAACTGGCTGATCGGTGTCGTCATGCTCGCCCTCGGCATCCTCGAGGGGTTCAGTGGCTACTCACTGCCCGACGATCTGCTCTCCGGTACCGGGCTGCGGATCGCGGAAGGTGTGCTGTTGTCGATCCCGATCGTCGGCACCTACGTCACATTCTTCGTGTTCGGTGGCCAGTTCCCTGGGCACGCGTTCATTCCCCGGCTGTACATCGTGCACGTGCTGCTCATCCCCGGGCTCATCCTGGCACTGGTGGCCGCGCACCTGATCATCTTGTTTGTGCAGAAGCACACACATGTGCCAGGAGCCGGACGCACCGAGCAGAACGTGGTCGGCCAGCCGTCATACCCGTACTTCATGGCCAAGACGGGAGCGTTCTTCTTCTTCATCTTCGCCGTGCTCGCTGGGCTGTCCGCGTCGGCCCAGATCAACCCGATCTGGCTGTACGGCCCGTACAACCCCGCGGCGATCTCGGCGGGCGCGCAGCCCGACTTCTACATGGGCTGGCTGGAGGGCGCGCTGCGGATGATGCCGCCCTGGCAGATCAACGCGTTCGGCCACACACTCAGCCTGAGCGTCCTGATTCCTGGGCTGGTGATCTTCGGGCTGCTGATCCTGTTCCTCGCCCTGTACCCGTTCATCGAGCAATGGGTGATCGGTGACCGCCGAGAGCACCATCTCGTCGACCGGCCGCGTGACGCACCCACCCGCAGCGCCATCGGAGTCGCGGGTGTCACCTTCTATGGGGTTCTCTGGCTGATAGGCGGCAACGACCTGATCGCCCGGTTCTTCGACATCCAGCTCTACTGGACCACCTGGTTCGGCCGGGTCGCCATCATCGTCGGCCCGATCGTCGCCTACCTCGTGACCAAGCGGATCTGCCTGGGCCTGCAGCGAAGAGACCGTGCGCTGCTCGAGCACGGAGTGGAGACCGGCATTATCGAGCAACTGCCGACCGGTGAGTACATCGAGGTGACCCGGCCGCTGGACGAAGATGCCCGGGCGGCGATTGCCAGCAGGACAACAAAGCTGCCATGGCTGCCGCCTCCAGGCGGGCCGGCCGAGCCGGGCCACGTGCTCTCCCCCGAGACACGTCACACCGTGGGCAAGCTCCGGCGTCGGCTGGACGAGGTGTTCCACGAGGCCATTCCGCTGGCTGCCCGCGAGGAGGACCACGGGGGCCCGGCGGGCATCGAAGGAGGGCACCGGCCACCCGGCTAACAGGACAACCCAGTGCTGGGCAACAAACGTGGCCGGGCCCCGTATCGGGACTTGACATCAAGTCGACTTTAACAGCGACGCTGGCAAGCGATTGCGATCGATTACCCATCCCTCACAAGGAGGCAAACGATGGCCCCGCAAGAGATCACCACCGAAGGGAACACTGGCATCACGCCGGTCGCCTGCACCCTCGCATCGGCAGACCGGGCGACCCAGGCCGGCGGCTGGGAGCAGCTCGCGGCCCGGGCGATGACCCAGCGCGTCGAGACCGCTCGCGGTCTTCGCATCTCCTTCCACCCCGAGCCGGGCGTCGGGGAAGAACTGCGCAAGCTCGTCGCGGTCGAGAACCAGTGCTGCCCCTGGGCGGACTGGACGGTAGAGGCCAACGCCGAGCAGGTTGTGCTCGACGTCCGCTCGGCCGGAGAAGGCATCGCCACCCTGCACAGCATGTTCACCAGCCTGCAGCCGGCCCCCCCTGGCCGGCGGGTCAGTGTCCGGCCGCTGGTATACCTTGCCGGACATGGACTGGAAGATTGAGCTCGTTGCGATACCGGTGACCGATGTCGACCGCGCCAAGGCGTTCTACGTGGATCAGGTCGGCTTCCACGCTGACCACGACTACCAGGTGACCGAGACGCTGCGGTTCGTGCAGCTCACCCCTCCTGGGTCGGCATGCTCCGTCGTGATGGGCACAGGGGTCACTGAGATGCCGGCGGGCTCGCAGAAGGGCGTGCAAGTCGTCGTTGCGGATGTGGAGGCCGCCCGGCGAGAGCTCATTGCGCACGGGGTGGAGGCCAGCGACGTTGACGTACAGCCGTGGGGCTCGTTCGTCACCTTCAGCGACCCTGACGGCAACACGTGGGCGCTGCAGCAGTTGCCTGCGCGACCGTAGAACACCTTCGTGCGGCCCTAGCATCGGCCACCCGAGCACCAGGACGCGTCACTCGATCACTGCGGCATTTCAGCGCGGCGTCAAGTCTGGCCAGGCGCTGCGGGTGCCGCAGGTTCGGTCTTGAGGGACAGGAAGTCGGCGACGCCGAGGATCCGCAGTACCTGCCGTTCGACGGGGCGGATGGCGCGTCGGCTCTGGTCGTGAAACAGGTGCGGTGAGACAAGCCGGATGGCGCGCCCTCGTGTGTGCAGCTCGCAGCCACCCGCGGCCAGAACGTTCTTGACCCAGTCGGTGTCCGGACCGTAGGTCAGCGCGAAGACGTAGCCGTCCGCGGCCGGGAACACGTTGACCGGTGTCTGATAGCGGTGGCCGGAGCGCCGGCCACGGTGCACGACAACACCGAAGCCGGGCATCCACGGCGCAATACGCTTGGTGACCCGGTTCAGCCCAACCTTGTTCCACCGCCGTACCGTCCTGGGAATCGGCATGCCCTCTCTCCCTCGCCGCCGCAGGCAGCCTACCGCCAGACCGTGGACGACTCGGCGCAGGGCATGCACTTGCTTTGGTGTCGCGGATCGCGCCTCAGATCTCCAGCCGCGACTCCTCGAGGTCGAGTTCGTGCAGGATCCTGTTCATCACCGCGTTCGAGAGCTTTCCGTCGCTTCGCATCCGCAACAGCGCCTGGCGCTGCGCTCCCAACACGAGCTGCACCATCTGCTGGTAGGCGAGCGACCGGTCCTCGTACCCGTCGTCTTCGATCTTGCCGGCCCGGGCCGCGAAGCGGCGCTTACGGTACTGGTAGAGGTTGCGCATCCGCTCCACCGTCTCCTCGCGCGTCCACTCCTCGCCCGCCAGCGCGTCGATCTGCGCGATCGCGGCCTTGGTCGCGACGAGCCGGGCCCGTATCTCCTCCTGCGCGTCCGCGCCGCCGTCGTTCAGCCCGAGGCGGCGGATCAGGGCCGGCAGGGAGAGCCCCTGCCCGACGAGCGTGAAGAAGATCACGGCGAAGGTGAGGAAGATGATGAGGTTGCGTTTCGGAAAGCCGCCGCCGGTGTCGGTCGTGAACGGCAGCGCGAGCGCCACCGCGAGCGAAACGGCCCCCCGCATCCCGCTCCAGGCCACCACGAGGCGCCATCGCGCTCCCACGCGCCGCGCCCGCTGAGCCGGGCGCCGGTCGATCGCCCGGATCACGTAAGGGACGGTGAAAAACCACCCGAGCCTGGTGCCCACGACCACCCCGGTCACCGCCAGGGCGTAGCCGCCGAGCGTGATCGCCGAGTATCCCGACAGCTCGCCGGTGACCGCGCGAAGCTGCAGCCCGATCAGCACGAACAGGATCGCGTTGATGATGAAGTCGAGGATGTCCCAGACGAAGTATCCCTCCAGGCGGGCGCGGGCCGGGACGATCTGCGGTCCGCGGATGCCCATGTAGATGCCCGCCGTGACCGTTGCCAGGATCCCTGAAGCACCGATGGCGTTCGCGGGCACGAAGGCCGCGTAGCCGGTGAGCAGCGAGATCGTCACGTTCACCTGGGTGTCGGTGATGCGCTTACGGATCTCGGCGACGATCACCCCCACGGCGAGGCCCACGGCCACGCCCCCGGCGGCCCCAACGACGAGCTTCAGGCCGGCGTCGGCGAGCGAGAAGCTCCCGGCCACCACGGCGGCGACCGCGACGCGGTAGGCCACCAGTGCGGTCGCGTCGTTAAACAGGCCCTCGCCCTCGATGGCGCTGACCATGCGCCTCGGGACGTCGAGGCGCCGCATGATCGCCGCCGCCGCGAGCGGGTCGGTCGGCGAGACGATCGCCCCGAGGACGAAGGCAGCTTCCCACGGCAGGCCAGGAACGAGCGCGTGCGCGGCCCAGGCGACCGCGCACATCGTCGCGAGCACCAGCCCAACCGTGCTGAGGGTGAGCGCGCGCAGGTTGGCACGGAAGTCGTTGAAGTTCGCGAAGATCGACGCGCCGTAGACAAGGGGTGGCAGGAACACCACCAGCACGACCTGTGGGTCGAGCTTTACCTCGGGCAGCCCGGGAACGAACCCGAACAGGGCCCCGCCGACGACGAGCACGATCGGATACGGCACCGACAGGCGACGGGCGAGCACGCTGAGGCCCGCTACGGCCACCAGCAGCCCGGCGATCAGCAGCTCGGCTTGGCCCATCGCTTAAGTATCCCCGCCCGCCCGCCAGCCGAGCTGCGGCCCATCGCGCCCTAGCCGCACACGATCACGCCTCGAAGTTCTCCGCGCAGCAGCGGCGCTGACAGCGCTTCATTGGTGATCTGCTGGCGCCCGGGCGTTTTCGGCGAGGTCTTTGATCCGGCTCAAGGTCGTCCGCATCGCCTCCTCGCAGTTCACGGCCTGGCTCGGCCTTGGCGACCTGGCAGGTCATCGACCATCGCATCCAGCCGAAGCGGTTCCGCCCCTTGAAGCGGGCGCCGGGAGTGGCCGGGGAGCTGGCCCCGTCGAGCCATTGAACGTGGTAGCACTCGGGACTCCACTCGCCCATCCGTTCGAGATTTGCCAGCAGCGGCCACACCGCCTCGGGTGGCGCGTCGATGTGAGTCCGGACCTGTCCCTGGCGTGCGCTGGTCATGTCAGGCTCCTTGGCTTGGCAGTTCTGGTCAAGGTTTCTGGCCGCGGCTGGCCGACGCTGGTCCTGAGGTGCGGGGGGAGTAGTGACCGGCGAACATGGACACCAGCCCGGGGAGCGCGGCGGTGTAGCGGCCGTCCTCGAAGGTCTCTTCTGGCGCGTTGGAAAGCTGCTGGCTGATGACGCCGGAGACGAGGATGCTCCAGTCCCGCTCGATCTGCTCGGTGGGCAGGTCCGCGCGTACCAGGCCTGCGTCCTGCAGCGTTGCGATGCGAGCCCGGGCGAGCTCGATCAGCCGGACGGCGGGCTGGTAGGCCTCGGGCGAAGGCGCGAAACCCGGAACTGGGCGCCAGAACAGCAGTTGCGAATAGGCGGGATGTTCGACCGACCAGCGCGCGAAGGCCTGCGCGGCAGGAAGCAGGATCTCCGCCAGCGTTGTCGCCGTTGCGGGCAGGGCGGCGGTCACCGCCTCCATGGCCTCCAGGAGGAGGCGGGCGCCGCGGGCGAACAGCGCGTCGTAGAGCGCATGCTTGGAGGGAAAGTAGACGTAGAGCGACGGGGGGCGGATGCCCATCCGGCGTGCGATCTCGCCGATGGATAGCCCGGCCACCCCCTGCTCGGCCATGATCTCCGCCGCGAGGCCGAGCACCTCCTCCCGGCCCCTGTGTCACGACCCGAAGTATTTCCTATTTCTATTAGGATGTCAAAGGTATATTAGGCGGCGAGATGCCTGACAGACCTCCAGCAAGCAGGCGAGCCAGCTTCGAGCACGCGCATGGGCGCCCGGCGACACAGTGGCCGATCTGGACGGTCGCCGGTGTGCGTGCAAGCGCTGCCGTCGTCAGTCGTTAGGTATGTTTCTGGTGAGTTCGATGCCGAGATTGTCGCGAATGTAGATCTCGGTGTGCTCGGCCAGCCAGGGGTTCTTGGCCATGTGCTCGAAAACCTCCACCAGCCGGT
>WNGD01005207.1_pt1 | contig 14272 bp, 13 predicted proteins | sample 5400671 | NCBI WGS metagenome assembly WNGD01 (sample SAMN13153369, study PRJNA577476) | soil metagenome | isolation source: 40 cm soil or saprolite under grassland replicate 2 | place: USA:California | collected 2016-06-15
GCTCCCTCAATATCAACGTGATCATCAACACGCTGCCAAGTGAAGTGACAAACCCCATCCGCTGTGATGAAGATTTTGTGCATGCCTCTTATGATCCAGAATATGCTAACCGCTTCTGGCGCATCCTGGTGCAGTCGGATAAAGTCTTTAAAGCATTCAGGTCCCAATTTATCGGCAAGAGTAGCCCGGTCCATTTTTTCTGGGGGGCCTTTGATCTAGCGGTCACACGTTTCTCAGGGCGGCGCGCTCCTGAACGCAAGGGCACGGATGCCATTACCCGCGAAGGCTACTCACACGAAGTGATCAGTTGTGGCTTCTGGCCGGGTGGCGGCACGATCAACGGCCCTGCCTTTTATGCCTATGCTGCGCCTGAACCGGCTGGTTTAAAGTCGGCGACAATACGCCCACAGGAAGCCTTTTACAGTACTGACCTGTCCGAATTCTTGCTGATGTATGATGATGTGCGCAAAGCCAATTCACCCGATCAAATGATTTTGGACTTTTGCCAGAGTACCTATGAGGCTGCCGCGACCCTTGCCCATTGGGATCGCGAGGCGCTGGAGAGAGAACACTCTTCGCTTATCAATGAGCGACAACGCGAGAGCCTGTGAGAGGCTTCATATGGAAAGCCACTGATGAAGCATCGGACTGGCGAAAACGATCAGATGAAGACCAGCATGTTGTTGGAACGGATAACCTAAGTTGCCAATACAGGCCAGCACAGCGTTCAGGCGATCAACTTGATCAACTTACGGTCGAGATTATTCTGGGAATACAGTGATACCTTCAATACTTCTCTGGACCAGTCTCACCTAATAGCCTGTACTCACTGATCAGATCCAATTGTCAATGACAGAGTACTTCTAGCTTCTGCCATGTTTCACGCCCTTGCGATGAGAGCTGCTTGAAGAAAGTCGGAGCTTCGAGCGCCTTGTGATAAGCGTGCAGCAAATCTTCGATGGTTTGATAACGATGACCGGGGTCCTTCTCCAATGCGCGGAGTATCACCCGCTCAACCGGACGAGGAAGAGAGGGATTGAGGAGGGAAGGAGCCAGTGGCTGCGTTTCCCAATGATCCAGGCAGACCTGATCGCTTGGTCCATCGAATGGCACGTAGCCGGTAAGCATCTGATAGAGAAGGATACCCACCGAGTACACCTCACTGCGCACGTCCACGTATCCCTCGAAAATTTCAGGAGCTATATAATGAGGAGTTCCCATCATATGACCATCATATCCTGGCTTTTCACCAAGCCATTTAACAATGCCGAAGTCGGTGAGATACAGATTGTTGTTCTGGTCAAACAGAAGATTGGCGGGTTTGATATCACGATGGAGAAGACCCAGCGCATGAATGTAGGCTAATGCGCTTGCTAGCTGCTCAAGGATTATGTAGGCTTCTTCCAGTGTGAGCACGATTCCATCGAGCATGTCTTCGAGCGTTCCACCTCGTAAATAGGGCATGACCAGGTAATGATATCTTCCATATTCACCGGCATCAAGACACGGAACAATATGCTCATGTTCCAGGGCTTGCATGATCTCTATTTCACGATACAACATGTTCAGATCGACAGCATCGCTATCAACGACTTTCATCGCCACGTATACTTTTGTGCGGAGATGATATCCCAGGTAGACAGTGGACATGCCTCCCTGCTTTAAGCGCTTGATCAATTGATAGGGACCGAGACGAGTTCCTGGTTGAAGTGCTCTTTCTGTATATTCAAGAACAGCTTGCATATGGGTGCTACCTTCTCACTTTCTCCCGGTATCCGGCTCTAGCCGAGCTTTCCTATTAGACAGTGGTATTGAAAAAAGAAACTGTCTGAGATAGACACGAAAGGTCGTCGATAAGAGGCATGGGTAGAACGCGTAAAAGCGGCAAAAAATCTTAGAGGATTTTTTTCTCAGCGAAGTCTAATCTGATACATAACTTGCATTAAGCAAATGAGTATGGAAGATAAGAAAACAGGGAGTGAAAGACCTGGGGTGGCTACTTCTTTCCTGTCAACTTCTACTGAGAGGGAAGATGAACCGCAGATCATTCTGCATGATGCATTTGTAGCGATGTGGTACTCTGCTGTATAAGCAAAATAAAGTCGTACCCCAAACGGTTTCCTTTCAAGCTCGAAACATGAGATTAATGTAAATTTAAGTCGTTTCCATAACTGCTGCTAGAACCCTTGAACGGGTATTACGGGCAAAATAAAGTTGTTCCCTGACCCTATATTTCTGTTGTTTACTACAATTTGCTCAAGGCGGTTGGGATAATTGTTCTCAGTAAGCCCATTTCGAAACAGATGTCCTAAGTAGCCAGCATACCCCGATTTACGGTTGTTTGAGGTGTCGTTTGCGACAGAATTTTCTCAGGCGCTTTCGGCATTGTTGTACGGTTTGGAGCATATGGCAAAGAAATCGGAGGAAGAGTGATGAAATACTTTGTGACGGGTACGACGGGTTTTGTTGGCGGACACGTGGCGCGCCAGTTGGTGGAAGCCGGGCGTGAGGTAGTGGCGGTGGTGCGTAATCGGGCGAAGGCGGGCGACTTGCAGAATCTGGGTGTGCAGATTTACCAGGGAGATGTGACGGAGAAGGAGAGTATGCGGGGACCGATGACGGGTGTGGACGGCGTGTTTCATATCGCGGGCTGGTATAAGATCGGCGTGAAGGATAAGAGCGAGGGGGCGAAGATCAATATTGGGGGGACGCGCAATGTACTGGAATTGATGAAGGAACTGGGTATTGCGAAAGGTGTCTATACGAGTACGCTGGCGGTCAATTCGGATACATATGGGAAGCTGGTGGATGAGACGTATCACTTCGCGGGGAAGCATATCAGCGAGTATGATCGCACGAAGTGGGTGGCCCATTATGAGGTGGCTGAGCCGATGATCGCCGAGGGGCTGCCACTGGTGGTGGTGATGCCAGGGCTGATTTATGGGCCGGGCGATACGAGCAGCGTGCGTACGACGTTTCTGAACTATTTGCAACGCAAGCTGCCGTTGCTGCCCACGAAGACGGCATTTTCGTGGGCGCACGTGGATGATATCGCGCGCGGGCATATCCTGGCGATGGAGCAGGGCAAGGCGGGTGAGAGCTATATTATCGCAGGGCCGACGCATACATTGATCGAGGGGATGCGGATGGCGGAGCAGATTACGGGGATACGCGCACCGCGTTTGCATGCGGCTCCAGCGATAATGAAGGCGATGGCTGCGACGATGGGCATGGTTGAGAAGGTCGTACCGGTGCCAGAGACGTACAGTGCGGAGTACCTGCGGGTGAGCGCGGGGGTGACGTATATCGGGAGCAACGCGAAGGCGCGGCGGGATTGGGGCTATGACCCGCGCCCATTGGAGGAGGGGATGAAGGAGACGCTAGAGCATGAGATGAAGGTATTGGGGATGCGGTAGGGGTTATATCAAATCCTGCTGATGCCTTAGGGAACTGTAGTGGCGGGGCTTGCCCCCGCCAGGATCCAAACATACACTGAGTAACAGGATTTGGTATTACAGTGTTCCGGGGGTTATAGCACGCGGAACACCAAAACATGTTTCCTCTTTCGCTTCTCTATTACAGTTGATTCAGCTCTCAAATATCGCTCGTGCTCCCATGTCGTCCACGCCCCTCAACGAAGCGACGAGCACCAGTCACGGCCTCTCCAGACCGGATTACCTCGAGCCCTCGCCTGGCCTCGTTGTGCCATGCATCCTCCGTGGTGAGCGACCACTGTTCGTAAGAAGAGAGGCGGTCTGAGCGCAGGCATAGCTGCGGGAAACGTGCGAGGTCGTTTGCCAGCACAATTGCCGCATGCAGCGCCTCGCCAGGAGGTACCAGGCGATTGGCGAGGCCCATCATGCGCGCCTCCTGTCCCGAGACGCCCCGGCCGGTGAGGATCAGGTCGAGCGCGTGACTGTGACCGATGAGACGAGGCAAGCGGATGGTCCCCTCGTCAACGAGCGGAACCCCCCAGCGGCGGTTATACACACCGAAAACGGCATTCTCGGCAGCAACCCGCAGGTCGCACCAGAGCGCGAGTTCGAATCCCCCAGCAACAGCATAGCCTTCTACCGCTGCAATAACCGGCTTGCTAAGGAGCATGCGCGTGACGCCCAGCGGCCCATCGCCATCCTCAGCAACGCGCAATCCACGCGCTTGATCCTGCATAACAGTGAGATCGAAGCCTGAGCAAAAGGTGTTGCCCGCGCCAGTGAGTATCGCAACGGAAAGCGCAGGATCCGCGTCGAAGGCGCGAAAGGCCTGTACCAGCGCGACGGCTGTAGGGCTATCGACGGCATTGCGCACCCGCGGTCGATCAATGGTAACGACAAGGACCGGACCGCTGCGCTCTGTTTTGACGGTGTTCACGTTGCCATGAGGTGATTCCGGGCCGCCAGGTTCGGTGGGCTGTTGACTTTGTTGCTCATGGTTACTACTCATACCAGGTCCTCCTCTCGCATGGTATTGCTCCTGGGGTTACACTCCACTCTTGTATAGTAGAATATTTCCGGGTGAAAAGCGATGTTGCCAGCTAACATAAGACTCATGTGCAAATCAGTACGTGGGTCATCGTTGTTCTTCTTTGCGTGCAATGGCCAAGAGATGGGCGCTGGCTCCAAGCAGGGATGGCTCCTGTTCGAGCCGGCGAACGAATCTCAGAAACGATTCGCACCTCCTTTGATCGTGGAAGTGTGCCACCACATCCGGGAACAGCCACAATGGCCCTTCGATCGGCACCGTCCTTTCATACAGGAACCCACTCTCCTGGATCTCGACCTCCAGTTCTTTCGGATTGTGAAAGAAAGCGGTCGCGAAATACGCTGGGTGGTTCATCCAGCGCGCGGCGATCAACGCCCACACCAGGACGAAAAACGTCAGCACCTGCAATGTCGCTCGGATCGCCTGCCGCCGTTCAAATCGATCCAATTTTGCTGTCAAGACCGCTTCGTCGTCGGGGATGTTTTTGAGTGTACTGGCTACTCGGAAAAGCTGTTCTAATATCTGGAGGGAAACAATCATGGAGGAAACCTTCTCGCCACCTGGCTGATAAGTGGATGGAAAGAAAAATGAACTAATTGAGCCACAAGTGACGATTTTTAGAACGGATATCCCAAGTAGCCACTACACGTTTGTGAAACCGAATAAGGCGTTACTTAGGGACAAATGCTGAGCTGAAAAGCCGGTTCACACGTTGATCTGACCGATCAACCTGTCAGCGAGGTCACCGAACAGTGGCAGCTTATAATACTGGCCCCGATTTGCCTTCACCATCAGGACAATCCAGCCAATGAACATCACTAACCCTAACGCGCCTCCTAGAGGGCCAAAGAATGGCAGGTGGCTGAACACCCATTCCAGGACACTGAGGATGCCAAAGAAGAGGATCGACTGCATCGCGTGGAAACGCACAAAGCGGCTTTCCCTCTCGAGCAGGAAAAAGATCAGCCCTGTTACCCATCCGAAGAGGTAGCATAACAATCCAGCGGTTCTTGCCCTCATGCCCAGTGATGTTCTGTCGAATGGGCCAACATCACCCATGTGTGGAGCGCCATACGGTTGCTGGTACCCATACTGCTGCGGGCCCGGCGAGTCTGGCTGGTACCCGTATGGCTGATAGCTACCAGGCGGCATGTTCTGCTGGTAACCACCCTGTCCTGGGGGGAGCCCCTGGTGGTAAGCGCCTGTCGGCATCCCCTGCTGATCGGCAGTAGACCCGGCGGGGGGTAGCTGCTGGGACTCTCGCCCTTTATCATCTCCATCTGGAGTTTGCATCTTGTTGGAAAATTCACTCATGATCGTGCACTCCTTCCTCATTCAATGACTTTCCACTCATTAAGAATAGGGGGTGGTCGTCACTATTTTATCACAATCGCTGCTTGTGATTTCACAAGTTGATCATGATGGCCTCTGAGGTTGTGTTGCGAAAATAGCAAGGATGCGGTAATAGTCTGTCACACATCGTTTGCAACGGCTTCTGATTCTTCGTTGGTGGTTTTAGCCTTCAATGAGGGATAAAGACGTTTGAGCTTGATGCGTGCATCAGCGGTGGTGAACCTGTGCTGGCTACTTCCTTCGTTACGTCGCATACTTCTACCGCTTGTACGTTTTCTATGCGATGTATCATCCTCTTCTCTGCCTCGCAGAGGCATCTCGCTTGGGACAACCGTTCCTAAATTGGAGATAAAAAGTGGATCTGTCTGGGACCGTCTTCAGAGAAAGCCCATACTGGAATGACGACGATCTATTTATTGCCAAATTTCGATCGTGTCGTCAGAGCATGTTTGGCAATGCGCTGCGGTAGCCCTGCGTGGCAAGATGAGTAAGATAGAAGAAGATTTTTTCGGGTCCGCATGCTATACTTCTCAAGAGGCGCCGCTCGACTTCTCAAAGACCAGGTGACCAGAGCCATATACCTGATGCTGAGAGAGGAGCATCATACAGATGAAGCAGGATGATCCAGGGGAAAGCGATCTGTCGATGGAGTTGGCTCAGCCTGCACGCCGGGCGCTGGTCGGGGCGGGCTATAGGAGACGCGGAACAAGTCACGGACCTGAGCGAGGCCCAGGTCAAGCCTCTTCACGGGGTTGGGCCAAAGGCGACTACCGCAGCTTCGCCGCGCGCTTGTAGACAGGGCCTCTCGTTCGCCGACGAGCAGAGTAGAAACGCGCAGATCTTTGTCTTCACGCATGAAGCACGAGATCCATGGGAGAGACTTGGCGGTACCGCCTTTCCCCCATCACCCAACGATTGAAAGGAGTACTTTTGATGAGAAAAATTATCGTCCTATCTTTCATAACGCTTGATGGCGTCATGCAAGCTCCCGGCGGGCCAGAGGAGGACCCGACTGGCGGCTTCAGCAGATATGGCGGGTGGACTGTTCCTTACTTTGACGACTTCCTGGGCCAGACCATGACCGAGCAAATGAGCAGGCCTTTTGACTTATTGCTTGGCAGGAAGACCTATGAGATATTCGCGGGATACTGGCCCTACCAGAAAGACCCCAGTGCGGCCGGACTCAATACCGCAAAGAAATACGTTGCCTCAAAAACACCCCTCAAGCTCGACTGGAGCAATTCTACGCTCATATCTGGCGATCTTGTCCAGGAGATTAAGAAGCTCAAGAAGCAAGACGAGCCTGAACTACAAGTCCACGGCAGCGGTAACTTAATCCAAACTCTTTTGAAGCACGATCTGGTTGACGAGCTATGGTTGAAAATATTCCCGATCACGCTCGGTATGGGCAAGCGCTTGTTTGCCGAAGGCACCACTACGGCAGCATTTACCTTGCGCGAAGCGAAAACTTCGCCGCGTGGCGTCATCGTCGCCTCGTACGATCGCGCGGGAGAAGTACAAACAGGATCGTTTGCCTAATCGTGAACGATTAGGCAAAAACAAAGATCATCCTTCACTTCGGGCGTCATTCTCATGACCGTCTTCCCTTGAATCGTGCTGAAATCGCGTGTCTCTTTCTCCGATCTGTAGCAAGTCTACCTGTTTGCTGGCTTGTGTTTCCGTTTTGCCACCGCTAGTGGAGCACATATGCACGTCTACGAGTTACTCAAGAGCCGTCACTCTGAATTGAAGGCGCGCCTCGAGAAAGTAGATGATAAGTGTATAGAGCAGTGTCTTCTAGTTCAATATTGTAGCACCTGCCCAGGGCGCTCTCGTAGGATATGTTCCGCTTCTGCTACTACCTGCCTGACGATATCTCCCGCCGCTTCGATTTCATGGATCAAGCCCACGGCGTTGCCTCCACGCACCGCCGCAATACGTGCGTTCCCTTCTTTCATAGCCATGATGACTTGACTTCGCAACTCTTCACGCTGCGCCACTACCTCATCATTGCGCCCGTGCCATTCTGCCGTAAAATCGTTGCGCAGCACACGGTCTCCAACGGTCGGAGGAAATGGGGAATCGAGAGCCAAGTCATAAATTTTGGTTAACACTGTATCGTCTGTGCCTGCCTGGACCATGCGCTCTTTTTCCCAGTTCCCTGCACCCGCTTCCTTGCTCGCATAGAACCGTGTCCCCATCCAGGCACCTTCGGCCCCAAGCAGCAGCACTGCTGCAAGTCCTCTTCCATCAGCAATGCCTCCTGCGGCAAGCACAGGGATATCACCAGCAACATCCAATACCGCTGCCACCATTGGGAGCGTACCACTGTAACCTGTATGCCCACCAGCCTCGGTACCCTGGGCCACTAGCACATCCACACCCGCATTGGCTGCTGTCACTGCCTGAGCCACTGTTTGCACTTGCGCAATCACCTTCACTCCCGCAGTGTGTGCTGGCGCAACATAGGGTGTCGGGTCTGCGAACGAATGGCTCACCGCCGTAACACGCTCTTCAAGTGCCACCTGCACCAACTCATCCAACCCAGGGAAGGAAGAGATGAAGCCCACACCAAACGGTTTATCTGTTATTTCACGAACCCTGCGAATCTGCTCTCGCAGCCAGTCCGTTCCGCCTGTCGTCATGCCTCCGATAAGACCAAAGCCACCCGCTTCAGAAATTGCTGCCGCCAGGTCTGCCGCCGCAATGCCCCCGCTCATAGGAGCACCGAGAATTGGATGTTCTACACCCAGAAGATCACAAATGCGCGTGTATAACAAAGTTGCCCTCCTGTACCACTGTTTTGACTTTCACCGGAGTTAGAAGACAGAAAGATCGCATTGATGAACCAACGATATTGTACCATTACTCCCCGAAATAGAAACTGCAATTCCCCTCTCTAGCAGATGTCTTCACTACTTAGTAGACCTGGTCTATTAACTCGCTTTATGGTACCGCTTATCTTCTGCGAATATGCGAACGGAACTAGAGTTAAACCTGCCATTTTTTGAACGGATGTACCAAGTAGCCAACACAGGGGGTGCAGGGTGGTGGAAGCAAGAGGCTGCATAATCAGTCATCCGAAGAACCTTTTAAGGCCATTTCTAATCCCTTACTTTGTTCGGGTGGCATGAGGGTAGGAAGCAGAGACTGTAACATTGTGACTTTTGTTTTCGCGTCAATTTCGGGGAACAAGCTGACCAATTTATTGGCTGCGTCGAGAGCATGATCAATACGCCTAGCCTGTAGCTCCAGCAGTTGCTTTTGTAGCTCTAACTTTTTTTCCTCTATCTCAAGTCGTTTTCGCTCTAGCTCAAGCTGGGTAGCTTGCTTGCTTTGTCTCGCAATATGAACCCCCAGCAAAGGAGCGTGCTCCTTCGGAGCAGATTTGGGCTCAGTATCTCCCGCTTGCTCAGGTACCTCTAATTCTTCTTTCTGGTTATCTTGCCGCTCGTCTTGTAAAAGTTCGCCCATTTTCGCGAAAGCATGCTTGCTGGAATCGCCATTCTGCGAGGGGGAAGAAGTGGAGAGATGGTTCCGCAGGTAGTTTTCCAGGTCTGAACGCCGGAAGCGCAAGCGGTGTGCAACCTTAATAGCAAGCAGCTCCCCCCGTTCTACCATGCGCAGTACAGTACGGGGATTAACATCCAGACGATCAGCTACAGCCTGCACATCTAACAGTTTATCCTCTTGCATTCAGCCATCTCCTTATTAGGAATAATAATAGCTCAAACGGCGATAAAAGTCAAGAAAATACACCAGAGTTCTTCCTAAAACTCGGAAATGCTTTCTTATTAAGAAACACAATTTTCATACAAGGATAACCAGATATTTTTAAATTGTGCAGGTGAATAACGTCTTATATTTGTAGATGGGTGGCAATGAGGAAAATTGTCTGTATAAAAGATGACAAGAAACGTATATTGCACATGTTTCCCTATAGAAGAGCTTGCATTCCGTCGTAAAAATGCGGTATTGTCATAATTATATATGTTCTAAATTGTCACTTGTATTTGGACAAAATGGACATTGCGACACGTAAGTGTAGTAGCAGCCCTTAAAAGGTAGAACCTGAAAAGCTCTCTACTAGATCAGACATGAAAAGCGCCAATTTACCTAAAAACCTTACCTTTCAGGAGCAGAGGTTATGAGTAACAAAGAATTCTGGCTTGATGATTATCACATTCTTGAATTCCTTAGCAGGGGAGAGCGTATTGATATCTGCCGGGCCACCCATCCTGACTTCGAAGAAGAGGTCGCTATAAAAATACTCTTCCTGGATGAGATAGCCGATGAGCGAGAGCGACAGTTTGCTGAGAAGCGGTTCTACAAAGAAGCTTACTATCTGATGCAGATGGATCATCCACATATTGTGAATGCCTTTGATTATGGGAAAGTAGAGAACCTCCACTATCTTGTGATGGAATACGCGCCCTATGGGTCGCTGGTTCAAAAGCATTCCCTGGGTAAGCGACTTAGCCTAGATAGAGCCAGCAGCTACCTGGGGCAGATCGGCCCGGCCATACAGTACCTTCATTCTCTGGGACTTATCCATAGGGATATCAAGCCAGGAAATATTTTTGTGGGAGCCAGAAACAGGCTATTACTCGGTGACTTCGGTCTTGTCACCAGGGATCGCAGTATGCAACAGCCTCGCGTGTACTTGGAGTACGGGGGAACCAGGGCATATATGGCACCTGAGCAGTTGCGAGGAGAACCATGCCAGGCAAGCGACCAGTACGCGCTGGCAACAATGGTGTTCGAATGGCTTACTGGTTGTAGCCCTTTTGATGGCACTCCTGAGGAAATTACTCAAATGCGTCTGAACTTTCATGCTCCTTCCATGCGTGCAATGGTACCAGAAATTCCGGCTGCGGTTGACAGGGTAGTAATGACTGCCCTGCGGCGATCTCCTCACCATCGATATACCTCTATCCAGGAGTTTATCCAGGCCTTTGAAGAAGCCTGTACGCCTGCATCTGCTCCTTCAAGGCCTTCCTATCCATCGGCCGGTCGTTCCAGCGGGGCATCAGTATTCCATCAACATGAGGCAATTTCTCCACATCACGCTGCACTTCGTCAACGGCGGGCTGAGCGGTTTCAGCGACAACACGCGCCTGCTGCTGTTGAGGAGGATATAGTGGTCATTTCCCATTATTCACGCTCTGTTTCTTTGCATCAAAGGGAAGTTGAGCCAATTCGCTTCTATCATAGGCCAACTTCCCAGCAGGATAGCGTTAACGAGCCTGTACCTTCTCTTCATGAAGATGACTTTCACACTGCCAGAGGCAGGCTGGCGACGTTTTGGAAAAGATTGTCTTGAACAATGCACCTGTACTGGCTACTTAGCACATCCGTTCGGTGTAGAGCTGAAAAGAATAGACTTCTGAAGAAAGTTCTCTTGAAAGGAAGGACAGAAGCAAACAGCTGTTCAAAAGAGTACGATAGAAGAAGAAAATGTGCCATTGGTGTGCTACACTTGCTTTTGTGGGGGACCGAGCCCTGACGGAACTGTCTCTCCACAATGAGACGCACCACGAGGTGTGGCGAGCTTGTCCAAACACTCATGCTATTATGATCAAGGTTCGCACCTCGCCCGCTGTCACATTGCCACGCAATGCGTGAGCAGCGGTGGCCGCTTTCGATGGTACTCGTGAGTGTTATAGGGGACGAACCATTGTGTTACGAGAAGGAGAGATTTCAGTGGACCATGCAAAACAAAAGATCACGACGTTTTTGATGTTCGATGGCAAGGCTGAGGAGGCCATGCACTACTATGTTTCTGTCTTTGATCAGGCAGAAATAGTGAGTATTCACAGGTATGGAGCCAACGAGGCTGGTGTTGAGGGGACTGTGGCACATGCTACCTTTTCATTGGGTGGGCAAGTGTTCATGTGCATGGACAGTAATGTGAAACACGATTTTACCTTTACTCCGTCAATCTCGTTGTATGTCGCCTGTGCGACTGAAGAGGAGCTTGATCGGCTCTTTGAGAAGTTATCTCAAGGTGGCTCAGTGGCAATGCCGTTAGCGGCGTATCCATTTAGTGACAAGTTTGCCTGGGTCTCAGATAAATTCGGCGTTTCATGGCAATTGAATCTGGAAAGACACTAACTGTTCGTTCAGCGTGATTACCGGGATCTGCTCACCATCCGTGGCGAGGTTTACTGCCAATGACGAGCAACCCCACATAGACAAGACAGAATGGAGGGAGCAGGCGATGAGCACCGCAGGACTGTCCAGGGCGCGGCTCGCGCGCATGCACGAGGTCATGGCCGGCTATGTCGATCGCGGTGAAGTGCCTGGCCTCGTCACGCTGGTCAGCCGGCGGGGCGGGGTGCATGTTGATGTGATCGGGGCGCAGGCGTTCGCAGGCTCCACCCCGATGCGGCGCGATACCATTTTCCGCATCTCCTCGATGACCAAGCCGATCATCGCTGTTGCGACGATGATCCCGGTAGAGGAATGTAAGGTGCGGCTGGACGAGCCGGTGGACGCCCTGCTTCCCGAACTGGCGGAGCGCCAGGTGTTGAAGCGGCTCGACGGGCCGGTGGACGACACGGTGCCCGCGAAGCGGCCGATCACGGTGCGAGACCTGCTCACCTTCCGTATGGGCTTCGGGCAGATGATGGCCCCGCCGGATGCGTATCCGATCCTCTCGGCCGCGAACGAGCTGCAGATTGGCATGGGGCCGCCGAACCCATCGACGATGCCTGCGCCCGATGAATGGATGCGGCGACTGGGGAGCCTTGCGCTCATGCACCAGCCGGGGGAGCAGTGGATGTACAACACGGGGTCCGACGTGCTGGGCGTGCTGGTTTCAGCGTTCCCCCGGCCTCGCTCGACCGGCTGGCGACCAGCTACTGGACCGATCCCACGAGCGGGAAGTTTAGCGTCTATGACGAGGCCATGGGCGATCAATGGAGCCGTCCGCCGGCTTTCCCGTCGGGGGCAGGGGGACTGGTCTCGACCATCGACGACTACCTGGCCTTTGGTCAGATGATGCTCTCTCTGGGCAAACATGGCAATGGGTGCCTTCTGTCGAGGCTGTCGGTTGAGCTCATGACGACCGACCAGCTGACGCCTGAGCAGAAAGCGGTGTCTGGCCTGTTCCCCGGCTTCTTTGACAGCCAGGGTTGGGGATTCTGCGTCTCCGTGATCACCAGGCGCGACGACATTGCGACGGTACCCGGTCGGTACGGCTGGGACAGCGGCCTGGGCACCTCCTGGTATTCCGACCCCAGGGAGGACATGGTTATCATCCTGATGACCCAGAGCGCCTGGGCATCCCCCAGCCCACCGAACGTCTATTTCTGGACCCTGGCCTACCAGGCCATCGACGACTGAGTCGCCTCCGTCGTCTACTCTGAGCAAAGATGTTCTTTCAAGAGGGAGAGTCACTGTGGCTCTCTCTACAATTTTATTCGGTTTTCACTACGCTGAAGAGGAGATTTGATTGATGACTACCTGGAATGAACGAAACAAAGCGGTTATCGAGGAATTCCGCGCCCATGGAGGCAAGGTGAAAGGGTGGGCGCCGTTAATGCTGCTGACAACAACAGGAGCCAAAACAGGTCGACCTCGCATAGCTCCCTTGATGCTTGTGACTGACGGTGATCGCCTACTTGCAGTCGCGTCCAAAGGAGGCCATCCGAAACATCCTGAGTGGTATTTCAACCTGCAGGCTCATCCGGAAGTTACGGTTGAGGTTGGCAGTGAGAAATTTAATACCACCGCCCGGATTCTCACCGGCGATGAGCGAGAACAGGCGTTTAAGAGAGCAGTAGAAGTATTTCCTCCCTATGCCGGATATCAAAAGAAGACGACCCGCGAAATTCCTGTCATTGCACTCGAACGGCCAGCCAAATAACTCACCCGATGTACTGTGCAGTTGAATGATCGTTTTTTGAGTGCGTTGGAGACAAACCTTTTCGCGTAGAGTAGAAGAGGAGCTTAAGATGTCGAATTCCATGATCCCTACCCGCGTGCTTGGCCGGCAGTGGGCGGGCGCTACGCAGCGTTCTGCTCGTGGGTAGCTCTCTCCCCGAGGTTGTGCCGCAAAAATTGTAAACGTCAAGATGGGGACAGACCAATGCCGTGCTCACCACAGGCGGTCCCTTCCCATGTGTTGAATGACAATTAGAATTATCTGATGATGCGGATTGGGCATTCGGTCTTGACGAAGATGGATTACAACGAGCGTATGCTCCGCTACGAGAGAGCGTCCAGGTCATCAGACAAAAACACGACCTCGATGCTGACTGGTTGAACTATCTTGCTCAGATGCTTCTGTTCGATGAAGTGATTGTGCCTGATGGCAAGCTGTGGAAACGGTTTGGGCCACTCCATGTCTATGCCCCCGCCAATGAGTATATCCTTGCACTCAAAATCACCGGGGGACGCCAAAAAGACCTTGATGATTGTGCTATACTACTTC
>WNGD01004718.1_pt1 | contig 14270 bp, 14 predicted proteins | sample 5400671 | NCBI WGS metagenome assembly WNGD01 (sample SAMN13153369, study PRJNA577476) | soil metagenome | isolation source: 40 cm soil or saprolite under grassland replicate 2 | place: USA:California | collected 2016-06-15
TGGCCCTCAGCCTCGCCTTGATCGGAACGACGGGATGCAGCAAGAGTCGCAGTCACGACCAAGATGATGATGATGATGACGACCCGGCTCCCGCGGTGAATCCCTCGCCTGCTGCCGCGCAAGCCGCCACCATGTGGACATTCGACAGCTCGAGCATCGGGCAGGCTCCCGCCGGCTTCTCGTTCGGCCGGACGGGGTCAGGTCGCCCCGGCCGCTGGGTCGTTCGCGCCTCGGCCGACGCCCCCAGCGGACCCAACGTGCTGGCGCAGGAGGACAGCGATCGGACAGACTATCGCTTCCCGCTCGCCCTGGCTGATGGGCCCATGTTTGGGGACGTCAGCGTGGCGGTCCGGTGCAAGCCGGTGAGCGGTCGCGTGGATCGCGCGTGCGGCATCGTGTGGCGCTACCAGGACGAAAACAACTACTACCTCACGCGGGCGAACGCCCTGGAGGACAACGTCTGCTGGTACTACGTGCAGAATGGCCGGCGCGTCGAAGTGAAGCGCGTGCGGGTGCCCGTCGCATCGGGGGTCTGGCATTCGTTGCGCGCGGACATGCGCGGCGATCATGTCGAGGTCTACTTCAACGGCACGAAGCTGATCGACGTCCACGACTCACGGTTCACGGCGCCGGGCAAGGTTGGCGTGTGGACGAAAGCCGATTCGCACACCTTGTTCGACGATCTCACCGCGACCGCGCTCGCGCCCTGATGCGGGCCTGTCTCGCGCTGGCATTGCTGCTGCCCGTCCGAATGGCGGCGCAGCAGGGTGCCGACGCTCGCACGGCGCCCCTGCGCGTCGTCACAGCGACCGTCCCGATCTCTCTGGACGGTCGCCTGGACGGCCCAGCCTGGGCCAGCGCGGACTCGATCACCGATTTCCGGCAGCGCGAGCCTTCGTCAGGCACTCCCGCGAGCGAGCGTACCGTGGTCAAGGTGTTGCGGGATGCTGAGGCCCTCTACATCGCCGTGCGCTGCTACGACTCCGACGCGCGCGGTGTGCGGGCGAGCCAGCTCCGTCGCGACGCGGACCTCTCGAGCGACGACCCTTGATCGACAGCTTCGACGACCGGCGTAGCGCGTTCCTTTTCGGGACGAATCCGAACGGCGCCATGTGGGATGCACAGTTCTCGGGGGTCGACGATCTGAACGAGAGCTGGAACGGCGTCTGGGAAGTCGCCGTGTCGCGCGATGCGGCCGGGTGGACGGCCGAGTTCCGCATCCCGGTACTGGCACTGCGGTTTCATACTGGGACCAACACCGAATTTGGGTTCAACGTCCGGCGCTTCATCCGGCGCAAGAACGAGGAGGACCTGTGGCGGTCGTACGGCCGGGCGCAAGGGCTCTACCGCCTTAACAATGAAGGAAGGATCACCGATCTCGGTGATCTGCGCCGCCCGCACGATGTCGAGCTGTACCCGTATGCGCTCGGTCGCGCCGTCGAAGCTGAGCACGACAGCGTCGGCGGGGAAACGGCCGGAGGTTACCTCGGCGGCAAGGGCGGCGTCGACGCCAAGGTCGGCCTCACGCCGACGTTGACCGCCGACGTGACCGTGAACACGGACTTCGCCCAGGTGGAAGCCGACCAGCAGGTCATCAACCTCACCCGGTTCCCTTTTTTCTTTCCTGAGAAGCGCCAGTTCTTTCTCGAATCGAGCGGGCTGCTCGCCTACGGCACGCCGGGCATGGTGCAGCTGTTCTACTCGCGCCGCCTCGGCCTGGATATGAGCGGCGCACCGGTGCCGATCATCGCCGGTGGCCGAGTCTATGGACGGCTCGGGCCCTGGCAGCTGGGGGTCCTCGATGCGCAGACCGGTGGGAGCGACCGCGCCAACGACGCCGTCCTGCGCGTCACGCACGACCTGTTCGACCGGTCATACGTCGGCGCGATCGGCACGCTGCACGCGGGCCCCGGCGGCCAGGGCGTCGCGCGAGCGGGCGGCGTAGACGTCGATCTGCCGCTCGTCATCGATGGGATGAACCTCGAGCCGAAAGTGTATGTGGCGGCGAGCCAGACGCCGGGCGTTGCCGGCACGCCGATCGCCTGGCGGATCTCGACCGACAATCCGAACGATCTGTTCGACAATTTCGTCTCGCTCTATCATATCGACGGCGCCTTCGCACCACCGCTCGGCTTCGTGCGGCGGACCGGCATCTGGGAGACCAAGGGCCACACGGACTTCATGCCCCGACCCCACGCGCTCGGCATCCGGCAGCTCGATTTCAAGTTGATCCCCGAATGGGACATCATCGCCAACGAGTCGGGATCGCTCGGCCGCGCGGGGGACTGGCAGACCGCATGGTTCGAGTGGCGCTTCCTCGGCGGCGACCGGGAGAACGGAGACCGCTTCGAGGTGAACGTGCAGCGCTTCCTGGACGCGCCCATCGACACGTTCGACATCTTTCAGGCGGTGAAGATCCCACCCGGCCGTTACTGGTGGTCCCGCTACGAGCTGCAGTACTTCATGTCACCGGGTCGGCCCCTCGCGTTCGGCGCGTTCGTGAACTGGGGCTCGTTCTACGGCGGCCGCAGTGCGGACGTGGAACTGCAGGGCACGTGGCGCGGAGGCGGACACGTCATTGTGAGGGCCGACCTGTCCCGCACCGCCGCGCGGTTGCCCGGCGGCGGCTTCACCGCCCTGCTCGCCGCTGGCCGCATCGAATACGACTTCAACACGCGGACCAGCTTTCTGGGCTTCGTGCAATACAACAACGACGCGCAGCGGGCGGACTTCAACCTGCGATTCCATTGGATTCCCCAGATCGGTGACGACGTTTTCCTGGTCTGGAACTCAGGGTACACCACCAACCGCGCAGCGACGTACCGCTTCCCCGCGGCACAGTCGCTCACTCGGCCGTTGAATGGCGCATTCGTGGTGAAGATTGTCCACCGCATTGCGCCATGAGAAAGGCATTCTGATGGTTGCCTACTCGCTCACCGCGTTCATTCTGTTCGCCGCTCGGCAGGCGCCGCCAGCTCCGTGCACGCTCGCCGGTCCATCGGTCGAGGCTCGTTGGTCGGGCGCTATTCCGCCGGCGTCGACGGCCGAGGCGCCCCTGCGCGTGATCACCGATGTGCCATTGCCAGGGAGCGCGTCTCGCTTCGACTACCAGAGCCTGGAGCCGACTTCCGGTCGACTGTTTATCTCACATATGGGCGCCGGGCAGCTCGTGGTCTTCGATGTACACGCCGGTAAAGTCATCGGCAATCTGGACGGATTTCCTACGGTGACGGGCGTCCTCGCCGTGCCGGCCGAGCATCGGGCGTATGCTTCGGCGGCGGGCGACCACGCGGTCGTGGTCGTACAAGATTCGACGCTGCAGCTCGTCGCGCGGGTGCAGGAACCGCGGTTCCCAGATGGGATCGCGTATACGCCAGCCGAGCGGCGAGTCTTTGTCTCCGACGAATCGGGTCGGCGCGATTTTGTGATCGATGCGACGACCAACACGGTCGTCGGGCAGATCGAGCTCGGTGGCGAGGCGGGAAACACGCAGTACGACGCGGGCTCGCACTGCGTGATCGTCGCAGTGCAGACCGCGAACCAATTGGCGATCATCGATCCGGCGACCTCTACCATCGTTCGTCGGATCATACTCGACAAAGCGGTTCGCCATCCACACGGGGTGTACATCGACGCACCGAACCGTCTGGCCTTCATCGCGGGTGAGGAGAGCGGGACGCTGGGCGTGCTGGATCTCCGGACCCTGCAGCTCCGTCAGGTGCTGCCAGTCGGGAGCGATCCTGACGTCCTGGCGTTGGATCTCGCGCTTGGCAGGTTGTACGTGGCCGCCGAGTCCGGGGTCGTGGCGGTATTCGCCGAGCGGGACGACTCCCTCGTGCAGCTTGGTTGGTACCGGGCGCCGAAGGCGCACTCGGTCGCGGTCGATCCTGCGACGCACCGCGTCTACCTGCCGCTCGCGAGCGTGAACGGTCATCCGGTCCTCCGGGTAATGGTGCCGAGTGATTCCCACTGAGCGTCGGATGTTGGTTCTCGTCACCGCGGTGGTGATTATCCTCGGCTCGGCGGTGTTGTGGGACGCCTTCGTGCGGCCGGCCCCATGGTCCCCGCCCAGCGCCAGGTCCGGCGCACCGACCAACCCGCCCCTCGAGTCAACGCGTGACAACACACTCGGTACCGCCCGTGGAGCGAACGCTTCGCCGGCCGCCCAGCCGCCACCGAGCGGCGCGAGCGAGCCGAGCTATCTCGACCTCCTTGCGCGCGCCGAGGTTCGCCGTCGGATCCGCGCCAGCGCCGGCCTCACCTATTTGAACGAAATCGTCGCCGCGACCTCGGACTCGGTGCTGCACCGTTGGGACGAGCGTGTCACAACACCGGTGCGGGTGTTCCTCCCACCCGGGGTGGTCGCGAACTTTCAACCGGCCTTCCTCGACGCGGTGCGGAACGCCTTCGGCCGCTGGGAAGAGGCCGGCGTGCCTGTGCGCTTCGACTTGGACGCCGACTCGGCTTCCGCCGAGGTGCGGTTCCAATGGCGCACGCAGTTCGAAGGAGAGCGCACCGGGCAGACCGATCTGATGTGGGACCGAGACGGGCACCTGCTCAGCGGGGTCGTCACCCTCGCGACGTTCGAGCCCAGCGGGCAACCGCTCGTGCTCGAGGACATGCACGTGCTGGCGCTACATGAAATCGGGCACGTGATCGGGCTCGACCATTGCCCGGACTCGAGCGACCTCATGTTCCCGCAGATGAGGGTGCGCGACCTGTCCCCGCGCGACATCGCGACGGCCCTGCTCCTCTACCAACTGCCGCCGGGCCCGGTGCGAGCGGGCCACTGAGCCTCAGCGGTACCGGCAGTACTAATGAAGGGACCACGCTCGCCTTCGCTAGTCGTGCGCGTGCCGGTGGTGAATGTCAGGGTAGTGAACATGAGTGTGGGTGAGCGGCTCATGGCGGTGCAGATGTGAGTGCGGCTCTCCAGGCGGGTCCTCGGCAGTGTGCGCGTGTTGATGATGTTCGTCATGCACGTGCATGTGTTCATGCTCCATCGGCTTGTGCGTATGTTCGTGCTCGTGCCGCTCGCTCATGTGGAGCCACACGCCTAGCGCCATGAGCGCAGCCGCTGCGACGAAGCGCGCCGACGGCTGCTCGCGGAACACCAGCAGCGACGCCGCAGCGCCCACGAACGGGGCCGAGGAGAAATAGGCGCCAGTGCGCGCGCTGCCCAGGGACCGCAGCGCGATCACGAAGAACACGAGGCTCACGCCGAAACTCAGGAAGCCGAGGACGAGGGCGCCGGCCAACAAGAGTGGCGCCGGCGCGCGGGCACCGAGCGCGATTGCGAGCCCCGTATTGACGCCGCCCGCAGCGAGCCCCTTGAGCATGGCGATCTGAACCGGATCGCGGCCTGAGACCTTCTGCGTGAAGTTGTTGTCCACTGCCCAACATAGTGTGGCGCCGGCGATGAGCAGCGGCCCAGCAAGGCCGCCCCACTCCACTCGCCCCTCCCAAGAAAGCAAAACGCCTCCAGCAACGATCGCGAGCATGCCGAGAGCGATGCGCCGATCGAAATTTTCGCGGAAGACGAACCAAGCGATCAACGCGGTGAAAACGCCTTCGAGGTTAAGAAGGAGTGAGGCGCTCGAGGCGGGAGTGCGGGCGAGGCCGGCCATGAGCAACACCGGGCCGAGCGCGCCGCCGAAGGTGATCGCGCCAGCCAGCCAGGGGAGGTCCTTGCCCGACAGTTGTGCTTCGCGATTGGAGCGGCCGCGGATCAGCCAGAGAATTCCGAGCCCCGTCCCCGACCCGAGGTACAACAGTCCCGCGAGAAGCTGTGGAGACGCATGCGCGAGTAGGAGCTTGGCGAGCGGCGCGCTCAGACCGAAGAGCGCTGCGGCTAGGAGCGCGAGGATCGGACCCCGGCCGGTGTCACGCATGATTAAGGACGGGTGACGGCGGACTCCAAGGCATCCGCTCCAGAGGCATACGGCGTGCAGGGATCAAACCGTTCCGGGGTCGCCCGATAGCGCATCGCGACGCCCCAAGCATGGTTACGCGTTGTCATTCTGCTGACTGCTGAGGCGGGCATCGGCTCGATCCATAGGAACAGAAGACGCAACGGTCACCAGGCTTCGGTCGAAGAATCGCTCGGCATGCCGAGCACTCGTAGAAATGCACGCAGGCGTTGGCCAGCGCTGGTGTGCGCTGGCCGTGCAGGATTACGAATCGAGAGCTCTACCACTGAGCTGCGGTGGCGGTCACCCAAACGTAGCGACGGAGGATTCAGCCCTTCCGGCGCGGCGCCTCCAGGCGCCGCGGGTGGTTGCCGATCACGTTGTCGGGCAAATATTGCGGAATGACCTTACTACCGTCGCGTCCGAAGTAGACCTCGTCACCACCCGCGCTGTCGATTGCAGTGGAGGGCGCAAACCCAAGTGCGATCCTGACTGGGTAACCACGCTCGCGCAACAGAGTATTCACCCGTTGATGGAGCCGCTCCCCGTAGAAGGAGTACGAGAGCCACGTTACATGGACTGTCGGCGTAACCACTGCCCACACGACCACGCGGTCCGGTTCGGTGGCAGGATCGCCGAACACGACGAAGCGATCGACCTCGCGTCGGTAGCTCAGCACGCCGACCTCCCCATTCACCTGAGCGAGCGTACTGTCGAGTACCGCGCGCCGCCGCTCGGGTGTCCGATCGAGCTTGGCGCGCGTGCGTGGTATTTCGGCTTCGGCCCGCGCTGCCTGCTCCACGGATTCCTGCGCCGAGGCCTCGATCTGGAGGTCTTGCATCTCTCCTGACGCTCGTGAAACGATCATCCCAACAAGGATCCAGACTCCGACGCCTACGGCAGTCGACTTTATCCGCTCAACGAACGATCCATTCATCCGGGCGAACGTGATCAGCAGCAGCCACCCCAGCACCGCCATGACGACGATCCACAGGATCAGCAGGCCTGCCAGATCGCTGCTCGGGCCCGCCCCGGCACCCCCCAGTCCCAACCCACCGAGCGCAAACACGACGAACAATGCTACGACGAGTGCACCCGTGAGCACCGACGGCCGATTCCGCCTCGCCAGCAAGCCGACGGGAATTGCCGAGAGTATCAGCGCGGTAACCCAGATCCAGACGACTTTCATAAGATCGTGTTGCGCCTTTGAAATGATGGTGCCGACCGTGGTCCCAAATTTCTCACCGATGACTGTCGTCGGCAATCGGCTCACCCCTCCACACAGCCCCACATCCCGATTATCCTTCCGTCTGGCGCGGCAACGCGCGCCCCAGGCTGGGAGCGGTCCGGCATTCCGCGGCGGACCCAAGGCGTTACCCAATCGGCCCCCCAGCCTCGGCACCATAACAATGGGAGTTGTGTCAGATGGGCGCCTCCACACCAACGCTGGTCACTCGGGATCTCATCGCCGAGATCGACGAGCTCCGCCGCGCACGCCGCGCCGCCATTCTCGCGCATAATTACCAACGTCCCGAGATCCAGGACCTGGCCGACGTCGTCGCCGATTCGCTCCAGATGGCGCGCCGCGCGACCGAGCTGGATGCCCCGATCCTCGTGATCTGTGGCGTGCATTTCATGGCCGAGACGGCCGCCATCGCGAATCCCGACAAACGGATCCTGATTCCCGACCCCACGGCGGGGTGCTCGCTCGCCGCGACGGTCCAGGCCGCCGACGTGCGCGCCTGGCGCGCCACGCACCCGGACGGCGTTGTCGTCGCCTACGTGAACACGGCTGCCGCCGTCAAAGCCGAAGCGGATTATTGCTGCACCTCGGGAAATGCCGTCGCCGTCATCAATGCACTGCCACCGAACGTCCCTGTGCTGTTCCTCCCCGACGTCTTCCTCGGCAACTACCTGCGCAAGGTCACCGGCCGCCAGCTCGACGTCTGGCTCGGCGAATGTCACGTGCACGCGGGGCTGACGCGTGAAACACTCGAAGCGCGCCGCGCCGAGTATCCCGACGCTGAATTCCTGGTGCACCCCGAGTGCGGCTGCGTGTCGAGCGCGATGTACTACGCCGAGACCGAGGGCGACGTCGCCGCGGGCCGCACGCACATCGTCTCGACCGAGCAGATGATGCGCCGCGCCCGCGTTTCACCGGCTCGGCGCTTCGTCGTGGCGACGGAGACCGGCGTGCTGCATCGCCTGCGGCGAGAGAACCCCGCCAAGGAGTTCGTGGCCGCGCGTGAATCCGCCGAATGCCGCTACATGAAGCAGATTACGCTGGAAAACCTGCGGGACGCGCTGCGCGACGTGAAATACGAGGTGACGGTCCCGCCCGCCGTGGCCGCACGCGCGCGCCGTGCGATCGACCGGATGCTCGCGATTGGCTGAGGCATTCTTCGGATTGCTCGAGGTGCAGCGTGCGCTCGCCGAGGATCGCGCGCGCGAGGACGTCACGACGCGCCTGCTGGGTCGCAGCGCGCATCACGCCGCTCAGGCGCGTTTCGAAGCCGAAGGCCGCTTCGTCGTCGCCGGCGTGCCAATCCTGACAACCGTTTTCCAGGAGCTGGACCGCGCGGCGGTTGTGGAACCCGAGATCGGGGAGGGTTCGTGGACCGAGGCGGGGACGACGCTGGCAACGGTCCTCGCGTCGGTGCAGGCGTTACTCGCCGGCGAACGTGTGGCGCTGAATTTCCTGCAGCGGCTGTCGGGCATCGCGACGCTGACGTGGCGTGCCGTGGATGCCGTCAAGGGCACTACCGCCAGGATCACACATACACGCAAGACGACGCCGGGCCTGCGTACGCTCGAGCTATACGCTGTCGGTGTTGGCGGCGCAGTGGAGAATCGCGCCTCGCTGGCCGACGCCGTGCTCTGGAAGGACAATCATTGGGCGCTGCTCAACGGACGCTCGCTGCGCGACGCCCTGGGCGCCGCCCCCCGCGATACTCCCGTCATGGTCGAAGTGGAATCCGACGAACAACTCGAGACGGCACTGTCCGCCGGCGTCACCCATCTCCTGGTGGACAACCAGTCCCCGGCGCGTGTAGCCGCCTGGGCCGCTCGCGCGGGAAAAGCCGTGACGATCCAGGCCTCCGGCGGCATCACGCCCGACACCGCGCGCGCCTACGCGGAGGCCGGTGCCTCGCTGATCGCCATCGGCGCCCTCACCCATTCCGCGCCCGCCGCGCCGATCCGCTGCGAGATCAGAAAATCGCTATCAGCTGAACCTCAAGCTCCGTGCCGGTAAACACGGCAGGCTCGGACTTGTAGATCCCATCGACCAGCAGGCGGATGCCCTCACCGCGCGACAGCACGTTGATGCCGGCGGTCGTGTACGTGAGGAAACTCTGGGATGTGATAACGCCAGTGGTGCGCCGGTCACGGAGGTGCTCCCACTTGAGCACTGGTTGAAGCCACGGCCGAATCCGGTACGCGGCGAGTGCGTAACCTCCGCTGGCATCGACTGTCGTCGTGCTGGTCAACGGTCCCCGGCGCGCCAGGAACTCGCCTTCGACCAGCGCGCCGTGATCAATCCAGCGTGCGTCAAAGCCCCACCGGTGATCGCGTCCTTGAGCCAAGTACTTCGTTGCCACGCCGAGACGAGGGAGGAGGAATAGCGTGACGCGTCCGATCGCCATTTCTCGCCCGTCTGGATTCGTCAGCTTGTTCGAGCCTTCGCCGTTGACCACCGCCCCGTTGATCGTCACCAAGTGACCGACCGCGAGCTGGCCCAAGAGCCCGATATCACGCCGCGTGGTGTGGCGATCGATCGGCTGGGAGCGATTGGCAGTCGCGAGCAGGGAAAACGGCGTGAGGAATTCGAGGGCGAACGGTGTGCGGAACTGGCCGACAATGAGCGCCGGGTGTAAGGCGTGCGCCCCGGCCGCCGTGAGCGTGGCCGGCGGAACCAGCTGGATGTAGGCATCGGTGAGAAGGATCGCGGGGACAGTGTCGGCCCGTGCGAGCCCCGTCGCGGCGAAATCGGCCTGGACTCGGAGCGCGGCGAACGGCGCGGGCAGGACCTGGGCTGTCAGGCGCGCGCGGTTGACGATGGACGTGAGGGTGTCGCGGCGCAGCGTCTCCCGGGCGCTCACATACCCGCTGAGCCGCAGTTCGCGCGTCAGGGTGTGCAAGTCGAGCACGGGCGAGGGGGCCAACGGGTACTGCGCGCCAACCGCCTGCACGACGACGAGGATGAGAGTGGGCGTCACCAGCGATCCGTCTTCCCGGCATCCGGTACGAAGAGGGCCTGGCCGAATCGTGTCCTGCCAAATTCCCCAATCAACCGCTGCGTGGCCGTGTCGACCATGAAATCAGCGAACGCCCGGCCGCCGGCAACGTTGATGCGGGGCGCGTTTCTCGGATTGGGCTCGAGCACGTGGTAGACGTTGTAGAGCTCGGGGTCACCCTGGACCAGCGGGACGAGCTCGACCTTGCTCTTCCACGCGAGGTAGGTGCCGATGTCCGTCAGCGTGTAAGCCCGCTTCTCGCTCGCCATCTGGAGTGTCGCACCCATTCCCTGGCCCGACTCGATGTACCAGGGTTCCCCGTGCGGCTGCGCTCGGCCGCCTTTTTGCCACAGCATCCGCTCGCGCATTTCCGTGCCGGAGTTATCGCCGCGCGACACAAACAAGGCGCCTCGCGCGGCGAGCCGCAGCAATGCGGCCGCGGCATCCTCCATGGCGCGCAGGCCCGCGGGATCCGATGCCGGGCCGACGATGAGGAACTCATTGTGCATTACGAGCAGCCGGCGCACGAAGTAGCCCGAGTCGACCAGCACGCGCTCCGCTTCCGGTGCGTGTACCAACACCACATCCGCATCACCGCGCCGTCCCATTGCCAGCGACTGCCCGGTTCCGACAGCGATCAGTTTGACGCGGTATCCGGTGCGCGCTTCGAAAATCGGCAGCAGAGAATCCAGTAGGCCTGTATCGCGAGTCGAAGTGGTGCTCGCCAAGACCACGTCGCGCGACTGCGGCGTGACGCGCAGGCCCGGCAGAAGGCACAAGAAGAGGAGCGCCTGCTTGGACGGAAGCATGGAGTGACGCGGAATGTAAGGCGAACGTCTCAGAACGTAATCTGGACGAGGGGCGTCAGCTCGCGCTGCATGTTCCGGATGCTGACCTGCGCGGCGAGCTTCTCCGCCACACCGAGGTATGCCTTGGCGAAGGGGGACGTCCGGTCGAGTACGATCGGCCGCCCGGCGTCGGAGCTGGTTCGAATCTCGGTGGCGAGCGGGATCTCGCCCAGGAACGGCACGCCCAGGCGCTCGGCGGCGCGGCGTGCGCCGCCTGACCCGAACACCTCATCGCGCGCCCCGCAGCTCGGGCAGACGTACGACGCCATGTTCTCGATGATGCCGAGCACGGGCGTGTTCAGCTGGTTGAACATCGCGATCGCTTTCTGCGCGACCTTGAGGGCTACGTCCTGCGGCGTCGATACGACCGCCGCACCGGTCAGCGGAATCGCCTGGCACAGCGTGAGCTGCACGTCCCCGGTCCCGGGTGGCAGGTCCACGATCAGGTAGTCCAGCTCGCCCCACAGCACGTTGCCGAGGAAATGTTGGATCGTCTTGTGCAGCATCGGCCCGCGCCAGATGATGGCGTCGTCCTCGCGCAGGAAAAACCCCATCGAAATGATCTTGACGCCGTACTGCTCGGCCGGGACCGTGCCCTCGACCCTCGGCTTGGGCAGCGTGTGCGCGTTCATCAGAGTGGGGATCGTCGGCCCGTACACGTCCGCATCCATGATTCCGACGCTCGCGCCGGTGCTGGCGAGCGCGAGGGCCAGATTGGCGGAGACGGTGGACTTTCCGACGCCACCTTTGCCGCTCGCGACCGGGATGACGTTCTTCACGGAGGGGATGAGCCGCTCCTTGATCGGACCGGGCGATCCTCGGACTCGCGCGGTCATCGTGACGTCCACGCCGCCAACTCCAGGGAGAGCCGCGACGGCCTCCCGTGCCTGCTGCCGCATGCGCTCGCGCACAGGGCAGGCAGGCGTCGTGAGCTCGATGGTGAACCCGACCGTGCTGTCCGAAACCCGGACGTCCTTCACGAACCCCAGCGACACGATGTCGCGGCCCAGATCGGGATCCGTGACGACCCGCAGGGCATCCAGGACCTGGCTTGCGGTTACGTGCGACGTGTCAACTTCCCGACTTCTTTGTCAGGTCTACGGGCGGGTTGTAAATGATCCGGTAGGGACTATCGTCGCCCCGCAAGACCTTCACCGCCTCGGAGGCGGCGAGCTGCTGCCATCCACCGGCCTGCGGCTTCGATCCGCCGCATCCCGCCGCGAGCACGAGCGCGGCAACCAACAGCATTCCCCGCATAGGCTCTCCCTTCAGGGGGTGAGGTCGCGACTCGCGTCATCCGACGGCGCGCCTTGGGCCAGCCAATCCCCAAACGACCCGGCGCTCAGCGCCAGGCGCCACTCCTCGAAAATCGACAGTGCCATCGCGCGCATGCCGCCCTCCGCCGGTCCCGCGGCCGCGCATTGCTCGAGCAGCCACGCCTCGAACTCATCCGGGTCTGGATCGGCAGCGACGGCGCGGTCGAGCAGATCGCGCTTGATGGCGAGCCCGATCGCATCGGGCGTCGTATCCCGCTTGCGACGCTTGCGCCGGCCTTCGGAGGCTTCGAGGGCAGCGAGCAGCTCGCGGCACACCTCGCCAGGTCGTGCAGGTGTCATACCTCCACAAGCCTCATTTCCAAGTCAAAGCCAGGTCGCTCGGGACGGTGGTAGCCTCGGTCGAGAGCCGCGACGTCCAGAGCGACGGTCGCCACGTCGTCCAACAGCACGCCCCACCAGGGCAGCTCGCTCACAGTAGGCTCGGCCTTCACATATCCCTTACACGTGTCGCACACCTCGACCTTGCGGGTGGTCTCCCCGTCCTCGGGGGCGAGGTATCCCAGATTCTCGTGATTCGTTTCCGCACAGAAGGGGCAGCGCAGCCACGGCACTTCCCAACCGATGCCGCAGCGCCCGCACCTGAGCCAGCGCTTCCGCTCGAGACCGCGGAACTCCGCGAGCGTGGGCCAGGCGCCGCACAGCGGGCAATAGCCTTCCCACCAGGCCGATGATACCTCGGTGCCGATCGTCCGGGCACATCCCCGGAGCAGCGGCACGGCGGCGACCTGCGCCACGACGCGCAGCAGAGACGGATCCCCGGTCGCGAGCGCATCGATGCGCGCGTCATCCTGACGGATCGCGGCCTCGAGCAGATCGACTGCGTCGAGGCGGTGAGCTGCGCCATCGAGACCGGCGAGGTGCGCGAGATGGCGGACGAAGCGACTCGCGGAGCGGCGGTGGACCCTTACCTCGGCGCCGTGCAGGAGCGGCGCGCGGGCGGGGCGGCCGTCCACCAGAGCCGGCACCACGGCCTCCCAGGTCGTGGCGTCCTGGCTTTCGGCCAGAGCCGCCTCGACCAACGCCAGCCACGTTTCGGATTCAGGATTTTTCTCCCGAACGTCCGCCAGCCGCCGCGCCTGGTCGGGGGGCGGGGCTAGGTGCCGGCGCCGGGCAAGGGGCCAGAGCATTTCACCTTTGGGGTCCGGCAGGGCGTCTTATAGTAGATCTTCGCGCCCGCATGGACCTGCACCACCGCGCCGTGATTGCCCGGATCGGCGCCGGGTCCGCCGCCGCGCGCCCGTGCCGCTTCGGGGCTCGTCGCGCAGGCCGCCAGGCCGGCGGCCAGAAGCGGGACCAACCAACGCGCCTTCACCGCGCTGATCCCGACGCCAGATGCTGGAACTCGATCGAGTTGGAGGCGAGGAGCACGACTACGCGCAGCAGGAACCCGCCGACAAGGACCATGACCGCCGGGTTACGCAGGGCGCCGGCACCCGCCGGCTTGAAGTGCAGTCGCAAGGGCCACAGGATCCCAGCGCCGACGACACCGACGACGAGCAGAAACCCCCAGATGCTCAACCATGCCCTGGCGACGGAACCCAGCGACACGAAGAACACGATCAAGAGCAGCAGCTCGACGACGAGCGCCTGGGTATCGAACGACGACAACCAACGCAGCGAGCTCTGCGCGGCGCCGCGCGCGGGGGCGAACAGCGCCAGCGCCGCCGCGCCCGTCGACGCGCCGGACGCGAGGAACAGCGCGCCGAGCCAGGGGCTGTCCGCCCAGATCGGCCGGTTCGTGACCGAGAGCAAGACACCCGTGTAGCCGGCGACGAAAAACCCGAGGAGGCCTCCAACGGCGGCCACCAGCCTGGCGAACACCGTGCTGCCCGTGTCGCGGTACCACGAGACGAACGCGCACGCGCCGAACAACAGAATCGCCCACGCTCCGAACGAAATCGGCGACCAGCTCTTGAACATCAGGCTCGGGAAGTGCTCCGA
>WNGD01009665.1_pt1 | contig 14262 bp, 13 predicted proteins | sample 5400671 | NCBI WGS metagenome assembly WNGD01 (sample SAMN13153369, study PRJNA577476) | soil metagenome | isolation source: 40 cm soil or saprolite under grassland replicate 2 | place: USA:California | collected 2016-06-15
CGCGAGCTTTCCCCCGAGCGTCCGATCGTCATCTTGTCCGGCAACGATATCGAGCACGCCCTGCTCGGCCTCGCCGCGAACTACGTCGGCATTCCGTACGCGCCGATCTCGCCGGCCTACTCGCTGATCTCCACCGACTTGGCGAAGCTGCGATACATATTCGATTTGATCACTCCCGGCTTGGTGTTTGCCGCCGATGGCGACACCTATGCGCGGGCCATCGAGGGCGTCGCCGCGCCGGACATCGAAATCGTGGTGACGCGTCATCCGATCCCGAGCCGCCGTGCGACGCAATTTTCGGACCTCGCCGCCCTTGCTGCCACGACGGCCGTCGATGTCGCGCACGCAAACGTCGGGCCCGACACGATCGCAAAGTTCCTGTTCACGTCCGGTTCGACGGGAATGCCCAAGGCGGTCGTCAACACGCAGCGCATGTGGTGCTCGAACCAGGAGATGATCCGCAGCGCACTCGCCTATTTCCAGGACGAGCCGCCCGTCGTCGTGGATTGGGCACCGTGGCACCACACCGCGGGCGGCAATCACAATTTCGGGATCGTGCTCTACAACGGCGGCACCTTTTTCATCGACGAGGGCAAACCGTTACCCGGCGCGATCGAGGCGACCGTGCGCAACCTGCGGGAAGTCGCGCCGAACTGGTATTTCAACGTGCCCAAGGGCTTCGAAGCGCTGTTGCCGTACCTGCGGACCGATGCCCAGCTGCGGCGGAACTTCTTCAGCCGCCTCAAGGTGCTTTGGTACGCCGGGGCCGGAATTGCTCAGAACGTTTTCGACGAAATGAAGGAGCTCGCCGCGAACACTTGCGGTGAAAGCATTCTGTTCCTGACCGGATTGGGCTCGACCGAAACCGCGCCCTATGCGTTCGGCCGCACCTGGGACACCGACAGGGCGAACAATATCGGTCTGCCGCCGCCCGGGGTGGAGGTCAAGCTGGTGCCGATGGACGGCAAGCTCGAAGCCCGGTTGCGCGGCCCCAGCATCACGCCCGGCTACTGGCGCAGCCCCATTCTCACCGGCAACGCGTTCGACGAAGAAGGCTTCTACCGGCTGGGCGATGCGTTCAGGTTCGATGATCCGGCTGACCCCTGCAGGGGCCTGCTGTACGAAGGACGGATTACGGACGAATTCAAGCTGTCGAGCGGCACGTGGGTCAATGTGGACCGGTTGCGTGTGAGATTCATCGAGGAATTCGCTCCGCTAGTGCGCGACATCGTGTTGACCGGGTCCGATCGCGATGAAATCGCGGCGCTCGTCTTTCCCGACCTCGATGCTTGCCGATGCCTCTTTCCGCAGCTCTCGATGAATGCTCCCGCGATCGACGTGCTCCATAACCAGCGGGTGAGACAGGAGTTTCAGCGCCTCCTGAACGCACATGTGAAAGACAGCACCGGCAGCTCCACCCGTGTCTGCCGGGTGATCCTGCTTGACGAGCCGGCCTCGCTCGACATCGGCGAGATCACCGATAAAGGCTCGATCAATCAGCGCGCCGTGTTGCAGCATCGCGCCGCGCTGGTGAACGACCTCTACACGATCCCATCGCCGCCGCACGTCATTGCGGCGGAGGAGCCGTGCTGAGCGGCACGGGCGGACGCATTCGAGGAGCCATGCTCCGTGGACGGCCTCAAGGCCTCGCTCAGGACATTGTTTTGCGGGTCGATAAACCCGACAGCGGCGTCGGTCGTTTGGATTTCAGCGTTTGCCGCTCCTTACGCATCGCGACGGTGTTCGATTCACGCCGGCTGCTTCAACGCGGCGGTGTCGATCGGCAGCTTTCGCAGGCGCTTGCCGGTGGCCGCAAAGATCGCGTTGGTGACTGCAGGGACGATGGCCGAAGTCCCGGCCTCGCCCATTCCGCCCGGCGGCTCGGTATTTTGGACGATGTGGACCTCGACGGCCGGCGCCTCGTTCATGCGCAGGATTTGGTAGGTATCGAAGTTGGTTTGCTCGACGCGGCCGTCTTTGAGCGTGATCTCGCCATAGAGCGCCGCCGTGGCGCCGAACATGATCGCGCTCTGGATCTGCGCCCGGACGGTGTCGGGATTGACGACGGTGCCGCAATCGACCGCGCAGACGACGCGCCGGACACGAACCGTGCCGTCCTTCGCCACTTCGACTTCGGCGACCTGCGCCATATAGGTCGCAAAGACGAACTGGAGCGAGACGCCACGGCCGACCCTATCAGGCAACGGCTGTCCCCAGCCGGCCTTTTGCGCGGCAAGCTCGAGCACCGCCTTGGCGCGGGGCGCCTTGTCGAGCAGGGCCAGCCGATAGGCGAGCGGATCCTGCTTCGCCGCCGCCGCCAGTTCGTCCACGAAGCTTTCGGTCACGAACACGTTGTGCGACGGCCCGACGCTGCGCCAGAAGGCGGTGGGAATGCCCGGAGGTTCCACCCGCGAATACTCGACGTGCAGGTTCGGAAGGGCATACGCCAGATCGATCGCGCCCTCGGTGGTGTCGGGGTCGAGACCCTTGTTGAACCCCGGAGGGAGCCACCTCGCCATGATCGAGGAGCCCGCGAAACGATGGTTCCAGGCGACCGGCTTTCCTTTCTCATCGAGACCGGCAGACATCCGGTCGAAGAAATAGGGCCGGTACATGTCGTGCTGGATATCTTCCTCGCGGGTCCATACGACCTTGACGGGACCCTCGACGTGCTTGGCGATCTCGACGGCCCGGATGACCCCGTCGATTTCAAGCCGCCGGCCAAAGCCGCCGCCGATCAGATGATTGTGGACCACGACCTTGTCCAACGGCAGGCCGGCGGTCTTCGCCGCCGCCGCCTGGGCTCGCCCGAGGACCTGGTTGCCGACCCAGACTTCGCAGCCGTCCTTGCGGACATGAACCGTGCAGTTCATCGGCTCCATTGTCGCGTGCGCGAGGAACGGAACCTGGTAGATCGCCTCGATCTTGATGACGGCGCTCGCCATGGCCGCGTCGACATTACCGATATTCTGCGCAACCGCCCCGGACTTGAGCGTCGTATGATCTGACGCACGCCGTTGACGGCCTTGGCCGCCGCATCATCCACGCTCCTCAGGCGACCGCCGAAGACCGGCGATTGCGCAAGGGTCGCGATCTTCACGCCCGGCGGCCGAACGTCGATGCCGTAGACGGCTGTTCCGTTGACCTTCGCCGGCGTGTCGAGACGCTTGGCCGGGGTGCCGATGAGCTTGAAATCCTCCGGCCGCTTGAGGGTGCCGATGAGCTTGAAATCCTCCGGCCGCTTGAGCGCCACGCTTTCGGGCACAGGCATGCGGGCGGCATCGGTGGCAAGCTCGCCATATTTGGCGCGTCTGCCCGTCGGCGGGTGAAGCACTTCACCGCTTTGCGCGCGGCAGGATGCCGGATCGACGTTCCAGCGCTTTGCCGCCGCCGACACCAGCATGGTTCTCGCGGTCGCACCGGCTTGGCGCAGCGGCTGCCACGCCGCGCGTATCGCGTTCGAGTTGCCGGTTGCCTGCACCCCGGCCAGCAAGGGGTTGCCGTAGAGCTTTTCGTTGGGCGGAGCATGGTCCAGCCGCACCTGCGACAGGTCGACCTCCAGCTCTTCGGCGATCAGCATCGGGATGGAGGTATAGGTGCCCTGGCCCATCTCGACATAGGGCATGGTTAGGACAATCTGCCCATCGCCGCCGATGCGGATGAAGGCGTTGGGCGCGAAGCCATCGGCGCCGGCCGCTTTGCCAACACCGTTTGCGAACGGCAGGCTCAGGCTCAGCACCAGGCCTCCGCCCGCGGCCGCTCCGGCCTGCAGGAACTTGCGCCGGGAGAGACCGTTCGCTGGTGGCGATCGGCCCGAGCCCGCGGCCGTCGAAGTGAGGGGATCGAGGATCATGGTCAGCCTCCCTGTCGGCTCGATTGCGCGGCCTGCTTGATCGCTTCGCGAATGCGGACATAGGTCCCACAGCGGCAGATGTTGCCGGACATCGCGTCGTCGATATCGCCATCGCTCGGGTGCGGATTGCTCGCCAGCAGCGCCGAGGCCGACATGATCTGCCCCGACTGGCAATACCCGCATTGAACGACCTCCCGGTCGAGCCAGGCTTTCTGGATCTTGGCGCCGGCCGCCGTGGCGCCGATCGCCTCGATCGTCGTGATCTCGGAGCTGCCGATGCTGTCGATAGCGGTGATACAGGAACGGGTGGCGACGCCGTTCACATGCACGGTGCAAGCGCCGCAGAGCGCGGCGCCGCAGCCGAATTTCGTGCCGGTCATGCCGAGCACGTCGCGCAACACCCACAGGAGAGGGGTGTCACCGTCAACATCGACCGTCCGATCGACGCCGTTGACCTTGATCGTGGTGGCCATGGCTGCCTCCAGGTTGTTCGAATGCGATTTTATGCTCGACGCGTCGGAACGGCACTCCCTTCCGCGCTCGTCGCCTCGGCCGGCGTCCATTCGGTGCCCCAGCCGCGGCCGGGACGATACATCTCGTCGCTCGTGTGCTGCGTGAACTCCACGGCAAGGCGGTCGCTGCGCAGCCCCAGCGTCTCGACACAGGCGTCGATCAGCGCCTGGGCCAGTTCGGCCCGTTGTTCGGGCGGGCGGCCACGCCGGATGTCGCATGAGAGCAGGGCTGCGGGTTCGGGCTCGCCGGCACTGCAGGACCACACGCCGCCTTCGCTCAACTCGCGAAACGCAACGGTCACGAGGTCGGGCGTTATCTGCATGATGCGCGCGTATGTCTCGCCCAGATGTCGGGCCAGATCGCGCTTCACGTCGACGGGATAATGGTTCGGAACGTCGAGCTGAAGGTAAGGCATCGTCCGATCTTCCTCAGCACGGAAGTCACGGCCCCTTGACATTGTTTGCCAGCTCCGACGGCAGGCCGGGCGCGCCGCAGACAGGGTAATGCGTTTACACGGCTGGAATAATCGGCAATGAATTCCCATCACTCATGAAGGAATTTCCCGTATGGCCGGTTCGCCGTCCGAGATGGCCATTTTCCAGCGCGTGGTGGAGCGCGGCAGCTTTGCGGGGGCAGCCGAGGACGTAAGCCTGTCGCCATCGGCCGTGGCAAAGCTCATCACGCGATTGGAGCAGCGCCTCGGCGTGCGGCTCATCAATCGGACCACGCGGCGGCTGGCACTGACCGCCGAGGGAGAGATCTATCTCGATCGCGTGCGCGAGATACTCGGGGCCATCGAGGCGGCCGAGTCCGAGATCGCGTCCGCGCGTGCGTCGCCGCGCGGACACTTGCGCGTGCACACGTTTCCGGTCATTGCGGCCCATCAGCTTGCGCCGGCATTGGCGGACTTCCTCGTGCGCTATCCTCACATAACGTTCGACTTCATGGTGACCAATCGTAGCGTCGATCTCGTCGGCGAAAACGTCGACGTCTCGCTGCGCATGGGGCCGCTCGAGGACTCCGGGCTGGTCTCACGCAAGATCGTGGATCTCTGCCGTATCGTTTGTGCAAGTCCAGGTTACCTTGCCCGCCATGGGCGGCCGGCCGAACCTGCCGATCTCGTTCGGCACGCATGCCTGACCTTGAGCCGAAATCCCGGCTCGGCGAGCTGGCCGTTTCGAATCGATGGCAAGCTGACCCGGATCGATGTCAAAGGTCCGGTCAGCGCCGATAGCGCGGATATGTTGCTGCAATTGGCAATCGGAGGAGCCGGCATCCTGCGACTGAGCGCAGGCTCCCAAGGTGAGGGTCTTCATCGATTTTCTGATCGAGCGCCTCGGCTCCGCACCGTGGCGAACGGGCGTCAGACGCGGCGCGTAGATGGGTGAGCGCGGCGAAGTCAATCGCCGATGCCCTCAGGGATTGGGCGGCCGATTTTTCCGCCACTCGAGGAATTGCCGAAACAATGACTCGCGTTCGTCGGGGCTCAGGCCGCCACGCCGTGGCTTGTGTTGGGTTGGCGGCTTGACCGCAGCGTGGGTGTGCCATGCCGGGGAACCGTGCCGCTTATGGGAACGGGCATCCGCGGCCGGCGCGGCAACTCGCCGGTGAACTCGCTCGGATACTCGGGGAGACGGGGATCCTCGAGCCGGGCCCTGCGCAGCGGCTTCGAAGACGTAACCCAGGATCAATTGGTCCAGCGTCGGCGAGGACCTGTCGATGAAGGCCGGCCAAGCCTTGCGGTTCTTCAGTTCCAGGCTGACGAGCCGATCGCCGATGCTTTGCCCGCGCGCCACGGCAACCCCTCGCTCGCTGAAAATGGTGACCTTGACGACATGATCACGACTGCCACCGGCGATCAGGTTCGCGGCCGGGTCGAGGGTGACGATCAGCTTCGTCGGAACGCCGGCCTCGGCCAGACGATACGCCATCGATACGGCTGCATCGGCCCCCGACGAGTGCCCGATGATGATGATCGGGTCTTCCCAGCCCTCCCGGTAGTTTCTGACGGCTTGTTCCGCCAGCAACGGCCATTCAAACTGATTATGCACACTAGCATGGATGCCCTGAATGCGGACATTCGCGGCAAGGTCGTAGATCCCCGACGAGAACACGTTCATGAAGCTGCGCAACACGTAGACGTGTGCGTGCGCTGTCGCCTGGGGCCTCGGCGCCTGAGCGGATACCGGGTTCGGGCCGAGAATCGACCAGACCACGCAAACAGCGGCTGCCAGGGCCGCAAGCCGCCGCAAGCCGATCATCAACTGCTTCCCAATGAAGATCATCTTGAACGCGTACAGCATTGCATGGAGATTGGCATCCGGAAATTGCCACCCGCCTCGGCTTGCTCTTCCATGCTCGGCCCCGACATGCGACGAAAATCGATGGGAGAGGCCGCTTACGGATTTCGGCCGGGACCCGGATTTCTCGACCAAGGAGCGTTGGAAAAAAATCAACCGAACGCAGAATGGCGCTTAAAATCGCTTTCCGATGTCGCACGGACGGATGCGATAACCCCCATCATCGCATAGGGCCCGGCCTGGCCACGTTTGGCGCGCAATTCGCATTGCATAGGCCTGCGGGTCCTCCGGTATGGCCGTCGCGACCGGAGGGCCGAGCCGCTGGGTCTTGTGGCGAGATTGCGCCATTGCGGCGGAACCGGTCATGGTGAGCAGCAGCGTCAACAAAGCGATCGTGGACTTATGCATTGCGTCTCGACCTCGGAGCTTTGGTAGCATCAGGAGCCCGCTTCGAGAACCGCGACGAACTCCCGCCGCCTCATCCGATCGCCTCGTCGGCGCGGCCAAGTGCCCCACTCGCCGCCCGTCCCGCACATGGGCATGTCGCGGTTCACATAGTGTGTTTCCATTCCGCATCAAGGACGCGTGGGGGCGCAACGCCGCAAGCCGCCGGAACCCGGTCATCGGTTGCCCCGCGATAAAGCTCGTCCTGAACGTACGGCAGTGTGCGCGGGTCGGCATCCGGAAATCGATGCGCCTGGCTCACCGCACATTCGTGATAGGATCAACCCGGGAAACATCGTCTAAACGCGCCGATCGGCCGGGCCGGCCAGCGACGCGAGGTGTCGCCGATGCAAGTTGAATCCTTGACATTCAAGAGCATCCGGGCGCGGCCGGTCGTGCTTAAGCTCAAACGGCCGGTCGTTGCACGCATCGCCACGATAAAACAGTGGCCGCTCGTTCTCATCGACCTCCAGACCGAGGAAGGCATCGTCGGCCGCAGCTACCTGGAACCCTATGTCGTCAAAGCCATGCGCTACCTGATCCCGGCCCTGCATGATCTCGGTGACATGCTCGAGGGTCGCCGGATCGCGCCTTTCGAATTGTACGATGCGGCGCGGAAATCCCTGCACTTCGTCGGCTATGAGGGCCTGTCCCTGATTGCCGCCTCCGGCCTGGACATGGCGGCGTGGGACGCGCTTGCCAAAGCGGCGGGCGCGCCGCTGTGCGTGCTGTTGGGAGGCTCGGTCGGCCCGGTGAAATCCTACAACAGCAACGGACTGTGGCTCAGGCCACCGGAGGCGGTGGCAGCCGAGGCGATCGAGCTGCGCGATGAGGGCGGCTTCACGGGCCTCAAGCTGCGGCTCGGCCGCGAACGCGTCCGTGATGATCTGGCGACGATTGCCGCCGTCAGGAATGCGGTCGGCGACGACATGCATCTGATGGTCGACTTCAACCAGGGTCTCGATCTCGCCGAAGCACTGCAGCGCTGCCACGGGATCGACGATCTGGGCCTGGCCTGGATCGAGGAGCCGATCGTCTACGACAATTTGGACGGTCTCGCGCAGCTTGCCGCCGAGCTGAAGACCCCGATCCAGATCGGCGAGAATTTCTATGGCCCGCGCGAGCTTCACAAGGCGCTGCAGAAGAGGGCGTGCGATCTGGTCATGCCGGACTTCATGCGCATCGGCGGCGTCACGGGCTGGGTCAGGGCGGCGGCCATCGCCGGAGCGGCGGGCGTGCCGGTGTCGACGCATCTCTATCCGGAGGTCGCCGCACATGTGATGCGGGTGACGGAGACCGCGCATTGGCTTGAGTGGCAGGACTGGGCCGATCCCATTTTGCGCAAGCCCTACGACATCAAGGACGGCCTGCTGCACATTCCCGACGTTCCCGGGGTCGGCCTGGAGTGGGATGAAGACGCGGTCGCCGCCAACCAGGCCCAGCTCTAGTCGCGTCGGGGCAGCCGTTTGATCCGGGATGACAGCTGTTGCACCACTGAGACATTGCGCGACACCCCTTCGAATTCCGCTGGCGATGGCTAAGCGGAAATGTCCCGGACAGCGCCGGAGGACCGGGTTTGACCCGAAGTCGACCTTCGTGGCGTCACATTGCGAGGTCTGCATAACGCCTTCATTCGCCCCGCTTCCGATCGGGGTTGCGTTACCCGCTCGTTCGCAAGCATAACCCACTCTCTCCTGATGATGAATCTATCATCACCGATGTGAAGCGCGGTAGGCGAGAGCGTTTAGGAAAAAACCAGCCAAAATAATTCCGAAGATTGCTTCCGCTGCAATCAGGAATCTCGCTTCCATGCTCACTGGAACAATGTCGCCGAGACCCAATGTCGTAATTACCACTGCGCTGACATAGATCATACGCCACGTGTGACCGCTTACCGCCGAGGAGTCGCCCTTGATTCCTTGGAGGTAGCGATTGAACTGCATCTCTTCCTGCGAAATAAGTGCCAAAGCGGGAGCCGACCGTTCGTGCGCGTATTCTTGTTCAGCGAACACGAGTTTGAAAAGCTCCGCGTTGCTCTCTCTGAATGGCGAGGCGTACCCAGAGAAATCGACATCCGGAAAGCGGTAAGTAAGGAGCTTGTTCTGCCCCAAAAGAACGGCGCTAGTGGGACGCTCCGGAACTGTGATCACAGCGGACCAGCCTACTTGACTCGCTCCACTCAACACACCAACACCATTGGCACTAAAACGAATCCTAAACGAAACTTCACTCCCGTCGTTCGACTTGACTTCGTCAACGCGAAGTGAGCGGAGATCAAGTTTCCAATTCCCGATCAGGAATTCTCGATCGGCGTTGGCACCGAGCGAACGCTGAAGTGCGCCCTCCAAGCTTGATGCGAGTTGGACTGCGTCTGAGACCCCACCTGGCTCATATCGGGCGTACGGCGCATAGAACCCGTGGGGAGCGCCGAACGCATAGAGGAGGCCGAAGGCTGGAATAGCAGCTATGTATATCAACATGTACCACAACGGGTGAACCCGAGAAATGGTGTTGACCAGCTGGGAAAAGGGTCCGTTCGCCTTTGTAAGAAGGTCCATGTGCTTATACCGCTCTGAGATACCCGCACCTTGTTTCGGCGACCAGCAATCAAAAAGCTTACCAGAATGGCGGAACCGGGTGCAACAAACAGCGAAATCACCGCTTCTCGCCCGCCATATCGGTTCACTCCGAGCGGGGAACCAAACCAAGGGGATGTCGGGTTGTGGCACGACTCAGACGAGCCGATCACGGCCGGACATGTCCGTTCATTGGGGTCAAGCGGTCAAGGACCGGATTAGCGTTCCTTGGGCAATTTTCGAGGGTTTCAGGGTTGGCTTTATTGGGGGCGGCGAGGCGGTCTGATCCCGGTTGCCAATGCCTTACCCGATCCGCTGTAAATGCCCTCGCCCGCCTCGATAGATCGTCACTGGCACGCACTAACGGTCCGATCCTTGCCTGCCGATCCTGCGCCCTCTGATCCTAACCCCCGCCTGTCCGATCCTGCCGCCTGTTCCTGTTCCTGTGCCCTGTTCCTGTGCCTGCCGTTTCCTATGGTCTATTCTGGGCGGGACCGAGAGGATCGCGAAAATGACCACCGAACCCGATCAAGTCGCGTTCGCAATCAAGCCGCCCTTCACCATCGTTTGCCGCGAAGATGGAAGCTGGTGGATTGAGGCTGTCGAAGGTCTATCGCTTGAGGTGGAATCGGAAGAACAGGGGCAAGAGCTGATCCGCGAGCTGGTCGACAATCCCGAAGCAGCGCTGGTCCGGTATTTGAGCGCGATTACCGGGTTAGCTGCGGCCGATGTCGTTGCCCCGACTCCGGCGCCCATGCGATGATCGCAACGGCGGCGGAAAAGGGTGTCGGCATGACTAGGCGTCTGCTCGCAGCGTTCGTTCTTTCAGTTTTGTTCGCGAGCTCCGCTCCCGCGGCGCAATGCGGTGGGGACTTCAGCGCCTTCATCGCTGAGATTTCGCGCGAGGCCGCCGCCTCCGGCATCTCTCGTGCCGTCATCGACAACGCGCTCGCCGGCGTCACTCCCGATCCGGCGGTGCTCGCCTTCGACCGCCGCCAGCGCGGCACTTTTCGCAAAAGCTTCGAGTATTACGCCGCGACCCGCGTTACCGCCGTCCGCATCCAGCGCGGCAAGCAGATGTTGCAGCGCCATGCGGCGCTGCTCTCGCGCATTGAGCGGCAGTTCGGCGTGCCGGGTCCATTGATCGTTGCGATCTGGGGCCTCGAATCCGATTACGGCACCGGCGACATGGGCAACTTGCCGGTGATCCGCACGCTCGCCACGATGGCGCATGATTGTCGCCGCGCCGAACTGTTTCAGCGCGAGCTTCTCGCCGCGTTGCAGATCGTCCAACGCGGCGATCTTCCGTTGCGCGACATGATCGGCGCCTATGCGGGGGAGATCGGCCAGACGCAGTTTCTGCCGTCCTCCTATATCAAATACGGCGTCGATTATGACGGCAACGGCCGTGTCGATCTCCGGCATAGCCTGCCGGATGTGCTCGCCTCGACGGCCAATTTGCTGAAGGCCAACGGTTGGCGCGCGGGTGCGCCGTTCGGTGAAGGCACGACAAATTTCGAGGTTATGCGTGAGTGGAACCGGTCCGAGGTGTATCGCAAAACCATGGTCCTGTTCGCCGAACGGCTGACGGGATCCTGAGGCGCGACCCGGCGTCATGGGGATAGCAAGCGCCGCATCGGCTCGGCTCGGCAAGAACGCCCGGTGCGTCTCGTTTCTTGGCGCCGTAGCGCGCATCGCTCACACGGTGACGTCCGGACCGCCCACAACTGCCCGTGCGACAGCTCTTGCTTTCGGGCTCGTTTTCGCGCCGCCGGTTCCCGACGCCATTGACGCGATCACCAGCACGGTCACGCCGCTTGTTTCGGCCGACATCGGCAATGTGCGCTTCATCTCTCCGGCACGATGTCAGCCGGCCGCAGCCATGAAATCACAGTCGAATGCGCTCAGCGCGTACACCAAGGCAGTGAGCGACTTCAAGTCGATCTTGAGTGAGCGGCGCGCGCAGATCGATTCGAATCAGCAGCTGCCGAACTTGCCGGGACAAGCGCTCTATCTTGCTCGCAACAACATGATCAGCGCGTATAAGGATCTCACCGACGCGCTGCCGTCCAAAATCGGAAGACCCAATAAATTCGGAATTCCTCCAGCGTATTTCGATGCCGACAATGAGCCGCTGCTCGATGAATATGCCGATCTCTTCAGGATCATGGAGGCGCCGCCCGTCAACGCGCAAAACTCGAACACTCCAGTCAAAGACGTTGTCGACCTGGGAACCGATATCGGGCGCGCCAAGGGTCTTGATGCGGCACATGCGGACTTGGCAGGCCGCATCAGCCTGGGCCTATTCTTCGCTGAGACAAACGGCAATCAAAACATAGGGAATGCGCGCTCGAACAGGTACAAGGGAAGCCTGCAAACGGGTGTATCCGAAGACCGAAATGGGCAAGAGAAATGGGCGGCGATCAGAAAGTCGATCGCGGCCTTTGATCCTGCACTGAGCGCTCGCGACGACAAGGAAGAGGCACGGGTCGGCAATTTGGATCATCGGCTCAATCACTGGACCGCCGTGAGAGATGGACTTATGAGCGCGCTCGCCGACCTTTTCCCGCAAATACCGGCGATCGTGAGAGCATTGCCAAATCCGATCGATCAGATGAGGTTGTTCGAGCTCATCCAAATCATTCCTACTCCGACCAAGTCTGCGCTCAAATCGGGCAACTTCGCCGGATATACAGTTTCCGACCGGACCATAATGGGATATTTGCGCAACAACAGCATCTTCACCTTCGGTCAAGCCGACAGGGCGAAACCATCTGCAACTTTTCGCGAAATTCTCGATGCGATGTGGCTCTTCAACGGCAAATTTGAGCGAGCGCTGTCCGAATTCGGCGAGATCAAGGCTCGGCCAAAAGGGTGAGAATCAGCAGTTGTTGGCCGGACCGACGTTCGCGCAGCAATCTTCCCCACGCGTCGGAGGCCGCGGCCTCGAACTTGCGTCCGGTTACAGGGACGGAGCGCGACGAATTCGGTTTACGATGGAATAGCAGAAATGCAGAAGACGCTACCTTTCGGCCGATTCTGACCCAATTGAGACATCGAGCCTGATCAAATCCGAGCCCGGTTGGATGCCATTTCTCACTCCCGGCCCATGCGCAAAGTGCTAGGCTTTAGACACAGGACGAGACGTGTTCTTGGGGGACACATGCAACGGCGCGAGTTCATCACGCTTTTTGGTGGCACGGCAGCGACGTGGCCGCTGGCCGTGCGCGCGCAGCAACCGGCAGGACGAGTCTACCGGGTGGGGTACCTCGGGATCGCCGCCCGGGAGCAACAACTCCGTTCCATCAAGGCGTTCGAAGAGGGCCTGCGGAGCCTCGGCTACCGCGTTGGCGAGAATGTCGTCATTGAATACCGCTTCGCCGACGGCGAGATGGAACGATTGCCTGCGCTTGCTGTAGACCTGGTCCGGCTCGGCGTGGACATCATCATCACCGGGTTCAATCCGATTACGGTTGCGGCCATGAAGGCGACCACGACCATCCCGATCGTCATGATCAGCGGTATCGATCCGGTCAGTACCGGGCTTATCGCCAGTCTGGCGCGCCCCGGCGGGAACGTCACCGGGTTCTCTGGGGATACGGGCAGCGAGATTTTGGGCAAACGGTTTGAGTTGCTGAAGGAAACGCTGCCGAACCTCTCGCGTCTAGGCATTCTGTTCAATCCGGACGTTGCGCTCAATCGGAGCCGGCTGACGTCGATGCGGGAGACCGCCCGGACGCTGGGGTTGACGCTTGTCCCGGTCGAAGCACGCGGGTTGGACGCACTTGAACAAGCGTTTGCGACGATGGTGAGGGAGCGCGCGCAGGCGCTCGTCATGCAGGGAGATACTGTGCTGTTCAACTATCGCGGCCAGATTGCAGAAATGGCTTTAAGGAATCGGCTGCCAGCCGCCTCTGTCCAGAGAGAGTTGGCGGAGGCGGGCTTCCTTCTGACTTACGGACCTGATTATCCAGATCTACTTCGTCGGTCCGCCGTTTTCGTCGACAAGATTTTCAAGGGTGCGAAGCCTGCCGACCTGCCGGTCGAACAACCGACCAAGTTCGAGCTGGTGATCAATTTGAAGACCGCAAAGACGCTTGGCATCATTGTGCCACCGACAGTGCTCATCCGCGCCGATGAGGTGATCGAATGAAGCTGCTATTGCTGCAGTGCATGAGTCCGCAATCGGCACGTTTGAGACGTCAGCCTGTCACGCTCGGAGTTCCGGTTTCGGAGGCCGAGCAGACGTGCTCGGGAAAGCCCTCTAGCGGCAGCTTTTGAACCCGGAACGGACATTGAGGTTGCCGCTCGGGCCAACCGAGTTCGGATGAGCCCTGACCATGTTTCGGGCCATAGTGCCTCATCCGGCGCATGACCTGGCCGGAGTTTCGCGCTAGGCTAGTCGCGGTGGGGAGAACCAGGCAGGAGAAAAATGCAATGCCGACGATCGAGGGAGGGTGCCTCTGCGGTGCCGTGCGCTACCGCTCTGACGCCGAGCCTGTGATGCAAGTGGTCTGCCATTGCGAGACCTGCCGCAAGAACTCGGGTTCCGCATTCTCGATGAACGTCGCCGTGC
>WNGD01004200.1_pt1 | contig 14256 bp, 18 predicted proteins | sample 5400671 | NCBI WGS metagenome assembly WNGD01 (sample SAMN13153369, study PRJNA577476) | soil metagenome | isolation source: 40 cm soil or saprolite under grassland replicate 2 | place: USA:California | collected 2016-06-15
CATGCTCGACGACATCGGCGCGAACCTGAAGACGGCGCGCGCCCTCGGGATGGCGACCATCCGGGTGATCGACCCGGGGGCCGCGCTGAGAGAGTTGGAAGCGCTCCTCGGCTTCCCCCTCGGCCCCTCATCTGACCCCGGGTGACCCCGCTGCGGCGGGATAATGACGCACCGCGAACCCGACGATGACCGCCCGCGCCGTGAAGACGACTAGGAGCGATCCACGCCTCGACGCGGTCGATCCCCGCGTCCGTCCCCGCCCACCCCCGTCGAAAAGTGGGCATGGAAAATCCTCCGTGGCCGCGTTACACTCTGGCCCGTGGGTTCCCGATCGGGGCACACACAGGCCCCAGCGCCGGCAAGTGGTCCGCCGGTGATCGGGGCCGGGAGCCGGCATCGGCGGTCGGCCTCCCGGCGGCGGGGCTCGGGCCCGCCTGGTCTTTCCGCCGGAAGAAAGGAGGTGATCCAGTGACGTATTCCCCTACGGTGATCTGTGAGGTGGTGCCCTCTTAGGGCGAGCCCGGATCATCAGTCGCTGGGTCACCCTCAGGGGACCCAGGCACCACCGAGCCCCGACAGCTCCCGCGTTTCACCGGCGGGACGGCGCGCAGCGCCGTGACGGCTGTCGGGGCTCTTTTTTCCCGCCTTGACTGGCCTCGGCGGCGGCCGTAGGAGGTGAACAGTGTTAACCTCCGCCGTCGCCGGCCGGAAGGGGGTGGGCGCTGCCCGCGCCGCCATCCTCGGGGCGGCGCGGAGGCTCTACGTCGCGCACGGCGCGAGCGGGGTCTCGGCACGCAAGATCGCGCGCGAGCTCGGCTGCAGCCCGACCGCGATCTACCTCTATTACCGGAACATCCCCGACATCATCGAGCATCTGCGCCTGGAGGGGCACACGCTCCTCGCCGCGCGGCTGCGGCGCGTCGACCCGAAGCTGCCCGCCCTCGAGCGCGTGCGCGCGATGGGGCGCGCGTACTGGCGCTTCGCGCTCGAGCACCGCGGCTACTACGCGCTCATGTTCACGCTGCGCGCCGCCGAGACGCCGCGCCGCGAGGCGGTGCAGCGCGAGATGGCGACGCTCTTCATCCTGCGCGACGTGGTGGTGCGCGGGATCGAGACGGGGGAGCTGCGGCGTGACCTCGATCCGACCGTCGTCACCAACGTGCTGTGGGCGAAGATTCACGGCGTGGCCGCGCTCGCCGTGTCCGGCCTGCTCGTACAGACGGCGCCCGGCCACCACGAGGAGGTCCTGGAGGCGATGCTCGAGAGCGCGGCCCGCTGGCTCGAGCCTTGAGGACGTCATGCCGCTGCTCGACTGGCTGGCCGGAGCGCACCGATCCCGCCCGGGCGAGGGCCAGGGCGCGGCACCCCGCCCGGCCTCGGCAACGGACTGGCCCTTTCCCTTCCCGCCGCCGGGTAGAGCGAAGCCGAGCCCGCCCGACGCGATCCCGCCCGGCATCGCCTACCGCTGGCCGTTCCACCCGCTCGAGGGGCCGCCGCTTCCGAGCCGGGGCGTTCCGGCGCCGGTCAGCCTCGCCGAGTTCAAGCGCGAGCTCTCCGGCTGGTGCGACGACGTGGGCGTCATCCCGATCGACGACCCCGCGCTCGCCCACGAGCGCGCGGAGATCCTCTGGGTCTACCCGCACACGCGCTCGCTCGTCTGCATGATCGGCGAGGAGAACAAGGCCGCCATGCAGTCGCGCTACCTGCCCTCGGCCAACAACGAGCTCTACCGCTGCGAGGAGCGCCTGTGGGAGATGGGGCGGCGCACGGTCAAGTACGTCAACGCGCTACCACACCTCCCGCCCCACCGGAGGGCCGAAGTCCGGTTGCTCCGGCAGGTTGCGCCTGGTGATCTTCGCCACGAGTTCGCGGAGCGTGTACCGTAGCTAACCGTCGCTCCGGGTTGCTCCGGCACTTCCGTGCACGCCGTCGCGTCGCGTCCCTCCTCGGTCGCATCTACGTCATGGCATATGCAGATGCCGTCCCGGCGGGGCAAGCTGCGCCCATGCCTGTTTCCAGGTACGCACGGTCGACCACGGCCCGCCCATGAGCCGCCCCGTCGTCGTCCCGATCGAGGACGCGCTCGACCTGCACGCCTTCGCGCCGCGCGAGATCCCGTCGGTCGTGGAGTCCTACCTCGAAGCCGCCCTGGGGGCGGGCTTCCGCGAGGTCCGGCTGATCCACGGCCGCGGCCGCGGCGTGCAGCGGCGGCGCGTCCACGAGGTCCTGGCCGCGAGCCCGCTGGTCGAGCGCTTCGCCGATGCGCCGCCCGGGCGCGGCGGGTGGGGCGCGACGATCGTCTGGCTCGGGGGCGGGCAGGAGGCGTGAGTGCGCCTGCGCAGGTCCGGTGATAAGCGGTGACGGAGAGCATGCTCCACGATAGCGCGCTGTTGAGCTTCTTCCTCCCGCTCACGCGCCGCACCTGCGCTGAGCTCGGCGTCGGCGACGACGCCATCGCCGCCTACCTTGCCGAGGTAATGGCGGAATTCGCGCGCACGGACCGCCTCTACCGCCTGCGCGCGCCCGGTGGCGCGCGGCTCGAAAGCGTCGTCGAGATGCTGGGGCTCGGCCCGCCCACGCCCGGGCCGGCCGGCACGCGCGCCTTCCATCGCTACGTGGGCGACTTCGCGCTCTTCATGAGCGGCCTCTTCCGGTCCTTCGTCGAGCGCGGCGGCTACCTCGGCTACTACCTCGCGGAGGGCGCCCGCGCCTACGCGCGGGCGAGCGCGCTTGCCGAGGGCGAGCCGCGCGCCGACCGTGTGCTCTACCGCGAGCTCTCGGTGCGCTTCGAGTACTACGCCGGCGCCCTCGACTACCTGCGCAAGGTGCGCTTCCCGGGCCTCACGGGCCCCGATCCCGTAGGGGCGTTCCTGCGCGAGATCGAGGGCGTGGTGGCCGGCCTGTCGCGCAACTGAATGAGCACGGCTCGTGCGCTCGCCGACGCGTGGCGCCAGGCCCGCGACGTCGTCGTGCTGACGGGCGCCGGGCTCTCGACGGCCTCGGGCATCCCCGACTTCCGCTCGCCCGGCGGCCGCTGGGAGCGCTACCAGCCCGTGCCGCTCCCCGAGTTCCTCGCCAGCGAGCGCGCGCGCGAGGCGTACTGGCGCTACAAGGGCGAGACCTGGCAGCTCATCTGCGCGGCCGAGCCCAACGCCGCGCACCTCGCGCTCGCCGACCTGGCGCGCGCCGGGCGCGTCGCGCTCCTCGTCACGCAGAACGTCGACGGCCTCCACGAGCGGAGCGGCTTTCCGCCCGAGCGCCTGGTCAACATCCACGGCACGGACTCCGCGGTCGAGTGCATGGCCTGCCACCGGCGCGCGCCGCGCGCGGTCGCGCAGGCGGCCTGGGAGGCGGGGACGGCCGTGCCGCGCTGCGACTGCGGCGGGCCGTGGAAGCCGGCCACCATCTCCTTCGGGCAGCAGCTGGTGGCCGCGGACCTGGAGCGCGCGCTCGACGCGGCGGCGGCGTGCGACCTCTTCGTCGCCGCGGGCACGTCGCTGGTGGTCGGGCCGGTGAATCAGATGTTCCCCGTCGCGCGCGAGGCGGGCGCGCACACCGCGATCGTCACTGCTTCGGAGACGCCCTACGACGCGGCGGCGGACGTGCGCATCGCAGCACCGGTGGAGCGGGTGCTGCCGGCGGTGCGGGATCTACTTCGGTGAGACGCCAGCCGTTCGGCCCGACGGGCGTCGCCGTGCCCGTCGTTGGCCAGGGGACGTGGAACATGGAGCGCGACGGCCGTGCCGCGGCGGTGGCTGCGCTCCGCGCCGGGCTCGACCTGGGGATGACCCACATCGATACGGCCGAGATGTACGGCTCCGGCCGGGTCGAGGAGCTGGTCGGCGAGGCGATCGCGGGGTGGCGCGAGCAGGTCTGCCTCGTCTCCAAGGTGCTGCCGCAGAACGCCTCGCGCGCGGGGGTGCTGCGCGCGTGCGAGGCGAGCCTCCGCCGCCTGCGCACGGATCGCCTCGACTGCTACCTCCTCCACTGGCCGGGCCGCCACCCGCTGGCGGACACCATCGCCGCCTTCGAGCAACTCCGGCGCGAGGGGAAGGTCCGCGCCTGGGGCGTCAGCAACTTCGGCGTCGAGGAGATGGAGCGCGCGGCCGCGATCGCGGGCGCCGAGCGTATCGCGTGCGACCAGGTGCTCTACCACCTCGAGGAGCGCACGATCGAGCACGCGGTGATCCCGTGGTGCGTTGCGCGCGGCATCGCCGTGGTGGGCTACAGCCCGTTCGGCTCGGGCCGCTTCCCGGGCCCGCGCAGCCGGGGCGGACGGGTGCTGGCCGAGATCGCGGCCGCGCACGGCGCGACGGCGCGCCAGGTGGCGCTCGCCTTCCTCGTGCGCACGCCGGGGCTCTTCACGATTCCCAAGGCCGGGCGCGCGGCGCACGTGGCCGAGAACGCCGGGGCGGGCGACCTCACGCTCTCCGCGGAGGACGTACGGCGGATCGACGCCGCCTTCCCACGCGGGCGCTGGCGGGAGCTTCCGATGCTCTAGGAGATCCTCATCCCCTGGCGCCGGAGGATGTCCGCCAGGTCGAGGGCCGGGTGGACCTCGAAGTCGACCTCCTTCCAGTACGCGATCATCTTCCGGATGTCCTCGTGGCTCTCGGCCTCGAAGACGATCACGTCGGGCGCCTCGCTGCTGAGCGAGCCCCAGAAGCCGACCGTCCGCAGGCCCGCCGGCTTCTCCCCCTCGTTCCACCACTGGCGCGACTTGGCGGTCAGGTCGACGTCGCCGAGCTGCCAGCGCGGCTCGTTCTTCACGAACGCGATGAAGAGCATGGGCGGCCCTCCCTGCGCTCCCTCTGGACCTGCACCAGGGCGAGCGTCAATGGGATGGACTCGGCTCGCCGGATCGGGCTCCATGGGCGCATGGCTACGATCCCCGAGCTGTACCGCGATCTCTTCACGAAGAAGGCCTTCGCGCACCTCGCCACGGTGGGCCCCGACGGCGCGCCGCAGGTGACGCCCGTGTGGGTCGACCTCGACGGCACGCACGTGCGCTTCAACACGGCGAAGGGCCGCGTCAAGGTGAGGAACCTGGGCCGCGACCCGCGCGTGGCGCTCTCGATCCAGGACCCCGACAACCCCTACCGCTACGTGCAGGTGCGCGGGCGGATCGTCGAGGCGACGGAGAAGGGTGCCGACGCGCACATCGACGCGCTCGCGAAGAAGTACCTCGGCCAGGACAAGTACCCGTTCCGCCGCCCGGGCGAGGTGCGCGTCATGTACAAGGTGGCGCCCGAGAGCGTGCAGGGGATGTGAGCCTTGCATCCCGGCCATGAGGCGCCGTAGAAGAGCGCGCCATGGCCGAGCCCGCCGTTGCGACCACGGGCCGTCGCTGGGACTTCGAGGGCCGCGAGGTGACGATGCCCGTGGTCGTGCGTGACGCGGCGTCGGCCGCGGCGACCTACCTCGTCCCGACTGCGGCTGCCCGTCGTCTGCTGCCCGGACCCGAGCTCGACGTGGTCGAGCTGCTCCCCGGCCGCGCCCTCTTCAGCATCGCCGCTATCGACTACCGCGACAACGACCTCGGCGACTACAACGAGGTGTCGCTCGCGCTCTTCGTGCGGGCGCGCGGCGATCGCGCCGGGGTCCCGTACCTGGGTACGGCCCTCGACTTCGTCCGCAACCGGGTCGCGACCTGGATCTGGAAGCTGCCCGTCGACCAGCGCTTCACGTGCGCGGCGGGCCGCGGCATCTGGGGCTTCCCGAAGAGCGTCGAGCAGATCGCATTCGAGGACGTGGACGGCCGGCGCCGCTGCCGGCTCGTCATGGACGGGCGCCACGTGCTCACGTTCTCGGTCTCCCGCGGCGGCGGGCGCACGCTTCCCGACGCCGCCATGGCGACCTACACCTACATCAACGGCGTGCTGCACCGCACGCCGTTCGTCTCCGGCGCCACGGGCGTCGGGATCCACCTGGGCGGCGCGGAGCTCCTCCTCGGCGACCATCCGCTCGCCGCCGAGCTCGGGAGCCTCGGGCTCCCGAAGGGGGCGCTCATGAGCGTGTGGATGGAACACTCGCACGGCCGCTTCGAGGCGCCGGCGCCATGCTGAGCGCGCGCGCCGTTGCCGGAGTGCTGCTCGGCCTCGCCGTGCTCGCGCCCGCGGCCGCGCGCGCCGGCGGCGACTGGAACGACAAGCAGATCAGGTGGCGGAGCTACCAGGAGGGCCTCGCCGCGGCGAAGAAGGAGAAGAAGCCCGTCTGCATCATCTTCTACACCGACTGGTGCCCGCACTGCGCCAACTACAGCGCCGTGTTCCACGACCCGAAGGTGGTGGACATGACGAAGCGCTTCGTGATGATCCGCCTCGACAAGGACAAGGAGGCGGAGCTCAGCAAGAAGTACGCGCCGGACGGCGAGTACATCCCGCGCACGTACTTCCTCTCCTCCGCCGGCGTGCTCGATGCGGCCATCCACGCGCCGCGCGACCGCTACCTGTACTTCTACGACGAGCGCACGCCGGCCTCGGTGCTGGGTGGCATGAACGAGGCGGCCAAGAAGCTGCGCTAGGCACCGCACGATCACCAGCCGCTACCTTCCGGCCACGACCTGGGCGCACTTCTGCAGCGACGTCGGCCTCGGGGAAAGCCCCAACGCGGATCTGGTCGAGGCGCGACCGGTACCCGGCGCGGAGCCCGGATTCTTCGAGTCGGTCGAGTTCGAAGTCGGACGCGTGACGCTTGGACCGATGGTCGCCCCTCCGGGACCCGATCGGAAGGCCCGCGAAGCGGCGGTCGACCGGCTGCTCGAAGGGCTGGGCTATGCGCTGCACGCAGGGTGGATCGACGAGGCGTACGTGGCGGAGCTACGGGCGGCGCTCGTCGCTGCCCGTGCGTCGGTCATGGAGCCGGCGACGCTCGGCGACATCGCAGGCCGGCTCGAAGCGATCGGCGCGATGCGGGTCATGTACCGTCACTCGCTGGAACTCGCGCTCCGGCGCCTCGCTCGTCCCGGCGCCTGAGAAAGACGCCCCCATCTCGCTCCCCGGGATGCGGGACGTGGGCGTCCCTCACCAGCGGGGCCCAGGTGAGGTCGAGGCTGGGCAAGCTCGTCGATCGAGTCACCCCGCCAGCAAGCTGCGCGCGATCTGCGAGACCTGGATCTCGTCCGTCCCCGCGTAGATCTGCAGCACCTTCGCGTCGCGGCAGAGCTGCTCGACCTGGAACTCGGCCATGTAGCCGTTGCCGCCGAAGAGCTGCACCGCCTCGAGCGCGACCTCCATCGCCGCCTGCGCCGCGTAGAGCTTGCACGCGGAGGCCTCGGCGAAGCTCATGGGCTTCCCGGCCGCCGCCATCTCGATCTGCCGGAACACGATGTTCTGGAGGTTCATGCGCGCCACCTCCATCTTGGCGAGCTTCAGCTGGATCAGCTGGAACTCGCCGATCGGCCGGCCGAAGGCGACGCGGGTCCGGGCGTAGTCGACGCTGAGCGCGAGGCACTGTTCGACGATGCCGAGCGCCATTGCCACCACGCCCGTGCGCTCCTGGGAGAACGTTTGCTTCGCGCCCGAGCGCGCCGGGGCCTCCTCGGTCTCGCCGATCAGCCGCTCGCGGCCGGCGTGCACGTCCTCCAGGAAGAGCTCGCCCGTCGGCGACGAGTGGAGGCCCATCTTCCGCATCGGCTTCGACTGCGTGAAGCCGGGCATGCCCTTGTCGAGGATGAAGCTGAGAACTTTTCGGTTTCTGGGTTCGGCACCGTCGTCCAGCTTGCAGATGAAGACGGTCGTGTCGGCGTAGGGGCCGTTGGTGATGAAGGTCTTCGATCCGTCGAGCACGTAGCCGTCGCCGTCGCGGCGCGCGGTCGACTTCATGCCGCCGAAGGCGTCGGAGCCCGAGCCCGGCTCGGTGATGGCCCAGGCGCCGATCTTCTCGAGCGTCAGCAGCGGGAGCCCCCAGCGCTCCTTCTGGGCGATCGTGCCCTTCGACATGATCGCCGCGGCTGTCAGGCCGACGCTCACGCCGAGCGCCGTCACCATGCCCGGGCAGTAGTGACACAGCTCGATGATCGGAATGAGGCGCATGCCGATGTCCTCGGCGCTCCTCTCCTCGCGCGGCTTCTTCGGCGCCGCGCCGCGCGCCGCCACCTTCTCGCGCTCGATCTGCTTCTGGAAGCGGATGCGGGCCATCTCGTCGAGGCCGAAGGCCTTCATCATCTTGCGCAGGACGTCGTAGGGCGGCAGGTCGCCATGCTCGAGCTCCACGAGGTGCGGCTTCACCTCCGCCTCGACGAAGCGGCGGACCATATCGCGGATGAGCTGATGCTGCTCGCTCCACTCGATCATGCGTATTCGGCCTCCAGGTAGGTGACGATGTCGTCGGACTCGTACAGCGCGCGATCGGTGTTCGGGTCGATCAAGTAGGGGACCTGCATCTTCCCGCCCCGAGCGACCAGCGCGGCGCGCTTGGGGCTGCCCTTGGGGACGTTGCGCACGACGTGCTCGAGGTCGAGCTCGGAGAGCGACTCGCGCACCTTCCGGCAGTAGGGCGAGCCCTCCATGTTATAGAGGATGAGGGGCAGGACGCCGCTCAGCTCCCGCGTCCTGCGGCAGCGCGCCCCGCGGCCGAGGCGGACGGCGCTCGCCAGCATCGAGTCCACGTCGTCGAGGCCGCGGGGCACGGGAAGGCGCCAGCCGGCGCGCGCGCCGGCGCCGTAGGTGGCGTTCAGGTAGGCAATGATGTCGTCCGACTCGTACATCTCGGTCCTGGTGTTCGGGTCGACGAGGTACGGCGCCTGCATCCTGCCGCCGCGCTTCACGAGCTCCGCCCGCCGCGGGCTCCCGCGCGCGACGGGGTGTGCCACGTAGTCGAGGTTCAGCTCGCAGAGCACCTCGCGGACCTTTCGGCAGTAGGGGCAGCCCTCGAAGTCGTAGAGCTCGAGGAGCTTCGGGGGATCCGGGCGGCCCGCGGCGGTCACGCGCGGGAAGACGCCACGCCCGAGGCGGACGGCAGTCGCGGCGAAGGAGGTCAGGTCGTTCGTGAGGCTCATGAGGCGGGATTGTGGAACGGATGGGGCGGCGATGCCAAGGGATGAGGCCAGGTCATCGACGGGCCTTCCGAGGGGCGCAAGGGCGTGCTACCCGATCACGCGTGGGTCACATCGTCGTCAGGGCGAGGCTCGCCGCGCGGCGGAGCGCCACAGCCGATTTCCTGGTGGACACCGGTGCAACGCATTCGATCGTCCCGCCTGCGCTCGCCCGCAAGGTAGGGGCTCCCACGTTGCCCCAGAGATTCGAGGTCTCCCTGGCCGACGGCAGACGGCGGCGGCTCAAGGCGTGCTCGATGAGCGTGAGCGTGGCGGGCAGGACAGGCCCGACGATTGCTCTGCTCCTGCCGGGCTCGGATCCGCTGCTCGGCGTCGAGACGCTCGAGGCTCTCGGGCTCAAGGTCAACCCCGAAAGGCGCCGGCTCGAGCCGAGCCGCGCGCAGACGGCGCTTCTGGTCGGCGTCCCGACGTCCACGCGGCCGCTAGCCGCTCCGATCGACAACGGGACTCGCGCGGCCGAAGCGGGCGGCCCGCCGGCCCGTGCGCGCTGAATCTATCGGCCAGGCCGAGCGAAGCAGACGCTAATGCCCTGCGGCCGGCCCTCCTCGTCGACCGCGCGCGCGTCAGCGGCTCGCGCCGGACCGGTGCTGGCGACGACGAAGGCGTCCTCCGCTCGCCGGTACAGCAGGTCGTGACCCGTGAACGGATCCGCGGGCAGTGGCGACGCCAGGTCGGTGAGCGAGGCCGGCAGCTTCCCCTGCCGGCGCCGATAGCGCTCGACGGCGATCGCCACGCGCCCGGCGCGTGTCGCCGCAAGGGCTTGGCCCGCTATCTCTATCAGCGATCGCCAGGGGACAGAGATGTCGGGCGAGAATATCTCTGGATGCGGGAACGTGGCGGGCATCGCATCGAGCACCTGCGGCCAGGGCTCGCCAGCCGCGTGGATCATCTCCGCGGTGGCGGCGAGATAGTCGCCCGCGTGACGGAGGAGTCGCGGACGCTCCCAGAACGGCCGACGTTTGGCGTCGGCAGACTGCAGCTCGGCATTAGGCCAGTCGGGGCCCAGGATCGAGGCCAGAAAATTCATCTCCCACACGCGCTCGCCCTCTATCGTCCGCGTCAGAAGGTCGGGCGCTTCGGCCCGTTTCAGCGCCTCGTCCAAGTCGTCCAGGGAACTTTCGGACAACGTTCCGGCACCAAAGACAGCGTGCAGGTCCGAGCCGGCCTGCGTCCACTCGGCCTGCCTCACCATGTAGCCGATGAGTACCGGCTCGGTCTCGAACACGCGCAGCATCCGGAGCTTGCTGAACAGGGAAGCCGCCGCGCGATCGCCTGCGCCTGCGAAGGCGAACTCGAGCGTTCGCAGCGATAGCAGCACGCCGGCCGTGTGGAATACAGCAAAGCGAAGGAACTTGTCCGTCTCCAGGTTGAAGGCGTAGTGGCATGCCTCGTCTCGCGCAGCCCGGTCGATCAATTCGAGCGCGGGCTCCGCCTGCGCGAGCATCAGTCGCGCACGTTCGCGCACCTCGGTGCTCGGTGGCACGGGTGGGCAGCTTTTGGTGCCGGCGCGGTACGCCTTCACGAGGTCGAAGAGCGGGCCGCTGTCGAGATCCGCCAACAGCACGGCGGCGGCGCGATAGTCGGAGGCGGCGTCCGCGCCATCGCCGGCGGCCTGGCCGGCCCGAAGCTGCTCGAAGGTCAGGGGCTCACCGGCCGCACGGATGCGGGCAATCTCGTCGCGCAGCCGGTGCGAGGCGGGGCGCTCCACGACCGACCAGCCGGCCAGCACGAGAACAGCCAGGAGGACAGGAAGCCTGCCAGCGATCTGCCGCCGGAGATGCGTTCTACGCCGCCTCGCCCCGCCCGTCATCCCATTCATGGTGCTAGCGGAGCTATGATGTCTCAAGCCACGCGATGGTGTGCGGCGGTGGTGAGGGCTCGCAGTGATGCCCAGAGATGCCCGATCGAAAGCTTCCAGCGAGTATTGCGTGAACGGGCGCGGAGCCGCAGACGTGGCCGCGTGTTCCGCGCGCCGACCCCATGCTATCCTTCGTCTCGTGCCCCTCGTGAAGCGCAACGCCACCTACGACGACCTCTGCGCGCTCCCTGACCACATGGTGGCGGAGATCATCGACGGCGATCTCTTCGCGAGCCCGCGGCCGGCCTCACCCCACGCGCTCGCGTCATCGATGCTGGGCGCCGCTGTCATCGGGAGCTTCGGGGACGAGCCCAGCGGTGGTGACCTCCCGGGGGGCTGGTGGATCTTGTTCGAGCCCGAGCTGCACTTCCGCCGCGACGTGCTCGTCCCCGACCTGGCGGGCTGGCGCCGCGAGCGGATGCCGACCGTACCGGACGTGGCGGGATTCGAGCTCGCGCCCGACTGGGCGTGCGAGGTCATCTCGCCGTCCACCGGCGAGATCGACCGTGGGCGCAAGATGCGGGTCTACGCGCGCGAGGGAGTCGGCCACCTCTGGATCGTCGACCCGATCCTCCGCACGCTGGAGGTCTACCGGCTCGAGGACGGGCGCTGGGTCGTGGCGAGCACGCACGCCGGGGCCGAGCAGGTCCGCGCCGAGCCCTTCGACGCGATCGCGCTCGACATGCGCCGCTGGTGGCGCGAGCAGTAGCCGCGCCTCGTCAGCCCCGCCGCGGCCCGGGACCCAGGCGCGCGGCCGCGGGCAGCAGTTCCGCGGCCAGCCCCTCGATCTCCGCGCCCACTGTCTCGGCGCCCCGGAGCCCCACGAGATAGATCACCTGATCGACACCCGCCTCCGCGTACGCGCCGAGCGCCGCCGCGTCGCGCGCCGGCTTGAAGTAGGGCGAGACGCTGATCTCGACGGACTCCGGCTTCCGCCCCCGGCGCGCCAGCAGCCGGTCCAGCGCCGCGATGCGCGCGGCCGCCTCCTCGGGTAGCAGGTTGAAGCCGTACCAGCCCTGACCCAGGTCCGCGACGCGGCGGAGCGCGGCGTCGCTCTCGCCGCCGAAGACGATCGGCGGGTGCGGCTTCTGGATGGGCTTCGGGAACATGCGCAGCGGCGGCACGCGGAGCAGCTTGCCCTCGTAGCGCGACACCGGCTCGGTCCACAGCGCGCGCATGGCAGCCAGGTACTCGCGACAGCGCGCGGCGCGGCCGTCGAACAGCACGCCGAGCGCCTCGAACTCCTCGCGCAGCCAGCCGATGCCGACGCCGAAGTCGAGCCGCCCGCCGGAGAGGACGTCGCAGTCGGCCACCTGCTTCGCGGTGTAGAGCGGCGGGCGCTGCGGGACGAGGCAGATGCCGGTGCCGAGCCGGATGCGCGAGGTGAGCGCGGCGGCGAAGGCGATCGCGACGAAGGGCTCGACGAACCCGACCTCGCCGGTGAGCGGGAAGCTGCCGTCCGGGGAGTACGGGTAGCGCGAGGCGTGCGTGTCGAAGAGCGCCACGTGCTCGGCGAACCACAGCGAATGAAAACCGGCTCGCTCGGCGAGGGGCGCCGTGGTGGCGACCATGTCGCGGAGCCGCGCCGGATCGCCGGCCAGCGGGAGGAAGAGTCCGAGCTTCATGGCGGCGATCCTGCCCCGGACGCCGTCCCGCGGGCAAGGGCGTGCGGCAGCGGCGCCCGCCCTGTATGCTCGGTCCCGCCATGCAGCGCGTGATCGACCTGGAGGGCTGCCTCAACTTCCGCGACCTGGGGGGCTACCCGACCGGGGACGGGTGCACGGTCCGCTGGCAGCAGGTCTACCGCAGCGACGCGCTCCACCATCTCACGCCGGCCGACGTCGCGCGCGTGCGCGACGAGTTGCGCGTCGCGGCGGTCGTCGACCTCCGCTCGACGGCCGAGCTGCGCGGCGAGGGCCGGGGCCCGCTCGCCGGCGAGCCGATCGCCTTCCACCACCTGCCGCTCTTCGACGGCCGGGAGGCGCGCCCGGAGAACTGGCCCCCGATCGTCACGCTCGCCGACCGCTACCTCCTCTTGGCCGAGATCGCGCAGGCGCCGATCGCGCGCCTGATCACTGTGCTCGCAGAGGCCGGCGGGCCCGTCGTCTACCACTGCGCGGCGGGGAAGGATCGCACCGGGATCGTCTCGGCCGTGCTGCTCGGGCTCCTCGGCGTGCGCGACGAGGTGATCGTCGCCGACTACGCCGCCACGCAGGAGAACCTCGACGCGATCATCGAGCGCCTGATGGCGGCCAAGGGCTATCAGACCATGCTCTCCGCGCTGCCGCCCGACACGCTGCACGCCGAGGCCGAGACCATGATCGCCTTCCTCGCCCGCATCCGGGAGCGATACGGGTCGATGCGGGGCTACGTCCGGGCGGCGGGCGTGGCGGACGCGGTCGTCGAGCGGCTCGCGGAGCGGCTCCTCGAGCGGTAGCCAGGGCGCGTGCGCTCCGCGCGTCGGCCCCCGCTCAGCCGGCGCCGGCCGCACGCGGCAGCACGCGCGTCGCGAAGAGCTCGATCGACCGCATGAGCTGGGGGTGTGGGATGAGCCCGTTGTAGGTCCATGCGAAGAGCCACCTGACCGGTAGCCGCGCGCGCAGGCGCTCGAGCTGCCGCGTCACGGTGTCCACCGACCCGACCAGCGCGAGCCCGGTCTCGAACAGGCTCGGTGCCTCGCCCGTCGCCGGATCGACGAGCCCCTTCGAGAACCCGAACGGCTCGAACCACTCGCGCCCGCAGAAGAGCCCGCTGTCCGCCCAGAGCGCCATCGCCTCGTCGTCCGTCTCCGCGACGACCACGTCGCGCAGCACGCCGACGCCCTCGCCGAGCGGCTTCCCCGAGCCCTCGGCGTAGAGGCGCACGAGGCGGTCCTCGAGCGAGGGATGGAGCGGCGGGAGGATCGCCGTCACGCCCTCCGCGGCGCACCAGCGGATGCTGCGCTCCGAGGAGGCGAAGGGCTGGAAGAGCGGCGGGTGCGGCTGCTGGAGCGGCTTCGGCACGACCCCGACGGCGCGCACGACGCCGTCCACCACGCCCGCGCCGTAGCGGCGCGTCGACTCGAGGTCCCACGGCGTCGGACCCGGCGGGATGCGCCAGTAGCGGCCCTCGTACGACAGCAGGTCCTCGCTCCACGCCTGCTTGACGATGCGGAAGCACTCCTCGAAGGCGGCACGGTTGGCCTCGTCCACGGCGTCGTGCTGGTGGGGGAGGGCGCCGTGGATGCCGTGCGTCTGCTGCGCCATCACGTCGACCCAGCGGCGCTGGTAGCCGCGCGCGAAGCCGGCGTTGGCGCGCCCGCCCGTCATGTGGTCGAGCATGGCGATGTTCTCGGCGACGCGGA
>WNGD01008118.1_pt1 | contig 14254 bp, 14 predicted proteins | sample 5400671 | NCBI WGS metagenome assembly WNGD01 (sample SAMN13153369, study PRJNA577476) | soil metagenome | isolation source: 40 cm soil or saprolite under grassland replicate 2 | place: USA:California | collected 2016-06-15
TGCGGCGACGGGTCGAAGAATCCGAAAAAGAGGTTGCTACGCTCGAGCAAAGAATCAAGGAGCTTACCACATTGCTCGAAGATCCGGCGCTCTACACGACGCGCGAAGGAACGGAGAGAGCACTGCAGGCTGGGAAGCAGCTCGACGAAACGCGGCGCCAGCTTGATACCGCAATCGAAGCCTGGACAACCGCTACGGAGCGCGCAGAATCATCCGTGACGTGAGCGGAATCAGAATTCGCCGATGAAGCCTATCTCCGGTTCGAGGTGCTGGCCGAACCGTTCCTGCACTTTGCTCTGCGCGATCGTGATTAGCTCGCGCACATCCCTGGCGGTCGCCTTGCCCAGATTGACCATGATGTTCGCGTGAATGTGTGAGATCTGGGCATCGCCGTGGCGAAATCCTTTCAGACCGACTTGATCGATCAATCGACCGGCGCCGACCCCTTCGATCTTCTTGAAAATCGAGCCAGCGCTGGGGTGATATTCGAGCCAGGGATGTTTGCCGCCGCGCCAGCTCAGATTCTCCTGCATGATGCGATGCATCACCGCCGTGTCGCCGCGCTCGAGCTGGAAAGTCACGGCCAAGGCAATGTCACGCTGCTTGTGAAGCGTGCTCGTGTCGTATCCGAACTGCATGTAGTCACGGTCGACGGTCGCTCTCTCACCATCGTGTGTCAGTAGCTCTGCCGATTCAAAAACCTCGGCGATGAACATCGTCCTCTCACGGGCGGGAGCCGGCGAAAGAAAGTGAAGGTTTTGCCAGACAGCTCCACCGACAGTGCTGGGAATACCGACGTAATGCTCGAGCCCTGACAGCCCACGCTCGACGGCCTGGGGTATGAGCCTAGCCATCACTGCACCGCTCTCTACCCAAAGCCTGCCATCGTCGAGGAACTTGAGGTGGCTGGATGTATTCCGGATGACCAACCCGCGAAAACCCTTATCGCCAACGAGAATGTTGGCGCCCAGTCCAAGAACGAAATATTCAATGCCAAGATCACGGGCAGCAGTGACTGCCCCTGCCAGATCATCGGTCGATGTTGCATTGTAAAAGAGATCGGCTGGACCACCGATCTTGAATGTGGTGTATTGTGCAAGAGGCTCATTGCGCTTGAGCCTCTTGCCGTCTAATCGAGTTACTAATTGCCCGTAATGGTCCGAGCGGGCTTTCACAGAATCTGACATGTCCGAAAGAAAGGGTGTCCTTTGGTACTGCGCCACTCTTGCGCTGCTAGTGTCGGCGCTTGCTCCGATGCAGGCGCGAGGCCAGCGAGCGGAGCTGGAGAAGATCATTCAACGCAAGGTTTTCGCTAACGGCCTCGAAGTAATCGTCGTCGAGAACCACGGCGTTCCCCTAGCGACGATCGAGATCGACGTAAAGAACGGATCGTTTACGCAGAGCCCGGAATACGAGGGGCTCGCTCACATGTACGAGCACATGTTCTTCCGTGCCAACTCGAAATATCCGGAGCCCAACCAGTTCTGGGACAAGGCCTCTGATCTCGGTGCAGTATTCAACGGAACGACCCAGGAAGAGAGGGTCAATTACTACGTGACAGTTCCGGCCGAGAAGCTGGCGGATGCAGTGCAGCTCCTCGCTGCGGCGTTGCGCGAGCCATTGTTCCGGCGGGATGAGCTCGAACGTGAGCGACAGGTCGTAATCGGGGAATACGACAGAAATGAGTCAAGCCCGTTTTTCGCGCTCTCAAGGCAGATGGACGCGAAGCTCTATCCCGGAAACTTCAGCAGAAAGGATGTAATCGGTGACCGGCAGATCGTTCTGACGACAACGCCTGAGAAGATGCGCGCCATCCAGAAGAAATATTATGTCCCGAACAACTCGGTCCTGATCGTTGCTGGCGACGTAGCGCCAGCCACTGTATTCGCCCTCGCCGAGCGTGAACTCGGGCAGTGGAGTCGTGGTCCTGATCCGTTCGCCGCCGATCCAGTACCCGCCATTCCTGCGCTCCAGAAAAGTGAGGGTGTAGTCGTCGAAGCTCCGGTTGGCGCTGTGACCGTTCAGATTCAGTGGCAGGGCCCAAGCGTCGGACAGGATCCGAAGTCCACGTACGCAGCGGATGTGTTCTCGGATGTGCTGAACGATCCGCGGTCACATTTTCAGCAGAGACTCGTCGACAGCGGACTTTGGCAGGCTGTTGGTGTCAACTATTACACGCTCAATCACACCGGACCGATTACCATCAGTGGGCAGACATCTCCCGAACAGCTCCGTGAAGCATTGGCGGCGCTCTATGGCGAGATCGCCAAGTTTGACACACCAGGCTACTACACGGCCGAGGAGCTGGAGGCGGTCAAAGCTCACCGTGCAGTAACTTCGGCATTCGATCGAGAACGGGCGTCTGGTTTCGCCCACACATTGGGATTCTGGTGGAGCGTCGCCAGTCTCGAGTACTACATGGGATACGTCGATTATATGGCACAGCAGACCATCGCCGACCTCCGCGCGTATGCGCGCCGCTACATCCTCGACAAACCGCGCGTAGTGGGAGTTTTGATCGCGCCGGAAGCGCGTCAATCGCTGAAGCTTGCTCCGGAAGATCTCGTCACGGTGGGCACACGATGATGATTCTTTCAATTGCGCTGGCTCTGGCAAGCGCGACGACGAGCTTCGATGTCTCTGGTGTCCGTGTCATTCTACGGCAAAACGATGCCAGCAACGTAGTCGCGGCGAACCTCTATCTCCTCGGTGGTGCCCGGCAGGTAACCGAAGCAAATGCGGGAATCGAGCCCATCCTGCTCGAAGTCTCCGAGCGCGGCACATCACGCTACGCGAAGAATTCGCTCCGTCGCGCGATGTCGCGTCTCGGCAGCGAGATCGTGGTCGCTCCGAGCGCGGACTGGACCCTGTTCGGCATTCGCTCCAGCACGGAAGTGTTCGACTCGACTTGGGCGGTCTTCGCAGATCGGGTGCTGCACCCGACTCTGGCCAAGGCAGAAGTCAATCTGGTGAAGGCGCAATACCTGTCTGGAATCAGGCAGCGCAGAGACGATCCCGATGCCCTCGCCGACTATCTCGCGGACAGCATTACGTTTGTTGGTCATCCGTATTCAGTCTCGGTGGTCGGAAACGAGAAGTCGATCCAAGCACTCGATTCGGCGTCGTTGCGTGAGTATCATCGTACTCAATTCGTGACGTCGCGAATGTTGCTGGTCGTAGTCGGCAACATAGACCGTGCACATATCGAGCGGTTGGTCACCCAATCAATCGGTCAGCTGCCCCGTGGCAGCTACAAGTGGAGCGCGCCTCCCCGTGTGCCCGAGGGCAACACCGCGCTGGTGATCGAGCGGCGCCAGCTACCGACCAACTATATACTCGGCTACTACAGCGGTCCGCTCGCCAGCGGGCCGGACTATCAAGCGCTCAGAGTAGCGACGTCGGTGCTGACCGGGCGCATGTTCGCGGAGATTCGCACCCGCCAGAATCTTACCTACGATGTGCATGCGCCCTTTGTTGACCGTGCGGCCACGGCAGGCGGTTTGTACGTCTCGACCGTCGCGCCGGATACCACGCTCAAGCTGATGCGGGCGGCAATACTGGATCTCCAGCAGGGAATGCTCGATCCAGCTGGACTCCGTCAGCTCGAGGAACAGTTCATCACCGAATATTTCCTCGACAACGAGACCAACGCGGCGCAGGCTGATTTTCTGGCGCGATCGCAGCTCTATGAAGGTGACTACCTGGAAGCCGAACGCTTCGTCGACGAGTTGAAGAGTGTCACACCGGAGGCCGTACAACGCGTCGCGAGGAAATACATGAAAGGATTTCGTTTCGCTTACGTCGGCGACCCATCGAAGCTGGATCCGCGCACCATTAGCTTGTTCTGAGAACTGCGGAAAGTTGCCGAGCGATCGCGGCTATTCCGCGAATTCCTCGGCAACGACCCACGGATCCATCGCTCCGGTATAGAGCGCCATCCCGATGACGGCAGCAGCGACACCGCGGTCTGCCAGGGCGCGAAGATCGTTTATGCTTCCGAGCCCACCAGACGCAAAGACCGGGAACTCGGCTGCATCGGCGACATCCTCCATGAGCGGCAAATCAGTGCCGCGCATTGCCTCTTCTCGATGGACGGCTGTTACGAGAACGCCGGCAAGTGGTAGTCCGTTGAGGTCCTCAACGAGATCGAGGACGAGCTTCGGTTGGGTACGCGTCCATCCGTGAGACAGGATCTTTCGATCACGCACATCTGCAGCGACGATAATGAAACCCGGGAAGAGACTGCTCATCTCCGCCAGCCAGTCGGGCTCTTCCAAAGCGCGCGTGCCGATGATGACTCGCCGCGCACCGTCATCGAGAGAGCGTTGAATCAGCTCTTGGCTGCGGATTCCGCCACCTACTTGCACTTCTACATCGGTCGCCGCCAGGATCGCCTGTATTCCGCTGGTGTTGTTGCCACGTGCTGCAACACCATCGAGATCAACTACGTGCAAGTGGCGAAATCCATACTGCCTCCACGCCAGTGCAACTCCAACCGGATCAGGAATACGGATAAGAGCTGAACGCAAGCACCGCCACGGAGATCAAGCGCGGGAATTGCGATCATCGGCTTTGGTGCAGCGTTGGGGCACGAATCATGAGAGGCGAAAGTGCCGTTTTAATTGCGCCTTGGCGAGCTTGTGAATAAATTCACAAACTGACAAGTGAGAAAATCCCTTTTGCAAGTGCACTACCTGTACGGCTCTGGAGGCCTCAAATGATTTCGTTCCATGGATTCGCAGTCGCGATTGGAGTTTTCACTCTCGGCGCCTGCGCAGGCGGAGAGAACAAGCCTGGTGACACGACCCACGTTGCAGTTGATACGAGCTCAGCGACGACAACGACGACAACGACGACAACGGGTGGCGCTACCTCGACCACACCGGGTACCACCGGCGGAGCGGTCGCGATGGCTCCGATCACCGGTACCACAAAAACTGTAAACATGGTTGGCGATGCCAAGGGCTATCGTTTCGAGCCAGCCAACTTCACCGTCAAGCAGGGAGACGGCGTCAAGTTCGTCGTCGTCAGCGGCGGTCCGCACAACGTGGCGTTCGATCCGGCGACGATTGCGCCTGATGTGAAACCCCAGCTTGATGCGAACATGGGCTCGGACAAGATGGGAGAGCTGTCGAGCAACATGAAAATGAACCCCGGTGAGTCCGTCACTGTCTCGTTCGCCAAGATCAAACCTGGCCAATATCCCTATCATTGCACTCCGCCCCTCGCCCTCAATATGAAGGGCGTCATCACCGTTCAATAAGCTCAGTTCATAACAAAGACGGCGGGGCAATCGCTCCGCCGTCTTTTTTGTATCCGTCACGACCGGCTCTGCTTAGATTGGAGTCGATCGGGCAAACAATTGTGATGTGATCCGTTGTGTCCCAAATGACGTCGCAACGGACCCTCGCGTGCATGCCACACTCAGTGAATCTTTGACGGATGAACGTTCATAGCATTGCACGGATGAGCGGGGGCTCTGCCTACCTCTGGATGGCAGCGCGTGCGAGGAATGCGCTTCGGCGGGTGGTAGTGTTTGGCATCGTGGGTGGAGTCGTATTCATAAGCGCGCTGATCGCGTTCGTCCTCGTTCCCAGAAACGCTTCCCGAAAGGCTCTGGCAGTAGCTGCGAGAATCGAGGCCAGAACGGATTCAACCCCGACTGTCACGGCGAGAGATCGCCATCTCGCTGAGCTCAACGTCGCGGATTCGGTGTTGAACGCAACACGTCGTGCGCTGATTCCGGTTCCGGTCGCGGTCATCGATACCTTCCCGCCTGCAGTTCGTGCCCAACGGGATTCTCTCACAGCAGAGCTCGCAACGCTGAATCGGTTGATCGACAGGGCGGAGAATGCTCCCCTTCCCACCTCGTATCGAGCGCTTGCCGCGTCTCCTGCCGTCGCTGCCGATCCCCGAGTCCGGATTCTGCTCGATTCGTTGGCAGATATCGAGCGCGATCGAAACGCGTTTGGTGCGGTCGGAAGCGTAGATCCGGTTTATCTCTCGTTGACATCGCGGGCGAATGCTGTCGGTCGGCAGCTGCAGGCAATCGCTGACGTCAAGCGCGGTGAGGTGCGAGGCAAACTGGCGCTGATACGTCCGACTCCAGCGCCGGTGGTAAAACCGGTGATCACCGTAGACACGACAAAGATTTTGGCTCAGCGCGCCGCTGCTCAACAGAGCTATGCAGCCGCAGTCAGGCAGCTGGATCAGATAAATCAAAAGAACACGCGTATCGACCGTGAGTCAGCGCGAGCTCGCGAGCTGGCTAACGTGGGTGCGCCACCATGGGCCATGCTTGCAGCCGCGGTTGTTCTCGCGCTGGCGGTCGGATTTGCCGCCTCGTTCGGGACGGAGCTCAAGCGGCCGCACATCGCCGACCCGCGTGAGGCAGAGCAGGTAACTGGCGCACGCGTGCTCACGGTGATCAAGCCACCGGAAGTTGTCGTAGAGAGAAGCCGTCGACAGGCGGATGTCGAGGCACCGCCGTTGATCGACGTCGTTTCGGAGAGCTACAGGACTCTCTATCTGCACATTGCTTCCGTTGAGGCGAGCGTTCCCATCGTCACGATTACCGGGGACGACCCGGGAATTGTCGCGACTGTCGGGGCGAATCTGGCGGCCTCTGCGGCGTACGAGGCGCGGAGCACTCTGCTCGTTGATGTGGATCCCACTACGTGCAGTATTGCCAGCGTCCTGCGTATACGGCCCGATCCCGGACTTTCCGGAATCATCACTGGCAGCGCTACCTGGCCTGAAGCGATCGTTCCGACGACAATTGGTCGTGATCGACCGCTTGACGTGCTGCCGAGTGGAACGCGGCGCACTGGGCTTCCCACGCCTCAGGTCGTGGAGGAGGTGCGTAAGGAGCTTGCCCGCATGCAGCGTCGCTACGACTTCATTATCATCGCTGCTCCGACCAGCTACGTTCAGCGCAGCACCAACAGTATCATCCCGGCCCCGGATGTAATCCTGTGTGCACGAATTGCTCACACCACGCTCGGCGGACTTAAGTCGTCCGTCGACGGTCTGCGTGGCGCGGACATGCGCATTCATGGGCTGGTGTTGTGGGATGCGGAAATGCCTCAGCTCGAGACGCGCGAAGAAATGCTCGGAGCCACGCGTGAGCCGGGAGCTTTTCAGCCGGAGTTCGCCACCGCGCGATAGCTCAAAATGGCTGAAACAATTCCTGACCTGCGAAGGGTTCCGAAGCTTCGCGCATATGCCGAGCTGAAGGGGCACAGTACCGCCATCCTCGACGGAGTCGATGATGAGATCACTGCAATGGCGACAATCGCAGCACTGGTGCACCACGCGTTCGGACACTTATGGACTGGCTTCTATCGGGTAGCCATACCGGGTCAGCTTCTCAGAGTTGGACCTTATCAGGGCAGTCTTGGCTGTCTCGATATCGCGTTTGGCCAGGGAGTCTGCGGTACCGCCGCTGCGGAAATGAAAACTCTTATTGTACCTGACGTCGAAAAGTTTCCCGGTCACATTACATGCGATGCGCGATCCCGGTCCGAGATCGTCGTGCCCGTTCTCGACCAGCGGGGTGATTTGATGGCAGTACTCGACGTAGATTCTGATCAGCTGAATGCTTTCGGTTCAGAAGATCAGCAAGGGCTCGAGGGACTCGTATCCTGGTTCGCGGCCAAGTAATGACAGTCACCGGTTACTCTGACGTCATCAATCACGCTTTCGCCTTCGCGGCGAAGCATCACGACCGCCAGGTGCGAAAGGGAACGAAGCTTCCCTACCTTACGCATCCCGCGAACGTGGCGGTCATTCTTACGCGATACGACCAGGACAGCGATACGATCGTCGCCGGAATCCTGCACGACGTGGTCGAAGACTGCGTTCGCGACGGCTACACGCGAGAAATGCTGGAACAGCGAATCGGCGACAAATTCGGCGCGAAAGTTCTGGATACGGTTTTGGCGGTAACCTACCGCCGTCACGACGACGAGGGCGTGGAGCTATCCGTCGACGACCGCCGAGCTGACTATCTCAACCGCCTTGAGGACGCGAGTGAAGAAGCGCGCTGGGTATGCGCCGCCGACAAAATTCACAACGCGTCTTCGATCATTTCAGATCTGCGCAGGACAGTTGACCGCGAGACAGTCTGGACGCGCTTCAGTGGAGGAAAGGCTGGGGCGGTCCGCTGGTATCGACAGGTTTATGAACGGCTAATTGAGCTTGGCTTCAACGCCCCCATCATGGCAGAGCTGGACGCCGTTTCCAGTGAGCTGGTCAAGCTCGCAGACTGAAGAAAATCCTAGGCGTGCGCAGCTGGCGTACGTGTTCCGTAGGTCTTCTCGACATAATCATCCAGAATCCGTAAGAACTCCGGAACAATTGTCTCGCCCTTGAGCGTCACCATCAACTTACCATCTACATAAACCGGCGCCTTCGGCTCTTCAAAAGTCCCCGGGAGAGAGATGCCGATGTTCGCGTGCTTCGACTCTCCAGGCCCGTTAACCACGCATCCCATCACTGCCACCTTCATTTCTATCACTCCGGGATAGTGCTCGCGCCAAGACGGCATTTGCTCCCGCAGGTACGTCTGAATGTCCTCCGCCATGTGTTGGAAGAAAGTCGATGTGGTGCGACCGCAGCCCGGGCAGGCTGTGACCTGAGGATTGAAACTCTGTAGCTCGAGCGACTGAAGGATTTGCTGTGCGACTCGAACTTCTTCCGTCCGATCGCCGCCGGGACGCGGGGTCAGCGATACGCGGATCGTGTCCCCGATTCCTTCAGAAAGCAGAATGGAGAGTGCGGCAGTGCTCGCGATAATGCCCTTGGAGCCGAGCCCTGCTTCGGTCAGGCCGAGATGAAGTGGGTAGTCGCAGCGTGTCGCGAGCTGCCGGTAGACTTCGAGCAGATCCTGAACTCCGGACACCTTGGCAGAGATGATAATTCGATCATGCGGAAGTCCCATCTCTTCGGCCATCGATGCCGAGCGTAGTGCGCTCTGCAGCATCGCTTCTATGTAGACCTCTTTGGCATCGCGCGGATCGGCACTCCGGGCATTGTCATCCATCAACGCGGTAAGGAGATCCTGATCGAGCGAGCCCCAGTTCACCCCGATTCTGACTGGCTTGTCGTTGTGGAGTGCAATCTGGATGATGGTCCGGAAGTTTTCGTCACGTCGCTTGCCGCCCACATTGCCGGGATTGATCCGGTATTTGGCGAGCGCTGTTGCGGCAGCGGGATGCTTCGCCAGCAGCAGATGTCCGTTGTAGTGAAAATCGCCTATCACCGGAACCGAGAAACCCATGTCGGCCAGTCTGCTGGCGATCTCCGGCACGGCGCGAGCAGCCTCGTCGTTATTGACTGTCACTCGCACCAAACGACTGCCTGCTCGCGCCAGTTCCGCCACCTGTAGAGCGGTACTCGACGCGTCGGCGGTGTCAGTATTCGTCATGGACTGGACGACAATTGGGTGGTCGGACCCGATGGGTACGCCACCAACAATTGCAGTCGCAGTCTTTCTTCGGGCGATAGTGGGCAACGATGCTTGCGTGTGTTGAATTTGAAAGCTAATTCCGTGGTCCGGGCGGTGCATGCAAAGGCGCTACTTCCACTCGCCTCTATTGGAGCTCAGATGGCTGATACACCCGAAGTACCTGAAACACCGACTGAAACACTATCTGAGACGCCAGCTGCACCAGCTCCACACAGAAGATGGCGGCGCAGGGTGTTGGTTCTGCTCGTAATGATCGTCGTAGTGCCAGTTCTGGTTTTTTCCCTCTGGACTTGGGTGACGCTGGGCTACGTTTATTCCTCCGGCTACCGCACGGGATACATACAGAAGCTTTCCAAGAAGGGATGGCTCTGCAAAACCTGGGAGGGAGAGCTGGCAATGATCCCTCCCCCCGGCACTGTGACGCCACAGATCTTCAGTTTCACGGTGCCCAATGACTCGATTGCCAACATTCTGTTGCAGGATCTTGGGAAGCGTGTGACGCTCACGTACGAAGAGCATCGGGGAATACCTACATCGTGCTTTGGGGATACGGACTACTTCGTTTCAAACGTCCGTATACTCCCCCCTTGAATCTCTCTATTGTCGGCTCAGCCGGTCCTTGCTATTTTTTCAGCCAAGTCGGGCCAGAGGTGTGGGTGAAAGCCCTAGCTTCCGGCTCAAATCCAATGCGGGGTTTGTGAGACCCGCTATCAGATTGTCGAGGGTCGGGCGTGTTCCGCTCCCCAAGACACAAATTTTTCAGGAGTAGGGAAATGCGTACGACCGGCAAAGTGAAGTGGTTCAACGATGCGAAGGGCTTTGGATTCATCACACCTGACAACGGGCAGAAGGATTGCTTCGTTCACTACAGCGCGATCTCCGGCTCGGGATTCAAATCCCTTGCGGAAGGCGACGCAGTAGAATTCGACATTGTCGAAGGTCAGAAAGGTCCAGCTGCAGAGAACGTGACGAAGGCGTCCTGATCGACGTTGGCTTCACTGGCACAATCTGGCGGGGCGTCTCAATCGAGGCGCCCCGTTTTGTTTTTCGCCGGGCGGCCGCGTTTGGGAATTGGCGCGATCTCAACGGCGCTCTCGAGTCGCTCCAGCAGAATGGTTCTGAGATTCTTGAGGTCGACTTCGAGGCGCACGCCAGCTGTCACGGCATAATGGCCATCGTTGCGCATCAGGAGTTGGCCGACCTGGAGCGAAACTGCCAATGGAACTCCGAGTTCTCTGACCAAAGTGCTGGCCACAGCGAGAATCAGCAGCCCATCAACTGTCAGACGTCGAGCGACGCCCTGCCTTTCTTGGTGGACGCCGGGGACTCTGTTGTGCGAGAGGGCATTATCGACCCATTTGACCGGCATTTGAAGTGCAAGTGCTGCAGTAGCAACCGTATATGCCCTAGCCATCAAATAATCCTAATAGTTTAGGATATTAATGCCAGCCATAAATCTGGTCTGATAGGTGACCGCCTTCCCCATTATATTGCGCGCTTCGTTCGCGCTAATCTGCTGTGCTCCTCTCTTCGGTTCGGTATGAAACAACGGCTTCAGCTGGTACTGATTTCTCTCTTTCTGCTGCTCGGCACCTCACCTGCCGTCGCACAAAAGACCTTTGCGGTCGCTGTGGGAGGTGGAGCTGCGATCCCCGTAGGTAAACTCAGCGACTCACAGAGAACCGGATACAATGCCATTGTCGCACTGGCAATCGGGGTTGCTGAACTTCCTCTTGGCGTGCGCGTGGATGGCATTTACAACAACATTCAGAATAGGAATGATGTTGCTAGCGCCACCGATCTCCGCGTCAGCGGGGTGCTCGCAAATCTGATTTTCGCATTTCCTGGAACGAACGCCAAAGCGTACATCATTGCTGGTGGCGGACTCTACAACTCCAAAGCGGATATCTCAGGCGCGAAAGCTCAGAACGATTTCGGTTTCAACGGCGGACTCGGCGCCACCTTTCGGTTCGGTCCATTTGCATCATTCCTCGAGTCGCGATATCACAGCGTTTCGCGGACTGCCTCCAAGGGCGGAGTGTTTCAATTCGTCCCGATTACGTTCGGCTTGTTGTTCTAGAGTCAGCCGTAAAAAAACGGGCGCATCTGAGCGCCCTTTTTTTTTAATTTGCAGCGATGGGAGCAGCTACACCACGCGCAAGACCAATTCGTTTCCTCGAGCGGCTTCGGCAACAGGCCAGAGCGCTTCACGCGCCGAGCGAAGCTGAGCGCGCACCGCCTCCTGACCCGTGCCACCCGGCACGTCTCGGCGCGCGACTGAGCGGGCAGGCTCGAGCCAATCGAGAACATCATCACCGAAGAGTGAATGCGCGGCTCGGAAAGACGCGAGGGGAAGGGCATCGAGCTCACATCCGTCCCGCTCACTCTCGCGAATCAATGAGCCGATTGCTGCATGGGCGTCGCGAAAGCTCGCGCCTTTTTCGACCAGATAGTCGGCGAGATCGGTAGCCATCATGGTGCTGGCTATGGCGGTGCGCATACGCTTGACATCGAAGCGGATTTCCTGCAGTGCGCCCGTTACTGCAGGAAGCACGAGGAGGATCGTGTCGACCGCATCGAACAGCACGCGCTTGTCATCCTGCAGGTCCTTGTTGTAACCGCTTGGTAGTCCTTTGAGCGTTGCGAGGAGTGTGGTCAGATCGCCAATGGCGCGTGCACCAGATCCACGCGCCAGCTCGAGCGCATCGGGATTGCGTTTCTGCGGCATCATGCTCGAACCCGTCGTGAAGGCTTCGCCGAACTGAACGAATCCGAACTCGCTCGAGCCGTAAATGATCAGATCTTCGGCGAGTCGCGAAAGGTGAGTTGCCGTCACGGCAACCGCGAACAACAACTCGGCGACGAAATCCCTGTCGCCAACAGCATCGATGCTGTTTTGGGATATGGTGCTGAAGCCGAGGCTGCCTTGCAGCAGCACGCGTGAAATCGGGAATGCGCAGCCCGCGACCGCACCGGATCCGAGCGGAAGTACCGCCGCAGCACGTGACGCCGAAGCAATCCGTGCTCGATCCCGCTCGAGCGGCCAGAAGTGCGACAACATCCAGTGTGCGGCGGATACTGGTTGAGCCCGCTGCAAATGCGTGTATGCCGGCATCAGCGCTTCTTCCAGCGCTGCCGCGTGATCGAGCATGACCTGCTCAAGGCCGCGAACGGCTGTATCGAGCTTGGCGCACGCATCCATCGACCAGAGGCGCGTGCCGGTTGCAACCTGATCGTTGCGACTGCGGCCGGTGTGAAGCTTCGATGCTACGTCGCCAACCTCGTCGTGGAGCATGCGGTCGATCAGCGTGTGGACATCTTCATCGGATGAAAGCGGCTGCGCGCCGGCGGCGAGCTTCTGGCCGACGGCATCGAGCCCACGCTCGATCTTCTTGCTTTCCTCGAGGGTGAGGACTCCCGCGCCCCACAGGGCCACTGCCCAGGCTTTAGATAGATTGATATCGAACGGCCAGAGGCGAAAATCGGTACCAATCGAACGATTGACTGCCTCCAGTGCAGCAGCAGTGGGAACGGAGAAACGTCCTCCCCAAAGCTTGTGGGATGCGTAGTCCGACATTCCGACGTCCTCGCCGGTCAAGCTATAGCCAGAGTAGCAGGCTGTTGTGCTTTTGTCTCTCGCTCACGCTGTGCCGCAGCCAGCTCCTGATCACGAATGGCTCGCACACGCGCGGAAAGTCCATACAGTCTGATGAAGCCAGCAGCATCACTCTGCTCGTATACATGGTCTTCGCCGAAAGTAACGAAGCGCTCATCGTACAGAGCGTACTCGCTTTCACGACTGACGACAGAAGCAGTTCCCTTGAAGAGTTTGAGGGTGACGGATCCGGTAACGCGCTCCTGCGTGACGTTTACGAAAGCATCGTAGGCCTCGCGCTCCGTCGTCCACCAGCGGCCCTCGTATACGAGATCCGCATAGCGAGGGGAGATGAGGTCCTTGGCGGCAAGCGTGCGACGATCCAGAACGAGCTGCTCGAGCTCGCTGTGCGCGGAGTAGAGCAGGGTGCCGCCGGGGGTTTCGTAAACACCACGTGACTTCATTCCGACGAGACGATCCTCTACGAGGTCAATGCGTCCGATGCCGTGGCGTCCGCCGATGTTATTGAGAGCGACGACGAGGTCGACTGCATCCAGTTCGGCGCCGTTGACGGCAACCGGTGTTCCGTTGACGAAACCAATCGTGACTTCCTCGGGCTCGTCGGGTGCATTCTCTGGCGCCGTCGTGAGCATGAAAAGATCAGCTGGCGGTGCCGCAGCTGGCTGCTCCAGCAGACCACCTTCATGGGAGATGTGCCAGATGTTCCGGTCGCGCGAATAGATTTTTTCCTTGGTGGCCGCGACGGGGATGTGATGGGATTCGGCGTAAGCGATCGCGTCTTCGCGGCTGCGGATGTCCCACTCGCGCCAGGGCGCGATGATCGGCAGGTCTGGGGCGAAGGCAGCGTAGGTAAGCTCGAAGCGAACCTGATCGTTTCCTTTTCCGGTGCAACCATGAGCAAGCGCGTCGGCTCCGACCTGGCGCGCGATCTCGACCTGACGACGGGCAATGAGAGGGCGCGCCATCGAGGTGCCGAGGAGATACTTACGACCGTAGATTGCGCCAGCGCGGAGGGTGGGCCACACGAACTTTTCCACGAACTCCTGGCGCAGATCTTCGACGTAGCACTCATCGGCACCCGATGCGATTGCTTTTGCCCGCACCCCGTCCAGCTCGGTGCCCTGACCAATGTCGGCAGCGACGCAAATGACACGAGCGCCGTACCGCTC
>WNGD01004201.1_pt1 | contig 14251 bp, 13 predicted proteins | sample 5400671 | NCBI WGS metagenome assembly WNGD01 (sample SAMN13153369, study PRJNA577476) | soil metagenome | isolation source: 40 cm soil or saprolite under grassland replicate 2 | place: USA:California | collected 2016-06-15
AGCCCGTCGAAGACGGGCGTAAACGCCCTTGCGGCCGCGCTATGGCGGCGAGGCAGATGAGGGGCAAGACGCCAGCAGGCTTGGGATTCGCGCTGGCATTGTTAGCCGCATGGGCCTCACTGCGCTCGGGCCACCCTCCCCCGCTTTGCGAGGGCTGAAGGTTTTATGCCACGGCCACCAGGCTCGCGAGCTTGCGCCGGGCGTAGAACATGCGCGTCTTCACCGTGGCCTCGCCGATGCCGACGATGTCGGCGACCTCCTTGACCGACCGACCGTGGTAGTAGACGAGGTCGATCACCTCGCCATGCTCCGGCGAGAGGCTGGCCAAGGAGTCGCGCAGCACTTGGCTGCGGTTCTTCTTCTGCAGCGACGCTTCCGGATCGTCCGCGGGATCTGGGACGGTTGCGGCGATGCGCGCATCCAGTTCCGCATTGCTGCGCGCGCGCCGTGCCGACAGCGCCTTGTAGCGGGCGATCGCGAGCAGCCAGGTGGAAACCGAAGCGCGGCCCTTGAACGACGCGGCCTGACGCCAGACGTCGAGAAACACGTCGCTCAAGAGATCTTCCGCCGCCGTCTCGTCGCGCACGATGCGCAACAGCCAGCGGTACAATGGTATGCGATAGCGTGCAAACAGCGTGCGCATCGCGAGCTGATCTTTGGCAGCGATCCGCCTGATCAACGCTTCATCCGATGCTGCATCGTCGAAGGAACTATCGCGCGGCGCCGCCCGCGCAGACGCTGCGGCGGCAGATTTTGCGTCGGTGAGAGCGATTGTCATGGGTGATCCCCGATCATCACGTCCCGACCTACTAACTCGGGTGCAGCAAAAAAGTTGCAAGGTGTCCGTCGATCAAAGAGCTGTGAAAGTGACGTGTTTCCGCCGCAAGCGTTAAAGCCGGACCTGGGAAGCATGGGGAAGCTCAGTCCGGCCGAGCTTCCGAACGGCGGCGCAGCACGTTGGCGACGAGCGATGTCACGCTGGGCGCCTCGTCATCGCGGAACGGAATCGGACGGCACAGATCCATCACGATGATACCGAGCCGCGCCATGCGATAGGCGGCGTAGAGCGCGTCGGCGGCGCTGGTCGCAAAGCGCTCGGTCAGCGCGCCGCCGAGATGCTGCACGAGAGATGAGCTCGCAATGTCGACGGCACCCAGCTTGCCGGCCTCGATCACGAGCCGCCGCAGGAGATGGACGGTCGTGGCGGCGGTCGGCCGGTGCCCGTACGAGGCCGCAATCGCGCGCACCATGCGAATACCGCAGGCAAGAAAGAAAACCGCGTCGGTCAAGCCGGTGGGACTGATCGCCGTGATGCCGAAGGCGCGCAGCACGGCGGTGCGCACATGCGCCTCGGCACGGCGGTCGAGCGGCTTCATGACGGTGCGCGAGAGAATCTCGATCTGCTGCACCGTCGCGTGATGAAGCTTGGCCTGCCGCTGGAAGGTTTCGACCGCGGCTTCGATCTCGCGTTCGCGCGGGACGACTGCGAGCACGTCGGCGATCGCCTTGCGGCCTTCCATCGGCAACAGGCGACCATCCGCGAGCCGGCGGTGGATCGCCTCGACGTTTCTGAGCCGCAGCAAACTTCCCAATTCCCGGGCGATGACGGCGCCGCCGCCTGCCACGCCGGCAGCCAGCGCGGTTGCCGCGAGCACGCCCAACGCCGCGCTGCGCTCGAATGCGGCGACGATCCAGCCGACGGCGTCGACCGTCAGCCAGCCGATCAAGAGGAGCGCCACGCCCGCCACGCCGAAGGTCATGACACGATCGCGCCGGCGCGGCGCCCCGGGCGGTACCGCGGGGAGCGCAGGCTCGCTGGGCGTAATGGGCTCGGTACGCTCGGTCGGGATGATTTGTGGCGCGAGCGGGCGTGGCGCCGCCGCGGCGTCGGCCGCCTCGACTTCGATCACGCGGGCAGTGAGCGCAGCGCCGTGTTCGCTTTGATCGCTCATCGCAACCGGTCCCCGAGCAGAAATTCGAGCGCCAGGTCGAGGTTGATGTGCGCGATGCCGTCGACCGGCGAGGCGTCGATGGCGGGCGGCTCGAACACCGGCACGTTGAGAAAGGGCGAACCCCATGCATCGGCGCGCGGCGGGCGGATTGGAACGTTGCCGACGAAAAATTTCGATTGCTTGTTGCTGCCGACCGGCCGGCCGACCACGACCTGCACACGCTGCCCCTCGATCTCCTGGCTCTCCTCCGCGGTCGAGATCACTGACGCCAGCGCCGTCACGTCGAGTTGCGCGTTGCTGCTTCTGACCTCGAGCGCGGGAAACGCCGCCATGTTGCGCAACAACGCGGCAAGGTGGTCGCGCTGGACGTCGGGAACATGATCCGCCTTCGTCGCTGCGAATAAGACCTTGTCGATGCGCGGGCCGAGCAACAGCCTGGAAAGAATTCCGCCGGGGCCATAGCGAAAACTCTCCAGAATGGCGTCGAGCGCGAGCCGCGTGTCCTCGAAGGCGTCCCGACCCACCAGCAGCGCGCGCAGCACGTCGACGAGCACGATCTGCCGCGTGTAGTGGCGGAAGTGGTCCTCGTAGAAGCGCGCCACCACCTCCCGCTTATACGCATCGAAGCGTTCGGCCAGCAGCGCGCCGAGCGTGCCGGGCGCAAACGGGTCGACGCCGTCGGCAACGTCGAGCGGCGCAAACCACAAATAGGGCACGTCGCCGAGCGTTCCGCGGCACAGAAAGCGCCCGGGCTGGAGAAAGCTCAGGCCGTGCCGGTCGCGCGCGGCGATGAGATAGCCGCAATAGCGATCGTGCAGTTCTTTGGCGACCTCTTCGCGCGCATTCTCCTCGGGCCGGTGCTGCGCGAGCGAGGCGAGAAAATCGCGCGCGATCTCGGCCCGCACGCCTTTGCGCAGCAGGCGCACGGTCGCGCGCGACCACTCGGCATAACTCACCGCCATGAGCGGCAGGTCGAGCAGCCACTCGCCGGGATAGTCGACGATCCGGATCGTGAGGCTCGCCGGGCTCCCGGTAATCTCGCTCACGAGTCTTCCCAGCGCGCGTGCCGGCGCAAACCGCACTTCGATGCCGATCTCGCTCATACCCTCGGTCGGCGCCGGCCAGTCCGGGACCGCCATCTTCTCGATATTGTCGCGATAGGGAAAGGACGGCAGTCGGTTGGCGCTGGCGCCCGCGATAGTCGCCGCGATCAGCCGGCGCTCGCCGACCACGCCGAGCAGCGGCATGCGGTTGGGATTGTGCGCGCAGCTCAAAAGGTTGTGGATGAGGCTCGTCACGAGCACGGTCTTGCCGGAGCGGCTCAAGCCCGTCACCGCGAGGGAAACCGTCGCGCTGCCGGCAAGCTCGCCGAGGCTGAGCCGCTCGGAGGCCTGCGCGAAGATCGGCGAGAGCCAGCTCAAATTCAGCATGGACGGCATACCAAACCCGATCGCGCACGTTCTCCGCGTCGTCCCCTTGACAGCGGCGGCCCATGTTCCCGAGCAGCACTGGCTATGGGTTCCCGCTCGCGCGGGAACGACAGCACCAGCGTCGGGCTTTCGCAAGTGGGTGGCGCGATGGACGATGCCGCGCCGCGCATCGTAAGGTCCGCGCATGCTCGAGCGTTGCGATCTTGAACCACTATTCTTCGCCCCCTTCGTTTCCTCGCTGATGCGGGTCGAAGCCGACTGGATCGACTACAACGGTCATCTCAATATGGCCTATTACAACGTGCTGTTCGATCGCGCGGTGGACGAGGCGTTCGAGCTCATCGGCTGCGGTCTCCACTACGTCAAGACGCGCAGACATTCCTGCTACACCGCCGAGGTGCATGTGCGCTATCTGCGCGAGCTGCATGCGGGCGACCCAGTTCGGGTGACCTTTCAGCTGCTCGACTACGATGCCAAACGCATGCACTATTTCGAGCAGCTGTTCCATGCGAGCGACGGCTGGGTTTCGGCGACCTCCGAGAACATGTCGCTGCACGTCGACATGGTGGCCGGCAAGACCGCGCCCTTTCCGGATGACGTCGCGCGCGGGCTTGCGCGCATGCAGGCTGCGCATGCCAAGCTGCCGCGCCCGGAGGCGGCCGGGCGGCGGATCGCCATGTCGGGCAAGAATTGAGCCGCAAGGCGTAGCTTAAGCCACGTGTCCACGCATACAACGACGGGAGGAACCCCTCCCCATTCGGCACCACCAGTGCCATCTTTAGCTTAAGATTCGCCGCGGCAACGCTGCGCGCCGGCACGAGGCGCCGGAATCAATCACGGAAGAAGAATGGCTGAACCGGACAAAGTGCCGCGCGAGGATCCGCTTGACGCGCCGAGACCGCGGCCGGGCGGGATCGCAGAGCGCGCGCGGGCAGCGTCTCCTGCGCCCTATCTGACCGGTCTCAATCCGGAGCAACGGCTGGCGGTCGAGACCCTGGAAGGGCCGGTGCTGGTGCTCGCCGGCGCCGGCACCGGCAAAACGCGTGTGCTGACCACACGCGTCGCCCACATCCTCGCCACCGGGAGGGCGCGCCCGAGCGAGATTCTTGCGGTCACCTTCACCAACAAGGCCGCGCGCGAAATGAAAGCTCGCGTCGGCGCGATGGTCGGGCAGATCGTCGAGGGCATGCCCTGGCTCGGCACCTTCCATTCGATCGGCGTAAAAATCCTGCGCCGCCACGCCGAACTGGTGGGCTTGAAACCCGACTTCACCATTCTCGACCAGGACGATCAGATCCGCCTCCTCAAGCAGCTCCTGCAAGCGGAGAACATCGACGAGAAACGCTGGCCGGCGCGCGTGCTTGCGGGCCTTCTCGACAGCTGGAAGAACCGCGGGCTTACGCCTGAGCAGGTCCCCTCCGGAGAGGCGGCGAGCTTTGCCAGCGGCCGCGGCAAGAAGCTGTACGCCGCCTACCAGGAGCGGCTCAAGGTGCTCAACGCCGCCGACTTCGGCGACCTCTTGCTCGAATGCATTCGCCTGTTTCGCGAGCAAAGCGAAGTGCTGCGGCAATATCAGTCGCGCTTCCACTACGTGCTGGTCGACGAGTATCAGGACACCAATGTGGCGCAGTATTTGTGGCTGCGCCTGTTGGGGCAGAGTATGACCTTGTCGAGCGCTTCCTCTCCACGCGCTCCGATACCCTCTCCCCGCGCGCGGGGAGAGGGTGACGCGCGTAGCGCGTCGGGTGAGGGGGGCTCGTCAGAAACCGCGACTGCCCCTCACCCCACCCCTCTCCCCGCAAGCGGGGAGAGGGAGCACACCGAGCATGCCGGGCGTTCGACGCAAGAGCCGCAGCGGACGCTTAAAAACATCTGCTGCGTCGGCGACGACGACCAATCGATCTACGGCTGGCGCGGCGCCGAGGTCGACAACATCCTGCGCTTCGAGCACGATTTTCCCGGCGCCAAGGTCATTCGGCTCGAGCGCAATTATCGCTCGACCGGACACATCCTCGCCGCCGCTTCGCATCTCATCGCCCATAACCAGGGCCGGCTCGGCAAGACGCTGCGGACCGAGGACGAGCCAGGCGAGAAGGTCAAAGTCACCTCGTGCTGGGATTCTGAGGAAGAGGCGCGCGCGATCGGCGAGGAGATCGAGCAACTCCAGCGCGACGACGGGCAGGGCAATCCACACCCGCTCGACGAGATCGCCATCCTGGTGCGCGCCTCGTTTCAGATGCGCGAGTTCGAGGATCGCTTCATCACGCTCGGCCTGCCTTATCGCGTGATCGGCGGTCCCCGCTTTTACGAGCGCCAGGAAATTCGCGACGCACTGGCTTACCTGCGGGTGATCCACTCCGCGGCCGACGACCTCGCGTTCGAGCGCATCATCAATGTGCCCAAGCGCGGGCTCGGCGACGCCACGGTGCAGCTCCTGCACGACCACGCGCGCCGCCGTCGCGTGCCGCTCACCGCCGCCGCGCAGGCGGTAATCGAGACCGACGAGCTCAAACCGAAGCCGCGCGCGGCGCTGCGCGATCTTCTCCCCACGTTCGAGCGCTGGCGCGCCCAAAAGGACACGCTCCCGCACATGCGGCTCGCGGAGATGGTGCTCGACGAATCCGGCTACACCGACATGTGGCAGAGAGACCGCTCCGCCGACGCCGCCGGGCGGCTCGAGAATTTGAAAGAGCTCGTCCGCTCCATGGAGGAGTTCGAGAACCTCGCCGGTTTCCTCGAGCACATATCGCTGGTGATGGACACCGAGAAGAGCGAGGGCGAGGCGGTGTCGATCATGACCTTGCACTCCGCCAAGGGGCTCGAGTTCGACACAGTATTTCTGCCGGGCTGGGAGGAAGGGCTGTTTCCGCACCAGCGCACGCTCGACGACCAGGGCCGCGCCGGGCTCGAGGAGGAACGGCGCCTGGCGCATGTGGGGATCACGCGGGCGCGCCGTCGCGTCAGCATCTACTTCGCCGCCAACCGGCGCATGCACGGGCTATGGTCGTCGAACATTCCCTCGCGGTTCCTCGACGAATTGCCGGAGGCGGACGTGGAGGTCAGGGAAGCGCGAGGCGGCTTTGCCGCCTATGGCAATACCGGTGCCTCGCGCTTCGACGAGATGACGCATTTCGGCTCGAGCTACGGCACGCCGGGCTGGCAGCGCGCGCAGGCGCGCGGCCGCTTCGGCGACGGCGGCTTCGATGAGGAAGCTTATTCGGCGCACGGCTATGGAGTGGAAGATCCCACAGCGTCCCCTCCTCCGCGTGCGGGGGAGGCACAGCGAGGGGGCATAGGCGGGGGCATACGAGGCAAGCCGCGCCGCCGTCTTCTCACCATCGAGGGCGAGCTCGTCGCCAAGTCGACCGGCACCGTGTCGGAGTTCGCGATCGGCGATCGCGTGTTTCATCAGAAATTCGGCAACGGAAACGTCACCGCGATTGACGGCAATAAGCTCACCATCCAATTCGACAAGGCGGGCGAGAAGCGGGTGGTGGATAGTTTCGTGGAGCGGGTGTGACGCGCGGACGCTTCGCCCGACGATTCATCTGCGCAGCTGAAACATCACCAGCGCGCCGAGCATGAGCCCGCCGCCGAGCGCCTGCAGCGGCGTGAGCACCTGGGCGAGAAAGAGCGCACTGCCGATTGCGGTGAGCAGCGGCTCGAGGTTCATGAACAGCGCGGTGCGGAACGGGCCGATGCGCCCGGTCGAGGCGAAGACGCCGAGCAGCCCGGTCGTCACCGCGAGGCTGAGCACGACGAGCGCGAGCCACCCGGACGCGGTCGCGGGCGGCTGCCAGTTCGCTGTCACGAGCGCGGCGAAAATGAATACGGCCGTCGAGGAGAGGAGCGCATACCAGGTGATGCGTAGCGCGTCGGCGCCGGAGAGGAGCGCGCGCGTCGCGAGCAGCACCACCACCCGGCAAAGCGCCGCGCCGAGCGCGGCAAGAATGCCCGCGGCCGCAAGCGTGGTCGGATGCACGCCGATCATCAGCGCGAGGCCGAGAAAGGCAACGATCGCAGCGGCGGCGCCGCGCCAGGTGATCGTCTCGAGCCCGCTCGCGGCTGCCGCGAGCCCGGTGAGCAGCGGATAGACGAAATAAGTCAAGATCGCGATCGGCACCTCGACGGTCTCGAACGACTTGAACAGCAGAAAGACATTGCCGGCGAAGAGCACGCCGAGGCCGAGCGAGATCCATTTGGCGCGGGGAGAAAAAGCGCCGGACGGTGGAGCGAGCCGCAGCCAGGCAAACAGCATCGCGAGCCCGAGCACGGCGCGCACGGCCGAGATGGTGAGCGCATCGGCGCCGTCGTTGAGCGCGACCTTGCTCAGCACGTCGGCGCAGGCGAACGAGGACGCGCCGAGCAGAGCCGGGCCGATCTGCGCCAGACGGCTGCCGGCCTGCGAGTTGGAAGGCTTCGTCACAATGGGCGTGCGCTGCGGCGGGAGCGCGTTTAGGCTAGCGCGGAGGTGCGCAGTCCGGCGCTTTATGTCTTCTGGCGCGCGCTCTGCCCGTGCGGATCAGCGCTCGGCGCGGTACGCACGACTTCGCGCTGCCGGCGGTTGGTTCCAGGTGCCGCCTCTGCCGTAACCGGTCCCGGGGTATGGATTTGGCGCGCAAAATCCGCTGAGCCCCGAAAGGGTCGCGCGGCAATGCTCCATCGAGTTGAAGCTGCAGTCGATCCCGCTATGGCCGGTGCCGTAATTTGCGCACCAACTGCCGCCAGCAAGCGCGCCGGTCGCAGACAAGCTTAAAGCGGTAAACGTAATGAAAACGAACGGGGTCGCGCGCATAGTGCTCTCCTCGGCCGCTCTTCCTGATCCGACGGCAACGTTAGCAGGTTTGCTGGAGTTCTAACACCGCAAGAAGCCCGCTCATTCCCGCAACAAGCAGGAATGAGCGAACGATGGATGCTGGCCTGTGCTTGGCAGGAGCCGGAGGCCCTCACTTCTTCTCCAGCATCAGCGTGCCTTCCTTGCGGATCGCGGGCGTCAATTTCTCCGCAAGCACGGCCAAAAGCCACGGCAACGTCACCTCGAGGCGCACGTGGTCCTCGGCGACGTCGATGAAGCCGACGGCGCTCTGGCCGAGCGCGCTGAGATTGAAGGCCAGCCGGTCGCCGCTCCAGGTTTCCTCGCGGATGGTGAGAAAGGCGGAATAGTTCGCTCGCGCGGCGGCGAGGCCGGACTTGATGCGGCGGCTCGCCTCCTCGCGTCCGAGGCGGTGCGGAATGGAAACGATCAGAGGTCTCGACAATCAAATCTCCGCGAGTGCGAGGCTTCATATGGGGATGCTGCGCAACCGCGCCAGCCGCACAAGGGAAGGGACCGCAGCGCGGTCCCTCTCGATGTTTCCGGCAACGCTACGTCTGAGCGCTCGTCGGCGGTCCAGGTCAGCGCGTGCTGGTACTGCTTCGACCGGTGGTAGTGGGCTGCTGGCCGGGCGCATAGCCGGAGGCTCCGGGATGACCGGGCTTGCTGCCCTTGCGTTGCATCTGATGCCCGGGCGAATAGCCGGAGGCGCCGGGCTGGCCGGGCATCGAGCCATGCTCCTGCATCCGCTGACCAGGTGCGTACCGCTGGGTGGTGCTTTGAGCATGGCCGACCGCGGTGGTCGCGATCAGCAGACCCGCGGCCGCGGCAATGGAGAAAGCTTTGCGCATCATGAAGGTGGGCTCCTTCGGTTCGCGTTCCACTGCGGATCTTGCGCCGCAGTGCCCTCGCCTCGCCCCTCCAACGCGAGGGCACGGCTTCGCGTTCCCTCGGCGTGCGCAGAACAGTTGAAAAATGCGAGCTGTAATGAGCCTTATTGCGAGGCGGCATGGACTGTGCACAATTCCGTCTGACGGCGTGCGGAGCAGCGCGTCCGTCTGACGGCGTGCGGAGCAGCGCGCGCGAAAACAAAAATCGCACGAGGAGCGCACCTATGACACTCAAAGCCAGCCTGTATGTGACCGTGGCGGCGATCGGCATCGCCTCGTTTGTTTGGGCTGCACCGTTGCGCGCGCAGACCGCCGTCGCCATCGACAACGACGACATCGGCGGCGTGGTCACCGGTGCGAACGGACCGGAGGCCGGCGTCTGGGTGATCGCGGAAACGACCGACCTTCCCACCCGCTTCGCCAAGATGGTGGTCACCGACGATCAAGGCCGCTACGTGGTGCCGGATCTCCCGAAAGCGAAATATAAGGTGTGGGTGCGCGGCTATGGGCTCGTCGATTCCCCCAAGGTCGACGGCGAGCCCGGCCAGCAGCTCAATCTGCGCGCGGTGCCCGCGCCGAACGACGCGGCCGCCGCGCAGTATTACCCGGCGATCTACTGGTACGCGATGCTGAAGATTCCGCCCGCGAGCGAGTTCGGCGGCTCGAGCGATATTCCGAAGAATATCACGCGGGAGAATTGGCTGCGGCAGATGAACAACGTCGACTGCATCGGCTGCCATCAGCTCGGGCAGCAGGCGACCCGCACGATTCCCGCGGCCTTCGGCGAGTTCAAGTCGGGCGCGGAAGCATGGCAGCGCCGCATCCAGTCCGGGCAAACCGGCGAGGCCATGACCAACCGCATTGCCGGGCAGTTCGGCGGCGTGCCTTTCAAGTATTTCGGCGACTGGACCGATCGCGTCGCGAAGGGCGAATTGCCCAAAAGCAAACCGCCGCGGCCGCAGGGCGTGGAGCGCAATGTCGTCGTCTCTTCCTGGGAATGGAGCACCGAGAAGCTTTATCTGCACGACCTGATCTCGTCCGACCGGCGCAACCCGACCGTCAACGCCTATGGCCCGCTCTACGGCTCGCCGGAATACTCGACCGACAACATGCCCATTCTCGATCCGAAGACGAGCAAGGTGACGTTCTTCAAGCTGCCGGTCGCGGACCCGAAGATGGCGGAATCGCTCGGGCCTCCCTTCCATGCCAGCGCAATGCCCAAGCCATTGGCACCCTCCGCTTACTGGGGCGACGAGAAGATTTGGGACACGCGCGCCGACAACCACAACTCAATGTTCGACAAGAGCGGACGCGTTTGGCTCGCGGCGAACGTGCGCGGCCCCGACAACCCAGCGTTCTGCAAGAAGGGGTCTGATCATCCGTCGGCAAAAGTTCTTCCCATCGAACGGGCGGGGCGGCAGGCGGCAGTGCTCGATCCCAAGACGATGAAGTACACCTTCATCGACACCTGCTTCGGCACCCATCACCCGCAATTCGGCTATGACGCCGATAACACGCTGTGGTTCAGCGGCACGGGGCCTGTCGCGGGATGGCTCAACACCAAGATGTTCGATGCGACCGGCGATGCTGCGAAGTCGCAGGGCTGGTCGCCGTTCGTCCTCGACACCAATGGCAACGGCAAGCGCGACGAGTACGTCGAGCCGGACCAGGCAATCGATGCGGGCAAGGACAAGCGTATCGTGCCGGGCTCGGGCCCTTACGCGGTCATGCCGCATCCGAGCGACGGCTCGGTTTGGTACACGGTCGGCGTGTTTGCCGGGCCTGCGGGATTTTTGCGCTTCGACCCCGCGACCGGGCTGTCCGAAGTCTATCACCTTCCGAAGTCCGGATATGGCATCCGCGGCGGGGATATCGACAAGAACGGCGTCGTGTGGGGGTCGGCCTCGAACGGCAGCCTGGTCAGCTTCGACCGCCGCAAGTGCAAAGCCCCGCTCAACGGACCCAATGCGACCGGCGATCACTGTCCGGAGGGCTTCACATTCTACCGCTATCCCGGCCCGGGCTTCGAGGGCGAGCCGACCAGCGCCGAGGGCAGCTATTACACCTGGGTCGACCAGCACAACACGTTGGGGCTCGGCGAGGATGTTCCGATCTCGACCGCCAACCTCAACGACGGCTTTGTCGCGCTCAAGGACGGGCAGATGGTGATGCTGCGCATTCCCTATCCGATCGGCTTCTATGCCAAAGGCCTCGACGGGCGCATCGACGATCCCAACGCCGGCTGGAAAGGCCGCGGGTTGTGGAGCACCAACGGCGATCGCACGCCGTGGCTGATGGAGGGCGGCAAGGGCAGCAAGCCGCGTGCCGTGCACATTCAGCTGCGGCCTGATCCGCTTGCGCACTGAGCAAGAGAACCGCCCGGCGCTGCATCTTCGGCGCCGGGCGGGAATAGAATTCCCACGGCGCTGTTACCGACAAGCGTTAGAACCCGGAGGATCGGCCATGATTGCAACCCGCCTCGCACTTGTCGCGTTCGCCTGTGCCGTCACAGTGCCTGCGAGCGCGCAGCTCATTCAGCGCAAGGACTTGAGCTATCCCATCGCGCTGACGATCGCGCAGGCGGCATTGGACGATTGCAAGGGGCGCGGCTACGCCACCGCCGTGGTCGTGGTCGATCGCGGCGGCAACACCGTGGTCGCACTGCGCGGCGATAACGCCGGCGCGCACACCATGGAAAATGCCCGCCGCAAGGCTTACACCGCGATGACCTTCAAGATGACCACGGCGGATTTCATCAAGGAGATGGCGACGCGGCCCGTACGGCGCGAGCAGACGACGCTGCCGAACGTGATCGCCATCGACGGCGGCGTGCCGATCAAGGTCGGAAACGACGTGGTCGGGGGCGTCGGGCTCTCCGGTTCGCCCGGCCTCGACGAGCAGTGCGTCATGGCAGGCATCAACAAGGTGAAAGATCAGCTGCAGTGAGTCGAGGAAGCTAACGCGCGGGATCGTCGCCCATGATGAAGCGCGAGACATTCGCCATCGCTAACATTTACGTGCCGGCGAAGCGGCGTGCGACATTCGATCCGAAGAAGGCGGAACAGATCGCCGAAAGCATTCTGCAGGTCGGACTGCAAAGCCCGATCCTGGTGCGGCAAGACGGCGAACGCTTCGTGCTGATTGAAGGGCTGCATCGGCTGGAAGCGTGCAAGCAGCTGGGCGAGGAGACCATCGCCGGATACCTCGTGCAGGCGCGGCGGCATTAGCGCGGTGAAGCGAACTGTAGGGCGGGCAAAGGCGCCGAATGGTGCCGTGCCCACGCGTATCACGCCCGCGTGGGCAAAGGCACACGCATTCGCCCGCGTTCACCCTGTATCGGTTGCTGCCGTGCGCCTCTGCCCGACCCCACACAGCCGGCGTTAGTTCGCGCCGAGCAGTCGCCTGATCATCGGCGTCCAGCGGTCGATCTCGCTTTGGATGAAGCGGGTCACCTCGGCCGGACTCATCGGTTTGGTTTCGATCGCATCTTGCTCGATGTGGAGTTTCAGCCGCGGCCCCTCCAAGGCGTTGACGACTTCGCGGTTGGCGCTTTCGACAATATCGGGAGCAAGCCCAGCGGGGCCCGAAAGCGAATACCAGGTTGTCGCCACGAAATCGCGGTGGCCGAGCTCGCGCAACGTCGGCACCTCCGCACGGTACGGGAGCCGCTGTCCCGAGGTGGTGGCGAGCGCCAGCAGCCGGCCGGCGCGCACGTGCTCGGCCGCGATCGACCACGTGAGCATGCCGACCTTCACGTGACCGGCGACGAGATCGAGCACGGCCTGCGCGCCGCCCTTGTAGGCGACGTGCACCAGCTTGATCTTTTCCTTTGCCGCCAGGAACTCGGCGATCCAATTGCCCATCGTGCCAAATCCGGCCGAGACATATTCCAGGCCTTTGGCCTCGCGCGCCAGCGCCAGAAAATCCGCGTAGGTCGTCACGCCGAGCGATGGATGCGCAAGCAGCACGTTGGGCGTTCCGCCGAAATACGCGATATGCGTGAAGTCGCGCATGGGATCGAAGCCGACGTTCTTGTTCATCGCCGGCCCGAGCACATGGGTGGGGATGCCCGATACCATGAGCGTGAGCCCGTCGGGCTCTGCGCGCGCGACTGCCTCGGTACCGAGAAGTCCACCGCCGCCGACCCGGTTCTCGACATAGAACGGCTTGCCGAAGGCCGTGCCGAGCGCCTCGGCATAGAGCCGGCCGATCGTGTCGGCCGCGCCGCCCGCGGCGAAAGGCACGATGAGCCGCACCGGTTTGCTCGGCCATTCCGCGCCCAGCGCGGCGGACAGCGGGACAGCCGCGGCAAGGCAGAAGAGGACGACGCGGCGCGCTGTGGCCACTCAATCCTCCTTGATACTCTTCTCGCGCACGACGCGGCCCCAGCGCGCGAGCTCATCGCTCAATATTTTCCCAAATTCGGCGCTCGAGGTCGGCGCCGGCACGGCGCCGGATTGCAGGAGCGTCTCGCGCACGTCGAGAGCTTCGAGCACAGCGACGACCGCGTCGTGTAATTTCGCTACGATGGCCGGGGGCGTCTTCGCCGGCGCCAACAATCCGTACCAGTTGTCGGCGACGGTATCGGGAAAGCCCTGCTCGGCGAGCGTGGCGACGTCGGGCAACAGCGGATTACGGCTGGCGGAGGCGGCGCCGATCGGCTTGAGCTTGCCGGCGCGGATGTGCGGCAGCAGCACCGGCGTATCGGCGAACATGGCGGTGACCTGCCCGCCGAGAAGATCCGTCAGCGCGGGCGCGGCGCCGCGATAGGGCACGTGTAGGAATTTCACCTTCGCCGCCGACTGATAGAGCTCGAGCGCGAGATGCGTCGTGCTGCCCGAGCCGGTCGAGGCGAACGGGATCGCACCCGGCTTCTCGGCGGCGAGCGCGGCCAGCTCCTTGGCCGAATTGACGGGCGTCTCCGGCTTGACCACCAGGATCGTGGTGGGACGCACCACCAGGGTGACGGGGGCGAAATCGCGCAGCGTATCGTAGGCAGGCTTGCTCAGATGCGGCGTGATCGCGAGCGCGCCGACGGTGGTGAGAAAGAGGAGATGGCCGTCCGCCTCCCCTTTTGCCACGTAGTCGGCGCCGATGGCGCCATTGGCGCCGGGCTTGTTCTCGATGATGACGTTCTGTCCGATACGCGGCTTGAGCTTGTCGGCA
>WNGD01006349.1_pt1 | contig 14248 bp, 21 predicted proteins | sample 5400671 | NCBI WGS metagenome assembly WNGD01 (sample SAMN13153369, study PRJNA577476) | soil metagenome | isolation source: 40 cm soil or saprolite under grassland replicate 2 | place: USA:California | collected 2016-06-15
AAATGCAAGGGGTAGCAAAGGGAGACGTCACCGGGCAGATTGCGTTCATCGCCAGCCTGTTTGGAGCAGCCGCCTAAGCCGGACAACAAGCGCTCCTGCCTGCCCGTCGGATTTCTTCACGAATTTTTGCAACAAAACCTTCTTTGAGTTCTGTGTTCTCTTTTCTCAGTTGGCTCGCTTCCTCTCCTGTCATGCTCGTAGTTTACCAGCTTTGTCCAGTCCCTTGAATGGGACCTGGGTAGTTACAACATAAGAACATATGCCGTGAGTGTCTGAACGCCCAAAACAAGGCGAGGTGGGAAGCCCAGAAAGAAGAGCGAAAAGAGTGGGAGGCAAAACGCCGCACGGAGGAAGCAGAGAAACAGGCAAAAAGGGAAGAGGTGCAACGCAGGAGCGCGATAGAGGCGATCTTCCCAAACACCCCCAGCAAAGTGTTTTCGACATCCTGGCTACGCATCTCCAATGAAACAATGGCCTATCCTGAGAGTACCGCGACCTCTGGCAAGTGGCTCCTTTTCAAGAAGAAAGGCGACGAGCTAGATACGCTCTGGTTTCAGATTGTAGAGTTACTCAAGGCCGGGAAGCTTGGCCGCGCTGCGAAGGTTTCTACTATGAGAGCCGACGAGAAGAAAGTAGAAGGGGTCATCTGCGTCTATACCTACAGCTGAGGGCACTTCCGCAAATAAGATGATCATCGTTCTTGCGGCTTGATGGTATAGTTCCATTCACCGTGAAAGGAATTTCTGGAAAGATTGAGGGCTGCCAGTTCTTCATCAGAGACCTTGATGCCAGTAGGATAGACGTTGCTATCTTTGACAGCTGTCACGGCTAAGCCTTCTTTGGTTGTGGTATGCGAGAGCAGTTCCAGCACGACCTCAAGAGAGGTGAGCGGTTTGGCTCGCCAGTTGATGGAAATGAAGGAAAAGAGTCGATGCTCAATCTGGTTCCACTTGCTGGTCGCGGGTGGATAATGAGCCACGGTGATCGTGAGCTGTTCGGAGTTGGCCAATTCTTGGAGCTTTTTCGCGCCACGAGGCGATTTCTTGCCCCATTAGAGCCACCTCCATCAGCCGTGATCAGGAGCTCGTGATGATCGGGATAGAGTGCTTTGCCGCTACTCTGCCACCATCTTCTGATGCTCTCCACGGCAAACTCAGCGGTATCATGATTGATACCCACGTTGACAAAGCCACGCTTATGGATCAGATCGTAGATGCCATAGGGCACCGCTTTGCCATCAGCCAGGGAATGGAAGTCATACACATTCACATCGGTATGCTCTCCTTTGGCTTGCCAATCGCGCCCATTGTTCTTGAAGTTCCCAATCAGTTCCTTCTTCTTGCAATCGACTGAGATGATCGGATGGCCCTGGTGTTCAAAGGCTTTGCCTGTGCTATTGATGTGCTCAAACTGCGCATTGCGATCAGGATGCGAGGTGCCTTCGATGGTTTTTTTGTTGACATGCAAAGAAAAGCCAAGATCATGCAGGATCTCTGCCAATGCGGATTTGCGGATAGCGTGCCCTTTGGCCTCCAGAGCCCCCACGAGATGGGCCAGCGACTTGCTCGTCCACTGCACGAAGCTCATCGGGTCTCCTTTCGGCTCCAGTTCTTGCTCCAGATCCCCTAGCAGCGTGGTATCGCTCTCCACCAGCTTTTTCTTCCCGGCACCAGCCTTGCGAATACGCTCTCCTGGTTGATAGTTTTCTCCCGCCTCCAGTTCAGCGAGACCTCGTTTCACTGTATTGAGCGAGACGCCTGCCTCGCGTGCCACTAAGCTCGCGCTTCCTCGCTGTTTGGCCTCCACAGCCAGATACTGTCTCCATTGCTTCTCATTGAGCATCCGGCGCATCTGGTGATAGGCTTGCTCATGTGATTCGTTCTCCATGCCGACCAGCATAGCACTTCTTTATCATGTTGTCAACTTATTTTCGGAAGAACCCTTAGAGGATCTTGCCGACGTGCGAAGGATACGAGCGGTACTGAGGAATGAGGCGGGGATAACCTATCCAATACCCTATAAGCTGGACAGTAAAGCAGGAGTTGAGTATAGAGCCTGGGGGCATACTCATATATCATCGTTGTACGAATAGGATCGAGCGACACCTGCGCTCACCAGGGGGATGAAGGAATAGAGAAATACAAAATTACCGGCCAGCATCCTACGCGTGGGATGCTCATCCGCTTTCCACGCACACCCGAGGCCCTGGCGGAGCAGGTGGTACGTTGGCGCGAGGACCAGTGCACCCCGATCCACTTTTACACCTGGAATGGCTCCTGCTATGAGCCAGGCGTCGCGCCTTCCGATCTCATGCTTCTCTTTGCCCATGATGAGGGGGCAACGGGAGACGAACCCTGCGCGCTATGAAAGAATCGGACACAAAGTTTTCATAGCGCCTCAGCTTATGAAAGCAACCTTTATTAGTAGAGTGGCGCGTCCACCTATTACAATTGGTGATTTAGAGCTTCATCGGCTCTCGTACTTGCATCACCATCTGCCGGATCACCTCAACGATCAATGCGGGCTCATCTTCGTTGATCAGATGTCCGCTTCTGGAGGCGATGATCTGCCGGCTCTGAGACGAGAGGTGTGTTAATTCGCGCTGCATCTGTCTCCATGTCCGTTCCATTTCCTCGATCAATCCAGGAGGATAGTTCGCTGGGTCTCGTGTTGGGCCTCCTCGGCTGATCACCGCTAAGGGCAGATCCCCAAGGCTTCGGCAGGTGTGCAGCAGTTCGCTGTTGGCAACGTTGTCGATCTGTTCGTCATTCTGGTTGGGATCGAGCCAGCGAACCTCCCAAATATGACGCAAGTGAGCCAGAGCGGGCAAGGCATTTGGCTGTGGAGGCAGAACCGCCAGATAGCGCTCCCGCTGGTCTTCATGCGAGGCGTCGATCAGAACCAGAGCAGCAACCTGCTCAGGATACCGTTCGCGATAGAGCCGCACCACGAGACCTCCCAGCGAATGACCAGCAAAGACAGAGGGGCCGGTGATCTGGGCCTTCTGCAACAAGGTGTGCAGGTCCAGCACGATATCCTGGATGGTTCGTGGCGTAGGAGCAGGATCGCTCTGTCCTAGCCCGGCCCGATCATACCACAGGACGTGCGTAAAAGTGGCAATCTGCCTGGCAAGAGCGTCGAACCGAGCCGGCGCCCACCGATGTCTAGCAGGATGGGGATGCTCTTTTCTTCCATCTCTTTCTGCCTTTGCGCGTGAAGCTGTTGGAAGTATACACTTAGGCGACTTCCAGAGCATCGGCCTTTCGGACGATGTCTCTGTCTTGACCGGAGAGTGTTCACTCTTCGCGCACCACCTACTGCGGGAGTATTTTGCTGACCTGAAGAGTGAACACTCTCCGAGAGCATCGCCCGCTCCGAGTGACGTTCCATAGGCAAAGAGAAAAGGGCTCCGTCTCCACTGTAGAGACAGAGCCGAAACCCGCTGCTTAGTCCAGCAACACATGGGCAGAGCGAATCGGCTGCCACAGTCGCTGCCAGGTACCAGACGGCATAAACCAGCGACGCCAGTTGAAGTAAGGACAAGATCAGCCAGACCCTCATGTTGTTCACCTCCAAAGACAAGGATACTCACAGTATATCAATCCATTGATGGGGTGCCTATTCTCAAAAATGCGTATTTTTCTCTCACACAGCATCAAGTTACAAAGTTATAAACATAAACACAGAGCTTGGCAACCAGGACGGTACTCAAAACGTCGTCACCGCGCCATATCGTCGCCAGAGCTATGCCTTGCTGCCAGCGGTGGAGATGACCAGTCACGTACTCTGCTCGGTTGTAATAGCATCTTCCTGCTGCTCTACTCAAGATGGAGAGACACACGAAGGAGAGACGGTTGAGGGGAAAGCAAAAGGGCGGCCTTTTCTAGAGGGGCCGTCCTCTTGTCTGCTTCACCCCAGAGCGTTTCAGTGCGCGAGCAGCGCGAAGAGCGCCAGGAGATTGAAGAGCGCATGCCAGACCATGCCCGGGAGCAACGATCGCGTACGGTATGCCAGGTATCCCAGGATCAGGCCAGAGAGAAAATAGTTCTCCAGATTCGATGGATCGAGATGCCCTGCCGCGAAGAGCAGGGCCGTTCCCATGATCGCCATCCACGGGGCGATTCCTCTGCGCAGAAGCCACCCTTGGATGAGACCACGAAAGATCGTTTCCTCACAGATGGGAGCGGCGAAGAGCCAGAGAACAACCAGCGCTGCATGTGAAAGAGGCCCTCCATACCGCATGAACTGGTCATCTCTGGCGGTGGGAACGTGAAAGAGGAGCAGGAAGAGCTTCGACCAGAGCGCCTCGACCAGGAGGATGACGACGATGGCAAAGAGAGAGAACAGCAAAAGCAAGAACGCTGACCTTCGATTCGCCCACGAAGTGCGCAATGAGTTGTTGATGAGCTTATCGTGCTGGAAGCGTTTGAAAGCATCCCTGATCTGGAGTTTGCATGCCTGAGAGGTGAGAGCCACAGAAGGAAAAGGAACAAAACGGGTCGCAGATGGGAGCAACCGAGACAAGGTGAGGCCGAAAAGACATGCGCTCTCCTCAGAAAGGCCTGCCTTTCCGCAGAGATGGAACGCTCTTGCTCAAGGAGATGGCTGCTTAGGTCGCCGAGAGCCCGAGAAAAGCAGAGAAGGTCTCTGGTACCCCGAAGAGCGTAATGAGAGGTCGGCTCGCCGAAGAGACCCAGGCATTGCGCGCGAGCCGCTCGGCAAACGAGAGCCGATAATGTGCCCGTTGTGCGCGAGAAAGAACCGGAGATGACGGGGCAGCGCGGACCTCAGGGTCGTGCCCGTGCTGCACGTCTACCCTCTGATGGCGCAAGAGTTGGATGCAGGCACGTCGATACTGTCTGCGACTCCAATCGCGCCACAGGAGAGGGGCCGGGCCGACCACGAGAGGGTGGAGCAGCACGCTGACCTGGCGAGGCTTTTTGGTCGTATGGCCCAGCCATTGACACTGCTCGCGGAGAGAACAGGGGCGGCAACTGCGGATGCTGGCCGCATACACCACGCGCAGGCTTCCATCGGCTTCCGGGCGTCGCTCATGGACCGAGAGCGTCTGGCCCGCTGGGCAACGTAGGGTTCCATCTGGCTGGAAAGAAAAATCTCGACCAGAGAAGCGACCGGCTTTCCAGGGCAGAGCCACCTCTGGTGGCCCATACCCTTGTGGAGGGGAAGGAAGATTGGTTACCTCTTCATGGGCAGGCGAACAGGCAGGAGCAAACTCGGTGATACGCACCGGATCAGGAAGAAGCTGATGACCCAGCTCCAGACGCAGATTCCAGACCCATTGCGCTACGATCTGCCAGCATTCTTGCCCACAAGATGACTGACTACACCAACGATCCGGGTCTTGTTCGACATCCTCATCAGCAAGAATGGGCTCAAAGGCACCACGATGCAGATACAACTCCACGACGTCAGAAGCCGTGAAGCCCTGTTGGGGCAAGCGGGTAAAGAAGAGTTCATAGACGATGCCTTCTCGTGTGACACCAATCCTGCTCTTCTTTTTGCCAGTGGGATGAGTTGCCACGACTACGCGGCAATGGACGCCTTCTGGTCCCACTGGCACATCAGGGCAATCATAGAGGCTGCGCGCGACCAGGCTTTCGGGGTGGTGCAGGAACTGGTCGGGGGGCAGGTGCAGGCGGGCCTGAACCAGAGGATGATCCAGCACGGTGTAATCTTTGCCACGCATCACGAATGAGAAATCAGCCAGGTCTGCAATCACGGCTCCCGTACCATATTGCCCATCGAAGCGCAACAAGACCTGCGCCTGCGAGAGTTGGTGGGAAGCCAAGTAGCGACCAATGGCTAAGAGAGCTTGGCGCAGTTCCGCTCGGTAGCGTCCATTGCCTGGGTTGCCAAAGGAGCCGAGCCATTGCGAGGTGTGAGCCTGACTGATGACGGTCCGGGTCCGCACGATTTCCCCGCGCTTGCGTCCCGTGTAACCAGGGGCACAGATCTCATCCAACCGTCGAAAAGCCGGTGGCAGTTCCTCTGCCTGAGGAAGGGCACGTTGGCGGGCGGCCTCACGGGTGCCATCAACATCGAAGACGATCCGAGCCGCTCCCTCTCGGTCCACCAGGCCGCCTGTTTGCCGTTCTGTGGAGAGCGGTCGGCTGTGATGAACGATAATAGAAGTGTCCGGTGACGCGGATTACTATTGCCGACAAGATAAGGAGAAACTCAGAAGTGTGGAACCCCTTCACCCAGGAGAGCAGAAGAACTCCTCCATTCGATGATACGTCCTGACGGGCAATCCTCCGTAGGAACGGTAATCCTGTCTGAGAGGGGAGGGGATATACCTGTGCGTGTTGCTCGACTGAGGTGGAGAGTGGGTGGGATAGGCAGTCGAGGCAACATGCACAGGATGCAAGCGAAGCCCCAGGTCCTGGTGGTGGTTGGCATGGTGTGGGGAGAGGACCTGGAGCGTGAGCTTGCAGAGCGCAAGTTCGTTCCGCGTGTGGTCGGTGCTTGGGTCGTCCGCTGGTATGAGCGCCGTTCAAGCACTGCTGGTAATACGCAGTCCAGCAGGAACCCTGCGCATTACCGATACGCAGGCGGAAGTGGTAATGCGCAGGGCTTCTGAAGCCCTGTACAGTATCGCACTCCTGCTTCAAAGACAAGAAGGGCCATTCCTCTAGACGGTTGCTAGAACAATGGCCTACCATGACACCACTTACTAACAAACAGGAGGTGTCATGTGAAAAAGGATACAGAAATTCGGCTTTATCTGCAAGAAAGAAAAAAAGGAATGACCCAACGTGTCGCAGCGGCACGAGCCGGGATCGCAGAACGAACCGCTCGCCGATATGAGCGAGCGGGCGCCTTGCCTTCTCAGCTCAAACGCCCTCATGACTGGAAAACCCGCATTGACCCGTTCGAGCAAGATTGGCCCTGGGTCGTCTCAGAGTTAGAGCGAGATCCTGCACTGCAAGGTTCCACCCTCTTTGCGCTGCTTTGTGAACGACATCCTGGTCGCTATCGACCCACGCAGGTGCGTACCTTACAGCGTCATATTCAACAGTGGCGTGTCTTACATGGGCCTGATCGCGAGGTGATGTTTGCTCAGGAGCATGTTCCTGGTGAGCGTGGCCAATCCGATTTTACCCATATGGAGGATCTGGGAGTAACGCTTGCGGGTGCACCGTTTCCCCATATGCTGCATCATTTTGTGCTCACCTACTCCAATGTGGAAGCGGTGAGTATTTGTTTCAGTGAATCCTTTGAAGCGTTGGCTGAGGGAATTGAGAGCGCACTCTGGCAGATTGGTGGGGTCCCAATACAACACCGCACTGATCATTTGAGCGCTGCCGTCAAAAACGCAGGCAAGGCAGAGGCCAAAGACTGGACCACGCGCTATGGTGCCTTGATGGCCCATTATGGGATGGAACCCACCAAGAACAATCTGAGGATCGCTCATGAAAATGGCGATGTGGAGCAATCGCATCACCAATTCAAACAGGCGGTCGATCAGGCCCTGCGTGTGCGTGCCAGCCGCGATTTTCCCACTCGTGAGGCCTATGAGCGTTTTCTCGCCGATCTCATTCGCGTCCGCAATCTCAAACGAGGTACCCGTTTCGCTGAAGAACAAGCCGCCCTCCAACCGCTTCCCAACAGCGTGCTGGCCCCGTGTCAGGAACTGCGAGTGACGGTGAGCCAATTTAGCACGATTGCCGTCAAGGCCAATACGTATTCGGTCCCTTCGCGTTTGATCGGCACCTCGCTGCTGGTGCGAGTGCATGCCGAGACGGTGGAAGGCTATGTCGGCAGCACGGTGGTCTTCACGTTGCCTCGCCTGATCGGCAAACAGCAGCATCGCATCGACTATCGACATGTGATCTGGTCGCTGGTTCGTAAGCCTGGTGCCTTCGCTGCCTATCGGTATCGCGATGACTTGTTTCCCACGACGACGTTCCGTCTGGCCTACGATCAGCTCATCAGCAGCGGGATTGAGAAAGCCGATCGCGACTATGTGCGCATTTTACATCTGGCCGCCAGCACCAGCGAAAGCGAGGTCGAAACGGCGCTGACGCTGTTGCGAGAGACGAGGATGCTTCCCACCTTCGACGCAGTCCGTGACCTGGTCCATCTGCCTCAATGCAAGCAGGCATTGACCTGGTCAGCTCCCCATCTGGATCTTTCCCTCTACGATAACTTGATTCCTTCAAGGAGGACCCATGCCGAAAAACAGCAATCGTCACAGTGAACTGCACACGCTCTTAACTCAACTCAACTTGACCAGAATGGCGGAGATCTTCGCCGATGTGGCTCTGCGAGCCGCCAAAGAGGGTTTATCTCACGAAGCCTATCTCTATGAGTTGGCTCGACAGGAAGAGGAACAGCGCACCCAACGACGGACAGCTCGCCTGGTGCGTGCTTCAGGACTGCCCGTGGAGAAAACCTTCCGAACACTGGCGCTCTCGCGACTTTCCCCAAGCCTGCAATTGCAATTGGAACGCCTCAAAAGCGCATCCTTCCTGGAGACCGCAACGAATAGTATCGCAATCGGCAAGCCAGGAGTAGGGAAAAGCCATGCCCTGGCAGCGGTCGGATATGCCTTGATCGAGGCAGGCTACCCTGTGCTCTGGACGCCCACCAGTGCGCTGGTCCAACGACTTCTGGCGGCCAAGCGAGATCTGCGCCTGCCGCAAGAGCTGGCGAAATTGGACAAGTTTGCCTGTGTGATTCTCGACGATATTGGCTATGTTCAGCACGATCGTGATGAAATGGAGGTTCTATTCACCTTCCTGGCTGAGCGCTACGAGCGCAAATCGGTGATGATTAGCACCAATTTGGTCTTTAGTGAATGGGAGCGCATTTTCAAAGATCCCATGACGACGATGGCAGCGATTGATCGTCTGGTTCATCATTCGGTGATTTTGGATATGATGAGTGTGGAGAGCTATCGCGCTGAAGAGGCATCCCAGCAGCATCTTCTTTCCTCTCGTCCGAAAAAGTCGTCGTCCAGACAAGCGTCTCCTGAAGCCTCTTCGTCGATCATTTCTCCATCAGAGAACCCAGGGGCACCGGCAAATCTAGTTATCGCTGAGACCACATCGGCACCTCTACTTGTCGCTGAAAATGCTGGTATCGAGACCCGTGAAGGTGCGACGTCACATCGGCAGGTGTAATAGCCACCGATGGTACTATCTAATTGACTTTCATCAACACTTCCAGTGGCAGATTGATGACCTCATAGAATACCTGTGCGGTCATCGCAATATAAGACGAGAGGGGGTGTTGTTTCTGGCTGATGGACTGAGCGAGGCGGACGAGCAGTGGTTAGACGAGAGAATGATCGATTGGCGTGTAGACTGATCTTGTAGTGCAGCCCGATGAGGTAGCACAGACACGAGAAGCCATCATTCTCTTTTTTTCTTTTCTCTGTCCTTAAGTACCTTCTTTGCTTGTTGATACGATGCCCTTAACGGAAAGGACGATGATGCATGAGGCGCTTCTTTCCCGGAAAGACTGAACGTGAGGAACTCGAACAGCTGCGTAGTGAGTTGACCAGTAGAATGCAGGCACTGGAGCATTCTCTTGCCCAGGAACGTACCCAGTTCCATACCGAATGGACTCATGGGATGCAGGCGTTAGAGCAGACGCTTCTCGAGGAAATCCGGCGATTGGTCACTCCTGTCAAGGCCGGTAGAATTGCGGGTCTTCCAACTTTTTGGTGAAGCCAAGCACCAATTCGTTACAGCTCGCCTGCATTCCCTCCCAACAGAAATCAGGCAGCGTGTAAGAGCCGTTGCCGTAAGAGAGGAAAGCCCGCTCTGCCATACATTTGCCTTTTGATCGTCTTTGGGGGAGCGCTGTAGGGGAGACGGCTGGCGGGGTGTCTTGTGAGACCCTTTTCCAGCCGTCTCCCCTACGATACTGGGCCTAGAAACGAGCTCGCATGTGCCCGATTTCTAGCACGCGCTCGGATTGCCCTGTTCTGGAATGCTCTCTCCTTGTTTGTAGTATTGTGGAGTCTCTCACCTCTTCGTCTCGCGGAGGTCGGCCTCGCTGAGGTTAACCCCGAAGAGATTAGCTCCCCGGAGGTCGGCTCCCCTGAGATTGGCCTTACTGAGGTTGGCTCTGCTGAGATCTGCTCCCCGGAGGTCGGCTCCCCGGAGGTCGGCCCCGCTGAGGTCGGCCTCGTTGAACGTTGCCCAGTAGAAGTCTGTTCCCTCGAGATCTGCTCCCCGGAGGTCGGCTCCCCGGAGGTCGGCCTCGTTGAGGACTGCCCCCCGCAGGTTTACCCCGTGCAGGTCTGCCTCGACGAGGTCAGGCTGGATCTGTGGGTGTTCTCTCCTCCACTGGTTCCACGGCTCTGTTCCCTGTTTCAGCACGTCCAGGTGCTCCTGCTTGGCCATGGGTGCTTGTGTCCCTTCTTCTCGTGCTTCTCTCTCAGGATGTAGTATACCCGATTTTGCTCACCGCTCTCCAGACAGCTCTGTCTGGGCGGGTGTTGATGTGGGTTGTCAATGTGGCGGCCAGGTCAGAGGCAACACCACCTCACCCACACCTTTCTGTGGGAGTGATTTCATTTCACTGTTCAAGCGGGCTGCCCTCGGTGAGTTGTGTAGTCAATCGCTCCTACAGGGCAAAGCATGAGTGTACCAACAGGACTCAAGCAACTTCCGATACACGAGGCCTCGGAAGGAGAGGCACCCGGAGTTGTGCTGGTACCAGATTGCCCGTCCAAACAACACATCGACGCCAGAACACGCGAGCTGTTGCTACACTCTGACTTCCTACTGAACCCAATCCGGCAAATCGTCCCGCTTCTCTCCCCTGGGCAACTGCGCTGTCTCCTGACTCCCCAGCAGAGCCTCCTGAAACGCATCCTGCCGCTCGAACAACCATTGAAGTAGCTCTAACGCCTGCTCTGGGGTCAACTGGATACATGCCCCATCACTGCTCACCAGTTGAATATGACCAGGCGCATCCAGGTTTTCAACCCGCAATGACATTGCTCGCTCCTCTCTGTTTCATACGATAATGCAAGCCAGGCACTGCCGTCCCAGAGGCGCAGTGGCCCTCGCGTTTCGGAATGTCATGAGGACACTGCACTTGCTTGGGCAATATCAATCGCCTGAGCCATCCACGGCGAACTCTCCCCTTCAGAGATGACCCCACTCAAAAGGGATGCTCCTCTCCATCCCCCAGCACATCCGCATCACTAGAGCCTGCGGCCACACCCGCGGGAGCTGCGGGCTTATTGCCAATAAACTGGAACTTCTCCACTTGCACATCCAGGGCCATACGAGGCACACCATTTCTATCGGTGTACTCCCGCGGAACAAACTCCCCCTGGATATAGACCTGCTGGCCCTTCCTCACATAGGTGTTGATCGTCTCGGCCTGCTTGCGGAACGCCACACAGTTAAACCACGTGGTCGATTCTTTGTCTTTCGTTTTCCTTGTCACGGCGACAGAGAACTTCACGATCGCCGTCCCGTCCGGGGTATAGCTCATCTCTGGGTCACGCCCCAGATTGCCAATGATCGAAAGTTGCGCCATACTCATGGTTGTTCACTCCTTTATCTTTGCTACATAGCATCAGAGGGCGATTCACCCATGCTGGTAGCCATCCTCGAATGCTCTCACATAGGCTCCAATGCGGGCATGTGTATTGGGGACATGCCAATCTTGGAGCTCCTGGTACAGATGAGCATGGGCGAAGTCGGAAGCCAGTAGACTGACTTTGGTTCCCAGCAGCACACGCCGTTGCCGCCGATGCTGTTGCTTGATCGCCTGCCCCTTGGCGTACGCGGTTTGTTGCAAGACCTCAAAAGATTCTGTCATTCACCTGTTCTGCTTTCTTTGGTGGAAACCGGTCCTTAACCAGGCTTCTTCCTCATCCATGCTCATAGTAACACCATTGCGCACCCCCGAGGACGACCGTAGCACAGATTGGTATCCTGTCGGTTAGTTCCGTCGCTTCATGCCCAACTTCACATACAAGCGCATCCAATATCGCTTGCTCTCCTCGATGATCTGCTCGCGCTGCCGGTCCATTTCTTCCAGCACCAGCGGTGAAATATGGTAGCGCCCGACCTTTGCACTCTTGCCGTAGATCTTATCGGCCTCTAGCCAGCCCTCTTTGATCCAATGATACACGCTGGATTCCGTGACGTGGTAGAGCTCTGCAACCTGCTGCGGCGTCAGGTAGTCCATCGTGATGGCTTCATTCCACAGTGTCTTCTGATGATACTTGGCAATGTTGGCGTGGTCCTGTTCAGTGAGGTTGTCCTTTTTCTTCATACCTGTCCTTTCAAATCATGGTAGAGTCGGTTGTCCCTGATCTCGTCAATATCGTTTCCATCAGAGGGAGAGAGGGTAGCGCCGGCTACCCTCTTTTCTCTTATTACAGTGATTTACGTATGTAAGCACGCATGCATGCGTGCTTACATACGTTTACATGAGACATCCCGAATTTTTAGATCATACGTTCTCTGTTCCTCCATTGCGGTTCGGGATGTCTCCTAGGGCAGTAAAAGAGAAGATGGGCTGACATTTCTGCCAATACCGGCTTATTGCCCACCGAACACGGTAGATAGGAAACTCTTGCTCATTTTGCTTTTTTCCGGTTCTATGGCAATAGTTCTGTAATAACCACATGACTTGCTCTCTTTGATGCTTCTCCATCAACCAGAGCAGAAACATATACACGACCATCACGATCAGAAGCATTTTTTCGCGCTTTTCCTGCTTGCGCAGGTTCACGGTCTCTAAACAGAGCTCGCTTTTCCATAACGAAACACCGTTTCTATCTTCCAACGCTCTCGATAAGCAAAGACGATCGCCCATGCTTCTTTCTCTGTCTCGATCGGGATATTGGTAATGAGATACCATGGCTCCCCTTTTTGTCGGACCGCGACGACCCACAAATCTCCTGCATACTGTGCATGTCGTACACGCTTCACCACGATCCCCGTCTTCATCAAACATCTCTTTTGAAAGTTCCAGAGTTCTTTGTGCCACTTCGATCTGGTCCTGCCGACGATCTGCGACAATGCCATCTCCTGCCCGTTCTCATCAAGAAAATGATGCCCTTTTTTCCACCGGATCACGAACAGCGCCTGGAACGCTCCTCGCGTATCCTAACCAGGGACCATTCCCATACCCACGGTCAAACACATGGATAACGAATTGTCCCCATGCACCGCTTATCGTACGAAGCAGTGCTTTCTCTTGATCACGCTGTTTTGTCGCCTGATCCCCTTTTCTACTCCACCACACCATTTTCACTAATGACGGGATCTTCTCCTTCCCTAGTAAGATCACTCCTGTCCACTCCATTCCCATCACCGTGATCGGTTTTCCTCCCAGTCGATTAAAAATCCCCTTACGTTGTTTTCTCAGACGTTTTGCTCGGCTTGACACTACTCCACAGGTCCCTTCCGCCTTTTCACTTTCTGCCTTTTCATACACACTTCCATCCCAAATACACAACCCTTTCTCTCCATTCGCTTTCATTGCTTTCAGCTTTTCCTGCGCTCTCATCCAGAGAAATCTGTTGAGTACCTCTTTTCCCCACCGATTCGACATCAGGAGCCTTTGCAGCTTTTTCGTCCTGGCCGGCTCTCTTCCACCACAAGGCAGATATGCCCCTAATTCACTCAGTTGCAGGGCTTGTTGATTGCCTCGAAACTGCAAAATGGCCGCGATTGCATACACGAACGTTCTCACCAATCGCTTATCTAGATACGCATCAAGCCAGATGAGAAGCGGATCCAGATAGGTTTCCAACTGCTGCGCTAAGCCGGGCAATGCCTGCTGGATCTCTTGCTCCTCTCGAGCACCTGTGTCATACTGAGATGGCATCGATGTCTTTGACCTCCTGTTTTCACCAGAGTTGTTCTTCAACTTCAGTGTCCTACAGGAGGTCTTTTTTGCCTAGTCCTTTCCCCTCTTTGGCTATTGAACTCCTTTTCTACTATTCCGGGATGTCTCATGTGACGTTTCAATGTGTCCAAGAACCCAAGTTATGTGGCGCGACCTCTCTGGCGCTGTAGCCGTTGTTTCGCCTCTCAAGCGCCCTTACACTATTGTATCACAGGTGATTGCGAACAGATCACACAGGCACGAATATGATGTAGTCGTCAAAGACAGAGCGCCGATACTGCATAGAGGAACCAAGTAATATTTTTGCGCAATTATTTACGTATGCGGTATAGACGGGATCGGTAGGAAATATATACGCCGCGTGCGCATCCGCCACGACCGTCTTCGCATATGG
>WNGD01016175.1_pt1 | contig 14248 bp, 9 predicted proteins | sample 5400671 | NCBI WGS metagenome assembly WNGD01 (sample SAMN13153369, study PRJNA577476) | soil metagenome | isolation source: 40 cm soil or saprolite under grassland replicate 2 | place: USA:California | collected 2016-06-15
TGGGCCGGCGGTGCCGGGAGGGTGACCCAGCCGGCGCCGGTCGCGGTCGAGCAGCCGGTCGCGCCGGCGATCGTCCAGTCGCAGATCTTGACCGTCTGCAGCGGAGCGGGCGCGCCGGAGAAGGCCGTGCAGGTGCTGAGCGTGGTGGTCTGGCAGTTCTTGCCCTGGTAGGTGATCTTGATGTTCTGCGACCCGGCCGGGACCGCGGAGAAGCCGGCGTACCAGTCGGTGGCCAGGGCGGTGACGGTCGCCCCGCTGAGGTGGCTGGCCGCCGCGGTGCCGAGCTGTCCACGCTGGACGGTCCAGGTCGTCGTGCCCTGCCCGCCGGTGACGTTCAGGACCTCGTTGTCGATCCGGACGTAGAAGTTGCCGGAGGTGGGGAAGCCGGCGGCCGACGCCACGGTGATCGTCGGCTGCGCCGCGGTGGTGGCGGTCGGTCGGGTCGTCGTCTTCGGGTTGACCTGGTAGTAGTTCCCGTCGGCCAGGGCCAGCGCCGAGACGGACCCACCCTTCAGGTTGCCGCCGATCAGCGCTGCCGACAGCGGTGCGCCGAAGCAGCCGCCCGGCGGGTCGACCCGCAGCAGGGTGCCCATCCCGCCGAAGCCCTGGTCGAAGTTCGTGAACTCGTTCAGGGCGTGGCTGTGCAGCGGGAAGTACCACTCGCCGCAGATGTTCTGGGTGACCGTGCCGGCGGGCAGGGTGCCGGTGTAGCCGAGGTACGGGCTGCCGCCGTAGTAGGTGTTGGCGTCCTTGAACGTCACGTTCCGGTAGTTCGGCGGGGCCACCGGCAGCGGGTTGCTGGCCGGGTTCCACATGTCCGCGTCGTTCCACCGGAGCAGGTAGTCGATGGTCTGCCCGGACCCGATCGTCTCCCCGAAGTGCTCGGTCGGCGCGACCAGCCGCCCGTCCTGGGCGATCTCGGTGGTGTGGTTGCCGTGCGGGTGGAACGGGTGGTTGTTGGCCCCGGCGTTGATCATCCGGATCAGCGACGGCAGGGGGTTCGTCACGGTGGTGGGCTGGATCCGGACCAGCGCGCCGTACGGCTGGCTCGGCAGCAGCGCCGAGCTGTTGTCCTGGACGGTGTCCGGGAACTCCCGCCCGTTGATCGCGAAGTAGCGGTTGTGCAGCGCGTTGAAGTCGTACTGGCCGCCGGTCTCGACCGCGTGGTGCAGGTCCGGGTCGATCTCGTTGAACAGCATGAGGAACTCATGCGCCGGGTCGAACTGGGTCGCCGCAGAGTTGTAGGCGTAGTTCGGGCCGAGGCTCGGGCGCACCACCAGCGCGCCGTACAGCCCCATCTCCACCTGCTTGGAGATGTCGGAGCCGCTCTCGTAGAGGTAGGTCCCGGGGCTGCCGGCCGTGAACGTGTAGCTCACCGTCCCGTTCGTGGCTGCGGCCTCGGTGGTGAGCAGCCCGGCGCTGCCGCCGCTCGGCGTCACCTGGGTGTCCTGGCCGGGCAGCACGATGGACGTCGGCTCCGGCAGCGTGTTCGTCAGGTTGATGACGACGGTCTGGCCCTCGGTGACGCACAGCACCGGCCCGGGGCTCTGGAAGGTGCCGTTGTCCGGGGCGTCCGCGTTCGCGTAGCTCCACATGAAGACCGCGTTGCCGTCCGGCGTCTGGATGTAGCCGGTGTTCGCGACCAGGTTGAACGTGTGCGTGCTGCCGGCCACGGTGCCCGGGGTGCAGACCATGCCGATCTTGGGTGCACCCGCGGGCAGCGCGGTGGCGGGCCCGGGACCCAGCATCGCCACGGAGCCGGCCGCCACCGCGACGACGAGACCGAGCCGCCGGATTCTGCGCGTCATCGTGGCCTTCCTTCCGCGGCGTGCGGGCCGCCACTCAGACATAGGTCTGACTCACTACGGTCTGCGCCGGAAGCGGCGTCTCATACACCCGCACCTCGGTCATCATTCCGCCCGGTCCCGGCGGAGCCCCGAAGTTGGTCAGCCGCCGCCAGTCCCGGTTCTTGAAGTAGTAGACGTTGTAGTTCCCACGACCGTCTGACCCGGACGGCCGGGCGGCGTCGTGCGGCGGCGCGTCGAAGAGCACGTCCCGCGCCTCGCCGGGTCCGATGTAGAGGGTGTTGGTCCAGTAGGAGGTGTCCTGGGCGCCGTTGCGCAGCAGCGACGCGTCCTGGCCGACGACGTGCATCGGGATCCCGGGCAGTTGCATCGCGTGCTGCTGGTAGCCGAGGTTGGCCAGCCGGAGCAGCACCCGCTCGCCCGGGTTCACCTGGATCAGCGCCGAGTTGGGCTGGCTGTAGTCCACCGCGTTGTCGTAGTTCGGGTTCGGGGTCGGGATCCGCAGGTCGGCGCGCCAGGCCGCGACGGCGTCGGCGTCGTTCGGCAGCACCGTCTGCGGGTACACCCGGCCGTTCAGGGTGAACCACTGTGGGTCGTAGTCGGTCGCGATCGACTCCTGGATGTCCCGGTCGCCGTCGTGGAAGTTGACCCACAGCTCGTTCAGCAGGATCGCGAAGTGGCGGTGGTAGCCGGTCGAGCCGTCCCCGTCGTTGTAGGCGAACTTGGTGAAGCCGCCAATCGAGCTGCCGTCCTGCAGCGGCCGGACGAACACGACCCCGGTCATGCCCATCTGGACGTGCTCGACGTCCTCGAAGTGGCAGTGCCACATGTACGTGCCCTCGCGGTGCGGGCGGTAGAAGTAGGTGAACTGCTTGTCGATCGGGACCGCGATCGACACCTCCGGGACGCCGTCGTTCAGCGGTGACGGGACGTCGAAGCCGTGCCAGTGGATGGTGTGCGAGTCGGTCAGGTCCGGCCGCTGTACCAGGCCGAGGTTGGTCAGCGTGATCTTGATGTCGTCGTTCTGCAGGAAGTTGAGGGTCGGTGCCGTGTGCTTGGCGTGCCCCTTCCAGGTCGACTCCAGCTGGGCGATCGTCAGCGTCGGGTCGACCGGGACGAACCCGAAGATGTAGAGCGGGTTGCCCTCCCGGCCGGGAACGCTGATGTACCCATCGGTGGCGATCAGCGACAGCGTGGTGGTGGCCGCTGACGCGGGTGTCACCAGTCCCCGCGTCAGCGTCGCCGCCACCCCACCCGTGGTCGCGGTCAGTAGAGCACCCGCTCCCACGGCCTTCAGGAAGTCCCTGCGGCTAGTGCCGCGACCGTCCATTGTGACCTCCCTGGAGGCGTTGGTGGGCCCAGCCGACGTCCCGTTGCCTGTCATCACGCCGGCCTCCGCCCGGCCGGCCTGGATCGGGCACTCACTGCGGCACCGGCTGCCCGGGCAGGCTCGCCACCAGGGCGGCGGGAGCGGTCAGCACGATGGGGATGCCGGGCAGCTCGTCCGCACCGAGATCCCACGGCGTGGCCAGCCGCAGCGTCCGCAGCATCGGCCGGAAGTTCCCGTCGATGTCGCCGGGGATCCCGGTCGGAGCCGCGACTGCTCCGGCGCCGCAGGTGCCGAGGTTCGCCGGCACCGGGGTGTTCGAGCACCGCACGCCGCGGTCGATCGCCGCCGAGGCTGCCGTGATGTGGTAGTCGCTGGTCAGCCCCACCGGCGGGTCCCCGCCGGTGATGGTGACCGCGGCCACCTGCGGGTCGAGCCGCGACCCGGACACCGTGAGCTCGGCGGCGACCCCGATCGGGTTGACGAACGCCGGGTCGGCGCTGATGTTGCCCTGGCCGGCCGGCACCGGGTGCTGCCCCGCCCCAGCCGGTCCGAGGATCAGGCCGTTGGTGAGGTCGGAGTAGCGCGGGGTGAAGGTGTCGGCGGGGTTGGTCGTCCCGTAGATCTCGAAGTCGATGAACCCCTGATCGACCTGCGTCGCGCCCGGGCCCGTCGAGCTGAGCGTGTAGGCGTTGTTGTCCCAGAAGATGTTGTTGAACAGCGCCGTCGGGTTGGCGAAGTCCGGCCGGGTGGCCGCGTTCGGGTACTGCGCCACGTACCGCGCGTCGTTCTGCCACAGCGGGTCGTTCGCCTCCGACGTGAGGCCCGCGCCGTGCGCGTTGCCGTCGGAGTTCTCCGACGAGGCAGTGGAGACGTTGTTCGCGACCGTGTTGTTGACCAGGTTCACCCGGGAGGAGTCGTCGAGCATGATGGCTCCGCCGAGATCGGCCGAACCGTTGTCGGCGAGGATGTTGTTCCGGATGTTGATCGGCTGGTTCAGCGCGTCGAGGACGAAGATGCCGCCCCCGTCGTCGCCGGTGTAGTTGCCGGTGATCAGGTTGCGGTCGATATCGACCGCGCCGGAGCCGTCGCCCAGGCCGCCGCCCACCGGGAGCTCGGTCTGGATCGAGATGCCGGCACCGGAGTCGACCGCGTCGTTGTAGTAGATCTGGTTGTCGTGGATCTTCCCGCCGGGGCTCAGACCCCAGTGCGAAACGCCGGCGCCGTACTCCACCCCGAAGTTCGAGCAGATCACGCTCCTCGCGACCTCGTAGCCGTTCGAGCCGTAGAAGATCCCGAGGCCGCCGGCGCGGGTCAGGCCGCCGTTGCCGATCACCGAGTTGTTGGCGATCTTGACGTTGTAGTTGTGCCCGTTGTGGTTGTACGGCTCGCCGAGCCCGATGCCGCCCGCGAAGATGCCGGCGTTGTTCTCCAGGATGTTGTTGGTGAGCTGGGTGTTGTTCGCGTAGGCCTGCAGCTGGATGCCGCCGGCCCCCTCACCCTGCCCGGTCATCAGGCCGAGGCCGTCGACCCGGGCCTGGGAGAACGTGGCGTTGATGCCGGTGCCCAGGTTGTAGGCGGACGTCGACTGGGCCAGCACGGTGAGGTCGGCAGCGCGCAGCACCGGGTGCTGGGCGTCCACCCCGGCGTACGGCGCGTGCGCGGCGACCGTGGCGTCGAACGCCGCCGCGTTCTGCTGGAAGTAGCGGCCGTCGATCACCGTGCCGTGGATGTTGAACCGCGGGTCCTCCGGGTCGCGGGCCTGCAGCTCGTGCGCGCCGATGATGCCACCGGGGCCGAGGCCCTGGATCTTCAGCGGCTTCCAGACCACGACGTTCTCGTTGTAGGTGCCGACCCCCAGCACGAGCAGGCTGCCCGCGCTGGCTCCGTCGATCGCGTTCTGCAGGACGTGGTTGTTGGCCCCGTTCACGGGCGGCGCCGGCACGTTGACCACGGTCGGGTTGTAGGTGACGACGTTGCCTGCGGACGAGCCGTTGGTGCCCATCACGTGCAGGGTGATCGCGTTGACGCTGGACACCCCGCCGCTCGCGTTGGCCGTGGTGATCGTGAGCTGGTGCGGACCGGGTCGGAAGACCCCGTTCGGCGACGCGTTCGCCGCCGCGTTCGAGGCGAGCGCCGGCACGTTGATGACGATCGTGTCCGGTGTCGACCCGCTGCCCGGCGTCCAGCTGACGATGCCGCCGTTCGCCCGGGTGAGCGTCTGCACCTGGCCGCTCCGGTCGTCGGTCAGGGTGGCCCGCACGCCGGTGGTCCCGGTCGCGGTGCCGGCCGCGCCGATGAAGTCGGCCTGGATGGTGATCTGCCGGCTGCCGCTCGCCGGCACGACCGGGGTGGACACCTGCAGCAGGTTCGGGCGGGCCGGGACGGCCGGGTCCTCGCACCCGGTGCCGGAGATCGGGTCGACCGGCGTGTCGAGCTGGTCGGTCAGGCCCGGCCACACCTCGGCCGGCGTCGTCGCGGTCAACAGATTCGGGTTGTAGCCGGGGTTCGGATTCGTCGTTGTCCCCGGGTCGTCGACCTTGACCAGGTACATGCCCGGGCATGGCCCCTGCGGGATCGGGCAGTTGAGCGTCTCGGTCGAGGGCAGCAGCGCCTCGTACGCGCCGTCCGGGCTGGTGTAGACGGTCTTGATCAGCCGCCAGTTGTCCGGTGTGTACGGCTGGTTGACGTTGGGCACGGTGTCCACCCGGGCGTAGATGCCGACCGGGATGCCGCCTATCGGCCGGGGCTCGCCGTACCACGGGGAGGCCTGGTTGCGCTCGAAGTAGATGTCGTTGAAGACCTGCCCGACGATGCGGCCGGGCTCCTCCACGTCGCCGGTCCTAGTGTCGGTGGCGTCCGTCCCGTTCGGGTCGGTGCGGAAGTTGGTCATCATGTGGAAGTCCGCGTTGGCGTTCTGCCCGTTCGTCAGGACCACGAGCTTCTTGTCGCACAGCGGTGCGGACGGGCTGGTGGCCTGGTCGCCGGTGTAGAACGTGCTGCGCGGGGTCAGCGTCGCCTGGTCGATGACGTGGCTGTCGCCGGTGCACGGCGGGTCGGGGATGGCCGGCTGTGGGGTGAAGTTGTTGCCGAGGTCGACGTTGACGTCCTCTTCCTTCACCGGGCGGTACAGGCAGCCGGTGCCGCCACCCGGGACGGCGCCCTTCGCGGGGGTCACGTTGATGTCGCCGACGATCCCGGTGTCGTTGCAGTCCCGGGTGTCGGTGCCGGAGGCGTCCTGCGGCATGATCGCGTGCGTGATGTAGGTGCCGGCGACCAGCGGCACCGGGTCGCCGCCGCCGACACAGGTGCCGTTGTCGGCAGCGAGGTCGTAGCCGCCCGGGCAGTAGTCGGCAAACGCGTAGCCGCCGTCGAACGCGCCGTCCTTGGCGTCCTTGGTGTTCTGGCCGTCGAGCGGGACCTCCAGGCAGTTCGGACCGATGATCGGGTTGAACTGGGAGGTGATGTCGTTCCCGTTGAAGTCGCGCAGCGGGTTGCAGCTCTGGGTGAAGGTGTTGCCGGCCGGCTGCTGCGGGTCCTGGCTGGCGTTCGGCTGCTGCCAGTGGTCGGTGACGTACTTGCTCAGGACCACGTCGTCACCGGTGTTCGGAAGGCCGTCGGCTCCCGGGCCCTCCAGGTACACGGTCGCGTCCGGGATGGCCGGCTCGTAGTCCTCGTGCGCCTGGAACCGGGCGTTGAACTCGTTGCGGGTGGTGGCGAAGTAGGTGATGCCGACGATCTGCCCGGGCGCGTTCGCCGGGTAGTCCCGCTTGCCCCAGTCGACCGTGGCCCGGTGGCCCTCCAGCAGCTGCTGGTTGGTCAGCAGGCCGCCGCCCTGGTCGGTGGGGATGCACGGGTTGGCCGGGACGGCCGGCGGGTCGACCGCGCAGGACGGGATGACGTCGCCGGTGTGCTCGTCGTGCACCGACGGGCCTGGGTACGCGGAGAACCGGGCGAAGCCCTGCTCGTTGATGATCCACCGACCGAGCGCGCCGCCCTCTGCCGTCGGGTACTGGTAGTAGCCGTTGGGGTCGGTGAACGTCGACTCCTTGATCGAGCCGTCCCGCCAGCGCTGGTCCATGTCGGTGTTGCCGATGGTTGGCTCGCCGGGATCCATCTGACCGTTCCCGTTGAGGTCCTTGTAGACGTGGCCGTCCAACCAGCCGAACCAGCGGGACACCCCGAGACCGACCGATCCGTCGTCGTTGGTGTCGTTCACGTCGATGACCTGGCCGTCCGCGACCGTCACCGGTTTGAACCGCATGATGTAGCTCAGCTGTTCGTCCCAGACGGCCAGGTTGTAGGTGCCGGCCGGGACGTTCTGGATGTCGAAGTTGCCGCCGGCGTCGCCGCGGCCGACGTAGACGGTCCGGTCCGTGGTGCTGTCGGACAGCGCGACGAACGGGTTCTCCACCGGGTCGTTGACCGTGCCCATGGTGTACGGCGCCCACTCCACCCAGTTGCGCGCGGTGCCGACGACCTCGCCGGTGCCGGAGGTGGCGAACGGCTGCGGCGCGCAGACGAAGCCGAACCAGTAGGCGGTGCGGTTGGTCGGCGGCTCCCACAGTTGCTCGCCGGGCGCGCCGGTGCCGTCGCTACCCTCCTCGACCGGCGCCTGCAGCTGCAGGCCACCGTCGATGGTGGTGGTCTGGTACCAGCGGCTGTCCGGGTCGCTGTTGCACGGCGTGTCCGGCGGGTGCACGTCGATGAAGTAGGTCGCCGGCCCGAGGTCGTTGACCGTGACCAGCCCGTTCGTGGCGGTCAGGCACTCGCCGCCGCACAGCGGGTTGTTGTTGTAGTCGACGGTGACCGCGCTGCCGGTCTGCTCCTCGAGCCCGATCTTGAACCCCTGCAGCGAGGTCTCCTCGGTGTCCGGTGCGCCGTTGGTCCAGGCGTTGTCGTTGAACACGAAGACCCGGATCTTGCCCAGCGGCAGCGGGTGCGCCTCGCTCTGCTCGGTCAGGTCGATCCGGGCGGTCAGCGAACCGTCCGCCGTGGCCGGGTCCGGCACGGTGACGTAGACGCCCCACATCTTGTGGTCCAGGGCACGGGCCGAGATCAGGTACCGCCCGTCCGGCACGTGCACCGTGGGGTGGCTGTTTCCGCCCACGGCCACGATCGGGCTGTTGCTCTCCGTACTCAGCGCCAGCGGGTCGCTCGGCAGCTTCGTGTTGTCCTTGTTGACGATGAAGTTGAAGCTCGCCAGCGGGGTCCCGCTGCCGAAGTCGCGGGCATCGACGGTGACCGCACACCCCCCCGCCGGACAGGTGGTGGCCGCCTGCGCCGGTGCCTTGGGGAACGCCATGGCGGGCAGGAACGCCCCGACCAGCACGACGACCGCGATCCTGGCGATCCAGCCGATCGACAGCTGCCTGCGGGAGCTCCTCGTCCAGCGGCTTGACCCACTTACACGCATTGGTCCACCTCCAGGGCGAGCTGCCCACGGCGCGCAACTCACGTCGACAGCCGGAGCATGGGAGGGACCAGACGTTCGCCATCCGATTTGTGACAGCTCTGTCATTCGACTGTCATGGAGCTTTCATGGGTAGCCGGTGAGCCGGAGGTATCCAGGCCCGAGCCGAGCTGAGGGATCGAAGCCCGGTCGACCACCCGGACGTGGCCTGACTGCTAGTGCCCCGTCAGCCAACGTTCGCCCTGACGTTGACTGACGGGGCACTAGGTCAGAGCGTGATCCAGTCGGTCAGCACCGCATCGCCCGCGCTCGGCCGGCACAGCAGCCGGAACGAGCCGGTCGGTATCGGCCGAATGGTGAACCAGCCGAGCTCGTCCACGGCGATGTTGCGACGGTCGACCGCGGTGCGCAGCTCGATGGTCGCCGTCTGCGGCGGGACGACCTGGCCGAGCAGCGCCTCGTGGGTCAACTCGATCTCCAGCCGCAGCCGCGCCGAGGCGAACGTCAGGGAGCGCAGCGGGGCCGGTTCGGCGCGGGTGATCGCCAGCTGGCGGTCCTCGCGCTCGGCCGCGGCGGCCGAGTCGTAGGTGAGGGCGGCGAGCTCGACGTCGACGTTGTGCCACGCGTAGGCAGCCTTGCCTGCCTCGACAAACCGTCGAGGGACGTCCCGTAGCTCGCGTAGCGCCTCGTCGACCGCGGCGAACAGCTCGTCGTCATTGCTCCACCACTGCTTCGTCAATGCCGCCACCTCCCTTCCCGCTCCTCCCCGCCGACTCGATGAACGCGGCTAGCGCAGGACCGCTGCGCAGCTTCTCCAGGCAGCGCGACCGGCTCGGTCCGAGCCCGCCTATCGGCTTACCCAGCTTCTCGCTGATCTCCGCATAGGACAGCGGCGGATCCTGGGCGAGCAGGGACAGCAGTCTCCGACACGGCTCCGGGAGCTGCCCGAAGGCAGCGCGGAGGGCGGCGTTCCGCTCCGCGGCGAGCACGTCCTCCTCGACCGACGCCGCATGCCGGTCGACGAGCACCTCGGCATCCCGAACCTCCACGTGCTCCCGCTGCCGGTTGCCCCGCAACACGCTCAGGCACTCCCGCCTGGTCGTGGTGGCCAGCCATCCTGGCAGCGCGGCTGGGTCCCGGATCTCGGCAAGATGTTCCACCAGCAACAGCCAGACGCCCTGGCCGACATCGTCGGCATCCTGCTCGGACAGCCGATGCCGCCGACAGATCCCCCAGACCAGCGGCGCGTACCGCTCGACGATCTCGTCCCAGGCGGCCTTGTCCCCGTCGCGGGCCCGCCACACCAGAGCAACGACGGTCGGATCGTTGCGCATGCGCCTCCCTCCCGCCGGCGCCCGGCTGGATGGTCATAGGCGTGGTCGAGATCGGGCCTTATCGCGCCAGCCGGATCCCGTTCGAGTCGTCGCCCGATCCTGCCGCCCGGGACTGGAGCAGGTGCAACGTCTCGTGGCCGGACCGGTCGCCCGGTCCGGTGCGTGCCGCCAGGGCTCCGCTCACCCAGGCGGTGGCGAGGGAGGTCCCGCCCCATCTCGCCCAACCGGCAAATTCCCGCGTCGGCCGCTCCTCTCCGCCGTCCAACTCCACGATCCGCACCTCTCCGTCGAGGTAGGTGCTCGTGTCCCGGATCAGGGGTCACTAGGCGCGTCGACGCCGAGAGCGCACCCGGGGCCATCACTATGAACGGAGGCCGGCCAGCCCAGTCTGATCCATCGCCGCGGCAATTTGTTGCGGAACTGCCAATCCGTGGTCCGATCTTGGTCGTCGTGAGCGCTCCGCCGGGCAGGCGGGAATGATCGCCGCGGCGATAGTCAGCAGGGACAGCGGCCGAGGAAGGCGACCAGCCGGTCGCTCGGGCTGGTGTGCGTCGGCAGCCGGACCGGCGCGGCGAACCGCGCCGGCCGGTCCGCGTCACCGACGATCAGCGGGCACAGCTCCAACAGCTCCTCGGCCAGTGCCGGCGGGATCGGGCGCCGGTACCCGCAGGCCCGAGCCACGTCCCAGCCGTGCACGGCGACCTCCACCGCGCCGGTGGCCGCGACGATCTCCGCGCTCAGCGGCAGGTCCGCGATCCAGATCTCACCCGGCCGGCGCGGGCTGGCCCAGGCGCCGATCATTTGGCCGGCCCGGCTGCGCACGGTGGCGACCGGGTTCGCGGCACTGCCGGTCGGCTCCCAGTTCCTCGGCTCCGGGTCGCCGTCCGCTTCGGCCGGGTCGAGAGCGACGTGCCCGGAGGTGACTGCCCCGTGCAACGCTTGCAGCGAGTCGTTCAGGTGCCGCAGCAGCGTGCGCAGGTCCCAACCGCGGCAGGGCGTCGGGCTGGCCAGGGCCTCCGGCGTGACCAGCGGCAGGCTGCCGAGGGTGTAGCCGGTGGCCCGCTCCAGCAGTGCGACGCCGCCGCCCAGCTCGGTGGCCGCGGCCGTGGTGGTCATGACGCGCCGGATCGAACGGCCCGCTCGTCGTCCGCGGCCAGGGTCATCGGCAGGCCGAACGTCCGGAACAGGGTGAGGTCGAAGAACACGGTCGCGTGCGAGATGCCACCGGTACTGAGCGTGAGCACCTGCAGCTGGAAGGCGTGCCAGTCGCCGTCGTCGCCGAGGATGTAGACGCCGAACGCCGGCTGCCCGTTCGCCCCGGTCGCCAGCCCGCGCAGCTCGCCGGGCCCGGCCGGGCACTGCTTGTCGATGAGCCGGCCGATGTCCTCCGGGCCCTGGTACCAGCCGATGAACGGCGGCATCTCCCAGACGGCGTCGGCGGTGAACAGCTCGATGGTCGCCGGGATGTCCTTGTTCTCCAGCGCCCGGACGTAGCGGTCGAGCAGCTCGCGCTGCTCCGGCTCGGTGGGCTCGACGACGTCGTCCTCGGTCAGCCCGGCCTGGCCGAGCTGGGCCCTGGCCCGCTGCAGCATGCTGTTCACCGCCGCGGTGGAGATGTCCAGCGCCTCGGCCACCTCGGCGGCCCGTAGCTTCAGCACGTCACGCAGGATGAGCACGGCACGCTGCCGCGGCGGCAGGTGCTGCAGCGCGGCGACCAGCGCCAGCCGGATGCTCTGCCGGGACACCACGATCGCCGCCGGGTCGGCGGCGCCGACCATGGTGTCCGGCACCGGCTGCAGCCACGGGATCTCCACCTGCTCGACCAGCGGATCGCCCGGGTAGGCGCGCCAGGCGCGCAGGTAGGTCTCCTGGACCAGGTCCTCGGCGTCGTGCACCGAGCCGAGCATCCGGTAGCAGTGCGCAAGCAGTTCCCGACGGTAACGATCTGTGAGCTGGACGAAGTCCTCGTCGGCCGAGTGGTCCGTCACGGTCATAGCCCGCCCCTCTCTAGGCACCGCCGACCCTAAGCGACAGGTCGGCCGACCGCCCACCGGTATAGACGGAGCAGCGGAGCAAAACTCATCGGCCGGTGCCGATGAGTTTTCCGTCGGGCGCCGGTCTGTACCGGTGATCGCATTCGACTTCGACGCGGAGGGACGCTCGTCATGCACGACCTAGGACTGGCCCGGCGCCCGGAGCGGGCGCAGCGGCCGGATCGCTCCCGGTGGGCCGCCCTGGTGGTGCTCTGCGCCGGCATGCTCATGATCGTCCTGGACGCCACGGTGGTGAACGTCGCGCTGCCGGCCATCCAGGGCGACCTCGGCTTCTCCCAGTCCGGCCTGGCCTGGGTGGTGAACGCCTACATGATCGCCTTCGGCGGCCTGCTGCTGCTCGCCGGGCGGCTCGGCGACCTCGCCTCCCGCCGCGGCGTCTTCCTGGCCGGGCTCGGGGTGTTCACCGTCGCCTCGCTGGCCTGCGGGCTGGCGCAGAGCCAGCAGGTGCTGGTCGCCGCGCGGTTCGTGCAGGGCGTCGGCGGCGCCATGACCTCCGCGGTCATCCTCGGCATGATCGTCACCATGTTCCCGGAGCCCCGGGAGCAGGCGAAGGCGATCGGCGTGTACGCCTTCGTGGCCTCGGCCGGCGGCTCGGTCGGGCTGCTCGCCGGCGGCGTGCTGACCCACGCGCTCAACTGGCACTGGATCTTCTTCGTCAACGTGCCGATCGGCATCGTCGCCGCGGTGCTCGCGGTGCGCCTGCTGGACCGCGACACCGGCATCGGGTTCGGCCGGGGGGCCGACGTGCCCGGTGCGGTGCTGATCACCACGTCGCTCGTCGTGGGCGTCTACACGATCGTCGAGCCGGCCGCCAAGCACGGCTGGGGCGCCGGCCAGACGCTGCTGCTCGGTGCGGTGGCGGCCGCGCTGCTCGTCGCGTTCCTGGCGCGCGAGGCGACCACCGACAACCCGCTGGTCCCGCTGCGGATCTTCCGGTCCCGCACCGTCTCCGGGGCGAACGTGATCCAGGCGCTGACCATCGCCGGCCTGTTCGGGGTGTTCTTCCTGGGTGCGCTCTACCTGCAGCAGGTCAAGGGGTACGACGCCCTCGGCACCGGCCTGGCCTACTTGCCGACAACGCTGGTCATGGGCGCCTTCTCGGTGCGCTACTCGGAGCGGCTGATCACCCGGTTCGGCGCCCGCCGGACCGTGCTGCCCGGCCTGGCCACGATCGCGGTCGGCCTCGCCCTGTTCGCCCGCGTCCCGGTGGACGGCAGCTACCTGGTCGACGTGCTCCCCTCGATGCTGCTGATCGGCGCCGGGGTCGGCGCCTGCTTCCCGGCGCTGATGTCGCTGGCGATGTCCGGAGCCACCCCCCAGGACGCCGGCCTGGCCTCCGGGCTGGTCAACACGTCCGCGCAGGTCGGCGCCGCGGTGGGACTGGCCGTGCTGGCCACGCTGTCCGCGGGCCGCACCGATGGCCGGCTGGCGGACGGCGCTCCCACCGCAGTCGCCCTGACCGACGGCTACCACGTCGGGTTCTGGGTCGCGGTCGGGCTGGTCCTGGTCGCCCTGGTGGTCGCGGTGGCCGTTCCGCAGCCCGAGCGCGACGTCGCCGCCGAGCCTGCCGCGCAGCCGGAGCTCGAGCCGGAGCTCGAGCTGGCCTGCTGCTGACCGATCTCGCCGACCACGCCGTCGGCCGCGCCCGCGGCCGGGGGCTCACCCTCCACAGTGGAGGAGAGCACGATGCGGATGATGTTCGTGAACCTGCCGGTCCGGGACCTCCGGGCGACGATGGCGTTCTTCGCCGGGCTCGGCTTCGAGTTCAACCTCGAGTTCACCGGCGACTCCTGCGCGTGCATGGTCGTCGACCAGAACATCTTCGTGATGCTGCTCGCCGAGGACCGGTTCCGGGACTTCATCAACGGCGAGATCAGCGACGCCGCGACGACCAAGGAGGTGCTCCTCTGCCTGTCCGCGGACAGCAGGGAGTACATCGACGCCACGGTCGGCAAGGCCATCGCGGCGGGCGGGAAGTCGTGGAAGCCGACCTTCGAGGACGGCCCGATGTACGGCGGAAGCTTCCAGGACCTGGACGGTCACGTCTGGGAGCTGATGTACCTGGAGCAGCCCTGACCCGGCACGTGCGACGGCCCGTTACCACCTGGGTGGTGGCACGGGCCGGTTGGCTCGCTGGTGGACAGTCAGTACGGCAGGGTGCGGCCGGACGGGCTGCGCAGGTCGAGGTCGTCGGTGCGGGTGTGGGTCTTCTTCCGGCGGATCTGCACCTGGCGCATCGGGCTCACCGATCCCTGGATGCCTAGGCCGCTGTCGCTAGCGACAGCGGGGCGGGGTGGTGGGCGGCGGCGACCGGC
>WNGD01007521.1_pt1 | contig 14245 bp, 8 predicted proteins | sample 5400671 | NCBI WGS metagenome assembly WNGD01 (sample SAMN13153369, study PRJNA577476) | soil metagenome | isolation source: 40 cm soil or saprolite under grassland replicate 2 | place: USA:California | collected 2016-06-15
CCGAGGAGAAGCTGATCCGCGCGATCTTCAAGGAGAAGGCGCGCGAGGTCCGCGACACCTCGCTGAAGGTCCCGCACGGCGAGGGCGGCAAGGTGATCGACGTCAAAACGTTCTCGCGCGAGGCGGGAGACGACCTCTCGCCGGGCGTGAACGAGCTCGTTCGCGTCTACGTTGCGAAGAAGCGCAAGATCGCAGAGGGCGACAAGCTCGCCGGCCGTCACGGCAACAAGGGCGTGATCGCCAGGATCGTTCCCGAGGAGGACATGCCGTTCCTCGAGGACGGGCGGCCCGTGGACATCGTCCTGAACCCGCTGGGCGTTCCGAGCCGGATGAACATCGGGCAGATCCTCGAGACGCACCTCGGCTGGGCCGCGGCGCACGGGGTCTTCCCGACCAACGGCGACTCGGCCAACGGCGATCCGACGCCGATTGCGACGCCGGTCTTCGACGGTGCCACCGAGACCGACGTCGACCAGGGATTGACCGAATGGGTCGCTCAGAACCCGGACTCGCCGATCAAGTTCCTCAAGAAGCGCCCCGCCGGCCGGCACACGTCCGGCAAGGTGCGGCTCTTCAACGGCAAGACCGGCAAGCCCTACGAGCAGAAGATCACCGTCGGCTTCATGTACATCCTGAAGCTTCTCCACCTCGTCGACGACAAGATCCACGCGCGCTCGACCGGCCCGTACTCGCTCGTCACCCAGCAGCCGCTCGGCGGCAAGGCGCAGTTCGGCGGCCAGCGCTTCGGCGAGATGGAGGTGTGGGCGCTGGAGGCTTACGGCGCCGCGTACACACTCCAGGAGATGCTCACGATCAAGTCCGACGACACCGTCGGTCGCGTGAAGGCCTACGAGGCGATCGTCAAGGGCGAGAACATCGCCGAGCCGTCGATCCCCGAGTCCTTCAAGGTGCTGCTGAAGGAGATGCGTCGACCAAGACGGCGAGCTGGCCTTGCCGGCGGACGAACAGCTCGGCGACCTGGTGGACGTGGAGCCCGCCCCGGCCGAGGAAGCCAAAGAAGAAATCGAAGAGCAAAAAGGACCAGTAGCGGAAGTTGACCTAGCAGACGCGGAAGTAGAGGAATGAACCCGCGCAGACTCCGGGCCCTCGGCCCTCCCTTGCACGCTGCACCAAGAAATCGCACTACTCCGACGAGAAAGAGGCGCTTTGATCGACATAAATGACTTCGATGCAATCCGAATCGGACTTGCGTCGTCGAAGCAGATTCGAGACTGGTCTTCGGGCGAGGTCACCAAGCCCGAGACGATCAACTACCGCACCCTGAAGCCGGAACGCGACGGGCTCTTCTGCGAGCGCATCTTCGGTCCCACGAAGGACTGGGAGTGTTACTGCGGCAAGTACAAGCGCGTCCGCTACAAGGGGATCATCTGCGAGCGCTGCGGCGTCGAGGTGACGCGGCAGAAGGTGCGCCGCGAGCGCATGGGCCACATCGATCTCGCCGCCCCGGTCTCGCACATCTGGTTCTTCAAGGGCGTTCCGAGCCGGATCGGCTACCTGCTCGACATCGCTCCGCGCGAGCTCGAGAAGGTCCTCTACTTCGCCGCTTCGATCGTCACGTCGGTCGACAACGAGGCGCGGCAGAAGGACCTGAACGACCTCGAGGACAAGGTCAAGGCCGAGGGCGAGCAGATCGACGTCGATCGCGACGAGGCGCTGGCCGCGCTCGAGGACCGCTTGAAGCGGCGCCGCGAGTACTTCACCAAGGGCAAGGAGCGGAGCTTCGACGAGGACGACGACTTCTGGGCGCGCGGTCTCTCGAACTGGGCCGAGGAGCAGGGCGTGCCGCCGCTCGAGGAGGCGCGCGAGCTCGTCGGCGGGCTCTTCGTCGAGGTGGCGAAGGAGATCACTACCGAGGACTCCAAGAAGATCCGCGAGCTCGTCCGTAACACGGCGATCCGCGACGACCGCAAGCTGACCCCGCGCGAGCTCGAGACGGTGGCGAACGTCGCCGTCCAGATCCGTGAGTCGCTCGCGCCCCTCTACAAGCAGCTCGCAAAGGCGACCGGCTCGAAGAAGGGCGCGCTCACCAAGCACATCAAGCGCGTGATCGAGGGTCTGCTGAAGCCGAAGGCCAAGCTCTCCGAAGAGGACCAGGCGCTCGTCGAGAGCGTCGACCAAAAGCAGCTCGAGAAGGCGCGTGAGCTCGGCAACGGGCTCCTCGCCGAGGTGCTCGAGCAGGCGCCGCCGGATGCCGACGGAACCGCGATCCGCGAGCTCGCCAACGACCTCTGCCTGCGCACGGACGGGAAAATCAGGAAGGAGGACCTCGACGCGATCGTCCAGTGGGCGGTCAAGGTGCGCGAGGCCTACCAGGACATCGAGTCGCGCAAGTCGGACGCCGGCGAGGCCGCGGTCGACTCGAGGGAGCGGCTGGAGGAGACCTGGCGGCTCTTCAAGGAGCTCGAGCCGAAGCTGATCGTCAACGACGAGCAGCTCTTCCGTGAGCTCAAGGACCGCTTCGGCTCTCCGTACGGCTTCGGTGTCTACTTCAACGGCGGCATGGGCGCGGAGTCGATCCGCGAGCTCCTGAAGGACCTCGATCTCGACGCAGAGGCGATGTTCCTGCGCGAGACGATCAAGACCTCGAAGGGTCAGAAGCAGGCACGTGCGATCAAGCGGCTCAAGGTCGTGAGCGCGTTCACGAAGTCTGAGAACCGTCCCGAGTGGATGGTGCTCGAGGCGATCCCGGTGATCCCGCCGGAGCTACGGCCGATGGTCCAGCTCGACGGCGGCCGCTTCGCCACGAGTGACCTGAACGACCTCTACCGGCGCGTTATCAACCGGAACAACCGGCTCAAGCGGCTGCTCGACCTGGGCGCGCCCGAGATCATCGTCAACAACGAGAAGCGCATGCTCCAGGAGGCCGTCGACGCGCTGTTCGACAACGGCCGCCGAGGGCGCGCCGTCACCGGGCCGGGCAACCGGCCGCTGAAGTCGCTCTCCGACATGCTCAAGGGCAAGCAGGGGCGCTTCCGCCAGAACCTGCTCGGCAAGCGTGTCGACTACTCAGGGCGCTCGGTGATCGTCGCCGGCCCGACCCTGCGCCTGCACCAGTGCGGGCTGCCGAAGCTGATGGCGCTCGAGCTCTTCAAGCCGTTCATCATGAGCAGGCTCGTCGAGCGCAAGTCGGTCCAGAACATCAAGGCCGCAAAGAAGCACGTCGACTCGATGGTCCCGGAGGTCTGGGACGTGCTCGAAGAGGTGATCGCCGAGCATCCGGTGCTGCTGAACCGCGCGCCGACGCTCCACCGTCTCGGCATCCAGGCCTTCGAGCCCGTGCTCGTCGAGGGCAAGGCGATCCAGGTGCACCCGCTCGTCTGCCACGCCTTCAACGCCGACTTCGACGGCGACCAGATGGCCGTCCACCTGCCGCTCTCGGCCGAGGCGCAGGCGGAGGCTCGGATCCTGATGCTCTCGTCGAACAACATCCTCTCGCCGGCCCACGGGCGGCCGCTCGCGACCCCGACGCAGGACATGGTGCTGGGTGAGTACTACCTCACCTACGCGACGACGAACCTGAACGAGGCGAAGGCCGAGGAGATCGATCCCAGGCCGACGCGCTTCCGCTCGGAGGAAGAGGTGGAGCTCGCGGTCGAGGCCGGACAGGTCGGGCTGCAGCAGCCGATCGAGTACCGCCACGGCGAGGAGCTCGTGCTGACGACGCCCGGCCGCGTGATCTTCAACGCCGAGGTCGAGCGCACGCTGCGCGAGTCGATGGGCGTCGACGCGGATCTGAGCGAGCTCACGTTCGTGAACCACACGCTCTCGAAGAAGGAAATGGACGCGGTCATCTCCGATCTCGCCGACAAGTTCGGCGCGCACGTGATCGCCGCGGTGCTCGACAAGGTGAAGACCCTCGGCTTCAAGTACGCGACCGAGGCCGGGATCACGATCTCGAAGAACGACATTGTCATCCCGCCCGACAAGGACGAGGTGCTCGCCGGCTACGAAGAGAAGGTCACGAACGTCGAGCAGCTGTACGAGCGCGGGCTCATCACCGAGGAGGAACGCCACGAGTCGATCGTCAACCTCTGGACAGAGGCGACGGAGGACGTGGCCGAGGCGATGGAGCGCCACCTGAAGGAGCTGAACCCGATCTTCATGATGGCCAACTCCGGAGCCCGCGGGTCGTTCAAGCAGATCCGCCAGCTTGCCGGCATGCGAGGCCTGATGGCGAACCCGAAGGGCGAGATCATCGAGCGGCCGATCAAGGCGAACTTCATGGAGGGCCTGTCGGTGCTCGAGTACTTCATCTCGACCCACGGCGCCCGCAAGGGCCTCGCCGACACGGCGCTCCGCACGGCCGACTCGGGCTACCTGACCCGGCGGCTCGTCGACGTCTCGCAGGACGTGATCATTCGCGACGAGGACTGCAAGACCTCGGATCACATCGACCTCGCGATGGTGCTGCCGGAGGGCCTGAACAAGAGCCTCTACGGCCGCGCGCTCTCGGAGGACGTGATCAAGCCGCTCGCGAGCGGGAAGCCGGGCAAGACGAAGCTCGCCTCGAAGGGCACGATCGTCACGGCGCCGCTCGTCCGCGAGCTCGTCGAGGAGCTCGGTGAGGACGGGACGCTGCCGGTCCGCTCGGTGGTCAAGTGCCGCAGCGAGTTCGGCGTGTGCCGGACGTGCTACGGGATCTTCCTGGCGACCGGTGAGATGTGCGAGATCGGCGACGCGGTCGGGATCATCGCCGCGCAGTCGATCGGCGAGCCGGGCACCCAGCTGACGATGCGGACGTTCCACACCGGCGGCGTCGCCGGCGCGGACATCACGCACGGTCTGCCGCGTGTCGTCGAGATCTTCGAGGCGCGCAACCCGAAGGGCGCCGCGAAGCTCGCGGAGACCGCCGGGCGCGTGGAGCTCGAGGAGACTGATCGCGGGCCGAAGCTCACCATTCACCCGGACGGCGTGGACGAGAACGGCGAGCCGTTCGAGCCCGTCGCCTACGCGCTCCCGCGGCGCACGCGGGTGCTCGTCACGAACGGCCAGGTCGTGGAGCCGGGCGATCCGCTCCACGAAGGCTCGCTCAACCCGGCCGATCTCCTGCGGCTGAAGGGCTCGACCGCGACCGAGCTGTACCTCGTCTCCGAGGTGCAGAAGGTCTACAAATCGCAGGGCGTCGACATCCACGACAAGCACATCGAGCTGATCGTGCGCCAGATGCTGAAGAAGGTGCGCGTCGAGAACGCCGGCGACAGCGAGCTCCTGCCGGGGCAGCTCGTCGACCGCGTCGCGCTCGAGCGCGAGAACGCTCGGCTGAAGGCGGAGAAGGGCAAGAAGGACTACGCCGACTACGAGCCGCTGATCCTCGGGATCACCAAAGCCTCGCTCGCGACGGAGTCGTTCCTCTCGGCCGCCTCCTTCCAGGAGACGACGAAGGTGCTGACCGACGCCGCGATCGAGGGCAAGGTCGATCGCCTGCTCGGGCTGAAGGAGAACGTGATCATCGGGAAGCTGATCCCGGCCGCGACCGGGCTCAAGCGCTACCGGACGATCGAGATCGGCCCGTCCGAGAAGGTGCCGAAGGAAACGTACGAGCGCGAGGCGCTGCTTGCGGCGCTGGAGGAGATCGGCTCCGACGGCGGCGAAGGAGTCGACCTGGCGGCGCTCGGCTTCGACTTCGGGGGCCAGCCACAAACAACCGACGGCGAGTCGACTCCGCACGAGTCCGGCGAGGCCGAGGAAGTCCCGGAGGTCGACGCGCCGAAGGACGAGTAATGCGCCACGGAGCTAGGAGGGTCTGGCGGAATGCCGCTCGTCGTCCGGACGCGATGCTCGTTCCGAGGCAAGGACGCAGGGAGTGTCGATAGCTCTAGCTATCGGCGCGACTGTGTAACCAGGGCGGAGCCGGTGGCGAGCAGCGTGGCCGGACGGCACAGACTGTATTTCGCCAGGCCCTCCTCGGTACGGCGCGCGTGCTACACAGTGCCTAGCTCCGTGAAGCGGCTTCTACTCATCGTTCTCGCCTGCGCCGCCGCAGGCGCGATCCTCCCCGGCCGTGCCGCCGCCGCCCGGCCGTGCGGGTACGGCAGCGCGCAGACGCTCTGGATCGACTACGCGGACTCAGCGGTGCCGTTCTGGCCGGTCTTTGCCCGCAAGGGCGTGATCGCGGCGGCCTCGAACTTCGTCTCCCCACCGCAGATGCGCGCTCGGGGGGCGAAGTCGGTCTACTGGGATCTCACGTTCGCCAAGCGCGTCGGCACGCCGGCCGAGCCGGCCGATCCTTCGACGCTCGACGACCGCGCGCAGCGGATCTACGACTTCGCCGTCACCTCGACAGGCTGTGCGCATCCGATCATTGCCGAGAACGAGCTTTTCGGCGCCTGGGAGCCGACCCCGTGGACTCGGACGACCGCCCGCTATCGCGCCAACGTGCTCGCGTACCTGCAGGAGCTGAAGGCCAGAGGAGCCAGGCCCGCGTTGCTGCTCTCGAGCTCACCGTCCACCGACGGAGACGCGGCGGACTGGTGGCGCCAGGTGGCGCAGGTCTCGGACGTCGTGCGCGAGGTCTACTTCGCCGCTCCGCGGATCTACGAACAGGGCCCCATCCTCGGCAACCGGAGCATCCGCGGCCTGTACCGCGCCGCGGCGCAGGAGCTGACGTCGATCGGCGTTCCACCCGGCCGCGTCGGGATCATGCTCGGCTTCGACACGAACCCTGGCTGGGGCGGGCGGGAGCGGCTCAAGCCGGTGCAAGCGTGGTTCGAAGTCGTGAAATGGCAGGCGCTCGACGCAAGACAGGTCGCAGCGGAGACGCACATCTCGAGCGTGTGGTCCTGGGGCTGGGCGCACTGGGCGCTCGTTCCGGGCTCGCAGGATCCCGCCAAGGCGCGGGCGGCGTGCGTCTACCTCTGGGCCCGCAACCAGCAGCTCTGCGACGGGCCGAAGGCGGCCGGCCCCGGGTTCAACCAATCGCTCACGGAGGGCCAGCTCTTCCTCCCCCAGGGTGTCCGCTGCATGGTTGGCGACCAACGAATCGGCTCGGACGGCCTCTCGCGGCTCGGCACCCTGACGAGCGATCCTGAAGTCGCGTTCACGGCCCTCTTCGCCCGGGTCGCCGCGGCACTCGTGGCACCGGTGACGCCCGAGCGGGTCACTCGCGCGGAGAGGGCGATCATCGGCGAGCGCTTCGGAGGTAGCCGGGCCGCCTACCTCGGTGCTCTCGCACGCGGCCGCGCGAGGCCAGAAAGCGGCCGCGGTGTGATCGCCGACGAGCTACGGCGCGCCCAGATCGAGGCCAAGCTCCGCGTCGCCCTGCCTTCCGACACGAAGATCGCGGATTTCTACGACTCCTACGCCGCCACGTCGGCCAGGCTCGTGCAGGTCTCGAAGCCGGCGGCCTGGCTCGGCCACACCAAGCGGGGCTACGCCCTGGAGTCCACGTCGCCTCCGCAGGTGATGACACTGCCGGCGAACCGGTGGTCGGTCGTTCACACGATGACCGGCGTCTACCGCGTGCGGCCGCTGGAAGCCGTCGTGCCGCTCGCGGGCCTGCCGCAGGCGCTCGTTCGCAGCGCGATCGTCACGGCGCTCGTCTCGCAGGCACGGGCCGACACCTACGGCGGGTGGCTGATGGGCCAGCAACGGGTGGCTCTGTCGCAAACCCTTTGCCGGAAAGACCGGTTGCCGTCCGTCGATTCCGTGTCCTTGACGGACTACCTGCCGTTCCTCGCGCTCGACAGCGCTATCGGCTAGAAGCACGGTGGAACCCCCTGGTTCCCCCGTGAGCCCCCTCCTTGAGAGCACCTTGAGAGCGGCGGCTCGGTTCCTGCGTGTCAGGAGCCGGCACAGCGAAGCGCAGCCCCGGCGAAGCGCGTTTAGCCTCCCGCCGGGCGAAGCCCGGCTCCGGCGGCAGGTCGCCCGGCGAGGCTTGCGGCCAAAAAAGGCTAATTCCGGTTAGGCCTGCGCGGCGTTGTCCTGGTCCTTGTCCGCCGCTACGACCTGGCCTTTACCGCTTTCCTTCGCGCGGTAAAGCGCTTCGTCTGCCCGTTCGAAGAACGAGGTCGCGTCGTCCTCCGGCTTCAGCTCCGCTATCCCCGCCGAGAGGAAGAGCCGTCCCGCCTGGCTGACCGCGCGCGAGGAGACCGCATTCTGGAGGCGCCGGTAGAGCTGGTCGGCGTCACCGAGCGCGGACTCGGGCAGGATCACGGCGAACTCGTCGCCACCGACGCGGCAGGCGACGTCCGCCGAGCGCACGACGTCACGGACGCGCTCGGCGACCTCGGCGAGCACGGCGTCGCCGGACAGATGACCGATCCTGTCGTTGATCGCCTTGAAGTCGTCGAGGTCGAAGACGATCAGCGCCAGTCGGCGCTCGTAACGCTGTGCGCGCGCAACCTCGCGCGCAAGCGTCTCGTGGAAGTAACGGCGATTGTGTAGGCCCGTGAGCGCGTCGAGGTCGGCGAGCTGCCGGGCTTCGCGGAAGCGTCGCGCGTTCTCGATCGCCGGCCCGGCCCGGAGCGCCAGCTCCTCGAGCTCGCGTACCTCCTCGTCACCGAAGGTCGGTGTGCTCGAGCGCGTGAAGATGGTCAGAAAGCCGATTGGTTCGCCGTCGCCCGATACCGGCACGGCAAGGCCGGCATGGATCAGGTCCTGCGCGGGCGACTCGGAGGTGACGGTGGCCGGGTACTGGTAGGCAATCGAGACCGCGCGGGCCTGGTGGTGACCGTCGGGAGGCCCCGAAATCGCCTGGTGCTGCGCCTCGTCGGCCGAAAGGCCGAGCGTGGCCACGATCGGCTTCTCCGTGCCGCCGAAGATCGTCACGAGCGCCGCGTCTGCTCCCGGGATCGCACCTGCCGCCTCGAGCGTGCGGGTCAGAACCTCGTCCAGGTCGATCGAGCCGCCGAGCTCGCCGAGGAAGCGATTCCGTCGACCTTCCTCCTGCGCGCGCTCCAGCGCCTCGGAGAGCTCGCGCACCATGCCCTCCATCCGCGCGTTCATGTCGGTGACGACCTCCATTAGCCGCTCGTCCTTCGACGAGCCATTCGAGCGGCGGAGCGCCCAGACGACGATGACGACCACGACGAGGGTTCCGAGGGCAGCGCCCCCAGCGATAAGGGCAGTTGTCACCGCAATCGGCTCACGATTCTGTGCGTTTCCCCTGACATCCGGCTCCGGGCTTGCCGCAGATGGCCGGCCCCCATCGCACTGTAATCCCCTTTTGCGCCCGTGGCTACGATTTCTGAACGATAAATGGCCGCAGGCCCAAAGCCGGTTTCCGGGCCAAAAAGCGCCGAGATCCCTTCTACTGATGCGGGTTTTCGGCGTTTGCGGAGACTCTCTCGGTTCGCTACCATTGTCAGCCGGTTGGCAGGGTCTGCGAGCCCCGCCAGCCTTTGTTGTGTCAGAACACAAACGCAGGGAGCTTCATGCCGACCGTCAATCAACTCGTCAGGAAGGGCCGCGTCGCGCCGAAGGCGAAGACGAAAACGCCGGCGCTCCGCGGTGCTCCGCAGAAGCGCGGCGTCTGCACGCGGGTCTACACGACGACGCCCAAGAAGCCGAATTCAGCGCTGCGAAAAGTCGCACGCGTGCGGCTGACGAACGGCATGGAAGTCACGACGTATATCCCCGGCGAAGGACACAACCTCCAGGAGCACTCGGTCGTCCTGATTCGCGGCGGCCGCGTCAAGGATCTGCCGGGCATTCGGTACAAGGTGATCCGCGCCGCCCTCGATGCGTCCGGAGTCTCCGACCGACGGCAGGGCCGCTCGAAGTACGGCGCCAAACGGGGGAGTTAAGTGCCACGTCGCGCCGCCGTCCCGATTCGGCCGTTGGAGCCGGATCCCGTCCATAACTCGCGCCTGGTCACTCAGGTGATCAACCGCGTGATGACGCGCGGAAAGAAATCGACCGCCGAGGCCGTTGTCTACAGAGCGCTGGACCGGATCGGCGAGCAGACGGGCAAGCCGGCCGTCGAGGTGCTCGAGCAGGCGATCAAGACCGTGACGCCGGTGCTGGAGGTGCGCTCCCGCCGTGTCGGCGGCGCGAACTACCAGGTGCCGGTCGAGGTTCCGCAGCGTCGCGCCCGCACGCTGGCCGTGCGCTGGATCGTCCAGTTCGCACGCGAGCGGCGCGAGAAGAACATGGACGAGAAGCTCGCAGGAGAGATTTTGGATGCGCTGAACCAGCAGGGCGGCGCCTTCAAGCGCAAGGACGATCTCTACCGGATGGCGCAGGCCAACAAGGCCTTCGCGCACTACCGCTGGTAACCGCGATGGCTACTCCTGAGACGAAGACAGAGATCGCACTCGACCGTGTCCGCAACATCGGGATCATGGCCCACATCGACGCGGGCAAGACGACGACGACCGAGCGGATCCTCTACTACACGGGGCGCACCCACAAGATGGGCGAGGTGCACGAGGGTGCCGCGGTGATGGATTGGATGGCGCAGGAGCAGGAGCGCGGGATCACGATCACCTCTGCTGCGACGACGGCGTCCTGGCGCGATTTTCGCATCAACATTATCGATACGCCCGGGCACGTGGACTTTACGGTGGAGGTCGAACGCAGCTTGCGCGTGCTCGACGGCGCGATCGCGGTCTTCGACTCCGTCGCGGGCGTAGAGCCGCAATCCGAGACGGTGTGGCGCCAGGCCGACCACTACCGGGTGCCGCGGATTGCTTTCATCAACAAGATGGACCGCACGGGCGCGGACTTCTTCGCCGCCGTGCAGTCGATGGTCGACCGCCTCGGGGCCCGGCCGGTGCCGGTGCAGCTGCCGATCGGCCAGGAAGAGCATTTCCGCGGCGTCATCGACCTGATCGAGATGCAGGCGATCACCTGGGAGGACGACCTCGGCACGAAGATGGAGATCGCCGAGATCCCGGCCGAGCTCCTCGAGCAGGCGAGCTGATGGAGACCTACTTGACCGACGAGGACAAGGTCACCCCAGAAATGCTTCGCCGTGCCCTGCGGGCCGCGACGCTCGACGCCACCGTCACGCCGGTGCTGCTCGGCTCGGCCTTCAAGAACAAGGGGATCCAGCCACTGCTCGACGCGGTGATCGACTACCTGCCGAGCCCGCTCGACGTTCCGCCCATGCACGGGATCGACCCGCGCACCGAGCACGAGCTGTCGCGCCGGCCCGCGCTCGACGAGCCGTTCAGCGCTCTCGCCTTCAAGGTCATGTCCGACCCGTACGTGGGCAAGCTGACCTACTTCCGCGTCTACTTGGGCCAGGTGAAAGCCGGCGAGCGCGTCCTCAACACCACGACCGGCAAGACCGAGCGGATCGGCCGGATCCTGCTCATGCATGCGAACCACCGCGAGGAGCGCGAGTCGATCGGCGCCGGTGAGATCTGCGCAGCCGTGGGTCTCAAGCACACCACGACGGGCGACACGCTGGCCACCGAGACCGCCCCGATCCGGCTCGAGTCGATGGACTTCCCCGAGCCCGTGATCTCGGTCGCGATCGAGCCGAAGACCAAGGGCGACCAGGACAAGCTGGGCGCGAGATTGCAGCGCCTCTCCGACGAGGATCCCACCTTCCGCGTCCGCACCGACGACGAGACCGGCCAGACGCTGATCTCAGGAATGGGCGAGCTGCACCTCGAGATCATCGTGGATCGTCTGACGCGCGAGTTCGGCGTCGACGCGAACGTGGGCCGGCCTCAGGTCGCCTATCGCGAGACGATCTCAAAGCGCGTCGAGAAGATCGAGGGCAGGTTCGTCCGCCAGACGGGCGGCCGCGGCCAGTACGGGCACGTCGTGATCAACATGGAGCCGTCCGGCCCCGGCGAGGGCTACGAGTTCCTGGACAAGATCGTCGGCGGCAAGATCCCGAAGGAGTACATCCCCTCGGTCGACCTCGGCATCCAGGAGGCGATGGACTCGGGCATCCTCGGCGGCTACCCCGTCGTCGACGTCCGGGTGGAGCTCATCGAAGGCTCGTACCACGAGGTCGACTCGAGCGAGATGGCGTTCAAGATCGCCGGCTCGATGGCGTTCAAGAACGCTGCCCAGCGCGCGAAACCCAAGCTGCTCGAGCCGGTGATGGCCGTCGAGGTCGTCACGCCGGAGGAGTACCTCGGCGACGTGATGGGCGATCTGAACTCGCGACGCGGGCGGGTCGAAGGCCTGGAGCCACGCGGTAACGCGCAGGCGATCAAGGCCCGTGTGCCCCTCGCAACCATGTTCGGCTACGCAACCGACCTGCGCTCGACGACGCAGGGCCGGGCAACATTCACCATGCAGTTCGATCGCTACGAGGAAGTCCCTCAGGCGATCGCAAGCGAGCTCGTCGACTCACAGACCACGTAAGGAAAACCGGAGGAGAGATGGGAAAGCAGAAGTTCGAGCGGAACAAGCCGCATCTGAATGTCGGCACGATCGGTCACATCGACCACGGCAAGACGACTCTGACCGCCGCGATCACGAAGGTGCTTGCCGAGCAGGGCTCGGGCGACACCCAGGAGCGGTCGTTCGACTCGATCGACAACGCTCCCGAGGAGCGCCAGCGCGGCATCACGATCAACACGTCGCACGTCGAGTACGAGACGGAGAACCGTCACTACGCGCACGTCGACTGCCCCGGGCACGCGGACTACATCAAGAACATGATCACGGGCGCCGCCCAGATGGACGGTGCGATCCTCGTGGTCAGCGCCGCTGACGGCCCGATGCCGCAGACGCGCGAGCACATCCTGCTCGCCCGGCAGGTCGAGGTGCCGTCAATCGTCGTCGCGCTGAACAAGGCCGACATGGTCGACGACCCCGAGCTGATCGAGCTCGTCGAGATGGAGGTGCGCGAGCTTCTCTCCAACTACGAGTTCCCGGGTGACGAGATTCCGATCGTGACGGTCTCGGCGCTGAAGGCGCTCGAGGGCGACCCGGAGTGGACGCCCAAGATCCTCGAGCTGATGGGGCATGTCGACTCCTACATCCCGGAGCCGACCCGCGACACCGACAAGCCGTTCCTGATGCCGATCGAGGACGTCTTCACGATCACCGGCCGCGGCACCGTCGTCACCGGCCGGATCGAGCAGGGGACGTGCAACACGGGTGACGAGGTCGAGATCGTCGGGATCAAGGAGCAGACCGACAAGACCGTCGTCACGGGCCTCGAGATGTTCAACAAGACGCTCGACTTCGCTCAGGCCGGCGACAACGCGGGCGTGCTCCTCCGCGGAACCAAGCGCGAGGAGGTCGAGCGTGGCCAGGTGCTCGCGAAGCCGCGCTCGATCACGCCGCATACGCACTTCAAGGCCGAGGTCTACGTGCTCTCGAAGGACGAAGGTGGCCGCCACACGCCGTTCTTCAACGGCTACCGGCCGCAGTTCTACTTCCGCACGACCGACGTGACCGGCTCGATCAAGCTCCCGGAGGGCCAGGAGATGGTCATGCCGGGCGACAACACCAACATGGAGATCGAGCTCATCCAGCCGATCGCCATGGATCAGGGCCTCCGGTTCGCGATCCGCGAGGGCGGCCGTACCGTCGGCGCGGGCGTCGTCACGGACATCTTGAAGTAGGGAAGGGGCGCCGGTACCGCTCATGCCGCAGTCGAAGATCCGCATCAGGCTCAAGGGCTACGACCACCAGCAGCTCGACAAGTCTGCGTCGCAGATCGTCGAGACGGCTCAGCGAACCGGCGCCACCATCACCGGCCCCGTGCCGCTGCCGACGGAGAAGAACGTGTTCACCGTGATCCGCAGCCCGTTCAAGGACAAGGACTCGCGCGAGCACTTCGAGATCCGCACGCACAAGCGGCTGATCGACATCCACTCGCCCACCCCGAAGACCGTCGACTCGCTGATGCGGCTCGACCTGCCGGCGGGCGTCGACATCGAGATCAAGCTCTGATGAAGGGCATCGTCGGCAGGAAGCTTGGTATGACCCGGTTGTTCGACGAGGAGACGGGAGTCGCGACGCCGGTCACCGTCATCGAGGCGGGCCCATGCCCGGTCGTACAGGTGAAGACGCTCGAGACGGACGGCTACGAGGCCGTGCAGCTCGCGTTCGACCCGGTCGCAGAGCGAAAGCTCTCGCGTCCCGAGGTCGGGCACCTGCGCAAGGGCCAGACGGGCCCGCACCGGCACCTCGTGGAGCTCCGCGGCGGCAGCGAGCTGACCGTCGGCGAGGCGGTGACGGTCGAGGCGTTCGAGCCTGGCGACCACGTGAAGGTCTCCGGCGTCTCGATCGGCAAGGGCTTCGCCGGCACGATCAAGCGGCATCGCTTCAGCCGCGGCCCCGTGACACATGGCTCGCACAACGTCCG
>WNGD01004407.1_pt1 | contig 14244 bp, 16 predicted proteins | sample 5400671 | NCBI WGS metagenome assembly WNGD01 (sample SAMN13153369, study PRJNA577476) | soil metagenome | isolation source: 40 cm soil or saprolite under grassland replicate 2 | place: USA:California | collected 2016-06-15
ACGCCCGACGCCGCGCGCCAGAAAGACGGTCCCCGGCCTCCGCTCGTCGAGCCAGGCGGTGGCCATCGAGCCGCGGAGCTGCTCGAGGGCCTTCGCCGAGCCGTCCGAGGCCTCCGCGAGCGCGAAGATCGCCTCCGAGTCGACGGTCATCAGCGGTTCGGCCCGCTCGAAACCGTGGTTCTCCATCAGCTCGTCGTCGTTGAAGATGATCCCGTTGTGGACGCCGACGACCGCGCCGTGGCGGATCGGGTGGTTGTTGGCCTCGATCCTCGGATGTCCTTTCGTGTAGTCGCGGACGTGCACGAGCGTCTCGGTGACGTCCTCGGGAAGCACAACCTGCTCGAGCAGCGCGGTCGCGCCCGAGCGCTGCTTGTGGATCTCGGCTGCGCCTTCGCCTGAGCGGTGCGCGTACCCGACCGCGTCGGTATCCGGCGATTCCACACAAATTCCTAATACCACCCCTTCGACGAGAAGAAGCGACCCGTCCTTCGGCCGCTAAGGAGTCTGACGACGGCCTCGGCCGAGAGTTAGTTGGCCGTGATCCCTCGTGCGGGTGGAGGCGTACCTCAAGCGAGGGACTTCGGGTGCCGATGGTGTTCGCGTAATGGCGCAGCGGCCGCTACCTGACGCGGTCCCCGAACCCGGGGACATCGAGCCCAAGCTCGAGGTCGTTCCGGATCCGGCGGACGTCGAGGAAGAGGAAGAAAAGGAAGTCACCGAGCCGCAGACGGCCGACCCGCTCAAGCTCTACGTCCGCCAGATCGGCGACGGTCCGCTCCTGACCGCCGCCGAGGAGCGCGAGCTCGCCCGGCTCAAGGACGGGGGCGACGAGGCCGCGAAGCGCAAGCTGATCGAGTCGAACCTCAGGCTCGTGATGTCGATCACGCGGAACTACACCAAGGCCGGCGTTCCGCTGCTGGACCTGATCCAGGAGGGCAACCTCGGCCTGATCCGCGCGGTCGAGAAGTTCGACTGGACGCTCGGCTACAAGCTCTCCACGTATGCCACCTGGTGGATCCGGCAGGCGATCACCCGAGCGCTTGCCGACCAGGGCCGGACGATTCGCCTCCCCGTGCACGTCGCCGAGCAGGTGCGCAAGGTCATGCGCGCCCGGCGCGTGCTCGCCCAGAAGCTGAACCGCGAGCCGCTCCTGCCCGAGATCGCCAAGGAGAGCGGCTTTCCGCCCGAGCGCGTCCGGACGCTGCTCGAGCTCATCGAGGATCCGGTCAGCCTCGAGACGCCGGTCGGCGACGGCGAGAGCCTCTACGGCGACCTGATCGAGGACACGAACTCGGCCCGCCCGGATGCGGCGACGGCAGTGAACCTGCGCTCGGCCGAGCTCTCGGCCGCCATGCTTCGCCTCACGCCGCGGATGCGGCACGTGCTCAGCCGCCGCTTCGGGCTAGACGGCGAGGCGCCGCAGACGCTCGAGGAAGTCGGCTCCGACCTCGGGATCACCCGCGAGCGCGTCCGCCAGCTCGAGTCCCGCGCGCTGCGCGAGCTGCGCTCGGTCGCACCGGCACTGCAGCTTTACCTCCGCGGCGACTAGGACCCTCGCAAGTCCGGCCCGCTTCGCGGGCCATGACGACTTGCGAGGGAGGACCGCTGACGGACAGCGCATGTCGGCTGCGACGGCGTAGTCCTGCCTGGACCACGCGTCCCGGTAGGTTGCGCCCATGGGCGTGAAGTTCGTCGACTGCCACTCGCACGTCGTGCCTTCCGGCGACGACGGGGCGCAGACGCTCGCCGACGGGCTCGAGCTCTGCGAGCTGGCGCATGCGTCCGGGACGGACGTGCTCTACGCAACGCCGCACGTGTGGCCGCACCTTCTGCTCGGGCCTGAGCGGGAGCGGCGAATCCGTTCGGCGTTCGCGAAGCTGCGGGAGGCCGCGCCCCTCGACCTCCGGCTCGGCTGGGAGCTGACGCCGACGGCGGAGCTGCTCGACGAGGATCCGGCTCGCTACGTTCTCGAAGAGACGAACGCCGTCCTGGTCGAAGTGCCCTTTGCGGGCTCCGCAGACGGCCTCCTGCAGCTCGCCGAGCACATCGAGGCGGCCGGCCTCACGCCGCTCGTCGCGCACCCCGAGCGGACCGAGGCGGTCCAGAGCCGCGTGGAGCTGGCCGATGAGCTCGCGGAGCGAGGCTGGCCCCTGCAGGTGAACTCGACGAGCCTCATCGGCCGGCACGGCGAGCAGGCCTCGGAGATCGGCTGGCGGCTCGTCGAGCGCGGCCACGCCAAGATCGTCGCCTCCGACGGCCACCGGCTCACCCGTCCCGCGCGGCTGGACGATGCCTACGAGCTCGCCAAGGAGCGAGTGGGGGAGGAGGCCGCGCTGCCGCTCTTTACCGCAGCGTTGCTCAGAGGATCCCGGCGACCGACTCCATCTCGCGCAGGCGCGCGAGACGCTTGAGCGCCTCGGTCTCGATCTGACGAACGCGCTCGCGCGTGAGGCCGAGCCGGCGGCCGATCTCCTCGAGCGTCTTCGGCTCGGCGTCGTCGAGGCCGTAGCGGAGGATCAAGACCTTCCGCTCGCGCTCGGAGAGGGCCGCGAGGGCCTCGGCGAGCGCCTGGCAGCGCAGCGAGACCTCGACCTGCTCGTCCGGAAGCGGGCCCTCGCCGGCGACGAAGTCCCCGAAGACCGCGTCCTCGGTGTCTCCGACCGGCTGGTCGAGGCTCGTCGACGCGCGCGCGGCGGCCTTGACCTCGTGGGCCTGGGCGATGGGGAGATTGGCTTCCTCGGCGATCTCTTCGAGCGTCGGCTCGCGTCCGAGCTGCGTCCAGAGCGTCCGCTCGGCGCGGTTCAGCTTCTGCATCCGCTCGACGATGTGGACGGGCATCCGGATCGTGCGTGCCTTGTCGGCAAGCGCCCGCGCGACGGCCTGGCGGATCCACCAGGTCGCGTAGGTCGAGAACTTGTAGCCGCGGCGCCAGTCGAACTTCTCGACGGCGCGGATGAGCCCGAGCGTTCCTTCCTGGATCAGGTCGAGGAACGGCAGGCCCTGGTTGCGGTAGTTCTTGGCGATCGAGACGACCAGACGCAGGTTCGATTGGATCATCGTCTGCTTCGCGTCGCCCTCGCCGCGCTCGATCCGCTTCGCGAGCTCGACCTCCTGCGCGGCGGTCAGGAGCGGATGGCGTCCGGCGTCGCGCAGGAAAAGCTGCAGGGCGTCGGTCGTCGTCTCGTGGGCGACGGGCGGAGGCGGAGGCGCCTGCTGCGGCTCGGGCTGCGGCTCGAGGATCTCGATCCCGCGCTGCTCGAGGAACCGGTAGACGGCGTCGACTTCCAGCGGCTCGAGGCGGAGGACCTCGAGGAGCTCCGCGAGGTCCGCGTAGCGCAGCGACCCATTCTGCTCTGCCGCCTCCACCAGCTCGAGCAACTCGGGGGTCGCCAGGACGTTGTCGATCTCGACCGTCGCCATCCCGACTACGGACGTCTTTTCACCGCTCAGCACGGCCTAAACACTGTTCCTCGGCGAAACACCAGCGTGTGCACGGTAACGGGTGTTATGTCAAGTTGCAGGATCAACCCTTCTGGGGCCCCACGACGGTCTGGCTTGGACCAAAAGTTCGCCGAGCCGGTTTCCCTTTCGTTCACCGCTCCCGCTGACTTTCCCCTTCCGGGTACAGCCCTCGAGTTCGGCTTCGACCTACTCGGGTTCCGTGCTCGGCGCAAGCGGCAATCTAGGGCCTCGGCAAGGGTCTGGCAAGAGGTCAGAAGAGACAAGTCCCGCAATTTGCGGAAATTCAATTTTCCACATTTCCACAGCAAGCCGTGCAGCTTGTGGAAAAGCTCCTCCGAGGCCCAGACGTTAGGCTCCCCCCATGCCCCACCTGCGCCCACCGTCGTTCTCGCGAGGGACCACGAGCTTCATCTGGGGCTTCTCCCTGGGCGCGTTTATCTGGCTCGGGATGCTCGCGGTTGGCGTCTCGGGCGCGACGTCGTTCGTCGTGGGCGCCGTGTCCGGCGCTGCGATCTTCCTGTACGTGCTGACCTACGGCGGCGACGAGCCGCGGCGTGGTGCCTAAAAGCGATAGCTAGATAGCCGCGAGCGAGCACGGTGAGCGCCCGTGAGCGCGTAGAGCAGCCGGCGCGCCAGGTCGGCGCCGATCCGGTCGCGTAGCCGCTCGAAGACCGGCTTCCGCCGCGGTTTCCCGCTCTCGGGAAGCGAGGCGCAGTGCGCGAGGAGGTGCTCCACGGCTCTGGTATCGCGGCTGTCGAGGACGGCGCTCATACGCCCGTCGTATCGGCTCCTGGATTCGGCCCGCTCCATCCCTCCCCGGAGGGAAGGACGGAGCGGGTCGGGCTGTCAGCGCGTTCCTGCCGGCTCGCGCTCGCGTGTCTTCTCGGGAGACTCGGGAGCCTTGCCGTCCTCCCGGCCGTTGGTCGTGGCCGTCGGTGCTGCTCCACCAGCCGGGACGGCCGCTGCGCGCCTGCGGCGCCCGAAGGGCCCGTAGCTGGCCGGTCCAGAGGTGTCGAACGAGAAGCCGAAGACCAGGCCGATCCCGAACGCGAGCACCGAGACGTACTCGGTGAGATCGCGGACGAGGCCGAGGATCCCGATGTCGCTCGACCAGTTCAGGACGTGGTTGCGGAACCAGTTCGGATGGGGCTGGTGGGCGAGGATCACCCAGCCCGCGGCGATCAGCGTCGGGATGAATGCGATCAACAGCACGTTGACCGAAAGCCGCGGCAGACCCCACTTCGTCCAGCCGCCGAGCAGCTGCGACAGCGCCATCGTCAGGCCGGCTGCCGCAATCACGCCGTAGACGGCCCAGTAGCCGCCGGTCGAGTGGTCGTTGATCTGCGTCGCCAGCCAGATCAGGAGACCGGCGACGCCGGCACCGATCAACGTGACGGTGCCGCGTGTCAGGCCATACATGTCACCACCTCCGGACGGTCCCGTACCCCGCAGGCCGACTTTGAATCAGGACTACAGCGAGAGGCGGCGGGCGTCGAACGTGCCCGAGTAGAGCTCGCTCCTGAACTCCTCGAGGGCACGCTCCGCGCCGGCCCGGAACACGTGTTCTACGACTCCGATCTCGGCGTCGTTGTGGAACGGCAGGTCGACGTGCTCGGCGGAGACCAGGTTGACCGAGACCTGGTCGCAGACCGGACAGCGGACGGCGACGCCGACGCTCGCGCCGTCCTCCGCGGGGGCAAGCAGGAAGAACGACGAGGGGAAGATCGGCCTCGGACGCTCCTCCGGGTAGCAGAAGAAGCTCCACGGCCACTCCCCCGCCTGGATCCGGCTCGCGGCGAGGTCGGCGAGCTCGTCCTCGAGCGGGTCGAGCTTGGCGGTCATCAGGTTCAGGAAGACGCCCTCCTGGAGGCCGAGCGGCGCCCAGTCGAGCTCGTCGTGCGTGACGAGACCTGGATGCTGGTCGCCGCAGCCGCAGTCGAAGTCCACGCCGAAGACGGCGGGATGCGCCGCGCCGGGCAGTTGCTCGATCCGGCGGAACGACGAGAGCGCGACCCGCGCCTCCCCCCGCTCCGGGCACGAGAACGCGTATCGGGTCCTGAACACGTCGTACATCGGTTCACTTGTAATCGGCGTCTCGGACGCCGAAACGTAGGGTCAGTACGTGATCAGCGAGAGAACGTCGTACTGCTCGAGATGCTGCCGGCCCTCGAGAAACGCCAGTTCGATCACGAACGCGACGCCGACGATCTCGCCCCCGAGCTGCCCGGCCAGATCGCAGATCGCCTTGGCCGTGCCGCCTGTTGCGAGGACGTCGTCGTGCACCAGGACACGCTGTCCGTGCGAGATCGCATCGGCATGAAGCTCCAGGGCGTTCTCGCCGTATTCGAGCGCGTACGTGGCGCTCACGGTCTTCCAGGGCAGCTTCCCGGGCCGGCGCGCGGCCACGAAGCCGCACCCGAGCTTGTACGCGAGTGCCGCGCCGAGGATGAAGCCGCGCGCCTCTGCCCCGAGGATCAGGTCCGGCTTCCGCGGCTCGATCCACTCGGCGAGCAGGTCGGTCGTCTCGCGCAGCGTCACCGGGTCGGCCAGCAGCGGCATGATGTCCTTGAAGACGATCCCCGGCTCCGGGAAGTCCGGGACGTCGCGGATCTTCGCCTTGAGGTCCTCCGCGCTCAATGCGAGGCAAGCTGGCGGAGGTCGCGCCAGAAGAGCAATTGGGAGAGCTCCTGCGCGAGCTCGGCGAGGGTCTGGAGCTCCTGGATGCCGGTCTCCCGCCGCTCGGGGTTGCGCGAGCGGAGCGCCGGAGCGACGAGCTGGTGCAGCAGCCCCGACTTGCGATCGGCAGCTGTCCGGAAGGTGCGCAGATGGCGCGCGGTCAGCCCGTAGCGCGAGAGCTTGGCGCAGGCGACCGCGATCTCCACGTCCCCGGCCTGGTAGTGCCGCTCGCTCCCTTCCCGCCGAGACTGGAGCAGGCCGAACTCCTCCAGCTCGCGGGCGAGCTCGGGCGTGATCGCCGCCCGCTCGCACAGCTCGCCGAGGTCGAGCTCGTCCTCGGGCTCGGCGATCCCCCCCGCGCGCCGGCGCCGGCGCTCCTTGCCCGCCCCCGACGGCGATGCGAGCTCCTGCCGGATCACGCGCAGGGGCAGGAACTCGTCGCGCTGGAGCCTGAGGATGGTCTCGAGCCGCTCGACGTCGTCCTGGCTGAAGAGCCGGTAGCCGCTTTGCGTCCGCCTCGGCGCGAGCAGGCCCTGGTCCTCGAGGTACCGGATCTTCGAGATCGAGATGTCCGGGAACTCGGCCTGGAGACGCCGGCAGACGGTGCCGATCGTGAGCAGCCTCCGCTCCGCCTGCCGGTCTGTCGCGGGCGCCGTGCTCATTTCTCCAGGAAGGTGAGCTTGTACTTGCCGATCTGGAGCTCGTCCCCGTTCTCGAGCCTCCCCGACTCGATCCGCTTCCGGTTCAGGAAGGTGCCGTTGAGGCTGCCCTGGTCCTCGATGAAGAACTCGCCGTCCCGCCGCATCAGCACGGCGTGCTTTCGGGAGACCGTCACGTCGTCGAGGAAGATGTCGCAGTCCGGCGAGCGCCCGATCGTCATCCTGTCGCCCTGCGGGACGAAGTGCTCGCCCGCGCGGCCGCCGCCGGAGCGAACCACCAGCGCCGGGCCTTCCGTCTCGAGGTCCTCGAGCGACGGCGAGGCGTCGTCGTCGCCCTCCTCGGGCGTGTAGCTCATCGTCGTCTCGCCGCCCGGCTCGTCCTTTACGAGCAGCGCGCCGCACTTGGAGCAGTAATTGGCGGCCTCCGGGTTCTGGAAGCCGCACTCGGGACAGTAGATATGTGACATGAGCGCTAGCTGGCCGGCGGGGCCGCCTTGCCGGCGAGGATCGCCGCCAGCCGGTCGACGTCGACCTGCTCGAGCACGCTCTTCCCCCCCGTCTCCCGCAGCCGCGCCTGCAGCTCCGCGCGAAGCAGGTCGATCTTGCCGTGCAGAATCCGCCGCCGGTACGAGACCTCCTGCTCCTCCTTCGTCAGCTCGTCGATGAGCTGCTTCAGGTCGTCGTCGGAGAGGGCGGCGAGATCGGGAAACGGTTCCACGGAGAGCCTTTCGTCGAGGAGCGGGCGGTTCCTAGTTTACGTGGCACGTGCCGGAAGGGTCAACCTCAACTTGAGACTACGGACGCACCTGCCTCTTCGGTCTGCATGATCTTCTCGACGAGGCCGCGGAGCTCGGCCTCGAGCGCCAGCGAGTCCTCCTCGGTCTGGCCCTCGGCGTAGATGTGGACGAGCGGCTCGTCCGGGTCCGGGAGCACCTGGGCCCAGCCGCGCTCGTCGAAGACCTTGATCCCGTCGAGCAGGTCGACCTTGCGGTCGCGCAGGCGCTCGGTCAGGACGCGCATCACCGTTCCCTTCATCGCCCATGGGCAGGGGAGCTGCCGGTGGACCAGCGTGCTCGCCGGCAGCTCCGCGACGAGCTCGGAGAGGGGCTTCTGTACCGGCGCAAGGAGCTCCAGGAGCTTGCAGAGGCTTGCGACCGCGTCATAGGCGGGCAGGAACTCGGGGAAGACGTACCCGCCGCCCACCGCGCCCGCGAAGATCACGCCGTCCTCGGCCGCCGCTTTGGTCAGCTCCGCCAGCGATGCCGGCGTCCGGATCACCTCCAGGCCGCTGCCCTTCACCATCTGCTCGACGCGGCTCGTGACGGTGATCGGGAAGGCGAGCTTCCCGCGACGGCCGTTCGAGCCCATCAGGCGCAGGAACAGGAGCAGCGTCTGCTCGACGGGGATCTCGCGGGCCTGCTCGTCGATCAGGAAGAGCCGTTCGCCCGCCCGGTCGAAGACGACGCCGAGATCGGCGCCGATCGCGCCCACGAGGCGCTTCGCCTGGCCGACCGACTCGCGCAGGGTCGCGGACGCCTCGGCACGCTGCGACGAGAACGCGTGCGCGCTCACCGCCTCAACGCCGAGCGGCCCGAGCACGAGCGGGAGCACGAATGACGTCGCGGAGTAGCCGTAGTCGACGACGAGCCGGAACCCGCGCTGCCGGATCGCGTCGGCGTCGAGCCCGGCGAGCAGGTCCTGGGCGTAGCTCTCGCGAACGCGCGCGGGATAGCTGACGTCGCCGACGGCGTTGTAGGCCACGCGGCGCAGCTCGTGCCGCGTGAAGTGCTTCTCGACCTCCTTCTGGAGCGCCGGGGTGATCGTGATGCCCGGCTGCTCGTGGAAGCGGATCTGGAGCATCTCCGGGTCGGTGAGGCTCACGCCCACGTGGAACCCCGCGTCGTAGCCCTGGGTCTTCAGCAGGTGCCGTCCCACGGCCGCGGGCAGGACGCGCAGGTCGGCGAGATCGACGCCCGTGGACGTGAGGCCCGAGATCATCGCCCGCTTGATCATCCGGCACGCTGCCGGCGACTCGCGGCTCGCCACGACCCGCCCTCCGCGCTCGAGCGCCGTTCCGAGAGCTGCGGCAAGTCGCACCGCCGTCTCCGGCGTCAGATCGACGTTCACGAGCCCGGAGACGCCGTCCTTGCCGAAGAGGTGCGACGACGGGCGCGACTCCCAGATCAGGCTTTCGTGGATCTGCGAGCCGGTTTCGACCTCCTTGTGCGGGTAGATCCTCACTCCGGGCAGGACCGCGCTCTGGGCGCCGAGCCTGACCTCGTCGCCGATCGCCGCGCCCTCCTGGACGTGGACGTGCGCGCGGATGTCGCAGTTGCGGCCGACGACCGCGCCCTCGATGCGCGCGCTGCGGCCGATGTGCGTCGAGGCGTCGATCACGGTTCGCTCCGTCCGCGCCCGCTCGAGCAGCGTCACGCTCGCGCCGAGAACCGAGTAGGCGCCGACCGAGGCGTCCGGGGCGATGCGGCAGTAGTTGCCGACGCACGCCGGCCCTTCGATCTGGCCGAGGTCGTCGACCTCCACCCCCTCTCCCAGCCACAGGTTCCCGCGCAGGCGGATCCCCGGGACGTTCAGGCGCACCCGCTCGTCGAGCGCGTCGAAGTTCGCCTGCCGAAACTGGTCGAGGTTCCCGATGTCCTGCCAGTAGCCGTCGAAGACGTGCCCGTACAGCGGCCGCCCCATCTCGAGCAGCAGCGGGAAGAGCTCCTTCGAGAAGTCGTACGGCCGGTCGGCGGGCACATGGCGGAGCACCTCGGGCTCGAGCACGTAGATCCCGGTGTTGATCGTGTCCGAGAAGACCTGGCTCCAGCTCGGTTTCTCGAGGAAGCGCTCGATGCGGCCGTCCTCATCGGTGACGACGATCCCGAACTCGAGCGGGTTGTCGACCGACTTGAGCCCGATCGTGACGGCGGCCTCCTTCTCGCGATGGAAGCGGATCAGCGCCGAGAGGTCGACGTCGCAGAGCGCGTCCCCGGAGATGACAAGGAACGGCTCGTCCAGCACGCCGCTTGCGAGGCGGACCGAGCCCGCGGTGCCGAGCGGCGCCTCCTCGACGGAGTACTCGATCCCGAGCCCGAGCGACTCGCCGTCGCCGAAGTAGCTCCGGATCGCCTGTGGCATGAACGCGACGGTCACGACCACCTCCTCGAACCCGTGGTCCCTCAGCAGCTCGAGGATGTGCTCCATGCACGGCTTGCCGACGATCGGGACCATCGGCTTCGGCTGGTCCGAGGTCAGCGGCCGCAGGCGCGTGCCCTCGCCGCCGGCCATGACGACGGCCTTCACGCGGTCCGCACCTCCCGCCTGGCCTTGATCACGTAGCCGGCGAGGGAGACGACGGCGAGCCCGAAGCCCGCCCAGAAGATCCAGAGCGGCCAGTCGGTGCCTTCACGCGTGACCATCACGAACGCAAGCGACGCGTACAGCAGCCAGGTGGCTGCCTTGCCGGCGAGGTTCACCGAGAAGTCGTAGCCGCGCTCCACGACGAGCTTGTACCCGGCAACGAGCGCGAGATCACGTGCCGGGATCGCGAGCGCCACCCAGGGCAGGCGGCCGGCGTTCCAGAGCAGGATCACGGCCGCGTCGATCACCAGGCGGTCGGCGAGCGGGTCGGCGACCTTGCCGAACTCAGACTCGACGTGCCAGCGCCGGGCGAGCCAGCCGTCGACCTGGTCGGTGATCGCGGCTACGCCGAAGACGATCGCCGCCGCCCAGCTGTGGCCGCCGTCGGAGACGAGGAGCAGCGCGATGAAGACGGGGATCATCGCCAGACGCGCGATCGTCAACGCATTTGGGAGCCATCGCATGCTGAAAGGATACGGCGGTGGCGGAGACCCTCAGCCTGCCGGGGTTCGTCAACGCGCACAGCCACGCCTTCCAGCGGGCCTTGCGGGGCCGCACCGAAGGCGTGGACTTCTGGGGCTGGCGCGAGTCGATGCTGGACCTGGCCCGGGGACTGTCCCCCGAACAGGTCCGGACGGGGTACGTGCAGGTCTACCGGGAGATGCTCGCCGCCGGCTACACGGCCGTCGGCGAGTTCCACTACCTCGGCTTGCCGGAGGCGCACGCAGCCGTCGAGGCGGCCGCCGAGGCGGGGATCGAAATCGTGCTGCTCTACGCGGCGTATGGGCGCGGCGGGCTGGAGCGCTTCCGGCAGGAGTCGCCGGCCGAGTACCTGGAGCAGCTCGAGGCCATCCGGACGGCCGGCGTCCGGGTCGGTCTCGCCCCCCACTCCGTGCGTGCATGCCCCCGCGACTGGCTCGAGGCGATCGGCGAGTACGCGGGCCGCGACGGCCTCCCGCTGCACGTGCACGCCGACGAGCAGCCGCGCGAGATCGAGGAGTGCGTCGCCGAGCACGGCATGCGGCCGATCGAGCTGCTCGCAGAGACCGGCTGCCTCGGCCCGGGTACGACGGTCGTGCACGCGACGCACGCGGATGCGCACGAGCTCGATCTGCTCGCCGAGTCAGGCGCGCGCGTCTGCATCTGCCCCACGACGGAGGCGAACCTCGGCGACGGCTTCGCGCCGGCCGAGGAGATCTGCGAGCGCGGGATCGGGATCTGCATCGGCTCCGACTCGAACGCTCGCATCGACCCGCTCGAGGAGCTGCGCGAGCTGGAAGGCACCGCGCGCAGGCGGACCGGGCGGCGAAACGTGCTCTCGGTCTCCACCCTCGTCTGCTGCGGCGCCGACGAGGGCGCGGCCTCGCTCGGGCTCGAGCGCTGGCCCGACGTCGAGGTCGACCTAGAGCATCCATCGCTCGCAGACGTCGAGCCGGGCGACGTGCACGCGGCCCTCGTCTTCGGCTGCGGCGCAGACGTCTTCGCGTGAGCTACCGCTGGGTCGACCACACCGCCGAGATCGAGCTTCACATCGAAGCGCCGACGCCAGAGCAAGTCTTTGTCGACGCGATGGCTGCGCTCGTCGAATTGCTGAACGGCGAAAATGGCGAGCGTGAGGCGCACGATGTCCGGCTTGAAGCTCCGGACCTTCCTGCGTTGTTGGTTGCCTGGCTCGAAGAGCTTCTGTTTCTCGCTGAAACCCTTGGCTTCGTCCCCGACCAGGCCGATGTCGAGTTGAGCGGCAAGGCGCTTCGCGCAGTTGCCCGCGGCCACAAGGCCGAGCCCCGCCCGCTCGTGAAGGCGGTCACCTACCATGGGCTCGAGTTCGAGCCGGCCGGCGACGGCTGGCGGGCGAAGGTGGTGCTCGATGTCTGAGCTCCGGCAGGTCGACGAGACGCTCTGGGAGATCCCGCCGTCCGGGAAGATGCGCGTCCCGGCAAGGGTCTTCGCGGACCGCGAGCTCCTGGACGCGATCGCCGCCGACAAGTCGCTCGAGCAGCTCCGGAACGTCGCCACGCTGCCGGGGATCGTCGACGCCGCGTTCGCGATGCCCGACATCCACCAGGGGTACGGCTTTCCGGTCGGCGGCCTCGCGGCCACGGAGCTCCCCGACGGCGTCGTCTCGCCCGGCGGCGTCGGGTACGACATCAACTGCGGCGTGCGGCTCCTGGCCCTGCCGCTGACCGAGGCCGAGCTCGGCGACCGGCGCGTGCCGCTCGTGCACGAGCTCTCGCGGGCGATCCCGGCCGGCGCGGGCAAGGAGTCCGGCGTCCGCGTCGACCTCGAGCGTGTGCTGGGCGACGGCTCGCTCGTGGTCGCCGAGCGAGACGACGACGTGGAGAACACCGAGTCACAGGGCCGCCTCGACGGCGCCGACCCGGCTGCTGTCTCGGAGCGGGCGCACGAGCGAGGCCGCGGGCAGATCGGGACGATGGGCTCCGGCAACCACTTCGTCGAGCTCCAGCGCGTCGGCCGCCTCTTCGGCGCCGACTTCGATCTGCGCGAGGACCAGCTCACCGTGCTGATCCACTCGGGCTCCCGCGGCCTCGGACATCAGGTCTGCTCCGACTACGTGCGGCAGATGGACGCCGTCCTCGCCAAGTACGGGATCGAGCTCCCGGACCGGCAGCTTTCCTGCGCGCCGGCGTCCTCGCCCGAGGGCCAGGGCTACCTCGCGGCGATGGCGGCCGCCGCGAACTTCGCGTGGGCCAACCGGCAGGAGATCGCAAACCGCGTACGGAGCGCCGTCGCCCGCGTGCTCGGGCGCGAAGCCGCCGACGGCACGCGGCAGGTCTACGACGTCGCGCACAACGTCGCCAAGATCGAGACGCACGGCGGACGTGACGTCCTCGTGCACCGGAAGGGTGCCACGCGCGCCTTCCCCGGCCAGGCGGTCTTCATCCCCGGCAGCATGGGCACGTCGAGCTTCGTCCTCGCCGGCGAGCAGGGCTCGATGGAGCGCTCGTTCGGAACGACGTGCCACGGCGCGGGACGCCGTCTCAGCCGCACGGCCGCGAAGAAGCAGATCCACGGCAAGGATCTGCGCAGGCAGCTCGAGGAGCGCGGGATCGTCGTCCGGTGCACCTCGAACGCCGGCCTCGCCGAAGAGGCCCCGTTTGCGTACAAGGACGTCGAGCGCGTCGTGGAGGTCGTCGAGCGCGCAGGCCTCGCGCGCCGGGTTGCACAGCTCGAGCCGCTCGGAGTCGTCAAGGGCTGACCTTGCGGGCGCGGCCCGCCCGTGCTACTTCCCGAGTGTGAGACGTCTACTCGTTACCCTCGCATTCGCTCTCGCCGCGGCCGGGCCGAGCCTCGCCGCTTCCCAGACCCGGCTGGCCGACTTGTGGCTCAGCGGCCGCGACCGCCCCGACCCCGCAAGGGTCGGGAACCCGCTGGCATACACCGTTGTGATCCGGAACAAGGGCCCGAACGCGGCCCAAGGGGTCGCCCTCAGCGGTCAGGTGGGGCGTGTCGGGACGGCCACGAAACGAACCATCGTCCTCCTCAAGCTCAAGGGCAAGGGCTGCCGTAACCTGCCGGGCACCGACTCGCCGGTGATCGCGTTCGCCTGCGCGGTCCGCACGATGGCCGCGCACACGAGCGTCGTCGTCACTGCGACGGTCCGGCCGACCGCACGCGGAACGTTCCGCCTCGCCGCGGTGGTCAGCTCGGCGACCCGCTTCCACTCGGCGACCCTCCGCCGCCGCCACATCGAGATCAGGACGACCGTCAACCGCCGCTAGACTCATCTCGTTCGGGGCGTGGCGCAGCCTGGTTAGCGCGTCGGTCTGGGGGACCGAAGGTCCCCGGTTCAAATCCGGGCGCCCCGATTTGCAAAGCGTTTGACCGAGCGTTTTCCGGGCAGCCCCTAGCCGGAACCCCACCCGGCCGTCCAGTCAAATCTGACCTTCACAGAGGGTCACCGATAGGAGATAGTGAGCCGATGGGAGCCGTCCCTCCCGCCTTCACGGCGATTCGGCTTCTGCTGGCAGACGACCACCGTCTCGTCGTGGAAGCGCTTCGAGCGCTACTGGCCTCCGATCCCCGGCTGGAGATCGTCGGCGCCGCCTATGACGGGCAGCAGGCGGTC
>WNGD01004206.1_pt1 | contig 14242 bp, 23 predicted proteins | sample 5400671 | NCBI WGS metagenome assembly WNGD01 (sample SAMN13153369, study PRJNA577476) | soil metagenome | isolation source: 40 cm soil or saprolite under grassland replicate 2 | place: USA:California | collected 2016-06-15
CCTTGAAAAGCTCCTCACGCCTGGCGTCTTTCTCTGCCACTGCCAACCAGTAGGTAGGATGTATGCCAAAATGATCAAAGCGGCGCTTGATATTGCTCCCACGAGCGCCCGGGCTCCACATTCTTACCTGGTACTCGCCTGTGTCCAGTTTTTTGATATACAGGCGCTGGTATGATTCTGGAAAAGTTCTTTTTGTGGAGATGGTTCTGTGACTGCCCAATGTGGTATCATTTCCCTCGGTGGAATTTGTGCTATGCATATTTCAAACCTTTCTTTCGCCCGCTCCAAACGGGCGATTTTTCTTTGTGCGTTATTTGCGCTTTTCAGCGCGCTTTGCATACTTCCGCTTTACAGACTTTCCCGCGTCATCAGCAAAAAGCTGCTCTCTTTGCTCTTTGTTGCAGGCTTTCCTCAGAAGATGGAAGAACACACCGCCAGACGTACGGCGTCGTGTGCCATCGCTGGTGATCATGCCTCCATCCGCTTCTATCGCAAGTGTTTTATCAACAAGCGCCTGCACGCGTACTCTGCCCAGCAAGAGCAGGGAGAGGCGAATCGTGTAACGTGGTTCTGGCTCAGTCTCACCGAGCTGGTCCGCTATCTGCAGGGCAAGGTGAGAACGCTGGGCCTGTTCTTCCTGTTCTTCCTCGGGTATGGTCATCATGGTAGCGATCATGTGTTTTATCCTTTCTCTTCTAATTTCTGCAATGCCTTTGCAACTAAGATGTGACCAGCAGTACGCGCAAACTTACAGTATTGCTCTTGGCCTGCCGATATCTTCACTTTTTGCCCTTTAGTATCCAATACAATTGCTGGCCAGCCTTTTGCATGCCCGATAGTGATCAATGCTCGTTGAGACGCGCACTGCTCACACCAGGGCAAACCAATCACATCCATAGTCAAATTTGTTCCTGGCTCATGAGACTCTGCCATACGACGATTAAATCTCGTCTCGCATCTGACTACGGTCGTAGTCATTGTGACTACGGGAGTGACTACGTTTTTAACTTCAGAAGTAGTCATCGTACCCTCAATAGCAGGCGAATTTGAGCGTGATTGAATTATTTCAAAGACGGATTTCCCGGTAGCTGCTGACTCTTTTATTGCATCGTAGTCACTGTAGTCAGCGTAGTCACTCATGCCCTCAGACGGCTCTATAGGCTCATTCGCAAGATTAGCCCCATAGTCAGGACCGTAGTCATTGTTACCTTGAGCGTAGTCACTCTGAGAGGATTTATGGTCACTGGCTGAGGTTGATTCCTGCTCATCACTACGCTGACTACGCTGACTACGCTGACTACGCTGACTACGCTGACTACGCTGACTACGCAAATCTGCATTACTCTCTGCCTTACTATCTAAGCAAAGAAAAACATTTCCTTTACGTTCAATCTTTCTATTGCTCACCATCTTTGTTAAGAGGTTCCTGGTCGTGTTATAGTTCTTTTCTAATGTATCTGAGATATCACGTACAGTTAACCCATCTGAAGCGTTTTTGAGTACATCTAAGATCGCTTGCTGCTCTTTTGTTTTTGCAAACTCTTCAGCCTTGCCAGCAATTGTCCAAAGAGCTGTTCCTTGATCGAACGTGAGTGCAAGCGCCTGCTCTTCTTCAATATCGCGCCCAGTGACATGGAGTACTCCGTCGAATTGGCCTCTTTCCCGTTTGAGGACTAAGAACCCATCTACCGCTCCTGTAAGCCCAGTGCTCCCACTTATTTCGTCAAGTACGTCGTTTGCTTCGCTGGCAGTTTTTCTAAGATGGTGAACAGCCAGGATAGAGAGGTTATATTTATCTGCTAGCCCTTTGAGTGGAGTTAATGCATCGTAGTCTTCGTGGTATTGAGTCTGTTTGCTTTTTGCACGAGGTGTCACTTTCGCCCAGGTGTCAATGATAATCAATCGAACTTGTGGATGATTCTGTATCCACTGCTCAAGGTTATCGATTCCTCCATTGTCCAGGCGTGGCCACAAAGTATCATAGTAAAATGTTTCAGGTGGTTGACAATGGATTGCTTGCAGCAACTGACCTACACGGCTTTGAATACGACGTTCGTTATCTTCCAGGGCCAGATACAAGACCTCACCTTGCTCTACTTTTTTTGTGCCCAGTGCAACGCCACCTATGCTAATCGCAAGTCCGATGAGAAGCGCGAGCCAAGATTTACCTAGCTTCGGTTTACCGCATAATAGAGTGAGCCCCTCAGGTAGAATATCAGGAACCGCCCATTTAACTGGGGGCAACTGCTTCTGCATAAGACTGGCCAGGCTTTGTGGCTGTCGTTTTTCTCTGCCTGGTGTGAACATGGGGCGCGCACGATCTAGACACGTTTGGAATGCTTTCTTAAACGCATTCACGTCACGTTTATGTAGATCGTTTGGGTCCTTCTCATTGGTTTCAGCTTTAAAATCAATGTTGTATACTTTCCCGCTATAACCAAGTTCTTTGAGCTTCTTATCCAGGTTGGAGACAAACTTTTTACCGGGATTTCTTCCATTTTTGATATCATCTTCTGAGGGTGGTTCTTGGATGATATATATAATTTCTATGCCTTCAACGTGTTCCTTTTGGAGTATGCTCGTCATTTCAACGCCTGGAATGCCCAACGATGGGAAGCCGTGAATCCAAAGTGTCCAGCAGTCTGATTCACCCTCAACAAGAATAAGATAGCCAACTTTTCGAGCATCTTGGAGCCGATGTAACCCATAGGGGATAATAGGATGTTTCTCGTCATCCTGATTCCAGAGGTTTTTGTATGGGCCGCTGAGTGCCGTCCTCAGCCTATAGCGGGTATATTTAGTACCATCAATGTTATAGTATGGTACTACGATACCTTTGATATCATAGGGTGTTCCTTGCACACCCTTTTTCTTTGTATACGTGCACTTGCCATCGTTAAGCCCTAAGCGTACCAAGTCTTGAGGATGTATTCCTTTGTCTATCGCCAGTTCGCACAGATCTATAGTTTGTCGTTTTTGCCCACTACTTTTTCTTCCATCGTGCAAGTATAGGTCGTGTTCTGTTAGCTTGAGACCTTCTACAATTTGTTTGCGAGTACACCCTGTAAAACATTTTAGCCCTACATGATTATCCGTTTCATCTTCCCATATCATTAGGCTGGGTGAGCGGTCTCCATGTCCAGGGCAACAGGCTAAATAGCCACGTGAATAAGGCTTAGCGTCAGGGAGTAGATCAAGAACCAGTTCAATTGGATGCCTGGTGAGAGCTGTTTGCGTCATGCTCTCACCTCTGAGGAGAGCTGAGAACGGTTGTTCGTTGTTTGTTGGCGTCTGATGCGCTACGTCATTTGTATAGGTTGACATTAGAATGATCTCCCTCTACCATTTTTCCCTCCATTGCTACCCCCTTGCAATAGTGAGGAAATCATGGTAGAGTATCCAGGTGATTAAGTGAGTCTACAAGAATTGCCTGCTAGCTAAACCCTTGTAGTTCACCAGCCTTACTTGCCAACGTGTAAGCAGAAATTGCCAAGTATACCAATTTCTCTGCTTTTGCTCATACCCTGCACTTGCCGTGCAGGGTATTTTGTTGTTTGTCGGTCCACTGTTTCATTCTGCTTTCCAAGGGTAGCAGGTAACCCAGGTAGTCATCTTTTCCTGATGTACGGTCGGTCTTGTTGTCCTTTATCTCTTCTGGGCCACGATTATAACAGGCACAGCAATATGTCCGTAGCGGATGTATCTTAAGATATATCGCCATGATATATCCGTAGCGGATATATCCGTAGCGGATAGAGTAGTAAGAGGGACGTGGCATTGCTACCGCGTCCCTTTGTGCAACATGCCGAGGCACTAAATCAACCCTCGTGCATGTAAGCCATTCATCCATGTCAGGAGTAACAACATTTCCGCCTGACTCAGCTCCATATACTGGCCTGTAGCGTAGCGATCTATTGAGAGCGTCCCATCCGATCCGATATACCATTCAGCGGTGTCTGGCCAGCATCCATCTTGCATCACACGCACCGTTCCAAATGTGGAGCCCGACAACAGGGCTGGGTAGAGCACCGGCTCAGCTCGTAGTTTGCCGTTGGTATCCAACTCAGTGAGCCAGGCGTACAAGGCCTGCACTTCCGGCAGTTCCATGAGCACATGAGCGGTAGGTGTGTTATGAGGTTGGCGCAAGAGTAGCACCGCGCCATATTCGGTCATGCCACAATAGGCATCAGTCCCGAGAGTTTCGGAAGAAACGACGGTAGGAACGGTAGAAACGGTGGTTGTTGCATTGTCATGGTGTTGCATTGATGGAACCCTTTCTTGTTGTTGAAAAACTCACAATTTCACGAAATCACGATAGTCACTCTTCAAACAGGCTCATCTGCCCAGGTTGTGCTTCTTGTTTGTGCACAGCCTGCAAGATCCAGTCAGGCACGTTGACCGGATGGTAGCGACCGGACGCAAGCATCTTTTTGTATTCCAGAATCCAATGCTCACGCGTGAGCACTGGACGGCCATACATGCGTTCCGTATAGTCAGAGATCGCGATATCCCTGGACACATCTAGAGTGTACTTTGAGGTATCCAGATGACGATCTGCAGAGCAGATGAAGTTCTGGATATCGTTGGTATAACTCAGCAGGGTTTGTATATCCCCTGCTATCTGCGCTGTACTGCATACCATGCAACGCGCCGTACGCCAGCGGTCGTTCTCTTTCTGGCGTTCTTCGGCTAGCCAGGCGTCGAGCTCTTTGCCAATCATGCCTGTACCTCACAGACCACGCCGAAAGAGAAACTCAGCAATCGCTAAATCAATCGTCACGTCCTTGCGCTTATCGTTGGCTACAAGGTATATCTGCAGCTTGTGCGCGATAAATGGACGGATATAGGTGCTGAGTTGCTGGTTGAGTGGCTCGGATGATGCATCACGCCACGCCTGAACACGTTTCTGCTCTTCTTCTTTCATGGTTGTGCCTCCTTTTTTTACGGTTCAAAGACCACTTCCCATGTCCACGCGATCGCGAAGTGTCGCAATTCGCGAGACAACTTCCAGGTTTTCCCGCACAACGTGCACCAGCGTAGCGCTTGCATATCGCTACATACGACCATGTACTGATGCTCGTGTTTCTGGGCCGGCTCGGCAATCTTGCGCGTTGCGGTCTCAGCAAGAATTCGTTTTCTTTCCTCAGGCGTCATGACGCCTCCTGCCCGTTGTAACTCTCCAGGATGCGCCGTTTCTGGTGCTGCCTGGTCTCTTCCCACTCTTCTGTCAGCAGGCTAGATGCTGCTGGCAACTCCGGATCGCTGGCACATGGGCACGTCGGATCACCACACTTGCCATGCTGGTGCACGCTCTCATCAAGCATAATCACGATTGGCTTTTTCATTGCTCGCTCTCTTTCCACAGGAGAGAGACGGTTATCCGCCCCTCTCGACATCCTACTATGCGCTACGCAAGATACTGAACGCACGCGGGCTGTTGGCCCTGGCGCGTGACACTGGCTTGCTGGCCTGACGCTCGTTGGCCGCTTCGATGCGCGCCCTGGTCGCTACATCGGTCACTACTGGAGCATGCTCAGACTTGACGGCCTGTGCCTTGATTGCTGCTTCGATCTCTGCCAGGGCCTCATTGACTTCTGTCTCACAAGCAATGCTTGCACGAATATGCCAGCAGAGATTGCCATAAAGAGCAGCTTTACACTGGCATTGAGAGCCACGAGCATTACTCCAGGTAACTTTGTATTCTTTGTCAGGATCGCTGGCACTCTCAACCATGTAAAAGGGAATAGAACCGGAGAAAACCTTGTGGCATGCACCAATTTGTTCGGGTGTAACCGTGGCGGTATCGATAGAAGACGCTGTACGCATGTGCTATACTTCCTTCTGTGATAGTGGCTTAGTTTTCGAGGCTTGGGCCGCTATCCGAAACTTGGGCACTCCTTAACGGGAGTGCTTTTTTTTGTGTGGAGGACTTCCCTCTCACTGATAAGAGTATACAGTACTTAGACAGTTTTGTCAATAGTATTTAGACACTTATTTTTTAGACAGTAAGATGGTTTTTTGTTTGATGCTTGACAGTTACTCATATTAATGTTATATTATCGATATCATAGTAAGCAGATAGGAGCGATACATATGACGGAAGAAAAGGAGTACATGACCCTCGATGAAGCTGCCGAGAGTCTAGGCATAACACGCGCCACGATCTATAACTACATGAATGACTTGAACATCAAGACTCATAGGTTTGGACGTGACAGGCGAGGATATCTTTCTCACGAACAGATACATCTCATCAGAGAGTACAAAGAAAAACCCTGGATAGCAGGAGAGAAGAAGGAAAGAAGCAAGCCTAATGAGGATGCGGCCTAGCCCACGGCGCATAGTGTCTTTATGCAGTTGTCCAGACCGTTAGAGCACTATGCGCCATTGCTAACATTCTCATTATAAACGGAAATGTACGGAAATGTACAGTTACAGAAAGGCAGGGGTCAGGGACCCCCTAGCTTCAGCTAGGGGCTTGAGAAACGGCTAGCTCAACGTAAGCTCCTGACTAGCGGGCTTGTTCCTCTAGAGCAATCTAGACGCGCATGCAGCAGCGTATCTGGCTAAGAAATAGGTGGACTCTGGTTTTAATGCTGGAGAACATCCAAAGCACGTACGAATGCCACCCTAGTTCGTACCACTGCCTGCCACGCCGAAGCAGAAGGTCTCGGACCTATGCCGGATACGCAATCGCGAAGGGTCATAACACCCTGGCTCTGACCAGGAGTGGCCTGAAATCAGGCAAGAGTTTCGCCATTCTCCTAAAATGGCCCCCGTAAGGGGTTTCTCTACGGCTAAAGCCGTAGCTTTCTTTCCTCCCTACGGCTAAAGCCGAGGGTCTCTCGAAAGGCAGGGATGAAACAGCGATGATAGCACAATCACAACCCATACAACCGATACTCATCACGGTTGAAGAGGCTGCCAGTCACTTAGGGCTCAAGAAATGGGACCTGTACGCGAAAATATCATATGAGGGATGCCCTGCGTACCGTTTCGGGCGCTCTGTCAGGGTACGCCTGCCAGAAGTGCAGGAGTGGTTACAGGCCAGAAAGGAGGCCGTGTAAGTATGGCCACACGTCAGAGAAGGGAAAGAGGAGATGGGAGCATATATCAGCGTGAATCGGACGGCTTGTATGTTGCCTATGCACGTGTGGAGGATGCATCTGGACAACGAAAACGCAAATATGTCTCTTCTAAAACACGCTCCGGAGTCGCAAAGAAGCTTAAAGCGTTACAGAAAGAAATCGAAGCTCGGACAATCGTTACTGCCAGGCCAGAAACAGTTGAGACTTTTTTACTGTACTGGCTGAGTGTCCGTAAGGGGCGCAAAGACATTAAGGCGAGCACCGTCAGTACACAGAGCTACCACTTGAAAGCGATGTATCCCCATATCGGACACATCAAACTCACAAAGCTCACAGGCGACCATCTGCAGCGCATGTGTAACACGCTCTTAGAGACGCACAAAACGAGCACTGTCCATACGATGATGCTGATTCTTGCCACAGCCTTTCATGACGCAATCAGGTGGAAACGTCTTGCATATAATCCGTGCAAAGATGTTCAGTTGCCACATGCCGAGCGACATGAGGGGCCTGTACTGGCAGGAGAGCAGGCGCTTGTACTCTTAGATGCGGTCAAAGGACACCAGCTTGCATGTTGGCTCTCGTTGGCTCTAGCGACTGGTATGCGCAAAGGTGAACTTATCGGCTTGAAATGGTCGGATATTGACCTTGAGACACGCGTACTTAAAGTGGCTCGCACTGCAACGTACTTGCCGGGGGATGATGGGCATTATCAGTTTCATGAGAGCACGCCAAAAACACAGGCAGGCAAACGCGTGATTACCTTGCCACACTTCGCGATCACTGCCTTGAAAGAGCAAAAAATCAGGCAGTTGGAGCAACGGTTGCTCTCAGGCCCTGCCTGGAATGAGAGCGGCCTGGTCTTCTGCAATGCAAAAGGCGGCTACTATGCGCTCGCACCGCTTGAACGGCATTTTAAAAAAGTGCTCAAGGATGCAGGCCTGCCTGAACTTCGTGTTCATGACTTGAGACACTCAGCCGCAACACTCCTGCTGAAGATTGGCGTTCCGCTTAAAGTCGTGCAGGAAATCCTGGGACATTCAAATTTTAGTGTTACCGCAAACATTTATGGACATGTGCTTTCCGAGCAACGAGACGATGCTGCAAATAGGTTAGACGCTCTCTTTTTATCGGCAAAATAGTGTGTTTTGAATGAGATAAGCTACATTTTTAGCTGCACTTCTGAGCAAAACGCGGGAAAATCGAGCGTGAGGGCGGGGAAAGGTGCTATTGTAACACAACTACGCGCCCTTGCACAGATCACATTTTCCTTCATTTTTTCTCGTTCATAACCGTTCATGTTGTCCAAATGTTCCCTATGTATCTGCTCTGTAAGGTGCAGCAATCGGGTGCAGTAAGCTCATCCATAGAGAGGGGAAAGAATGATGAACACATACCGGATAGCACTCTGGCAAGCGAGGACATCTCCACTACCCATAGCAACGATACCAGTGCAGGCAAGGGACGCCCGTACAGCGGCTATCCTTGCCATGCGAGCCTCTGGTACCACACAGATGGGCGTCGTGGTAGTGATGAATGGTGAAGGCCAGCAGACCTACTACGATGTCTGTCTCGTAGACAACAACATCACATGGAGTAGTGATGCCTGGTCCCCACGGTTTCCGGTATTGCCTGGCTAAAAGAGAAACGCGCCTGGCGTGTGTTCAAAGCACTGCCAGGGCATCCACAAGGAAGGAGTACTTCCCTATGAACATCTCAGATTATACGCCTTGTAGCGTGTCCCGTATCGCGTTTTTGAGCCACTGTACGAGGTGCGCTGATGACATTTAAAGCCACTCTTGCGCTGGGCCTCAGCGCGGTTATCGGATTGATCGTAATTCTCATGGCCGTGGGCTACTGGTTTAATCGTGTTGCGGTTGATGCGGCGCTCTCTGACGTATTCGGCGCTCTGTGGATAGCAGTCAAAGTTGTCTTCTTTGTTGGCCTGGTGTTCGGAGTTGCCTGGTGTGTGATTGAGTTGCGCCGACGCAGCCGTGTAACGGTGATAGGCCACGGGAAACACGGACCCATACAGGCGGTTATTCATGCTGGCGAACTGGTGCACCTGGCGCAACCCTCACAGCAGCAACAGTTAGACCCATTACAGCAGATGCAACTCTTGCAGAAGTTCATCCAGGCACAGCAACAGATAGCGCACCTGAGCGCAGCGACAATCCATGAAGAGCGTAACACGATTGATGCACCTCTGCCTCAGAAACAGATAGCCGCTCCAATCCAGAACTTTGCCGCGTTGCTTGATGCTGGCATTGTCCAGGATGCGATGATGCATGGAAAAATGCTGCTTGGCTATGTGGCTGGTCAATTGCGCTATGGGAGCTGGCTTGATCTGTACTCTTGCGGCATCGGCGGTGTTTCAGGCAGTGGCAAAACGACCACGGTTCGCTTTCTGCTCTTTCAGGCGATTCTGGCAACGGGCAAGTTCGTGATGATTGATCCACACATCGGAGAGCCTGAAGAGAGTTTGGCGGCGCAATTCCAGATGTTCAAGAATATTCACGCGCTCCCTCCATGCGATGAGAACCCTGCACAGGTGCAAAAACGTGTACGCTTCCTGATGAAAGAGTACCTGCGTCGTAAAGCCAAAGGCATCAAAGGCCCGGCGCTGGTGTTCGTGCTTGATGAGTTCAATGCAATTGTTCGTCGCTTGCCTGACGAACTGAGAAAAGAGCTTGCTGATTTACTGCTCACCATAGCGCAAGAGGGCCGCAAGTTCGGACTGTTCGCTATGCTCATTGGCCAGCGATGGAGTGAGCAGGATCTGGGAGGGAAAAACTACGGCGCGGCAATCCGTTCTAGCCTGGCCAGCACACTTGCACATCGATTTACTGACGAGGACCAGGCCAAGAAACTGATAGGCAGTAAGAACGGTGCAAAGTGTCTGGATTTAGAGCAGGGACATTACTACTTCCGAGATACGCAAGGCAAGCTCACAGAGATGATTACACCTTACACAGAAGAAGCAGACGGCCTGGTTATACAGCAACTCCTGGAGGGTGAAATCACGGCTGAAAACACCTTAGAAGTGGACGAAAACACACCCGATGGTGATGTTTCAGAAAACACGATAGAGCCGCTTTACATCAGTGATTTCAAGCGTGAAATGACACCAGAAAATACAGAAATACATGCGTTAGCGCGTCAAGTGATGCGGTTGCAAGCAGACGGAGTACAGAAACCGGAGATTATGCGTCAAGTATGGAACGTCAATCCTGGTGGAAGTGAAGAGTACAAGCAGGCAGTACAGCAATACCAGCAAGTGATGCGGTTTATCGCGGAAAGGTTGGGAGCATAGCATGGAAGCAGTACTAGTTATCCTGGCGATTATTCTTCTCTGCATTCTGCTCTCTCACCAGAGGCAAGCGACCAGCGCAAAAGACCGAGCAGCACATCGGACTGATGGTGATAGCCACGTCTACTACAGAAAAGATGGTGAGCTCAGACACGAATCGGATTGCTGTTACGGCTGTATGGCTGATCGTGTAGAAGAGCTGCAAAGTAGCGGGTATCAAGTTGAGGAAGTTGTATACGGACGTCGGCATTCTGGCGACTTGAAATGGTAGGAAGAGAGGATACGTAGATGGCAGCAATTGCAAATCAGCCTGGCCAGTCGTGGAAACAGGCAGCGATGCAAAAGGCGGAACGGCTTACAGATATATGGGATATCGTCAAAGCGTATTGTGGACGCGCTGCCTGATCTCGCAAAAAAAGCGCAGATCTCGACCAGTTACGCGCGTAAATTGTTAGTCAATCAGTAGCACAGAAAGTAAAGGAGTTAAATCAGCATGTACCGTGACTTTGCAAATCGTGAGTATGAAGATACCGAGCTTGACACAATGCGCCGTGATGCTCGCGAGCAGAAGATAAGCGAGCTACAAAGTAGAATACTTGCGGCTGTTGTGAGAAGTGCTACACATCACGTAAAGGTGATACTCAAGAACGGGTATGATATCCACATCGAACGTTTTACCGTACAGGATATGCAATCTATCACCTTCCTGTATGGAGCATGGATACTCAACAGACAAGAGGTTATGGGTTTTCGCTCTCCTGCATGCATAGAGAGCATTGCAGCATGGTTGCGAGACATTGACTTTACAGGCGCGCATTATGAGCCTGTAGGGTAAGGAAGAAAGGACACATTCATGGGATGGTTTAGCAAGAAAGAGATGTTACCAGATCTTCCAGAACTCATTGAAGAAGGCGACGAGCTTATAGGCCAGCAGGCGACTGCTTCAGACGGGCACCAGGGCGTTATTGATCTGGTCTATCGTTTCAAGGATGGAAATAAAGCTGTAGATGTGCGAGATGCAAAAGGCTTTGCACGTTGCGCGCTCAACCCTGATGAGTACACCACTACGAGCAAGAAAGGATAGCATTATGATGGAATTGTTCAATGTGGATCCAAAAATCAGGCGACAGTATACAGGCGCATATGGGCCGTTCTGTAGCGCAGACCACAAGATCGGGGACCCGCTGAAAGCACCAGGCGTTCAAGGTGAGATCATCTGGAGCTTTCGCAAGGGCGGCACCGGGCCAGTAACGTATGTTGTGGATGATCATAGCGGCTGGCCTGTAGAAGTGCTGGCCAGGATGGTACAGGGATGAGCGAGCAGGAAGAGAAGTATACACCGACACCAGCCGATGAGGCCCTGCAGGCTACCTTACTCACGGGCCAGGTGTGTATGGCCATTCAGCAGGAATATGCCAATGGGAAGCTTGCCGATTTGGACACCTATAATCGTCTCTATGGAATGGCCATACAAGCTGATGCGCAGATGCGCAAATTGTGGAACGTCTTAGAACTGAGTGAGAAAGGGAGCAAGCAGTGAGCGAGCAGGAAGATACACAACAGGTCATCGATGACACGATCAAATGGGTACTCAGGGAACATGGATTCACAGGAGACCAGCGACCGATGCAAGCGGCTGTGGAGCTAGTTATCAAAACACTTGGACCAGGTGAGGAGACTTCTCTCTTGCTTGAAGATATTCAGGCCGTGTGGGAGATTCAGGCTGAGCTATTACAGCGATTTGGCATTGATAAGGCCAGACAGATTATAGAGGCAGGCTTTCCCGATCCTTGAGTAACTTTTTCTTATGGATGCTCCACACAGCAAGGGACACAGTGCGATATTCGCAGCGTATCCCTTGCTTTTTTGCGCTTCTCATCATTTTTATCCACAATTCATAACTTTTCCTCATGAATTGTGGATAAATCATTACGAATTGTGATGATACGTCTAGCTGTCTATGAATTTATCTTCAGCACTGCGATCGCTTCAGGCAGAACCACTTTGCCACCCACGCGCATGCGCGCAAGGTAGGCAACCTGATTCTGAATGGCAAACAGTTCTTTGAGCGTCTGGAACGTCAATCCCACGCGGTCAACAATCTGATAGCCTTGCCCAATATCTCCAAAGATCACCGGATACTGACCCACGGTGTACGTCGGCACGCCTGCAGGGTACGAGCTCGGATTCACCATGTCAGGCATTTCTACGATTGGCCGTCCGAACAAGGTTTCGCGGAACACATCACCAAACATTGTCCAGAGTGGACGTGCCTGACTGTCCGTGAACAGGCGTAGCGCGCCAATCGTGTTGTTGCTCATCATCCAGGTTCCGGTAGGACGATAGCCTGATTTCGTGGCATGCATCAAATTGATAATGTCCGGCGCTTTGATGAGGCCCGCGCTGGAATTGTTGATAACCTGCGTGATCACGCCTGCTGCAACTGAGGTAAGAATACCTTCCGGTCTGGCTACGCCGTCGCCAGTGAGGAAGGCCTGGCCTTCTTTTTGTGCGAATTGACGCGTCAACCTTTTGAGAATGTAGCCTTCAATATCAAAAACGCTATCCTCAAGATTTTGCCTGGACAATTTGAGATAGCCATTCAATTCACGGGCGTAAATCTCGATTATGCCCAGATTTGGATCTGGTGATGCTACGAAGCCCGTTTGCTCGTCAGACCAGAAAATGTTGGTGTCCGTTGCACCTTCTGAAAGCTTTTTCAGCCTTTTCGGAGACACCTCGCGTTCATGTCTACCACATATCAGGCAGCAACCGTTTTGTTGCGCAAACATGGTTTCATACGCCTGATAATACCGCTTCCCTGTCAGTCCATGTTTAGGATAGTTCTGCTGAGTGCTCATCATGCCTGCTTTCTCTTCTCAGCTTCTCTTCGATCAACCTCTGCAAAGATGGGATAGAGTACGTCAAGCTCCTCGGGCAGGAACGCTGAATAGTCAATACCCTTCTTCTCTTCTGCCTGCTCTGCCTCTGCTGGCTTCATCTCAGTAAAACGGCTAGCCAGGATGTGAGCCGCTTTCAAGCGAACATGGGCAGGGTTATCACGATCGTTCATAATCTCAACAATCACATCTAAGCCTGCCAGGGCAAGGAATTGTAAGCGCTCTATCGCGCTTTTCATAATCTCAGCCGTGCCAGTAGCTATTGCCTTTTTGACATGAGGCATGTTGAGATAGTTGAACGCCGTTTTTTCGACGATCCCGGCATCACGCGCTGCATCTCTTACCTTTGACCCGGAAAGCATGCACGTAACCAGCCTTGCCTGTGCTGGTGTCAATTCGTTCTCACCTGGTAAGGGTGTTATCTTACTTTTGCTCATTTTTACCTGCTTTCGGATTCATCCAGACCAACCTTACGTACGAAGGATAGGCAACACGTCCTAATCGGCGATCATGCTTTGCCCATTTTTTACGGGCATGCTCTGCTCTGCGTCGGTCTATTTCTGCCTGTATTTGTTCGCTAATGGGTACCTGCTCGGGTGTCATAAGACTATCCCTCCAAAATCACATAGGCCCGATAACGCTGTGAGAAGCGGCTCACCCGTTTTGTGTGGTGAGAGAGAGAATGAGTCGTTGTGTGACCACAAGCCCTGTTCTCTCTCGACTCACACCCACTATCCTACCATAGACAAGGCATCCTGACGAATGGCTGTCCTGTCAGAGAATACTCACAACCCTCTCATATATTCCTTGAAAAGCTCCTCACGCCTGGCGTCTTTCTCTGCCACTGCCAACCAGTAGGTAGGATGTATGCCAAAATGATCAAAGCGGCGCTTGATATTGCTCCCACGAGCGCCCGGGCTCCACATTCTTACCTGGTACTCGCC